>JACCDR010232373.1_pt1 | contig 22210 bp, 20 predicted proteins | sample 7446431 | NCBI WGS metagenome assembly JACCDR01 (sample SAMN15323443, study PRJNA562643) | freshwater metagenome | isolation source: river surface water | place: USA:Blue River Watershed | collected 2017-08-17 | reverse complement strand
CGCTTCGCGTGTACCCGTTCCGTCGCTCGGCTGCGCTGGCATCGACAAAGACGGTGCACGTGTCTAACGGACAGCTTGAGACAGGCAGTGTTGCTACAAGCGACATCCCCAACCCCGGCACCGGCACGATGCTCCGCACCGCGGACGACTTCACCATCTCTGGCGTCGATTTCGTGGATATGTTCTACGACCTCGGGCCGAATCAGATCCTGAATGGGACGTTCGACGCGGGCCTCGACAACTGGACGCAGGTGCTGGGGTCGATGTCAAACGTCGGCGGCAGACTGCGCGCATCCCGTGCGGGAGGCTCGTCGGGTCGCATCGTCTCCAATGCCATCACTTGTGAGGTTGGGCGTAGGTATCGCGTGGGCCTGACCGCCTACGTTGGCACCATGGGCACGGCCAACTGGTACGTTGGTATCTCGGCCACAAGTCAGACGGGCGCCATTCACACCGGCAGCACGACCACCGACGGCCCGACTTCTTTCACCTTCGTCGCCACGCAGACAACGCATTGGTTCGCGTGTCAAGCCGCACAGGCGGGCGCTGACGGGCTGTACGCCGAATTCGACAACGTGTCCGTTCAAGAGATCCTGAACGACCGCGGTGCAGAGTTGGTGACGAATGGGCACTTCACGACTGACACCGCAGGGTGGGCGCCATCGAATGGCGGCACCATCGCTGCAGTGGGTGGGGAGTTGCAAGTCACCGCATCGGGCTCCACAAATTGGCCCGGCGCGAGCACCACCATTCCAGTGCAGGCCGGGCGCACCTACGTTATCTCGTGGACGGGGCGCCGCGGCGCAGCTTCTCAACCCGACGCGGCGATGGCCGCTGTGACGGGAAGCACTGTCCACTACAACCAGACGTTTAGCACGAGCAACGTTGCCGCACGCTTTGAGACGACGTTTCGTGCTACCGATTCTCTCTTGTACCTGACTTTCTTCGCGCAAGGGAATCCTGCTGCGGCGGGCACTGTGCTGGTGGACAACGTGTCGGTGCGCGAGGTGCTCTTCGAGGGCACGCTGGCTGCCGAGTTCCAGGTGTCTGGCTTCAGCACGACGGAAACTTACCCTGGCGTTTTCCAGTTCCTGCGTGCGTCTGGCGACTATTTCGGGGTGTTCATGACGATGCCCAGTGCCAGCACGTTTGGGTTCACAAGTCGAGGCGGAGTAGGAGATTACTCGTTGACGGGCCAGATAACCACCGGCAGGAATCGCGTTGTGGCAAGGTGGTCCGCCAGTGGCGTGTCCTACTCATTAAACGGTGGCCCCGTCGTCACTTCGGTAGGGGCCGTTCCGTCAGTCGATTCGCTGCGTGTCGGTCGCTTCGACATACACCTCGGCGGAACCATCGCCGGCATCCGCGTGGTCAAGAACCGCGCCGTGTCGGACGGCGAACTCCGCGATCTCAGCAAACTCTAGGACGGATCATGCAACACACGATCTACGCACCCACGCAGGCCGACCTTCTGTACCTGCTGGCCCTGCCCGAGGTTGGCATTCTGGTTGGCGGGCAGCCTGCACCGGGCGTGGGCTACGCATACCGCGGCCCGTGGTCGATCGCAGGCGCCGCGATGGCGAGCGAGCATGCGCTGGTGTGGTGGATCGACCCGCCCGCCGATGAGATCGAGACGGCCCGGCGTGAGGCGGTGCTGCAGGAGCTTCGCAACCGCAGCGCGCTGTACGAGGGCGCCGAGCACCCGACCGCGCTGCTGGGCACCAGCGGCCCGCAGAAACCGAGCGACTACGACCTGATCGGCATCATCCGGGACCATCGCAAGTTCACCAAGGGCTACAAGGTTGGCGCGCACTGGTTCCACTCGGACCACGGCAGCCGGGGCCAGCAACTCGGGCTGGTGATCGCCGCCAGTCAGAACGCGATCCCGCAGGGCCTGACGTGGAAGACCATGAGCGGCCAAGCGGTGCCGATGACCGCACAGTTGGCAATGCAGATTTTCCAGGCCGCAATGGTCAGCGACAGCACGTATCACGCAGTTGGCGAGCAAGCCCGCGCACAGCTCGCAGCCGGCACGCTCACGGACGTGCACGCGATCCAGTGGCCGGCCGGCTTTGGGGATGCGCCGTGATCCTCATCGCTTTCCGCCACAGCGACACCCGCATCTTCGCCAGGGGCGTGACGCTCCTGCGTGGTGGTGACAGCGCGCACGTAGAGGCTGCTGTGCCCGTGCAGGGAGTGCACTTGTGCGTGTCGGCCAGTTTTCTTGACGGCGGTGTGCGCGGGAAAGTCATTGACATCAACGATCCCGCCAAGTGGCGTGTCTACCGCTGGACAGGCCCGCACATTGATCCGCTTGTTTGGCTCCAGGCCAACGACGGCGCCCACTATGACCTGCGCGGCCTGCTTGGCATTCTGGCTCCTCCCGTTGGCCACAGCCGCAGCAAGCGCTTCTGCAGTGAAGCCGTCGCTGAGATGTTGATGCTGCCTTACCCAGAAACCTACGACCTCGTGCAGTTGGAGCGCTTCTTGATTGCCAGCGAGTACGCAGAGCGTGTCAATCTGATGACCGATAATCTCGATTGAGAATCCATAAAAGGTCAGCAATGCAACTCTCTCTTGATCTCATCCCGACCAAGCAGCTCGCAATCGGCGGCGGACTGGAAGGTGCGCAACGCACTTCTCGGGAAACGTTCACGTGGGATGCGCCAATCATTTCACCTGATCGTCAGATCAATCGGGTGAAGGACGACGCTGACGCACGCTCACGCGACAGCGTGCAAAACGACGGCTACATGATGGGTGCCCTGAACACCCATCGTGATTCAATCGTCGGGACTCAATACCGTCTCAACGCTCAGCCTGAATACGAGCTGCTCGGTCTCGATCAAACCTGGGCTGAGGAATTCCAAACACTGGTCGAATCTCGCTTCAACCTGATGGCCGACAGCGAGCGGTGCTGGTTCGACGCGAGTCGAATGAACACGCTCACCGGCCTCGTTCGCCTGGCTGTCGGTGGCCACCTGCTCACCGGGGAAGTTCTGGCCACTGTGGAATGGATTCGAGAACAACTGCGCCCCTTCGCAACGGCCATTCAGATGGTCAGCCCGACGCGGCTCTGCAATCCCGAGGGCCTTGACGACGACAGATTCCTGCGCCGGGGTATCAAGCGAGACTTTCGCGGCAAGCCGATTGGTTATTACATCCGCACGTCTTTTCCGAATGACTACTTCATGGACCCTGCTCAGTGGCAGTGGCGCTATGTGGAGACGGAAAAGCCGTGGGGCCGTCGTCAGGTGATCCACATCATTGAGCAGATGCAGCCTGACCAGTCGCGAGGTATCAGCGATATGGTCAGCGTGCTCAAAGAGATGCGGATGACCAAGCGTTTCCAGCAGGTGACCCTGCAGAACGCAGTGGTCAACGCCACCTACGCAGCGGCTGTCGAATCTGAGCTGCCCAAGGAAGTGGTCTTCGGCGCAATGGGCGCAGGCCAGGCCGGCTTCAGTGACATGCTCGGGCAGTACATGTCGGCCCTTCAGTCCTACGTGGGTGCGTCAAACGGGATTCAGATCGACGGCGTGAAGATGCCGCATCTGTTCCCCGGCACCAAGCTGAACCTGAAGCCGATGGGCACCCCTGGCGGTGTTGGCACAGACTTCGAGGAATCACTGCTGCGCCACATTGCAGCGGCCCTTGGCCTGAGCTACGAGCAGTTCTCTCGCGACTACAGCAAGACGAATTACTCGTCGGCTCGTGCGAGCATGGGTGAAACCTGGAAGTACATGCAATCCAGGAAGAAGATCGTCGCTGACCGTTTCGCAACGATGGTCTACCACCTGTGGCTGGAAGAAGAGATCAACGCGGGAAACATTCCCCTGCCACCCGGCATTACGCTGGAGCAGTATTACTCCGATCCGATCATTGCTGAAGCCCTTGGTGCTTGTGATTGGATCGGCGCATCCCGTGGCCAGATTGACGAGAAGAAGGAAACCGAATCTGCGGTGCTTCGGATCAAGAACAATCTCAGCACGATTGAAGCTGAGGCTGCTCGCCTTGGCCAGGACTGGAGACGCACTCTGCGTCAGCGTGCACGAGAAAACGAAATGATGCGCGCTCTGAAGCTGACATTCGATGAACAGGGTGCAGCAAACCAATCTCAGCAGCCCAACAATCAAGCCTCATCCGATAACCCGGACGACGAACAGCAGTGATGCTGTTTTCACGCTCGGTACAATAGGCGCAGGAATCAACCGGAAGGACGCAGATGAGTGACCATGTAGCACGAGCTGCACTGCTGCGAATGAATGGCAGGGAAGTGTCAATTGCACCCCACTACGGGAATGTGCTGGCTGACATGCGTGCGCTGTCTGCTGCTGACCGTGAGTTTGAAGAGAAGGCCTTCGGCGAGCGCAAGACTGAACTCTGCGCAGCCTACGGCCTGGCTCCCGTCGAGCAGAGCAAACCTTTTGCGTTTTCCTCGGGCGTTGCCGTCATTCCGGTGCACGGCACGCTGATCAATCGTTTCGGGTCGTCGTGGGGATTTGTCACGGGCTACAACTTCATCCGCAGCCAAGTAGCTGCTGCAGGGCAAGACCCGGATGTTCTTGGCATCGTGTTCGACATGAACAGCCACGGTGGGGAAGTGGCCGGCTGCTTCGAGGTGGCCTCTGAGATCAAGGCGTTGTCTGGCGGCAAGCCCACGCTCAGCGTCATCGACAGCAACTGCTACAGCGCCTGCTACGCGATGGCCAGCGGTACGGATCGCATCGTGTCCACCCCATCAGGTGGCGCAGGCTCCATCGGCGTGGTCGGCATGCACGTAAGCATGGAAAAGCTCCTGGACGACATGGGCTACAAGGTCACGTTCGTCTATGCCGGTGACCACAAGGTGGACGGCAACCCTTACCAGGATCTGCCCGAGTCCGTGCAGGCCGAGTGGCAGAAGAGCATCGACAAGTCCTACGCGACATTCGTTGGCCACGTGGCCAAGGGTCGCAAGATGGACGAGAAGGCTGTGCGTGACACGCAGGCCAGAACGTATCGCGCCGACGACGCTTTGTCTGTCGGCCTCATTGACGCTATCGCAACGCCCCAAGAAGCGGTGCTGGCGTTTCTCGGCGAGCTGACCGGCTCGAAATCTCAACCGCGAAAGAAGGAGGACTCAATGTCCGACGCAACCAAGCCGGGCGCCGATGCCAAGGGCACCCCGGAACAACTGGCCGCTGAGCGTGAAAGCGCAACGAAGGCCGAACGTGCTCGCATTCAAGGCATCACCTCGTGCGAGGAAGCCAAGGGTCGCGAGTCCCTGGCCAACCATCTGGCCTTCAACACCACGATGTCTGCCGACGAGGCCAAGGTGCTGCTCGCAGCCGCCCCCAAGGGTGAGAGCAAGCCTGCTGCCGCTGTGAACCCCCTGGCTGCAGCCATGGCGGGCAGCAAGCAGCCCAACGTCGGTGCTGATTCGCAAGCTGCCGCTCAAGACGAGCAGCAGTCTGGCGCCCAGGGCATTCTGGCTGCAGCTCGTGCAGCCGGTGTGCGCAGCTACGAAGTGCCCGCCAAGCACTGATCCACAACTTTGATCACAAGGAGGCCCTACCATGGCCGTGAATGATCTCGCTGGCGGCGCCACTTACGGCCCGCAGATCGCAGAAATCCTGCTGGCTGGTGACGAGCCGATCAAAACCTCGTCTGCCGTGGCCAGTGGTGCCAAGACCAAATACCAGATCGCTGCCCGCACTGCAGCCGGCGTTGTGGACTTCGTGGTCGGCACGCACACCGCACTGCAGGCCGTCCTGGTCATGCAGCCGTGCGCCAACGGTTCGTCTTGCCAGTATGCCTACCAGGGCATCTTCAATGACGACCTGCTGGCCCAGTACAACACCACGCTGTACGCCAACGCCGCATTCGACACCTACGCTGAACGCCACGCCTTCTTCAACGGCCTGTTCCGTGTGGGCAAGGTTGGCGCCGGTTGGGGCGCAGTCTAACCCCTGACGAGAGGAACAAATCATGCCCTTCAACAGCCCCTACAGCACTGCTGATCTTCTCGAAGTCAGCCGGTTCATCAAGACCACAACCCCGTTCTGGCTGACGTTCTTCCCGCGTCAGATCAACTTCACGACCGAAGAAATCTTCTTCGACAAGGTTGACCAGGACTACCGCCGCTTGGCCCCGCTGGTCGTGCCCAACGTCCAGGGTCAACTGATGGGTCTGGGTGGCTACAGTTCGCTGAGCTTCAAGCCGGCCTACGTGAAGCCCAAGCACGCGGTGGACCCGAACATGCTCATCGAGCGTCGTGCGGGTGAAGCCCTGGGTGCGGGTTCTCTGACCCCGGCCCAGCGTCGTGATGCCGTGATCGCCGAGATCATGCGCCTGCACGACGTGCTGCTGACCAACCGGAACGAGTGGCTGGCCGCACGTGCGCTGATCGACGCTTCGGTCACGCTGTCCGGTGACAACTACCCGACGACCACGGTGAACTTCCAGCGTCACGCCAGCCTGAGCTACACGCTCACGGGTGGTGCCCGCTGGTCGCAGTCCACCGGCACGCCGATCAACGACATCATGGCTGCTCGCGTCAACGCGAACAACCGCTCCGGTGCCGTGATCCGCCGCGTGGTCTTCGGTGGCACGGCCTGGGACTACTTCACCGCTCGCGTGGACATCAAGGCTCTGATGGACCGCAACTTCGGTGGCCTGAATGTCAACATTCAGCGCCAAGCCGATGGCTTCGAGGGCCAGGAGTACATGGGCACCTACAGCGGTGTCTTCGGCGGTGGCCAGATCGACCTGTGGGTTGACCGCAGCAAGTTCGTGGACGAGGCCGGCGTGGAGCAGTTCTACCTCGACCAGAAGACCGTGGTGGGCTTCAGCGACGTGGAAGGCGTTCGCTGCTTCGGCGCCATCAAGGATCTGGACGCGAACCTGCAAGCCCTGGAGCGCTTCCCGAAGATGTGGCGGTCGGAAGACCCGTCCGCTGAGTACCTGATGACCCAGAGTGCTCCGCTGATGGTGCCGAAGAAGCCCAACGCCAGCTTCCGCATCATCACCTCCGACTGATCCCAACAAGGGGCCTGGTGACTCACTAGGCCCCTGCTTTCCACCACCAGTTCAAGGAGCCACAACATGGCCAAAGAGAAAACGGTTCTCCGCACCCCGCTGCAATCCATCGTCGTGCAACGCGATGGCAAGAGCGTGGTCCCGCCCATCGGCTACGCCTTCGAGTTCACCGCCGATGAAGTCAAGCAGATCGAGGCCATGCAACCGCAGGCCATCAGCCGTGAGATCGTGATCGACGCTGCTGATCCTGCCGCTGCTGCTGCCGTGTCCAACGCGGGCAAGACGGACGACCTCTGATGTTCGACTGGGCCGACATCAAGGCCACTGCACGCCGGGCTGTCCATGAGACGTTCGGCGTGCAGGCGTTCTACACGGACGCTGTGGTCACTGTTCCCCTGGAGATGCGTGCGCGCCTGCACGACCGCACCGGCAAGCCCTATGGTGGCTTGGTGGACGGCGACGGCTACGCCGATCTCGTGGAGAGCATTGACCAGATCGTCCTGATCCCTGTTGATGTCTTTGGGGCCTGCGTCACTCTGCGGCGCAACGGTGTCTTCACGTTCCCGAAGATGTTCCCCGGTGCATCGTTCAAACTGGATCTCAAGATCCCGTCACAAGGCCCGCTCGAAGAACGCTGGCAGGTGTCACGAGAATGAGCGTCGGTATCGTCGCTGATGCTCTGAAGGACATTCAGCGCTTCTTCGATGCGCTACCTGAAGAGACCCTCTCTGCTGCAGTCCTCGCGATCAACGAGGCAGCCGGTGATGCTGTGCCGTCGATTCGCAAGGAGATGCGCAAGCAGATCAACTTCCCAGCAGGCTACCTGGAAGGTGGCAGGCTGAGCCTCAAGCGCAAGGCCAACAAGGCAACCCTTGAGGCCGTGATCGCTGGCCGCGACCAACCCACATCACTGGCCAGGTTCGTGCCGGCTGGCGCCACGCCGGCCAACAGCCGTGGGCGTGAGCTGTCACTGCAGGTGAAGCCAGGGGTTCGTGCTCGCACGCAGCGGGCATGGTTGGTCAACCTGCGCAACGGCAACGTCGGCTTGGCTGTGCGCCTGAAGCCGGGTGAGAGCCTGCGCAACTCAACTGGTGCCAAGCTCCTGGCCGGTGCGAACCACAAGCGTCCAGACCAGAACGTCTATCTGCTGTACGGCCCATCTGTCGATCAAGTCTTCAGGGGCGTTGCTGCAGAAATGAGTGACGAGATTCTGCGCAGAGCCACAGCCAATTTCATTCGTCAGTTTGGAAGGTTCACGGGCAATGGCTGATCCGCAAAAGCTCCTGGTGCTCAAGGCACTGACGACGCTGCTGGAGGGCGTGACCCCAACAGCACCGACGATCCAGCCTGCGCTGAGCAACCTCAACGGCAGAGTGTTTCGTGGTCGTGCCCGATTCGGTGACAACGACCCTGACGTGATGCTGTCGATCCTGGAGAGCCCGCGTCCACAGAGTCTGGTCTACACGGATGCAGAGCAGGCCTCGCACGGCATGTGGTCGCTGCTCATTCAAGGCTGGTGCCCAGATGACAAGGACAACCCGTCCGATTCTCTGTATTTCTTCCTGGAAGACATTGAGCGGCGCCTGGATCGCATCACCGCTGAAGCCCAGGCCACGGGTTACCCGAAGTACCCCGAGCACTACATGCTGGGTGGCCTGATTACTCAGTTCGTGCGTGGTCAAGGGACCGTTCGACCGCCGACTGAAAACATTTCGAGCAAGTCGTTTTTCTACATTCCGGTGCAGGTTGGTCTTGCTCGAATCTCAGCCTGATTTTCGGGCTGAGTAAAATTCAACCTGCAGTGGTTATTTCACCCACTCTTCAAGGAGTTTGACATGCCCATCACGTCCGATCTCGGCGGGAAGAACTACGTACTCGGTCGTGGCCGGGTCTTCCTCGACCGATTCAGCCAAGCCGTCATTGATGCCGGTATCACCAGTGCCTCGGTCGGCACGGGTGAACGCTACATCGGCAACACGCCGGAATTCAGCACCACGTCCGAAGGTGAAAACCTGGATCACTTCGACAGTGATTCCGGCATTCGCGTCAAGGACAGCTCGGTGCAGTTGCAGTTGAACCGCACGGGTTCATTCACCTGCGACAACATTGACCGCAACAACCTTGCTCTGATGTTCCTGGGCAATGCCAGCACGGTCACCCAGACCCTGCAGAGCAACCTGACCTACACGGTCACGGTTCGTCGCGGCAACTTCTACCAGCTCGGCGCCTCGCCTTCGCTGCCCACCGGTCTGCGCAACGTCACGGGTACGGTCACCTGCGGCAAGGGTGCGAGCTTTGCAACCGCCGTGGCCGCTGCCGGCAACTTCGAGGTGGACGAGACGCTTGGTCGCGTCTACATCCTGCCGAACGCACCGGACATTCCCGATGACACGCAGGTGCGCTTCACGTTCTCCGTGGCTGCCAGCACCCGCGATCAGATCGTGTCGTCCAGCAACTCGATCTACGCGGCCATTCGCTTCGTGTCTAACAACCCGGTGGGCATCAACCGCGACTACTACATGCCCTACGTGAAGATCGCTCCCGATGGTGACTACAACCTGAAGGGTGACGACTGGCAGACGATGGGCTTTACGTTCGAGATCCTGACCAAGGGCTCGCTGGAGGCCGTCTACATCGACAGCCGCCCCGTGACGACCTGATCGTCTTCGAGCAACTGAAAGGACAGACAAATGCCACTTGCCGGATTCAAGCCCGCAACCACAAACATTCCAGCGGGCGCCGGCAACTCCTTCGATGTGAGGGGGTTGTCACTCTTGGACGTGGCCACGCTCATCAACACCCACATGCCAGACATGGACGCAGTGTTCGATCTGGTGTCGGGTGTTGATGTCAAGAGCGTGGACGAACTTCAACCGTTGATCATGGCCGTGGTGTCTCAAGCACCAGGGCTTGCTGCCAACGTCATTGCCCTGGCCGCTGGTGAAGGTGATGCCTCTGATGCAGAGCTGCTGCCGGCACCCGTGCAGGTGAAAGCGCTGATCGAGATCGGCAACCTGACCTTTGCTGAGGTGGGTGGCGTGGGAAAAGCGTGGGAGATGGTCGCGGATCTCCTGAAGACGCTGAAGACGAAGCCGCAGCTCTCCGGGAACGTGAAGGCCGCAGTGAAGAGGGCCGCGAAAGCCCGCTCATCCGCTGGTATCACGGCATCCGCCGCGACGTGAGCTTGTTGTTGTCCGAGGGACACGCCAATGCTCAGTCTTACCCGCTGGCGTTGGTGTGGTCTGAAGTTCGATTGGTGCGGCAACGGCTTGCGTTCAGACGCAGGCAGGAGACGGCGTTGATGCAGATGGTCATCGCCTCGGTTTTTGACAAGAAGGCCGGTCAGCAGTTGACCAAGATTCTGAAAAGGCTGGACGAAAGTGATTGACTCCAAAGAACTCGAACTACTCATTCGCGCCAAACTCAAAGGGCGGGGTGACATCGAGTCCATTGGAAAGTCAATCCGGGATCTGTCTGCTGCAATCGAGCAGCAGGCCGCAGCCGCAGCCAAAGGTGAGAACGCCTATGACGGCCTGAAGGCTGCCCTTGACGGCCTGAAGGCTGCTCAAGACCAACTGGCTGCACGCGCCAACTCACTGCGCACCTTCGAGAAGCAAGGGCGCGATCTCGTTGAACTGGCAGGCAAGGTTGATCTTGCCAAGGCCAAGTACGAGGAATACACGCAGAAGCTGAAAGCCCTTGAGGCTGACGGCAAGAAAGCAACTGACGCTCAGATTGCACAGCAGCAGAAGCTGCAGGCGTCGATTGATCGTCAGGCATCAAAGCTCGACACGCAGCGCAAGAACTACGATCTCCTGGGCGCAGCCCTCAAAGAGATCGGCGTTGATGTCACCAACCTGGCCGCTGAGCAATCGCGCCTGGTGGACGCTCAGCTTGCGGGTGCACAGGCCATCGAGCGTGGCCGCAAAGAGCTTGATGGCTACGCTGTCACGGTGGCCAAGGCCAGGGCTGAGACGAAGGCTCTGCGTGACCAGCAAGCTGAGGCTCGCAAAGAGGCTGACCTGTTTGCTGCGGCTGAGCGTCGTGCTGCTGAGGCTGCCCAGGCGCGAGCCAAGGCTGCTGAAGAGTACAACCAGCGTCAGGCCAACCGCTCTGCAGACAGCGCTGCGTTTGCACGTCAGGCCGCTGAAGAGCGTGCGGCCCTTGAGCGTCAACGCGAGCTGGCGCAACTGCGTGCAGACATTGAGGCTCGCTCTGCTCAGACGCAGCGTGACACGGGCCTGCAGAAGACCGCTGACGACGCTGAGCGGGCAGCCAAGGGGTACAGCACCCTGGCCAGGGCTTCGCGTGATCTGACGCCTCGGGTGATCTCGCTGCGTGAAGCCATCGACCAGATCCGTGACCCGAGTGCGAAGTCAGTCCAGTCGATCAGCGATCTGGAGAAGTCCGTTGGTGATCTCGCCGGGCAGGTGGGCAAGATCCAAGGCCCGGTCAAGGATTACGCTGAGACGCTGCAGAAGCTCGAAGGCGTGCAGAAGACCCTGGCCTCGCAGGCTGGCCTGGTTGATCGGTACAACAAAGAGACGGCAGCCCTGCGCGCAGCACGCAGCGAGTTCACAGCAGCCCGATCAGAGGTGTCTCTGTACGCTGCTGAGGTGCGCAAAGGCGGACAAGCTGCAGAGGGCTTCGTCAAGCCCCTGGCTGAGGCTGAGCGTCGGCTGAAGCTGGCGTCCACTGCGTTGCGTGAGCAGATCACGGCAACCGCTGGCAGCCGTGATGCACTGCGTCAGGCCGGCATCAACACCTCACAGCTTTCCCAGGAGCAGGGTCGTCTGCTGGCCGTGGCCAAGAACGCAGCCAACACCGTCGAGCAGTTGACCGCTGCCTACGAGAAGAACGGTGAGGCCGCAGGGCGCGCATCCAAAGGTAAGGGGCTCTTCAACGATGAGGGGCGCACAACCCTGTCCCTGGCCCAGCGCATCCGTGGTCAGCTCCTGGCCATTGCCAGTGCCTACGTGGGCATCTTCGGCGCGATCACCACCGTCACCGACGCACTGAAGGTCTACAACGAACAGCAGGCCCTGCAGAGTCGCTTGTCTCTTGCCGTGGGCAACGACCCCGGGCGGATCGCTGCTGAGTCGCAGTACATCGAGAAGCAGTCTGATCGTATTGGTATCAACTTCCGTGAGGCCTCGAAGGGGTACTCATCGTTCGCAGTGTCGGCTGTTAAAGCTGGCCAGGATGTCAACAACGTTCGCTTCATCTTCGAGTCATTCGCTGAAGCGGGCAAGGTGTTGAACCTGAGTGGCTTCCAGCTTGAAGGTCTGTTTAACGCAATCTCGCAATCATTCAGCAAGGGGAAGATCCAGGCTGAAGAACTCCGTGGTCAGATCGGCGAACGGTTGCCGGGTGCATTCCAGTTTGCTCAGGAGGCACTGAAGGAGTTCTACCCGGATCTCGACAAGGCTCTGGAACAGGGTCAAGTCAGTGCCGAGAACATGGTGCTGATTGCTGAGTCTGTGCGTCGCGCCGTGGCCGACCGGCTGCCCGATGCCATCAAGACGCTGAGTGCCGAGCAAGAGCGGTTCAACAACACCATCAATCGGTTCAAACTGGCCATCGCTGAAGGTGGCTTTGCTGACGCATTCAAGAACCTGCTGCTGGAGTTGAACACGCTCCTGAACAGCACTGACGGCAAGAACTTCGCTAACGCCATCTCGCAGTCACTGGCCAGGGCGGTTGATGCCATCCGCTTCCTGGTGAAGAACTTCGAGGAAGTACAGGCCGTTGCTGAAGTGTTTGTCATCTTCATGGCAGCACGCTTCGGTCAAGCCGTAATTCAGTCGCTGATTGCATCTGCGACGGCCATGAGCACGTTCGGTGCTACGGCTGCTGCCACGATGGCCACGGCCACTGGTGCAGCAGGCATGCTCACTGTGGCTCTGCGAGCGCTGGGCCTTGTGTTCCCGATCCTGGGCGCATTGGCCATTGCCTGGAACCTTGGCGAATACCTGCTGAAGGAATTCCAGATCGTTCGCGATGGTGCGGCCTACCTCGCTGAGAGCGTGCTGCAGATGTGGGCGGTGCTCAAGAACGGCACGCAACTCGCATTTGCCGAGATCCCGCGACTGGCTGAGAACGCCTTCAAGGCGATGCTCAACGCGGCCACGTTCTACAGCCGCAAGATGCTGGAGGTGCTGCGCTTCGGCGCTGACGCCCTGGGCATGACCGAGGTGGTCAAGGCCCTGGACTCTGCGCTCGACAAGCTCACCTTCAAGTACACCACCGGCCTCACGGATGAAGGCAAAGCGATTGCCGAGCAGTTCAAACGCGATCTGGCCGGCATCAAGAAGATCGGTGACAGCATCCGCAACCCGGGTGGTGATGAGCCTCGTCAGGCGTTCAGTGATGCTCGCTTCCAGGCTGGCCAGACCACGACCACGTTCAAAGCTCCCAAGCAGAAGACTGGTCCGAGCGAAGGCGACATCAAGAAGCGTGCTAATGAAGTCAAGGCAATCGAAGATGCCCTGAACGCTCTGTCGGCCAAGATCGACCGTGCCGACAAGGAAGTCCTGGACAAGCAACTGAAGGCCGTTGACAAGGATTACAAGGAGCTTCGTGATCGCATCATCAAACTGGGTGGTGCTGACAGCAAGCGCTTCCTTGGCCAGCTTGAGGCCGGCACTGCTGCACTGAAGCTGCAGATCACCAAGAACTTCAATGACAAGCTGCTCAACGAGCAGAATGCTCTCCTGGCCAAGATCGAGGCTGCAGAGGTTGCCAGCGGTCGTCGTCAAACGAACGATCTCACGTCACGTCTGGAAGCGATCAAGAAGCGCTACGAGGACACGTATCGTCAGATTGAAGAGCAGCGGGCCAAGCTCCAGTCCAACGAGCGTGACACCGCGCCTGCCGACGAGGCCAAGCGCAGGCTCGACGCTGCAGTGCTTGAGCTGCAGAACGCTGAGCGCATCAAGTTCAACGCTGAGGAAATGGAGCGCATCCAGACTCGCGTGAACAACGTCGTCAAGTCTCGCGCCGACTTCATCAAAGCCATTCGTGACCAGGAAGAAGCTGGTGCGATCACCCGAGAGGAAGCCGAGGCTCGGATCAGGACCAACATCGAGCAGACGCAGCCTGTCATCGACCAGTTGGTGGAAGCCGGCTTGCTGTTTGCCGAGTCGATGGGGGCAGCGCTCGACCCTGCCCGTGTGGAGGCCTTCAGGGCTGCCTTGGTTCGAGCGAAGGGCTCGGGCGAGGCCTTGAAGGTGGAGATGAACACAATCGGACAGGTTGTGTTGAAGAGCGTTGGCGCGGCCATCGACACCATGGTTGACTCCATGGCTGATGCACTGGCTGGAACGAAGTCTTGGGGTGACGTGTGGCGAAGCGTTGGTCGTTCTGTGCTGCAGATCATTCAGAGCATCATCGCGGACCTCATCAAAGCCCAACTGCGAGCGATCATCCTGAAGGCCATCATGTCTTCTTTCGGTGGCGGTGGTGCCCCGATGGAAGCCGCCACAGGCGCTCCGGTGTTCCACAGCGGCGGCGTGGTCGGCTCAACGGCAAGCCGCACTCGGGCTGTCTCGCCTGCTTGGTTTGCCAACGCTCCGCGCTATCACAGCGGGGGTGTGGTCGGTCTTGCAGCAGACGAGTACCCGGCCATCCTGCAGAAGAACGAAGAGGTGCTTTCCGCATCCGATCCTCGCAACGTGATGAACGGTGGCCTGAGCGGCGGTGGAGGTGGATCGAACCCACCTATGCGCTTCGTGCTCGTTGACGACAAGAGCCGGATCAACGAGGCAACAGCGGGTGCTGAAGGTGAGCAGGTGTGGATTCAGCATCTGCGCAAGAACCTGCCCACTGTGCGTCAGATGGTGCAGAGGTAAGCCGTGGCGTCGAATGCTTTTGAGTTTGCCGTTCCGGCTCCACACGCTGCGAGCTTCACCAACAATGAGAAGGCTGTGTCGGTGGCCTCTCCACTGGCCAGTGCTGCGCCACGGACGGTCTTCTTCCTGAGCCGGTGGTTTGACTTCGAGGGTGGCACGTACACCCTGAAGATCGTTGCCGATGATGCCGTGACTGCCTACGAAGGCAGCACCATGTCAAACACCAAGACCATCGGCAGCACAACGATCAATGCCGGCGTGGTCAACCTGGCTGCCTACATCCCGCGCGGGCGTCGTCGGCTCGACTTCGTTCTCACCAACCTATCCACGTCAGCGTCTTCATGCTACGTGGCCTTCAGCCTGTGGCTGGGCAACAAGATTGTCTACAGCTCATCTGCTGCAGGCTGGGTCTACAGCACCACGCCTATCCCGGATGCAGAGCTTGCAAGCACCGTGGACGAGGTGTTGACCTACCCGGTGTTCTCCGTTCTCCCTGACTGGCGCAATGGCATCCTGGAGCGCCTGGAGTATTCCACCGATGTCCTCGACAGCGAGACCGACACTGAGCAGCGTCGGTCGATCCGCCGATACCCACGACGTTCCGTTGAAGCCTCATTCGTTGACATCGAGCTGAAGCGTGCACGCCTGCACAACTTCTTCAGCGGCTCAATGAATCGAAAGGTTCTCGTCCCGCTGTGGTTCGAGCAGTACAAGATCAAGAGCACTCTCACGGCAAGCCTTGTGTTCCCAACAGGATCACTGGCCATGCGCGACTTTGCTGCGGGCCAGTACGTGATCGTGCAGGACAAAGACCCAGGTCTGTACGAGATCCTCAAGATCCAATCGGTCAATTCAACGACTGACACCCTGACGTTCACATCCGCGCCTGTGAAGACGTGGAGTGCAGGCTGCCGGGTGATGCCACTGCGCGTGGCCTACATTCGCGAGATGCCGTCCATGGATCACATGACGGATCGAGCGGCCACAGTGTCGGTGCGCTTCTTCCTGGACGAGCCTTGCAAGTTCCCCGCTGGATCTTGGGGCTACTGCACGCCTCTGTTCCGGTTCAAGTTCAACCGGGCAGCACAGTTGCCGGTGACGTATGACCAAGCGGTCTTTGTCATCGACAACACCACTGGCCGTATTGACGTTACCGATCCTGGCCAGCGCACTCGAATCATCACCCGTGCACCGCTGACCATCTTTGGTCGAGAGCAGTTGTTCGCCTTCAGGCAGTTCGTGTCTGAGTCTCGTGGGCGCCTTTCGCGCTTCTGGTTCCCGAGCCTGACTGCAGACATTCACCCGCTCAGCGATTTCAGCGGCGAGGTGTTTGAAGCGAAGAACACTGGCGCTGCAGAGTACATGCGCACTCAGCAGGAAACACGGCAGATGTTGGCCATTGTGTTTCGTGACAAGCGTCCAGAGGTGTACCGCAGGATCACGAACATTGAGCAGACACCGACGAGCGAGCTGTACTACTTGGACAGACCGTTAGGCTCGATCACACTGGCTGATGTTGAGCGTGTGATGCTCGTGCACCCGGTTCGCTTCGATCAGGATGCGTTCGAGATTCGCCACATCGTTGATGACGGCAAGGCCTCATCGACAAGCGTGGTGGTGCGCTCCGTCAACGTCGATGACATGCCCGACATCGACTGCTCGGTCACCAGCCGTCCCTATCCGCTGTTCAACATGGATGAGATGGCTCCGACGCTGACGCTCGTGAGTGCGTCTCTTACTGTGTTCGGCTACCCGGCAGAAGAGATGAACGTCAGCATGACGATCCCTTCTGCATCTCTGCAATCGCTGCTCGTGTCCTACGGCAACTGGCCTGCCGAATCACTCGACACTGCAGCACCACAGATCATCAGCGGCACCCTGGTCAACGGCATTGACGTGATCGACAACTGGCCTGCTGAATCGCTCGATACCTCATTGACGCTGCCCAGCGGCTCCTTGGTCAATGGGTTGATTTCTTACACTAACGCTCTTGCTGAATCCTTGGATGTCAGCGTAAGCATCACTGGAGCAACCTTAGCATGACACCCGCCAAAGCATCGACCGCATTGAACATTGAAGTCTCAGGCCACTTCAAGATGGAGGCCGTGCGTGCCGATGGCTCGCGCCGCCACTTGGCCGAGTTCGACAACCTGATCACCAACACGGGTCTGAACCAACTCGGCAGCGGCTCTTCAGGTTCGAGCCAGATCACCGGCTGCGTGGTCGGCACAGGGACCACGGCTCCTGCGAACACTGACACGAACATGGCCAATCAGGTGGCTCACACCACCAACCTGATGACGGTCACGCGCAACACCGTCGCCGGCAGCAACTACAGCTTCTACCGCGTCACGTATCGCTTCGCTGCGGGCACGGCCACCGGCAACTTGACCGAGGTTGGAATGCGTGGCGCCAGCAGCCCCACAGGCCCGCTGTTCTCGCGAGCACGCATCCTGGACGGCAGCAACAACCCGACATCAATCACGGTGCTTGCTGAAGAGGCCTTGGACGTTACCTACGAGCTGCGGGTGTACCACCCGACGGCCGATGTCACCGGAACCGTCAACCTCGGTGGCACCAACTACAACTTCACCATCCGCAGGGCGAACAGCACGAACAGCGACTGGGGGTGGCCAGAACTCGGCGTCACCCTGACCCGTGGCGGGACCAACCCTGTGGCTCACTCAGGTGGCATCGCTGCTGACACCACGGCACCGAACAGCTCGATTGGTCAAGGGACCGTGGCTGCGCAGACCTACACCAACAACAACTTCTTCCGAGACTTCATCATTACTTTCGGCCTGAGTGCTGTGACGGCCAGTATTGGTTCTGTCGTGATGACCAGCAGCCTGGGCTTCTGGCAGATCGGCTTCTCACCTGTTGTGCCCAAGACGGCATCCAACATCTTCACGCTCACCGTGCGCTTGTCGTGGTCTCGCAGGGTGTAAGCAATGCTCCCTGGCAACGTTGTTTCGTCAATCACGATCTCGTCTGATCTGCTGAACCCTGACAGCGCGGTTCGGGCACCGCTGCTTGACTACGAGCTTGGCGGCGTGGCCATCAGTGATTCGTCGCAGGGGCTGCAGGCCATCACATGGTCGTGCTACATCCCGCCCAACACCAACGACGTGATGCTGAAGCCTGGTGACGGGGCACCGATCTTGTTTGCCCAGATCGCAGGCGTGATTGAGTTGGCTCTTGCGTTCGACCAGAACATGCGGCCGGTGATTGCGTACCAGACCCTATCGGGGCTCTTCCTCTACTGGTACGACTCTCTTGCTGCGGGCTACATTACCACGGGCTTCGGCCCTGGGCGTAACCCACGCCTAACCCTGGACGACAAGCGAGACTTCAACATCGGCAACTCGGATGTGATCTTTGCCTACATTCGAGACGACGGGTTGTTCTACAGGCAGCAGCGTGATCGCTACGGTATCGAGCGTCAGCTTGACACTGGCGTGTCCAAGTTGTCTTTGGCGAACATCGGTATGAACCGAGGGCTGCGCATGCAGTTTGATCTCAAATGAGCTTCGACGTTATTGAAACATCAGGTGAGCAGGGTCGGCCTTATGCGCTCTACCAGTTCACGATGGGCAATCTGGCTTGGTACTACACCAGCGCAGATGAAACGATTGTGCTCACCGGGGACGAAAGCAAAGAGTGGTTGCCCGTGGCCATCAGTCACGATGAGATCAAGCAGACCGGCGAGCCGCTCAACGAGATGCTCACGCTGTTCGCGCCCTCAACGATTGGGCCAGCACAGCTCTTCATGGCTGCTGTGCCACCACGCGGGGTGATGCTCACGATCTTTGAGAAGCACGAGACGAGCAACGACATCCAGGTCAGCTACGTCGGGGAGATCAGCCAGATCGGATTCCCTCAGCCTGGGGCCTGCAAGATCACCTGCGAGACGCTCTCTGCGTCAATGCAGCGTGAGGGGTTGCGCCTCGCGTGGCAGAGATCGTGTCCATATTCGGTGTACGACCCAACCACCTGCAAACTGGACATGGCTTCGCAGGCCAAGCCTTTCACCGTGCTTGCCGTGGACGACTCGAAAGTCACCGTGGAGTTTGTGTCGGCCCCGGCCAGTGCGTTTTTGAATGACGGCTTCCTCGAATGGACGCACCCGATTCGAGGTGTTGAGTACCTACCGATTGACACACAAGAAGGCAGCGTACTGACCATCGCTGGAGACCCTGGAGAAATGATCGTTGGTGCACAGGGCAAGGCTTACCCGACGTGCCGTTTGACGCCGGCCGCCTGCCAGGCTTTCGGAAACTACGACAATTACGGTGGATCTGACGCGATGCCGGGCAAAAGCCCGTTCGACGGTCTCAGCTCACCATTCTTCTGAGGACACTCATGGACATCACCACCTTCATTGTTCTGCTTGTCGCAAACATCATCCTGGCTGCCGCTATGGCGCCGGCACCGATGAACGCGAAAGCCGAAGCTCTCAACGAGATTGACTTCCCCCAAGTGGAAGACGGCACTCCGCAGGCGGTGATCTTCGGGGACTGCTGGTCAGGCGACTGGTGTGTTCTGGCGGTTGGCAACTACCGCACCCAAGAGATTCGCAAGTCAGCAGGCAAGAAGTGATGGAGACCGACCACGTTATCCGAATGGAGCATTGCAAGCAGATCAACTTCTGCTCGCGTGGTGTCCGCGAATGGATGGCCAGGGTTGGTCTGAACTACATGCACTTCTTGCAGCACGGCTACAAGATCAGTGAGATTGAACACGTGAATGACGCTCTGTCGCAGAAGCTCATTGACCACGTGCGCCGAGAAGAGGGTTAACCGTGTCATCTGTCGTCACCGGCTTCAAGTATTTGTTCGGCATCCACATGGGCATCAGTCGAGGCCCGGTGGATGAGCTTGTTGAGATCAAGGTTGGTGACAAGAGCGCTTGGCGTGGCTCCGTCACGCAGAACTCCACGATCAACATCTCGGCTCTGAACCTGTTTGGCGGGGAAGAGGGCGAGGGTGGTGTTGAAGGTCAGGGTTATGCCTTGTTCGGTGAGCCCACGCAGACGGCACCGAGCGCCATGGCCTCGGTCCTGTCGTCACCCATGCCGGGCTTCCGTGGACGCTTCACGTTCTTCTTCGACGGGATTCTCACAATGATGAACCCGTACCCGAAGCCATGGAAATTTCGGGTGCGCAGATCAACGAAAGGGTGGGACGGTGGCTGCTGGTATCCAGAGAAGGCCACCATCACCCTGGTCAGAGAAGCGAGCATCGGTGAGTCAGGAGACACCACCGAGACAACGCGGGCCACGGCAACTGAGCAAAGCACGATCACCCTTGCCAGCGGCAACCTGCGCGCCACGTTCAATCCCCCGGGCACGCTGATCAGCGTCACAGAGGTTGCGCGAGAAGAGTACGTGAACGGAGAACCGCAACTGGTTCGCTTCAGTGCGGCCAGTGGGGCGTGGTCTACCAGTAGCGCCACGCTCGTGCCTGTCACGGAAGACGTGGCGCCGGTGCTGAACGCTCAAGGGAACTTCGATCTGACCTTGAACCCGCCAGCAACCATCACGTCTGTATTGTTTATATCTTTTGAAGTTCTGCAAGGAGAAAACGGCTATGTGACCCAAACTTATGATGCAGGCAGTGGTGTTTGGTCATTTGCAGACAACGTAGTTACCGTACTAGGAAGCTACCTTTCTTTGCTTCCAGGTGAATCGGTTAGGGTTGACTACTTTTACAGCCTCCCTGGCAGCAACCCCGCGCTGCCTGCAAACACCGTACAACTCAACCCCGCGTTCGGCTTCAATGCCTCATCGGTGATCTACGTCACATACGTCTACGAGATCACCACGGTCACCCCTGGTGGCGGCAACCTCGGAACTGCCGTCATCAAGGCGATGAACCCGGCACACATCATTTACGAATGCCTGACCAATCGGCAGTGGGGCCGTGGCCTGTCGCGCAGTGCGATTGATGACGATGCTTTCCGTTTGGCAGCCGACCAGTTGTTCAATGAAGGCCTCGGTCTGTGCATCAGGTGGAACCGTCGAGACGAGATTCGACAGTTCATCAGAACCATTCTTGACCACATCACGGCCAGTCTGTTCATCAATCGAAAGACAGGGAAGCTCTCGATCAAACTGGTCAGGGCTGACTACAAGAAGTCAGAGCTTCCGCTGTTCACCACTGACACAGGCATTCTCTCGATTGACGAGGCTGACGTGTCGTCGTCAGGCAGTGCACCCGTCAACGAGGTGCGTGTCACGTGGCGAGACCCTGTGACCGATGAGGACCGCACCGTTCGTGCTGTGAACCTTGCCGCACGCCAGGCCGCAGGTGGTGTGTCAAACAGCCAGAGCTACGAGTTGCCGGGCATACCCACGGAGCAGCTCGCGCAGCGCATGGCCAAGCAGCGCCTAAACGTGGTCAGCCGGTCTCTCAGGCGGTTCAACCTGACGCTTGATCGCCGTGGCTACAACCTCGTGCCTGGCGGCGCTTTCCGCATCCAGGACGGCCCACGTGGCATCCGTGACATGGTGGTCCGTATCGCTACGATCAGCTACGGCTCGCTGCAGGACGGTCGCATCAAGGTGCAGGTGGTGCAGGACGAGTTTGGCCTGCCATCGCGAGGCCTGACGGCCCTGCCACCGAAGCCATGGCAGCCTCCAAACAACGCAGCCTGTGTCGATATTCACCGGGTCATTGAGGTGCCGTATCGCTCGATGTACAGGTCTTTGTCCAGGGCTGACTTCGATTACGTGGACCCCAGCGCAGCACACCTTGGAGTGCTGATGCGTCAAGGCAATCCATTGAACGCCACCTATGACATTGCAGTGCGACCGGGTGCCGTGGAGACCGAGGACTGGCCACCGAGCGACAATTACTACTGCGGCTACGTGCCACCGACACCCTGACCATGGCCAACTCAGACTACATCAAGCGCAATATCGCCGGGCCTTTCTGCCCGGTGGCCAAGCTATCGGCCGGCATTACTGCGCTGCAGACATCCCTGGTCTACGTTGACTTGATCAGCTCCATACCGGAGCCCGTGGTTCTCAACAAAGCGATCCTGATTGACGATGAGATATTGGGCATCGTCGGCATCTCCGGGACAACGCTCACCCTGGCCAGGGGATGCTGCGACACGGTGCCCGCTCCACACGCAGCCAATGCGTACATCTGGTTCTTTGATGACAGCATCGGCTCAGACCAGATCGAGTATGGTGGGACAGAAACCGTTGGCGTGAAGGTGCTCCCTAGGACTGCAATGAGCGGAAACATTCCGATCATCGGCAGCCCTCCCAATGAGATCACATTCAACTTCCGGTTCTTGCGTCCATATCCTCCAGGCAATGTGAGACTCAACGG
>JACCDR011511841.1_pt1 | contig 22214 bp, 14 predicted proteins | sample 7446431 | NCBI WGS metagenome assembly JACCDR01 (sample SAMN15323443, study PRJNA562643) | freshwater metagenome | isolation source: river surface water | place: USA:Blue River Watershed | collected 2017-08-17 | reverse complement strand
CCAAACCCATCTTTTATCGGCTTTACTGCCAACAAAAGACCAAAGTTCGTCTAACTCAAGCACATCGTCTTTTTTAGGCTTTATTAGGCTTTTCTTGAGTTTGGGGAGCGATTGAGCTTTTTTTTATTCAATTTAAGGCTGTCTGATGACTCACCCCAAAAATACGACCTAAACCACGAGAAGAACTCCGCTCTAGGCTGGCTTTAATCAGAGTTTCTTTAAAGGATTCATCTTTTCTTTTGGATTGCGACAAAAAAAGGGTTGCACAACCGTAGCCATGCAACCCTTTTATATACTCATTCTTCTCTCCTATCGCTTGATTTCCATCTTCTTGAACTGTGTACCTACCTTGAGCAAATACATGCCAGAAGCTAGCTCTGAAGGTAGTACCAAGGTAGACTGTCCGAGGCTGAAGTTTTTAGTCCAGCTATGTAGCTCCTGGCCAGCCAAGTTATATAAGATGACAGGCAATGTACCCGAACGGGTGGCAGCCAGTTGAATTTTCACCTCCGTACTCACAGGCATGGGGAACAAGGCGAATGCATCGGTTGCAGCACTACCCTGGGCGGCCAAAGCTTCTGAAGAGGCTGTAAGCGTTGAGACACTCACGCTGGCTTGCTCATAGGCACCCGCCAGTTGCGACCGCACCTGTACGGTATATGTATGACCTGGTTCTAAGCCAACCAATGTATAGGCAGGTGTGAGCAGCTCATTGGCAGCTACTTTCCATGCGGCGGTTTCCTGGTCAGATTCCCGATACCAGACACTATACGAACTAGCTGTAGCCACTGTATTCCAGTTCAAGCTGGCAGTGGTGGGGGTCAGGTCTGTGATAGATACATTGTCTGGAGCCGACAGGCCAGAAGCTGTTTTGAATGTCACACGGGAAGATTTATACTCGTTGCCCGCTGCACAATAGGTCCAGATGTCTGCGGTATAATTGGTATTCGAAACCAGGTTGGTCAAGGTATATGATGTAGTAGCCGCACCTAACTGATCTACTGCTAGTTGCCACTCTCCTCCTTCTCTCAATACCCAAATATAGAAGATAGTAGAAGAAGGCGAGCCGCCCCAATTGAGTGTAGCAGCCGTGGTAGTTAAGTTGGTGGCGGTGGCATTTCGTGGAGCCAGACATCCAACAAGTTCATTCGTTGTCTTGAATCTCACACGGGAGGACTGGTTAAGCTCTGTTCCACAATACGACCCAATATCCACTGTATAGTTGGTATTGGGCAGCAGATTTGTCAGTGTGTAGGTATTAGTTGTAGCAGGCAGGTTTCTTTCTACCAACACCCAAGTACCTCCTTCTTTCAATACCCATATATAAAAGCCCACAGCCCCTGGCGAACCTGTCCATTTCAGCAAAGCCGTTGAGCCTGTTACCTGTTGTGCTGTCAGGTTTTCTGGTGCCCGGCACAGTGCCTTGGTCGTAAAATTGACGGTGGAATACTTGTAGCTACCATCCGTACACTGTGTCCACACGCGTACCATATAAGCTGTATTGGCATCCAAGGCCGACAGTTCAACTGAAGCCTGGGTGGTATTTTCTGCCAATTTGATCCAGTTTCTGGCAGAAGTTTTGGTATAATAAGCCTGATAGGTTGCTCCTGCAGACGGTGTCCACTGAACAGTAACAGCCGTTTCGGTAAGGTTTGTAGCTGTCAGTCCAACCGGTCCGGCACAGGTAGGAGTAGGAGGCGTAGACAGTGTGGTAAAGGTAGTACGCGTCACTCGGTTTCCTCCTGAGGTGCAATTGACATACAAGTCTGCGGTGTATTTTTTTCCGGGAATCAGATTGGTAAATGTATAGCTATTGGCTTTGTAGTTGCTAGTAGCCAGTGTCCAAGAACCACCTTCAGGCAGCAACCAGATGTAGTAATTATCGTCCCGTGGTTGTTTTAGCCAAGTCAGAGTAGCTGATTTGTCGGTAATCAGATCTAATTCAAGAATCTGCGGTGCTTCACAGGCATTGGACACAGGCAGGGTACGAAGAATGATACTGGATGAAATACGAGTTCCACTCAGACAAACAGCCTCCAGTTTCACCAGGTATTTGGTGTCAGGTTTGAGTCCTGTCAGGGTATAGGTACCTTTCTTTCCGTCTATATACAAATCATTTAATTCCCAGTCATTTTCACCCTGCACATAGATCGTATACGACCCGATAGCCGTAGAAGAAGTCCATACCAGTGTAGCTGTAGTAGCTCTAACAGAGGCAGCAGCCATGTTTTCCGGACGACCACAAATGGTTTTGGTAGCCTTAGTGACAGCGGATACCTGTGTAGATTTTACTTCTGCATTGACACAGGTGACACGTACTTCTACTGTATAGTTGGTAAGCGGCAGCAGATCAGAAATGGTATATGAAGTGGTAGTGAGTCCGCTTACCAGCTGTCTCAGGACTGTTGCGTCTGTTTTAATCCAGACACTATAGGTAAGGGCATCTGGCTGGTTGTCCCATTTGATAGCGACAGCGGTATTGGTCAGGGCAGCTACCACCACTTTCGGAGGTACGACACAATTGGCATTCAGGGTTTTGAACGGAATCAAAGCCGTTGTTTTCAATCCGCTGGCACAGGTGGCAGAAAGGCTAGCCACATAATCAGTATTCTGTGCCAAGGCCGACAATACATAAGTAGTAGTTGCCAGTGAATCCGAAATCAGTGTCCAGGATGTATCATCGGTTTTACGTACTGAAAGGCTATATTTCACAGCTCCAGATACTACATCCCATTTCAGGGCAGCAGTTGTGTTGGCAACAGCTGTCATACTGGCATTAGGGGCAATAGAACAGGGAGCTGGAGCAAGTAGTGTGGTAAAAGAAAAGACTGAAGGAGCTGGCCCATCCAGACAAATGCTACTAACCTGTACCTGGTAGCGGGTAGCAGCCGTCAGTCCGGTCAGTTGGTAGGCATTCGTTCCCACACTGTCTGCCAACAAGGTCCAGTCAGTAGCACCTTCTGGACGAATGGCAATGGAATAGCGGGAGGCATTGGCAACCGGGCTCCATGAAATACGGGCTCTCTGGTCGGTAATGCTCAGCACCGCTAGGTTGGCAGGTGTGCCACAGCCGGTCACTTCTGGCAGGCCTATCTCAAAAATACCTCGTCCGTAGGTGCCTGCCCGCAGGGTACGGGTAGCATACTGAATTTCCAAGTCGGTAATACTGGTATTGGGCATTCCTTTGCCGTAATATACCCAGTCAGTGGTAGTATTGTCTCGATAAAATACACCTCCATCGGTAGCTACATATATCCGTCCGTTGCTGCCTGCCTCGAATATGACACTGTTGGCCACAACATTAGGCAAGCTGCCCGTCACATTGGTCCATGAAACGCCGCCATTGTCTGAACGCAACACCTTCATGCCGTCGGTATAGCTGGCTACGGTTACCCAGACACGGTCTGCATTGCCAGCATCTACGGCTATTTTTGTAATCCGATTTCCATTGGAAGGTACTGTAGCCGAAGTCCAGGTGGTTCCCAGATTGGTTGTCCGATAGAGCCGGTTGTCACGTGAGGCATAGATTATTGAGGAGTTGACAGGTGTCATAGCTAGGTTCTGTACATTTCCGCCAGCTAGATTGGTACTGATTCGGGTCCAGCTGTCGCCGCGATTAATAGACCGGTACACATCGTTATAGCCAGCTATTAGTACGCTCGGATTGTTAGGATCAAGCAGATAGGGTGCTACCCATTCGCCCCGCAGACGAGCCCCATTGACTAGCGGACTGATTTCCCGATAGACATCTGACCGCCAGCCATCCATGGAACGATACAAAGTTCCATTTATATACGTTGTATACATGATATCCGGATTGGTATAGTCAATGGCTTGCATCATGCCATCACCGCCATTGGTAGACTGCCATTGTTCGGAAGCCCGACGAATAAATGACCCATTATCCTGTGTCCCCCCCGTCAGGATGGTCGGGTGGGTCTGGGCTACGGCAATGTCATAAAACTGCGAAATGACCAGTCCATTGTTGCGTTCAGTCCAAGTATTGGAAGGTTCGTGATAAGTATATACACCTCCATCGTTTCCAGCAAAAAACGTAGCTGGATCTAGTGGAGAAGCCGACAGTATATGGAAGTCGGCGTGTATTTCTACCACATCAGCCGTTGGGCAACAGTATCTGGTAATCTGCTTCCAGGTTAGGCCTCCATCCAATGAACGATACATTTCTACATCTGCCGCATACATAATATCTGTATTGAGCTGCGATACATAAAATACGACTGTTGATACAGGAATGGTACTTTTTAGGGCAAAGGTTTGTCCATTATCTGTAGAAACATAGATATCCCGCAGTCCCTCATGGTCGCAAAGCACGGCTAGGTAGTTGGGGTTGGCCTTGCTAAAAGCCATTTTGATGGTATTACTCTTGATTTTGAAATTAGTAGCCTGTTTCCAGGTTATACCGCCATCCGTCGAACGAAAGAGTTGTGTATAGGTAGTGGCAGGTTGGGTTTTGCCTACGTAGACAGTGTTGGTTTCTGGCTGAAAACGAATATCCTGATGGATTCCCTCACTCACCGACTGCCAGGTAGCTCCACCGTCACCGGTACGCAACAAACCTTTGTTGGTAGACAAGAGAATGACAGACGGATTCACTGGACTCATCTCCATGCGGTAGAAATAGATATTATCTGTAGGTGTAAACCGCAGTCCCGTCTGGTTCCAGCTTTGCCCCCCATCGGTTGATTTATACACCCCCAAGCCTACCGTTTGATTCCAGAAGGTACGGTCACCGATAGAAATATAGATTGTATTCGGATTCACAGGGTCTACCAGAATATTTCCAACGGCTAGAAAGGCTAGGTTTTCACCCAGAGGCGTATAGGATTGGCCGCCATCGGTAGTTTTCCAGATTCCACCCCGTGCCCCTCCGGCATAGTAGGTATTGGGATCAGTCGGATGAAACCCAATAGACACCACCCGACCCATGCCATTATATCCGCCTGTGTTCTGGGTAAAGTTGATGTTTTTCCAGGAAGGTGTAAGGGCGGTTGTTCGGGCACCAGCGGTACGTTTCTGAAGCTGCTGGTAGGTATCAAACTGCTGATTCAGGTTTGGAAACGATCCATCAGGCAAGATCCGATCCCGCCAGTACCATTCCCAGCGTTTAAATTTCACATATTCATCATCTACATAGGTGCGTTCCTGAGACATGACAGCTCCTGCCTGCCGAGCAGCTTTTTTCTTTTCTTTGGCGTCTTCTTTAAAGAATTTTTCTGCTTTCTTCTGAATATCGTAGAAATTATACGAGTCTGTGTCTTTCATAAAAGACGATTCCGCCTCCTGCGCCTGTAGCGAAAATAGCCAACAGAAGGAGCATACCATTAGTAAATAGAATTTCTTCATCGGAATTAAGTTTTTTTTGTAAGTGAATAAATACAATAAAAAAATGTAGACAAAGAAATAAATCACTGACTGTCAGTCTACCTCTATATCTTTCTACTACATCCCTTCTGCTAAGTCTCTAATTTTAGATTTTATTACTAAAAACCAAAATTTTTACTGGAAAAAACAATAAAAACAGGAAAAAACCATACATTTTTCACCAATAGCAGTATTTTACTTGTATCTGCACTATTTCCTTCCGCATCTGTTTTTGTATATACGCTTACAATAATAATCTGATTAACAATTACTTATTTTTGTTCCCTCATTTGTTCATTTGCCTATCTGAACCGCATTTTTAAGGATATAAATCATTTTTTCTGTATCTGTGGCATTGAGCACCAACGTTCCGCGTATTCGTATCGGTTTATCAGACTGACGGATAGGCTGGGCAGCCTCTACTTCTACAACCGTTTCTGGCCCACCTACACCACAAAAAAAACAGGTACTGAGTGGCAACGAAGACAACCCAAAATGTACTGACCAACGGGTATTCTCAAAGGCAAACATATATCCCTCTAACTCAATGGTTTTCTGGTTCTGTGCCTTTACTTTTTCACCAAACTGGGGATACGAATACTCATTCTTTACAACAAATTTTACATCTGCCAATAGTGTCCAGGCAGTAGACGATATGGGCTTGTCACGACCCATAGCCGCTGTATGCGAAGGCCGCTGTGCCACACTTTTCCCACTCATGTGTACGATAAACCCAAACAAACACCATAAATAGATTTTCATAGGAGCAAATTATTTTTCAAGTAGCCGATTTAGAAACTGTTTTAAAACATATATAACGGGCATTGGTATCTGTAGTTATGAAAAAAGCCACCTAAAACTCAGGCAGCTTTTTTGATTACTCTTCTTCAAAATACCAATTGCTTATAAAAAGTAGTAGAGCCCTTCAAAATCCAAAAATGGTATAACATATCATTTCTGAAAGAATTTTTTTTATGACTCTAAATCCAGCAAACCAAAAAGGGCTTACAAGGATTTATTTACCACATCTTATGCAACACTGTTGCAAGTAAAAAATATTTCACGATATTTGCAACACTGTTGCGCATATATTTTTTATTTATTTACCCTATTTTCATTGGTATGTCTATAAATCTTTCATCCAGAAAGCTACCGGTAACGGTATTGAGTGGTTTTTTAGGTGCTGGCAAAACCACCTTACTCAACCATATTCTACACAATAAAGAAAACCTGAAGGTGGCTGTTATTGTCAATGATATGAGTGAAGTAAACATTGATGCCCAGCTAGTTCAGAATCAGAATGTCTTATCCCGCACGGAAGAACGGCTGGTCGAAATGTCGAATGGGTGTATTTGCTGCACACTTCGGGAAGATCTGATGCAGGAAGTAGAAAAGCTAGCCCTAGAGGGACGTTTTGACTATTTGCTCATTGAAAGTACAGGAATTTCAGAACCATTGCCTGTAGCTCAAACATTTACATTTGCAGATGAAGAACAGAACATAGATTTATCCCGCTATGCTCGTCTGGATACGCTGGTAACCGTAGTAGATGCCCGCATGTTTGCAACTGACTTTGGTAGTAATGAAACCCTGCTAGATCGGAAGCTGACCGATGATCCTGCCGACCGCCGTCCGATTGTCAATCTACTCACCGACCAGATTGAATTTGCCAATGTACTGATTCTCAACAAGTCAGATCTCGTTTCACCCCAAGAACTGGGTGAGGTAAAAGCTATTTTGAAAAAGCTAAACCCTGCGGCCCAAGTACTGGAATCAGCCTTTGGCAAAGTTCCTTTATCTTCTATTTTGAATACACATCTTTTTAACACCGCAGAAGCAGAAGCTTCTCCCCTTTGGCAGCAAGAACTGGAAAAAGAACATACCCCTGAAACAGAGGAATATGGCATTTCATCATTTGTATTCCGGGCAAGACTGCCGTTTCATCCCCAACGATTCTGGGACTACCTGCACGAAGGCTGGCATGCAAGCATTATTCGCAGCAAAGGATTGTTCTGGCTGGGTTCTCGTCCAGACCAGGCTATCAGTTGGAGTCAGGCTGGTGGTTCGCTACGAGCTGAACCCGCTGGTGTATGGTGGGCATCTCTTCCCCGCATTGACAGATACGCCCATCCAGCCTATCAAGAAAACCGAACCACCATTGAAAGCCGCTGGGAAGAGCCTTTTGGTGACCGGATCAATGAACTGGTCATTATTGGCCAGGATTTAGAAGAAGCTGTCATTTGTGCGGAACTAGAAGCCTGTCTGTGTACGTCTGCCGAACGAGCCCAGATCCAGAAAGGACAAGCACTGGCAGACCCATTTCCTGTCTGGTAAAAACTAAAATGGCTCATACCCTGAAATAAGTCAGATTATATGAGCCATTTACTTATTTTTTTCATCTTCGCATATCTTTTAGCCATGCAAAATTTTACTTTTTCAAGATATTTCAGTTTAATCTATCTGCAAACTAAAAAAACATATTTAAAAAATTATTTTTCTTATCCATCTTAGATGCAACATATACAGTAAAAAGAAAGTAGAAATATATTTTATCAGGTCATATGCGTAGAAATTAACCCAGAAAATTTCTAAGAAAAGGGAAATAATACGTTATTTGCTTGTTCAACACCTTTCCATATGTACCCATGAGATATTCTCTTCTTATTTTTATTTGTATCTTATTCACTTTCAGTAACTTCAATTCTGCAACTGCCCAAAAGCCCACCAAACCCAATGTGATTGTTTTCTTTATAGATGACTTGGGCTGGAAAGACTTGGGCTGTTATGGAAGTACCTACCACGAAACCCCAGCCATTGACCAACTGGCACAAAAAGGCGTACGATTTACCAATGCCTACGCTGCATGTACGGTATGCTCGCCTAGCCGGGCTGCCCTGATGACAGGCAAATACCCCGCCCGCTTACACCTGACCGACTGGATTTCTGGGCACAAACATCCATGAGCCAAAATGAAAATTCCCACCTGGACACAGTACCTATCCCAAGAAGAGGAAACTTTGGCAGAATCGTTGAAAAAACAAGGCTATACAACCTGGCACGTAGGCAAATGGCACCTAGGTGAAGATGAAAAATACTGGCCTGAAAAACAAGGCTTCGACATAAATATTGCTAGAAATTTCAAAGGCTCTCCTTATCTGAATGCCAAAGAAGGAAAAAATGGATACTTTTCACCCTATGGACTGGCCCGTATTACCGATGGCACGGAAGGCGAATACCTCACCGACCGCCTCACCAATGATGCCATTCAACTCATAGACAAACAGCCCAAAGAAAAGCCATTTTTCTTGTATCTGGCGCATTATGCGGTACATACGCCGCTGCAAGGAAAACCAGAAAAGGTAGACAAATACAAACAAAAAACCGACCCGTCTGGCCTACAGAAAAATGCCGAATATGCCGCCATGATGGAAAGCATGGACGAAAGTATTGGCCTGGTCATGAAAAAACTGGCAGAAAAAGGATTGCTCGAAAATACACTGGTCGTTTTTGCCTCAGATAATGGCGCATTGATGAGTAGTTCGCCCAGTACACCGCTGCGAAAAGGCAAAGGATGGGCCTATGAAGGGGGTACCCGCACCCCACTGCTGCTGTACTGGAAAGGAAAATGGGAAAGTGGAAAAGTAGTAGACGAACCAGCCATCACCATGGATATTCATGCCACAATCCTACAAGCTGCCGGATGCAAGCCTCCCAAAATAGCGGATGGCAAAAGTCTGATACCCGTTATTGCCCAACAAAAAACCTATAACCGTCCGATCTACTGGCATTATCCACACTATCATTCGGGCAAACCGTACAGTGCCGTACGTCTGGGCGACTGGAAACTGATTGAGTTTCTGGAAGATTCCAAGTATGAGCTTTATAACCTGAAAGAAGATCTGGGTGAGACAACCAATCTGGCCGAAAAAAACAAAGCCAAACTAAAAGAGTTGCAAACCCTACTCAACAACTGGCGTACCAAAGTAGGTGCCCAATCTATGACTCCAAACCCTGACTATGATCCAACAAAAGCCGATAAAAATAGTGGCTATGTAGGCAAAGAGTAAGGGAGGTAAGGAAACAAAAAATCCGGGCTATAGCAGCCCGGATTAAGAACAGATATTGTTGTATAGAATTTATTGTTTGATCAGTTTCTGTATCGAAGTACCTGAGGCTGTATGCAACTCAACCACATAGGTACCTGTGGCCAAATCCTTTCCAGGTAGAGACACCTGATTCCAGCCTTCTGTACCTTTTACTACCTGACGGCCTACTTCTCGCCCCAGTATGTCTACAATCCGAATAGTTGTCAGGGTAGATTTAGCTAGTAAAAACTCCAGTTTCACCTCATTGTCAAATGGATTTGGGTAGGCATTCATGGAGAGGCTAGCCTGTGGGTTATACCAAACGGGTTCAATCTTACTGTAGATAGTCTGTTGCTTGTCGTCGGTGAGTTTGATGCGGTAGTAGACCACCGATGCATAGAGATTCTCCACTTGGGTGTCAGTAAACGAGAAGCCTTTGGCTCGATCATATAACTGTTGTACCCCAGAAGAGATCGTTTCAAAATGAACCCCATCCACAGACCGTTGCACTTCATAACTATATCCTTCGCCATCAGTAGCTACATACCAGTTCAAAAGGGCATTATTGGTTTGTTTTTCTGCATTAAATGCCAGAAACACCACAGGCAGCGGATTAATAGACGCTGGCGTAGTAGAACCTAGGGTAAATGGACTGAATGAAGTAATGATGTTGCTGGTTATATAGCCGCTGTGAGGTGAGGCAGACAACGGAGCTACAGATGAATTTCCGCTATTATCCCAATTAGAACCATCCCAGTGGCATACCCGCAGTGTACTGGGGTCTGTCACACCCATGCTTCGAATGTGGTCATAGCTCATGGCTATTCGGCCGCGTACCGAACCATTGGTTCGATCCATAATCCAGTATTCAGCATTACTGACATGATCCAAAACAGCATCCTTGCTAGTAATTACATAAGGAGCTAGATTACCATTATCATTGGCGGTACTGATGTGTGGACTAATGCGGCGATAGGTAACCAGTAGCAAGTCGCTGGTACTGGCATTACTGGTGGTTGTAAACCGGATAGGGGCATAAAACTGGTTGCCTGTGCCCCCGTCGTTTCCTACTGGAAACTCAAAGGTAACCCCAACCGGAATAGATCTCTTTTCGACCCATCCTACCACATAACTTCCCGAAGTCAGTCCAGCAGGTACACTAGATGTAGCGGATTCGCGGAAAGAAAGCTTGTAATTTTCTGATGTATACAGCCGTCCATCTGTAAAAGTAGCACTACCAGTCACCCATAGATCTTTATCATACAGATACACACCTGTAGCTGAACTATTGTTCATAACCAAGTTTGGAAACGACAACGGAGCATTGCTGACATCATTGTAGATAGCCTGTTGTACCGCCCCCTGAAAACGAACCACCGCATTGGCATCTGCTGTAATGGTACATCCACTATCCACATTCAGATAGGCATTGTCTGTTCGGCCACTTAGCAAAGCCACATCCTTATTGCTGCCGATTTGCAAGGTAGGTATTTGCCCATTGCCATTGTCATTTAGATCCAACCTACCAGATCCCAAAAGAGAAATAAAGCAGTTGGTTCCGGCCACTTCCTTGCTGATGATTAAGGTGCAACCGTCTATAATAAGAGTACCTAAGATATTAATCATTTTCAGGGTAATATCTGAGTTTATTGTATAGAGAACGCCTGCATCAATTTCAGCATATACATTATAAAAAGAACCCGAACCATTCAGGTAAAAGCTGGACTTTCCAGACTGATAGGGAGCTGTTCCATTAAAATTGATGGGTGGAATCCCTATCGTTCTGGCATAAGAATATGTAAACGTACCATTGTTTTGCACATCTCCGCCAAAGCTCAAGGTTTGCACACCTGACGAGGCAGAGGTAGGATTGACAAAGTCAAAGGTGAAATTTTTGCCAACATTGACAGTAAAGGTATAATAGACTTTTACTGTTTTCAGGTACGAGGTAAAAAACTGAACATCTGCTCCATCTATCACCAAAAAAGCAAAATACAACGCATGAGCTGACTGAACAGTTTGAGAAGGAGAAATTGAACTCACATTGATATATTGGGTAGTAGTGCCATTGAAAACCACCGTTCCAGTCTGGTTTGAGTTCAAGGAAGAAATACTGGTAGACCCAGGGCTAAATCGAATGTCTGAGCCAATACCAAAATCTATCCAATGACCTCCTACCGTTAAAATCGTATTTCTAGCCATGATCATAGACCCACTGGAAAAAGTTACGTTTCCCGTCACAGTCAGTCGCTGGTTATCATCAAACTGGAGTACATATCCAGACAAGCTCAGGCTTTTGCAGGTAAAATTCCCATCTACCCATACATCTCCCTGAATCACCACGTCGTCATTCGACCCAGGAACCACCCCACCAATCCAAGAACGAAAATCAGACCAATCACCTGCAGAGGAAGCAGATTTTGAGAAAATTGTAGCAGCTCTACCCTCACCCATACACCCAACAATGGCTACTACAAGTACAAGTATAAAGTTTCGTATCATACTTACAGAATTACACACATATTCTTACTTACCTATGTTTTTTTGTTTGCACCACAAAGGTATGAGGTTTGGTCAGCAATGTTTTAACGAAAAAGCCTTATAGCTGTCTCCACAGACATCTTTGGTCATTTAGAACTATGCGTAGTATGACATCTGTAGACTTTCTCACAATTTATTTTCTAGGTTGGGTTTGCCTATAGGTCAAAACAGGGTCACCTTCATACACCCACAATCTACTGAAAACCAAATTGTTATATAGACAACATTCATCATTCACCTGTCTAATCATAGCTAAATAGATGTTTTTTCATACACCTACCCATTCTGCACACACTTCACACATTCAACTTTCATTGAGGTCTATTATCCAAAATCCTTACATGATGCACGCTGCTTGTCTCGCTGTACTTGACTACCTAGTGACAGTTCTGAGATTACAAAACAAGTGCTTACACCTATCACTACCCGATCAATCTTTCTTATCGTTTAATCAGTTTTTGCACATATTTCTGCGAAGGACTGTTGAGTTGCATAAAATAGGTTCCTGCGGGCAATGAATCGTGGGTTAGGGAAAGCTGGTTCCATCCTTCAGATCCTTTGACCAGTTGCTGATATACTTCCCGACCTAACATATCCACGATCTGAATGGTAACTGTAGATGCTTTGGGTAATGTAAAGGCCAGAGTCAGCTGGCTGTCAAATGGATTCGGATAGGCGGCAATACCATAGGCTGCTCCATACCAAACCGACTGGATCTGACTATAACTGTCTACCTGTTTTTCATCCGTCACCAGGATACGGTAATAGACTACTGGGGCATGAAGAAACTGGGCTTGTGTATCGGCATACTGAAAGCCCTGCGTACGTGCACTGGCCTGTGTCAGGATAGAAACTGGCTCAAAATGCACCCCATCCAGTGACCGTTGGATCTGATAGGTATAGCCTTCGCCATCTGTCGCAATTTGCCAACTCAGAAAGGTATCGTTGCCGCGTTTTTCTGCTGAAAATGCCTTGATAATGACAGGCAGCGGATTAATAGAAGCAGGTGTAGTAGAACCCAGAGTGATGGGGCTAAAGGATGTAAACACACCTACTGTACTGTTGATGTATCCCCTGGAAGTAGCTCCAGACCAGCCTGAATTTCCCATGTCTTCCCAGACAGGCGTACTGCTTTTCCAGTGGCAAACCCGCAAGGTAGCCGGGTCGGTTTCGCCTAGACTTCGAATGTTGTCATAGCTCATTCCAACGGTGCCATGTACTGTACTGCTACCATACGTCTGTTCTAACATCCAATATTCTGCCCGGCTCACATGGTCTAGTGTACTGGCAAAGGTGGTATGCGGATAAGGTGCAACATTAGGAGCTGGATCATAAATAGATCCGATACTTGGACTGATCCGGCGATAGGTAGCCAAGTAGGTATCGTTGATATGGGCGTTGCTAGTAGCCGTAAATTTGATGGGTGCATAAAACTGATTGCCAACGCCATCATCGTTGCCCAATGGGAATTCAAAGGTAGAACTCAATGGAATGGATTTCTTTTCTACCCATCCTACCACATAGCTGTCCGAGTTCAGTCCGTCGGTAATGGTAGAAGTAGCTGATTCACGGAACGAGATTTTCAAGCTTTCAGATGTATAGAGCCGCCCATCCATAAAAGTTCCATTATTTGTCACATTCAAGTCATTTCCATACAAATACACACCCGTAGCCGAACTGTTATTCATCACAAAATAGGGAAACGACAGTGGGGCATTGTTGGCATTGTTATAGATAGCCTGCTGCACAGCTCCCTGAAAACGAATCGTAGAAGTAGCCGCTGTTGTAAATGTACATCCGTTCTCTACATTCAGGTAGGCATTGTCTGTACGACCGCCAATAAGCCCCACATCACTGCTGCTGCCGATTTGTAGAACCGGATCTGTCCCATTGTCCTGCATGATAAACGTACCATTACTTGAAGATTGTACTAAGCTCATGAAACAGTTGGTTCCAGCCAGGGTTTTGCTGATAGTCAAGGTGCTGCTATCAAGAATGACAGTACCCTGAATTTCAAGCATTTTGATGGTAATGTTTGAATCTATTGTATAGGTTACATTAGAACTCACCCGAATAAACAGATTGTGAAACACACCTGATCCATGCAGAAAAAACGTAGGATTACCTGCATGCTGATAGGGTGCATTTCCTTTCAGTTCAATAGCGGCGACCGCTACCAAGTAGGTGTACGCATAAATAAATGTACCGTTATTCTGTATATCTCCATGCAAATGCAATGATTTTACACCTACATCTGTACTGTTTGGGTTGAAATAATCTAAGGTAAAGCTCTTGTTTGTATTCACGGTAAAGGTATAAGCAACCGTCACATCCTGTAAATAGCTGGAAAAAAATTGCACGTCAGATCCATCAATGGTCAGAAAGGCAAAATTGAGTGTATGCGAGTCCTGTACCGATGAGGCAGCGGCTACAGGTGTAGTTACATTGATATATTGGGTTGAGTTTCCGTTCAGCACCACAGTACTGGTTAGTGAAGGATCTAGTGTGGCAATATTGACTGGACCAGGATCAAAGTTAGGACTGCTGCTACCATCTTTATCTATCCAGTGTCCCTGCAGGTTCAAGACAGTATTGGCTGCCATCGTCATTGTCCCACCATCAAAGGTCAGGTCTTGGGTAATGGTCAGGCTTCTGCTGTCATTGAAGGTAAGCATACCATCAAATAGGGTCAAGTTTCTGCAGGTTATGTTTCCATCCAGTATCACATTTCCCTGAATAACCACATTGTCACCAGTGTTGGGTACTGAGCCTCCTATCCAAGTACTACCAGTGTTCCAGTTACCACCTGTCGTTGTAGAAGTAATGGTAGCTGCATACGTAGAAAAACCACCCAGCCATATCAAGCATACCATCTGTATAAAATATCGCATAGTAGGTATTAGATTATTGTTGTTTACTTTTCTTACTTCTTTGTATTTTCCCCTCTATCACCTTTGGCGTTTTATTTGACTGTACAAAAGTAGTTGCTTGTATCCGTTTTGTCGAATCAATATCAGTGTAAAGCTGTCACCTGAAATTTCCATTGTTTTTGTGAAGAATTTCCATAGAGAAACCCTTTTTTTTCCTGTATTTCTAAAAAATAAAAGAGATTAAGAAGTGTATCACAGGTTACCTTTAGGTAAAGCTAACGAAAAGCCTATCAGATAGATTTTACAATACAAGCGTCAGAAACCATTAGCTTTGGATGCAAAAACAAACTATTTCATACGTGTAGGCTATTACTATCTCCTTTGATGATTTGCGGAACTGTACGGCTGGTTTCTGCTTCAGGCAGTACGTGTGTGGGTGGTGAGGCAAGGGGGAAAATCTTTTAATTTCCGACAATCAGACAGAGAGAATGAGGCATTTGGCACATCAGAGACGATAAGCAAGGTATGTGTTTTTTAGGCTACATTTGTTGGCGTACTTGCTATTTCATCTTGTGACACACATTTTCAGACATCTCTTAGAAGCTGTCTAAAATAACGTAAGTTCGGCAAAACCAGTCTCGCACCAGAACTTACGTTAAACTAGTTTTTATTGCCAAAAAAAATACAACTTTTATCATGGTATATCCTGACAAAAGTTGTATTCTTGCGGTTCTTTCAGATATAGCTTTGCTTTTTAAGTTTTCCTGTGTTTGGTTGAAAAAAGAAATATGCGGAAGATACTACCTCTTTTTGTACTTGTACTGATTTTGCTGCAAAGTTTCAGCAAGGTGGGGGTCTATCTATCCTTTAGAGTCAACCAGACCTATATTGCCAAGACCTTGTGTATCAACAAAGCCAAACCTGAGCTCCGCTGTAATGGAAAATGTTACCTGGCCAAAAAGCTCAAACAGGCCGAAGAACAGGAGCAAAAACAAAATGCCTCCAAATTACCACAACTAGTACTAGGCTTCCATCCGCTGCCTACATTCTGCTTTTTGCGAACAAGCCAGCTCATCAATCCGTCATTGGCATCGTTTTATCTGCCTTCTCTGGTTCAAACCTTTCCGATGGGCATCTTTCACCCGCCCCAAGCCTGAAAAATAACCGTTTCGTTACCCACTACACACAACATCTATCCTGTAGAAACGCCATGTATTGCGTCTGCTCTACAAGATACAGATGGCTGTGATGTTCTTGCCGTGTCTGCACGAAACAGAGATGCAAGGCATGGTGTCTTTATCAGATTGTTATTTTTCACGACTTTTACTTTCTCTCTATGTATATACGTTTGTATACTTTACTCATTCTATGCTGGATAGTCTGCCTACCTTTGGCGGCACAAGAAACTCTTACAGGCATTGTGTTTGATTCGCAGACCCATGAACCATTGACTGGAGCCACCATTTCCATACCTAACACTACTACAGGCACGCAAACCAACGACAAAGGGAAATTCACCTTGTCACTGACAACAGGTGCCAAACAAATTCAGGTCTCGTATGTAGGCTATGACACACAAACTGTTACGATTACAAGCAGCAACCTGACTATTGCCCTGAATGCCACGCTAGGTAACCTGCAAACGGTGGTAGTCACCGCCAGCCGAGAAGCTCAACTGCGGACACAAGCTCCAGTAGCCATCAGTACGCTGTCTCCTACCCTGATCAATGACACCAAACCTACCAGCATCTACGAAATAATCAACAAAACGCCAGGGGTAGTGATGCTCAATTATAACAACGAGCAACATGCCATGAGCATCCGGCAGCCGATGACCACCAATGCCTATTTTTTGTACCTAGAAGATGGCATTCCGATTCGTCCGATGGGGGTGTTTAACCACAATGCCCTAATCGAAATGAACGTGTTTGCGATTTCTTCTGTAGAAGTTGTTAAAGGTCCCGCCTCTTCGCTGTATGGCCCAGAAGCAGTAGGTGGAGCCATTAATTTTATCACACAACGCCCCACTGCTGTGCCTACCGCTCGTGTAGGAGTTCAGGTAGACAACTATGGTTACCGCCGCCTTCAGTTTGGGGCTGGTGCTATGCGGGGCAAGTTTGGTGTGTACTTGGGTGGATTTGTAGCCAAACAAACCAACTCCTGGCAGGCCCGCAGCGACTTTGACAAAACATCTCTCAATGCCCGTCTGGAATATGCCCTAAGTCCCAAAACCCGCCTGACCGCCACTGCCGCCTACAATGATTACTATTCACAAACGGGAGGAAGTATTGATAGTGTGGGTTTTTACAGCCGCCAATATCCGTCTATTAATGACTTTACATACCGTTCGGTACGGGCAGTACGAGCAAGACTTTCGATGGAACACCGCTGGAATCAATCCGCAGAAACAACCGTAACACCCTATTACCGAGACAATTCTGTGGGACAAAACCCTAGCTATTCCATCCGATGGACTTCAGGCAGCAAAACGGCTACCGGAGAAATCAACGACAACTCATTTACTTCCTACGGCATACTAGCCCAGCATTCGCAGAAGTTCCCCATCTTAAACGCTCGTCTACTGGTAGGTGGTATGTACGATTATTCCAAAAATCCGTATAATGCCTATAAAATAAACCTGGCAGCTCAGCTTCGGGCAGACGGAAAATCGGTAGAAAAATATACCATTACAGAAAAATTACCAGATGTATTTCTGGTCAAGTACGATGCAAAGATCCATAATTCAGCCCTTTTTACACAGCTTGACTTCGAGCCCCTTCCCCACCTGCGGGCCTCGTTGGGTCTGCGGTATGACCGGATGGCGTTTGATTACCTCAACTACCTCGACAATAATGCCACAGGCTCCAAATCGTACAGCCAGCTGACACCCAAACTAGGGCTTACCTATGATGCAGGCCATGGCATTGGATTTTATGGCAATTATTCCACAGGCTTCTCTCCTCCCGGACTCACGGCAGTGTTCCGTAAAAATCCCTCTGCCAAACCTGGCGAAGCTCCGTTTTACTATAATTTAAGGCCAGCTGAGTTTAATAACATAGAATTGGGTGGATGGGGATCTTTTTTACAAAAGAAAGTATACATAGATTGGGCTATCTACAGGATGGTGGGGCGTAATGAACTAGTATCTATCCGACAGCCAGACCGATCACCAGATGAATTTCAATCTGCTGGAAAAACCCTTCATCAGGGTGTGGAATACAGCCTTACCTATAAACCTATCCAGACACTGACTTTTCGCTTTGGAGGAACCAATGCCTTGCACAAATTTATCACGTTCGATTTGAGTAAGAACACTGATGGATCTATAAACAACGCCAACAATAAAATCATGCCACAATCTCCTTCGTGGATTGCTAATACAGAAATCACCTACAAACCTCTGTGGCTGAAAGGATTCCGGGCTTCACTAGAATGGCAACGGATTAGTTCCTGGTACACCAATCAGATAAATACGATTCAATACAACGACCGTACAGCTTTTGGAGCCAGAGGTGTCAGTGTACTGAATTTCCGTACGGGTTATGCTACTGGGTTTGGACTAGAAGTGTTTGCCAACGTGCAAAATATAACCAATGAGTTGTATGCCAATTCGGTTTCACAAGGTCGTGTAATAGTAGAATATACCCCTGCTGCACCACGCACATTTACGCTGGGTGTACAGTATAACTTTAAATGAGTGAGTAAGTGAATAGTCCTCGGATACTTCCAATGATTATTCATTTACTCACACACACCATCATTTACTCATTTAAGAACGTATGCAAACAATTCAAGATACTCATTCGTGGAAAACGACTTTTTCTCGGTACATCAAACGAAACATGTACCGCTGGCATCGGACAGTAGGATTGATTACGGTCATTCCAGTTATTTTCTGGACACTGTCGGGTATGATGCACCCGTTTATGTCGCATTGGTTCAAACCCTCTATTGCCCATGAACGAATGACAGTATCACCGCTGCCCAAAGAGCAGATCAAGCTTTCGGTAGCAGAAGTATTACAAAAAAATGGGTTGACTCACTTCCGTAATTTCCGGCTGGTCAGCTTTCAGCAACAAACCTTTTATCAGATCAAAGATAGCAGTCGGGCCTTGCAGTATTTCAATGCCCAAACAGCCCAGCCGCTACCCAATGGCGACATCCGCTATGCCGAATATATGGCCCGATACCTAACAAACGATCAAACCTCCCGTGTACTCTCTGTAAAACCAATCACGCAGTTTGACCACCAGTACAAGGAAATTAACCGTCTGCTACCTGTCTGGAAAGTAACCTTTGACCGCCCCGACGGCCTAGAAATATACTTAGACACCCAGCAAAGCCGCATGGCGACTTTCAATACTACTTCCCGCAAGGCTTTTATCTGGATTTTTGATGTGTTTCACAACTGGTCATTTCTGGATTTTTTCGGAGATACAGCCCGCCTCACACTCATGCTGGTTTTCTTGTCGGTCATTCTGTTTTCCACCCTCAGCGGACTGACTATCTACGGATTACTCTGGAAACGATTCAAAAAGCCTGTCAAAGGGAGCCAGGTGGGACTGCTGCGCCGCAACCATCGGCAAATAGGCATAGCGGTGTCGCTGGTAACGTTGCTGTTTGCCTTCAGCGGAGCCTGGCATGCGTTTCAGAAATATACTCCTGACGAGCGAAATAAATTTGTCTTTGAACCTATTTTTGCCACTACAGAGGTAGAAAAGGCCGCATTAATGCCAGATGTAGACTGGGAACGACTGCTGAATGTACAACTGGTCCGGATGGGTAAACGTATGTATTTTCAATTGTTTTATGACAAAACGGATGTAGCCGATGAAGAGGTAGTGTATCAGCATATCGAAACGGGGCAGATTTTGCAAAACGGAACGATCATTTACGCTAAGTATCTGACCAACAAATTTGCTAATCTGGCCGATACCGAAGGCGACCTGTCGGTGATGTGCTGCACGCAGTCTACAGATGCAGAAAATACCGAAATCTCGAATGCCAACCTGAAAGAAGCCACGCTGGTCACACGGTTTGGCGGCGAATACGGATTTGTCAACAAGCGGCTTCCGGTGGTCAAACTGTCCTATGCTACCCCCACCGAAACGGCCTATTACATCGAGACAGCTACGTCACGACTGGCAGCAAAAGTGGAAAATGCAGATCGGGCTGAAGGCTGGTCGTTTGCCATGCTGCACAAGTACCTACTGCTGGAATGGGCTGGTAAAAATGTACGGGACATAATCACCATCCTGTCTGCTCTTGGCGTACTGACTGTCAGTCTGTTCGGGCTGGTATTGTTTCTCAGAAAATAAGGCTAAAATGGCTATCTTGCGTGTCAGGCATTTGTAGGCATGCCTAAAGGCTTTTTTTCACAAGTTAGTACGTAAAACCACACACACATGGATACCACCAGAAAAACACATTGGGAAAAGGTATATGAAACCAAAAATCCCGATCAGGTAAGTTGGACACAAGACAAACCCCAGACCTCACTTGATTTTATCCATTCTTTCGGACTATCCAGAGAGGCAAAAATTATTGACATTGGCGGAGGAGACAGCAAACTGGTAGATTTCCTGTTAGAAGAAGGATTTGAAAATATCACGGTGCTGGATATTTCTGCCAAAGCCATTGAAAAAGCACAGGCCCGCTTAGGCCCGCAGGCAAACCAGGTTCGCTGGATTGTGAGTGACATCACAGCCTATAAACCAGACACTACATTTGACGTGTGGCACGACCGAGCCACCTTTCACTTTCTTACTACGCCGGAGCAGATAGCAACCTACGTAGCTACTGCCCACAGCTGTGTAACTGGCTACCTGACGATAGGCACATTTTCAGAAAATGGTCCTACCAAATGCAGCGGACTGGACATCAGACAATATACCGAAGATATACTGACCACTGAAATGAAAAATGGATTTGAAAAGATCCGATGCATCACCGAAGATCATACTACACCCTTTCACACCACCCAGAATTTTCTATTTTGTAGTTTTAAAAGACAACTTTCATCCCTAATCTCATGAAATACACTTCTGTTTTTTTTCCTGTTCTGGTACTTTTGCTCAGCACGTATGCCTGTTCCGACAACTCTACCCACCACGACCATGCCCATATGACAGAGTCGGGCGACTCTGTATCTATGACAGACCACAGTCACCACGCACATGGGGCGGCTAGTCTGGGTAGTCCGGAACTGGATACGCTGAACAGACAAGTACTGGTCATACACGACTCAGCAATGGCCCGTATGGGTGAACTGGCTGCCTTACAGGAGAAAGCCCACCAGCAGTCTGTAACCCTGAAACCCACCGACACCCAACGCAAAAAAGAACTGACCGCCTTGCTCAACGAGCTGAACACAGCGGACGAAGCCATGTTGCAATGGATGCAGCAGTTTGACGGTCAGCTGAAAACCAAAGCAGATTCAGCAAAAGTCGTATATTTGCAGACTGAACGTATTAAAATAGATCTGGTGTATCAGCAGATTCTTCAAGCTATCCACCATGCACATAGTGTGCTTCAGGACGTGCAGCCCAACTAATTCTTTTTCATGGATATACGTATTGTTTTTTTCATTTTCCTGCTGGCGTTTCTGTCCTGTAACCAGCAAAAAAAACTGCCCATTCTAGGGCCTGTCAAAACGGTAGATGGAGAGATGATTTTCCATACCATCCCGCCGTTTTCCTACCGTAACCAGGATAGTATACTGGTGACCAATCAGACACTGCAAGGCAAGGTGTATATAGCCGATTTCTTTTACTCGTATTGTCCTACCATCTGTCCGGTAGTCAAGAAGGAAACCATGCGGGTGTATGAGGCCTACAAAGACGATCCAAGAGTAGTCTTTGTTTCCATTACCCTGGATCCCAAACACGACAATGTATCCTATCTGCACACCTACGCACAAAACCTAGGTGTGCGTTCCCAAAGCTGGCATTTCCTGACGGGCAACAAAGCTCAAACCTATCAGTTGGCACAAAAAGGCTTTTTGGTATCAGCCCTAGAAGACAGCACCCAACCTGGAGGCGTTGTACACAGCGGAGCCTTGACACTGATTGATGGCCAGGGACAAATCCGGGGATATTACGACGGCACCAAACCACAAGCTATCACTGACCTGCTCTTTGACCTGCCGTTGTTGTTAAAAGAAACCAAGCCCCAGAAATGACAGAAGACCCAGTACCTCCGCTGCGAAAGGCAGTGGGGTACTGGGTCTTCTGTCAGCATTTGTTTCCTTATCGTCTTGGGTATGAAGCGGGTTTATCGCCTTGCATCTGCCGTTTTAGTCGCATCACTTCCTGCCGCAGTTCGTCGTTTTCTCTTT
>JACCDR010522280.1_pt1 | contig 22234 bp, 17 predicted proteins | sample 7446431 | NCBI WGS metagenome assembly JACCDR01 (sample SAMN15323443, study PRJNA562643) | freshwater metagenome | isolation source: river surface water | place: USA:Blue River Watershed | collected 2017-08-17 | reverse complement strand
CTTCCGTTTCTTCCCAAGTCTGCACCGTACGAGGAGCGCCGTCTTCTTCAAGCTGCTTCAAGAAAGGTTCGTAGAAAGATTTCTTCTTGCCTACGATCTTATCAGGACGAAGCCCGCGAGGACGATCACTGTTATCGGGTTTGCTGTACTTATTCTCGGACGTATAATCGTCGAGCAGGCTAAGAGGAAGCCCCTCTTGAACAAGACGCATTTTAATATCAGCTCGGAAATCAGACTCTGTAAGAGCCTTTGATACGTTCTGAATGTTAGAGAACTCTATTTCTTCATCAATAATTTCTTGAAGACGATTAAGACCTCGCTTACGATCACCATCTTCAGGACGGCTGTACTTGTTAACAATCTTAGGCATCTTATCGTCAAAGACAACATAGTTACGAGTGCCTTCACCTTTACGACGACTAACACCATCAAAGTATTTAGTTCCTGCGACACCTGCGCCCCGTAGCGCCTCGCTGGCTTTTTTAGGACTTCCGTAGATGTTGGAGAGTTTAGTGTAGACTTGTTCTCCTGAGTCAGACTCTCTAATGACTTTCTTTGTCAAGTGGGAAAGAGCTCTATCAGCGATCTTTTCTTCTTCTCTGGTTTTAGCAAACCAAGAGCGATCACTAAGAGTGTCTACCCGCTTTTGATAAGCCTCGTCCGACATGATTTCGACATCATCGCCCAATCTATGAAGTCTGTCTAAAACTTCAGGATGGTTTGCAATCTCGTCATCAAAATCAAGCCAGCGGGCATTATCAGGAAGCTCTACTTCAAGAAGCACACCGGCTTTAGAAGTAGCTGCACCCTTCTGGGCAAGAAGATTGTGTACAAATTCTGCAGCCTTTTCCCAACGGTCCCGCTCGAAAGGCATATCTTGTACACCCGGAGGTAGACGACGAATACCATTCAGTTCCAACATCCTAGATACACTAGGAATTTCACCAGTCATTTTCATTTCGTCAGATATGGTTCTTCCGATTTCCATCGCCCTTGATCTTATCTCTGAGGGTAGCTCCGCATCATAAATGTCTTCACGAAGCCTCCGATTAAAGCGCTGCTGAGGCAGGCTAGTCTCTTCTCCATAATTATAGCCGCGAGGTTTAGCAAGCTTCTTGCGGTACTGTTCAGCTACACCTTTATTCTCAGCAAGATATGTTCCCCAGCCGTAAGCTTGAGCTCCTTCACCTGATCCCATTTTAGAATGATCGAATTGATCGAAATCATGCGGGGTTCCATGGTACGTACGAATGTAACGATTGCCGTTACCAGACGTAGCGGAGCTCTTACCGCTGATGACCTTGTTGTTGGCCATAGACAGGATAGCAATAACTTCCTTGTCTGTGTACTTAAGGTTCTTCAGCCCCGGCACACGACGAGCGTATTGCTTAAGGAACGCCTTGATCTTATCCATGACCTTAGCATCAACCTTACCACCTTCACTTGTCTCTGCAAGAATTTCCTCAACAGCGTGAGCCGTAGGGCTTTCAGCCTGAGTAGAGTTCTTAGCGAGCCAAGCATCAGCGGCTTCACGAACCATCTGGTTAGTATTATACATCTGTTCGAGAACAGCGTTAAGACGCTTGCCGAACTGCATACCAAGACCGGCATGACCAAGAGCTTCGTGGTAGGTAACACCCGCCAGTTCGTCAAGGTCCTTCAAGTTGTGCGCAAGGATATACACCTGCCCATCAACCGTAATACCCTTAGCGTCCTGCGCTCCGTCGTTAATCACATTCTGACGCACATCTTCAGGAAGCTCGTCAAGGCTTTCAACGGTCGTAATCGGAGGAGCGTTCTTCCAGTCAGACGCGATGACATTGTTAATGTGATCCGACGCCTGTTGCTTATTCACGGCAAGAGGGGCCGCAGTCGGAGCAACCGGCGCAGCAGTCTCTACAGGCTTAGCACGACCCTTAGGCTTCGCTGACTCTCCGAGAAACGCAGGAGTCTGCTTGAACGGGCCCTTAACAGGAGTCTGCAAGAAGTCCGGAGCTTCAAACGGAAGAGGAGCGTCTGTTTCTTCAGTCGGAGCAGGAGCCTCTGCAGGAGCTGCTTCAGGTTGTGCTTGAGGAGTTTCTTCAGCAACAGGCTGAGCGTTAGGACGAAGGACTTCCGATCCTGCGCCGAGAACACCACCACCAATAGTACCGCGAGCGAACGAGTCGATCATGAGGTCGAGCATCTCTTCAGTGAAGGGGCTCTTGCCGGTGATAACAGCCTCAGGCAGACTCTCGATAAATGTCTGAGCAGCTTCAGTGCCGCCCTCTACAAACATGTCCTTTGCGCCGGTCTTCATCATACGAGAAGCAAGCTTGTCTGTGATAACTTCCGCCGGCACACCAATCCTACGCAGAGCGCGGAAAGGCGCAATAGCGTCAAGACCGCCAGCTGCGAGACCAGCAATAACAGAGCTTACAGGAGCTTTGACTCCAGTCTCTCTGTACGTATCCCCGTAGATCGAGCCTGTTTCTTGGCCGGCAGTGCTAGCAAGAGTGCCTGCTGCAGTGCCTGCAATACGCCCTTTGGCTTGATCGACTGCGAACTTTTCAGCAGCTTTTCTACCGACTGCAGAACCAATACTACCTGCTCCCATAGATGCTGTGATCTGAGGAACAAGCCCGCCAATTGTTTCTGCTGCGTACATAGCAGCGTCCCCGATGCCGCCAATGTCTTGGACTGTTTCTACAGCAGACGGATTGTTGAATTGAATCTTCTGCCGGTCTTCGATGTACTTGTTTAGCAGGTAGTCGCTAGTTTGATCCGCACCTACGACATCAGCAGCAAGGGCTGCGACACCTGTGGCAGAGTTAGCCATACTTTCAAGAGACTTGGCTCCACCCTGAATAGCCGCGCTGAACACGTTATCCGGAGCTTCAGGATCGGCGATTCCAGTATCATACGTGAAAGAAAACTCGCCCGGATTTTTCTGACCAGTCGCCTTAAGAGTCGCGGCGCGCTTTCTAAGATACGCAATGTCAGCAGCAGTCAACAATTTGTTCGAATACTGCGGGAACTTAGTTTTGATTACAGTGTTGTAGGCTTCAGGGTCACGAACACCCGCGTTCCACAAACTTTGCAAAGCAGCCGAAGCTGCAGGATCATTCGCTTTTGAAAAAGAAGCGATAGTTTCTGTAGGAGAACCGATCATGTCTACAGAAGTGCGCTGCTTAGGAGCCGTCGGAGCAGCAGTGTCAGGAATCAGTTCATAGGTATCCCCAGAGTTGGGATCAGTCCAAGTCTTTGGGGCCTGTACTGCAGGAGCATCAGGCACAAGTTCATAAACGTCACCAGTATTAGGATCTGTCCAAGTCTGGGGAGAAGCCATATAGATTCCTTATTGTTTAGGTTTCTTTACATACTTAAAACCGGGAGGAGCTACAGGAGCTCCAATACCTGTAGGACGAGGGGTGCTTCTGCGCCCTTCAGGTTTTACTTTAGTCGGCGATTTTATAACACTGCCATCACTTCTTTGCGTGTACTTATATCCATCTTCTCCGACATAAGATTGAATATTAGTTGTAGCGGGCGGAGCGCGGCCTACAGGAGGACGATTCGCTCTTGTTGTGTTAGCCACAGCGTTTGTTTCTGCGACCTTAACACGCCTTTCAGTAAACGGAAGTTGCATGGTCTGATTGACTGTCATGTCTCGAGAGCCGTACATTTCCATTTCTTGAGGAGACATATCAGGCCGAACACCCAGTTGATCCAGCGGAACACCTGCTCGTGCAGCGACTTCTTGTGCCTGCCTCATAGCGAGGTCAGGACGTGTTTTAGCGACAGGAGAAGCGAAGATGCGGGCAATGACGTTTGACGCTTTTTCTGTCATTTCAAAGCGCCTATTTTCCATCTGCATCTGACGGTACTGATCAATAGAGGCAAGCTGTTGTCGCTTCAATTGTTCTGTCAGGGCGAGGTCTTGCATCTTAGCTGCAGCGGCAGGGTTAAGCCCTGTCATACGCTCAGCAGCAGCCGCAGGGTCAGCAGTGAAGCCCGCCATAGCGTCCCCTTCACGCTCTCGCTGCCGCGCTTTGTCGTACACAGACTCGCGGCCAGAACCTACAAGGAGAGAGTCACCGAGAATACCTAGTACATCTCGAAGAGTTCCCTTGAGACCGAACATACCCTTATGCTGCATACCTTTCTCGGTATTCGCATTAGCTTGGGCAACTTCCTGTGCAAACTCAAGATTGCCGAGACTGCGAGGAACAAGATCTGCAGGAGATATAGAAGTCGTGGCTGACGGAGTTGGCATATTTGCTGTGGCGACAATAGGTTCAGTCCCCATCGTTTCCGGAGGAATTACAGTCACCCCCTCTCCTGCCATATTCGCAGGAAGAGGAGCGAGCAGCCCCGGATATTTGCGGTTCAATTCCTCCTGTTGTAGGATAAGAGCAAGAGGGTTAATAGCCATTAGAAAATACTCGGGTTAGAGGCGATTGTAGATGCCGCGTCTGTTGCAAGAGAGGTTCCCCCTGTAGCAATTGCCGTACCAATTTTACCAAGCATTCCAGCGATACCCGGACTAGAGCTAGAAGTACTCTTCTGCCCCGCCTGAGTAACAAGCTGACCTGCTGACAGACCGATATTAGACAGCCCAAGCATCTTGTCAAGGTACGTGTTTGCGTACCGATCGTCTAGACCGCTCTGGAATTGTGCAAGACCCTTAAGCGTAGCACCACTGTCTAGCCCGCCAATGCTGGCGTACTTAGAACCGATAGCGTCCATACCGCGGTCTCGTTCCCAGTCGTAACCTACGGCTGACTTGTACTTATTAAACCCTGTATCATCACCACCAAGAAGAGCTGAAATACCTCCAGCGCCTTGGCCGGAATACTTAAAGAGAGGGCTAAAAGCGCCTTTGATAGCCCCGTACGCCTGATTCTCAGTCTTGGATTTAGAACCACCAAAAAGACTACCCATGTAGCTCTCTCCATTCTTTCTTTGTTAAAATTAGGTGGGCCATTGTTCCCACCTCTGTTTCGATTTCCCCGTACGCTTTAAAACCTATCTTTCTCATCATAAGGATTACGTCTCGTCTCTCAGTAGGGACAAGACCGTTGATAACTTCTGCGTACGAATTAAACATAAAGGCCAGCGACCCTATAGCAAACTCTCGAGCTTCTTTGCCTTTAAGATTCCTACAGAAGATGTGCCCGAAATATACTTTATCGTATTCATATTCAAATAGTGCAAAGTCTTCGTTGTTGTTTGTTACAGCAATATTCTTAGTACTACTACCCCAATCCTTGATATTAAATCCCGTGAGGGTATCAAGGAAAGGGGTCATAGTTTTTAGAATACTGTCTAAGTCTTGCGACTTAAACACGCACCCACCCGCTAAGCGCTTTAGAATACCTAAAACGCGCGTTCGAGCCAGTGGCGAGACTTACTGCTTCAAGCGCTCCTGCAATAATCAGATTGAACGAGCCTGTTGAACTGCCTGTTCTACGAACCACCATCTCCTGCCCTTCAACCGGATTAGTAGTGTTAATCGTAAGTGTTCGATCCGCAGTAAGAGCAACGTTAAGAACAACAGTTGAACCAGAAATAGTAGGAATAAACGAAGCGCTTGCGTTAGAAAGTGACAACGTCCCAGCCTGTGCGCCGGCCCCCTTGCACTGTGAGAAAATAACCCCAGCTCCGGGAGGGAACGAAGAGTTAATAGCTCCTGAGCTACTCCCAGATACGCTGGCATTGCCAGTAAGATCTGAGTTTACAAACAAGATGTCGTTTGCCCAGTTTGTTTCTTGGAAAGAAACTGCCCAGTTCTGGTTAATACCTGCACGCCTACCACCGATTGTCAGATTGCTGATCTCAGAAGACCGAACAGAATTAAAAGTAATCCCGTAACGGCTACGAAGACCAGACGCAGAGTCTCCTCTGCCCGAACCTGCTCCTTCAATTATCCCAGACTTGATCACAAGTCCTGTAACGTTTGAAAAAGAAGCACAATCACGATACGCTCCTGAAATCGAAAGACGGTCAAAAGAAATGTCTTCCACAGAAGTGAGCGCAACGGCAGTAGTTCCAAGAGGATTAGGGTAGTTCACATACCGAGACTGAGCATTACCAAAACTAATCTGACGGTAATACCCGAGCTGCTTCCAGCTGCCTGCGGCAAGATCTGTTGCAAAAGTCCCCGACGTATGATTGACCATGCACTGGTAAGTCATACCGCTTGAAAGAACCCAGTCCCCCGCTACATACGCAGTGCTGGTTGCCCAACTACTGGGATCGTACGTACGGATGGGAATGGCAACATTCTCCATTGTGTAGTCACCAAAGTTAGAATTAAAGATCGGACCCGAAAGCCCGTAACCCACTTCAGTGTCTTCAATGTAGTTGTTATCTGCACTAAAACCTCGAGCAGTGCGCGTGTCTGCCCAGTCAAGTGCTCTCCAGAGACCGTTTTCCAGATCAGTTGCGAACGTGCCTGAAGTATGCGCGATATCACAGACGTACGCGCTACCCGTTGTAAGAACGCGATCGCCAACTTCATACGCAGTAGCCGTTACCCAAGCAGCAGGATTGCCGTTGTTACCGCGGAAAAGAATCCCCACGCTAGGGTTGCTCCAAACTTCAACAACACTACTTGTCGTAGGAGTACCCGCCGGATAAGGAGTGAGCACCCACCGGCTCGCTGCGAGATCGGTTGCAAAAGACGAAGCATCCGAAGTGTGCGACACCGTACACCAATAAGTAGAGCCTCCATTAGTGACAAGAGCTCCGGGCGAATACGCTGTTGAAGTTGCCCAAGCACTTGAAGTAGACCACGCCGCTACTGTGGCTGTGTTCGGAGTCTGAACAGGCCCCAGAACCCAACGGCTTGCTGCAAGATCGGTCGCAAAAGTTGTGGCAAAATGGCGCACAAGGCACTGGTAAACAACGCCTCCCTGAAGAATTTGAGTACCTACTGTGTAAAGCTCTCCAGTTTCCCAAACAGGGATTGCGCTAAATTCAGGGACATACGCTGTAATGCGCCGCCACTGATACGCCCCCGGACCACTCCTAATAAACAACAGTTTGCCAACCATTGTGTTAGAACGCCCAGACGAAGCAGTGTTAAATGTAGCTTGAGACCACTTTCCTGTTCCCGGAGAGGGTAGAGTAATTGTAGTGCTTGTTGCTCCTACGACAGTGCCCGACCAGAGCTTCGTATTACGACCGTAGATCTTATTCCCTGTGCAAGAGCTTTCGGGGTTGATCTGCATAAAGATACCACCACGAAGACTGTCAGGAACTTCTTGGCAGATAAGCTCAAAGCCGTCACAAATGTTATCGTCAGTGAAAGTACGGAGACCGCCCTTCCATTTGATTGCTGTCTGACCGCAGTTCTTGCCCTTATTCCGCTGTACGTAAAAGTTAATCGTGTTCTGCTCGAACTCATTTACGCCCCAGCTGTTACCACCAACAAAGAAGCTTCGACGGTAGTTAGAATAGGTGTTGTCAGAAACAACAACATTAACACAGTTTGTACCGCTTGTAACTGCAATGGCAATCACTGCAAGTTCTCTAGAACCCCAAGGGACACCCGAAGTATCAAGACCTTCAAAAGTATTGTACTGAACAGTCACGTTGTTAAGATTATCTACGAGGTAGACTTCCGCCGAACGTTCATCAGCCAGCTCTGCATGGGGTCGATTACGACGGAACTTGTTGTATGTGATTTCACCGTCAGTAAGGGTGTTGATACGAACAGACGTAGCAAGCATGTCTTGAAAAGTGCAGTTACGAATCTTTACATTTGAAATCGAGGCGCCTCGAAGAAACGCTGCGTCTTCATTAGAAAGTTCGTTGCTAGGATCTTCAAAAGTAACACCATCAATTGTGACATTACTCGAAAGAGTAATTAGCGATGCATCTGTAGCCGCGCTTGTGTGAGGCCGAATAGCTGAGTTTGTGCTGCTATAGATAGTCACGTTTGCCGGAACTGTAATTTCCGAAACCCAATACGTAGGCTTGCTAAGAATCACTCGTCCGCCGATTGCACTAGCAACTGCAAAAGCAGCTTCAAACGCAGCAGCGTCGTCAGTCCCTACAAGACCTTCTGCTCCCATGACATCAACAGGAACACCGACGTACTGCTTAAAGATCGCCATTGTCAGCGGTGCTGCAGCGTCCCCTACATCGAGGTAGAACGGAGCAGTACCTGTGCGTTCGTAAATCCGTACCGTACCCGTCTCAGGACTCGCAAAGAAATCTCCGACCGCGGTATTCGCTACACCTTCTGCGATAGTCCAGTAGAAGTTTTCCACACCTGCTTGAGCTGCAGCAGCAGCTTCTTCAGCACGATCTGCTTCATCTTCAGCACGATCCGCTTGAGCGGTTGCAAGAGCAATTTGCTCGGCGCCTTCAGCTTGGATAGCCGCAACAGCGTTAGCAGCTTCTTCCGCAAGATCAACACCGAGAATCGACAGGAAGCTGACGCTAGCCGTCTTGATAATCTTGTTGACCACAATCGTGGGCTGAAGGTTGTTATGGTTAACGTTCTCACCAACTTCTTCAGAAGTCGCTGTGATACCTGTAGTAGCAGAATTAGTGGTAACAGTCTTAAGCGTACCGCCGCCAGCGTCTTCAATAAAGTTTCCGGAATTGCCGTCACCGTAGATAGGAACACCGTGGGTATGCCCAGGGTCTGTGATTACGATATCGTGGCTGTGCGCAGGAAGGTTAGCGAGAGTGATAACTGCTGTCTGAAAACCACCAGCCGCACCAAGCACACTACCGTCAAGAGGAGCCGTAAGACGATTCGCAGCAGAGCCGCCCATGTTGTCTTTACCCGCGCCTACTCGACCGCGATAATCAGGAAGGTTAAACGTTGTCGTGCCGTTACCAGCGCCGTACTGTGTGCCGATAGTTTCAAAAAGCTCGTCGTATTCTTCTCGAGAGATTTCCTGTCCGAAACAGAACAAGAAGCCATCCGGAGGAGACGCGCCAGAGAAATCAATAACGGAGCCAACTGGCAGACCGATATCGCCATCAGAAAGAAGGTTGCCAATCGGGTCTTGTGTGTCCGGAACAGAGCCGTCGCCATAAACAATCGTACGACGGTACTGGATATTGTCATCGAGAAAGATGAGAGGGATAATAGCGCCAGCTGCAACCACGACAGGATTTGCCAGAGGCGTCAGAAGTGCGGCGTCGCTATAGATAGGAGCCTTAACAGTTGTTCCGGTGTAGTAGAAATAAATCTCACCGGAAGTAGTGGAACCTCCAGCCCCGATAAGACGCCTTTGGTCAATTAGATGTACAAAACTTGCCATTTTTTATCCTTAACCAATCCGCCAGTCTGTTCCGTCAAAGTAGACAGGGACAATTTCTGTCCCACCTCCGACAACAACATCTCCGAATACCTTAGTAGTAGCGTCTGTTACAATCCTTCGATTAAACAAAACTGTTGTATCAAGATCTGCGACAACTAGGGGCTCAGCTTGAGCTTCTAGCATAAAGTCGTAAAGAGCCTGAGCAGTCTCTCGAAGGTCTTCAATAGCCGAAGCGAACTGATCCCAGTACCGCCTAAACAGATCGGGCTGTGAAAACCAATTCATTGCCAGCCGGGGCAGTCGCATTATTGCCATTTACACCTCGTTCATTGTAGCGTAGTCAATACGCAGTTTAGCAAAATCAGAAAAACGAAACTGGAACTCTCGACCCGGCCTACTGTACGTACCAAGAGATCTCCAAGTAACATCGTATTCGTAGGCGCCTTTCCGTCCAATATTGGCAGGAAGGTACTCGCTCCAAGAAAAGCCGTAGTCGTCTGAGAACCTAAGTTCGATCAAAGGATCATCTACATACCCTGGGGTCCAACCGACGTTCATACGAAGATTGACGCTGCTGCAGTCAGTACCAGCCCCTTGCTCGGCAATAAAGCCTGAAAGCTCCCGGATAATGGGGTCTGTACCGTCTCCAAAACCGTCTTCAAGCTTCCAGATGTTTCCTGTTGTAGCATCGCCTGCGTAGACTTCTTGGCCGTCTTGGATGCCTAGGTGGGCTTTCCAGTTGGGCAGTCCGAATGAATCCCAATGAGCCCAAACCTGCATTGTCAGATCGTACACAAGAGTTGTTTGATCTGTGCTAACCACATAAAAGTCGTGGTGGTTAAACCTAAAAGTCCAAGCGCGTAGGTTAGTACCGCGGCTCAGTTCTTCATCAACAAACTTTGTACTCACCCTCGTAGGAGAGCCTTGCGCCATCATGACAGACTTCTTTTCAGAAACCCAGAGAAGGCAAGGATTACTGTTAAACGATGTAACACACGCTGTAGCAAAAGACGCGCAACCTTCGTTGTACACGCGTCCTGCGACACGCTGGTAAGGAAGATCTTGATTGCCTGTAGTCTGCCAGACTTCAACACCTGTAGCCCCTAGGAACCAGATTTCATCGCTCACAACGTTAATTGAAACAAGGGAGTCTGGTGTGCGCTCTGCCGAAGCAAAGCTAAGAGGGTCGGGGTCAGTCTCTCCGGGCTTGATCCAATAGAATCGCTGAGCTCCTAGAACACCGAGAAGGAATGAACCGTCAATTGTGTTTACACTGCCGACAGGTCTATCGTCCGGCATGTTAATTTGAGTAATCGTTGTTCCATCTGTTGAATAGGCTGCGCCATTACGACCAATAAGAACCCGGCTTACCGTACCTGCAAAAAAGCAGTATTCATTACCGGGAAGATTACCAATTTCTGTAACTACAAAAGTGGTGGGGTGCATCTTATAAAGAATTTCCCCAGAGACAATGAGCCAGAAATCGTCAAGAGTTCCGTCTTGCTTCCAGATGCCGTAGATAGGGGAGTTAGAGATATCTTTAAAAGCTGTTAGCGTCGGTCGGGTGACTCGCGCTAGTTTGTCAGGACTAAATCTGTTCTCAGTAAGGTACATATTCCGCAAACGAATGTTCGATACGTTTTCTTCTTGAGAACCGCCTTCAGCATATCCAAGCGGAATAGTAACCATTACCAAGGCCATCCTTTATTAAACATTGCGTTCGGGTTGTAGGACGTGGTAGAACCAGTCCAATAGTTTCTGTCCGCGGTCATCTTTGACATACGGAGAAGAGCCCATTCAGAAGGCATTTCTGTAACCTGCGCGTATCGAGAAGTAAGAGCGTTGCGAGACTTATCCCACATAATCTTAGACTGAGGATCAAGCTGCCGCTGGTACGCAGGGTTTAGGCGGAAAGCTAGAGAGATAATGAAATAGTCGTCGAACTCTTTAGGAAAAGGAAACTCGTCAAACAATTGAAGAGGGGAGCAACGCTTCCACTCTCCGAGATCAGCTCTAAAGAACCACTCTCTTTCAATTCCGTTGGTGTTAAGAGTAATACTCTCAGCGCCTTCAATGAAGAAGCCGTTGCCCTTAATTGTGACAGGGTACGTGGCAAGATTATTGCTAGAGTCTACAATAGCAAAACGACCGCCATCTGTTGCAAACGGATCAAGGTAGAGTTCAACACCTGTTGTTTCAAGATTTAGGTTGCAACGAGTGTTCTTAGGAACAAACCACTGGTTGTCTGGGACAGTCCCCCAACTGGGGTAGCCGGCAGGGCGTTCAATGTTATTACGTCCGATAGGAAAACCTGTGAGAGAATCACCGGCTTCATTGCCAAAGGCCTGAGCAACAATTCGTTCAAGGTACCTAAGAGCTTCAGCTTCCTGAGGCTGAGTAGGAGCAATGCCCAAACCTACCAGATTGCTCTGACGATAGGCATCAACAATAATCTGGTAAACTGTTGTCATTTAAAATCCTATTGCAAAAAATAGGGGCGTGCTTTCGCAGAGGCCCCTATCCTATTTTTACGCGGCGCCGTTCAGACGGACAAGACGACGACGACCATCAGCCGCAACGTTAGCCTTGATAGCCACGTCAAAGCGGATGCTGTGTTCGCCCGTGCCGAAGTCGCTGTGCTTCCACATACGAACGCTCATCGGGACCTTCGACAGTGCCTTACGCATCGCTTCACCCGTTGCAGGGATGATCAGATCCGCAGTGTTAACCACAATCGCAGCCTTGTTAGCAATGAAGCGAGGCTTCAGAGTCGCGCCAGCAGCGCCAAGGTGGACAATCGCAAGGTTGTCAAGCGAGCCGGTGTAGTCAACAGTCTTATGCGGACCGCTAGCGATAATCGCCGGGTAGATACGAACGTTCGAGAACGCACCCGAGGACGCAGTGTAATCCCCGATTACTCGGAACTGCTGCAGGTGGCCAAGGCGCTTCTTAGCGCGATTGTCGTACGCCCAAACACCAGCAATGGTGAAGATTTCACCGTCCTTCAGCGTGACCGCACCTGTCTGACCATCAATGTTGATGGTCTGGGTCTTGTACTGGCCCGGAGCCGGCGACTCAGCAACATCCGAATACGTAGCCGCAGTCGGGGCGTTGGTCAGAGAAGCGCCAGAGGCAACACGAGTACCGACAGTGAGCGTCGGCAGCTGTTGAGTGAAGCGAGTCTTGATGCCCGCAACCTTGCCTGTGAAGCCTTCACGATAGACGCCTGCGCCCATATCTGACAGTGACGCGTTGTCCGCGATCACATTCGAGCCGAGAGCAACCCAGTCGTTGTAGTCCAGAATGGCAGTCGTGTCAAAGTCGTCGACACCTTCAGCCTTCAGTCGCGCGTATGCCTGCGCCAGCTCAGTCCAGCTGTCGACATCGCTCGCACCATCGCCGATCCAGTTGTTCGCAGCGTTAGCCGCAAAGCCGAGGATGTAAGAGTCGATGTCAGTGGCGAGACGAAGAGCAGCAGCCTTAAGAGCTTCGCTTTCTCGAGCCGCGTTAATGTCGCGAATCTTAACGAAATCGCCCCAGCCCATCGAGCTGTTGATTGTCTGGTCGAGCTTGTAGCGCTCCGAACCGAAGGTCGTGTCCTGCACGCCACCGGACAGATCCGCAACACCGTTAGTCGTGAAGGTAGTCGTGTAATCAGGCACAACCTGCTCAACCACTTCAAGACCGTTACGGTCATTCATTTCACTATCAAACTTCTTCCAAGTCACGACATCCTTCGAGAGGAGGTTGTTCTGGAAGATCGCAGCAAAAGCATTAAGAACCAGCTTTGCCTGATCTACATTTACAGTAGCCATTTATATTCCCTTTTTATGAGTTCATTGTTTTCTACCTCTTCCACAATTTGCGTTCAAATGCTTCGAGGTCGTCGGTATCGTCCGGAACATCTGGCATAGACGCCGAAGAACCTTTGTTTACCCGGTTGGGCGGGGTCGGCGCATTAGACACTCGTGGACGAGAGGTTGCATTACCTTGCGACTCCTCCTTAGAAACTGCGAAGCGAGCGTCTAGCGCCCCCAGCATAAGTGCAGCCTTAAGATTGCCCGCCTTTACAATTTTGTGGGCTTCTTCAGGATTAGATGCAAGGTGGTAGAAAACATCCGTACCGTTATCCAAGGACATAATAGTGGCAGAAAGGAACTCACTGTAAGCGGGAGGAAGATCATTGAGGGAGTCAACTAGCTGCTGACCCTTATCCATGAAATCAGGGTAACGCTCCTGTGCGGTCTCTAGCTTACTGTTCCAACCTTCTCGCAGCGCGTTCTGCTCAGCTTCAAGCGCCTTATTTTCGGCTTCTCTGCGCTGGGCTTCTGCTGCCTGCTTTTCCCTTTGTTCGAACTGGAAGGAAACAAAGTCCTTCAGGTAGTTGGGGTCAAATTCCCCAAGAGGGTACTTCTCAGTACCGTCATCATTTAGTTCGTCAGGGGAAGGCCCTTCAGTATTAGTCTTTGTGATCTCAGGTTCGGGCGTCTTATTAACGGCCTTCTGCTCTAGTTCTTGAAGCTTGCGTTCCAGCTCTTGTGCCTTACGCTCTGCTTCTCGACTCTTTGCAGTCAGCTCGTCGATACGCTCCTGAAACCGATTCTTCTTAGGCTTCTCAGCCGCTGGAGTTTCAGCTTCATCGAGGTCATCGTCAGTCTCTGACGTGGGCGCTTCACCGCCATTGTCAGAATCTTCATGAGTATCTTCGATTGTTGGGGCGTCGCTTTCAGAGAAAGTGTCCTGCTCTTCCGACTTGGCCGTGTCGGTTTCTGTCGTGCTCTGGCCAAAGAACTCCGCAGAAAAAGTGTCAAGATTTGTTTCTGTCTGATCGACGATAGTTTGTTCAGTACTCATAAGTAAGGTTATTCGGTCCTTTGCCGTTTGCGCTTCGTTTATTGCGACGTGCTCTGGCCACTCGAAGTGCTCTTAGCTGCCAGCGTCGATTTCTTAATTTCTGTATTTTGTTCGATTTCGTCTCGACGAATATCTTGTTCATCAAGAGTCTTAGACCCATCCAGAATCATCTTAATAGCGTCCTGTTGGATCTTATTGGCGTCGACTTCATGATCGGACAGCGCCTTAATGCGGGCCGTCTCTGCGTTGTACGCAGCGATCTTGAGCTTGCCTTCTTCGATTTCACGGTCCATCTTCAGCTCTTGGTTTTCCATAGCCATCTGCTGAAGCTGTTGCTGCATTTCTTGAATCTGTTCAGCAGTAACACCGAGACCGGCTCCCTGTTCGTCTTCATCAAGGAAGTGGGGAGGAATTGTTTTCTTAAGACGTTCAGCCAGCTTATCTGCTCCGGGCCAATCCTGCGCCTTAGCGACAAGATCCCCAGCAACACCCATAAGCTGTGGCCACACTTGGATAGCGTCCATCATAGCCTGAGCGGCTTCAACGCGACGTGTTGTATAGCTAGTGCCGGTAGACAGCTGTACGTCATATCGACCTACAGAGAGGTCAACAGAATTGGGGTTCATTGGATCGTTGATCCGTTGGAACTTAATTGACTCGTCTTCTCCAATACGTCGGATAACTCGAGTGCCGTCGTAAATCTGGGGAATCAACTGATTGATAATATCCCCGGCTTCAAGTACCGCGGCATCACCGTTATCGTGGAACGTCAGGTTTGCAACATCGCCTTCACGCTGTCGCGCCATAATTGCTCGACCAGAAGTCTCGTTAGACTTAATGCCAAGAGACGCATCGTGAATACCTGTGACATCCTTCATATCTTGCGCGTTAGTCGAAGCCTCATTAAGAAGAGCGGCTTCAATTCCCGGAGGCGCAATAGGAAGAACGTTCTGACCAAAGACTGCTTCATCATTAAAGATGAGGATCGGGTCACGGCTGGAATGCGCCTTACGAAGGGTTTCTTCACGACCTTCAACCGCTTCGGCAGTAACCATCCACTTAGCCTTAGGCGCGTAACCAAGCTGCTCGGCAGCAACGCTACGCCAGAAGTTCTTAAGCCTTGCCGCGTCCTTCATGAACCGAACAAGACCGTAACGAACACGTCGACCGCTAATGTTTGTGACTCGCCCGCTCATTCGTACAATGGGAAGACGGTTAAGCTTGTACTCGTAAGGTCCGTCAAGAATCTCAAAACCAGTGCAAAGATGCATCTGAGCATAAGAGCACCAAGCCTCTCGGGTCTTCGTGAGAAGCCCGTTCTGCTCCATCAACTGTTCGAGGTTGCCATCTTCAAGCCGGAAGATCTTGCCGTTGTCAAACAGGCCAAGAGTTACCTTGCGCTCAATAAGACGCCAGTACTCAGTAAGACGATAACTGTCAGAATCAACCCAACCAGTCAGACTGTCCTTACCGACTGAGCCGTCTTCATCCAGAGAGGTCACAGGGATGTCTCCCCACTTTCTCTTGTATTCGTCCTTTGGGATACGGTCTTCAACAAAGACTCGCTTTGCATCTCGCCCTGTAGGGTCAACAGAGAAACGATCCCAGACAACTGCTAGAGCGTCTTCAATGGGGCGAATAAACAGTTCTTGATCAAACACATCGTCACGAGCATACTCAACGCTAACGCGAAATGCTCCGTCACCGCACTGAACAAGACTCTCAAACGCACTGTCGTAGACACGGGCCGCACGGCTCTGAGCTTCAATCGAGCGGATAAGATCTCCGCGTACAGAAGCAATGTCTGTGTCTTCGTCGTTCTCAGCAAGAACCTTAATGGCCTTACGACTCTGCCGCCAGTCGCCCACAAGCTGAGCAGTAAACTGGGGAATGTTGTTAATAACAAGGCAGGGAAGACCTTTACGCTGCTCAAGAACTACTGGGTCCCATTGTTCACCGGCTGCAAACTTCTTGTCTTCAAGGGCCTGCTCTCGGTTGAAACGATCGAACTCAATGTCTAGAGCGTACTGCTCTCGCATGTCCTTAAGGAAGTCTTCACGAGACTTAAAACCCTCAGGAATATAAGTAGCCGAGGCTTTGCCGTTGATGTGCAATACATCAATTTGTGTCCCGTCCTTTTTAACTTCGGGTTTTTCTTGATCCATTAACCAATCATCCATGAATTAGAGGAAGAGGAGGCGTAATAATCTCCTGTGTACGTAGTAGGGGTTATTTTGCCCGTAGAGGCCCCTTCCAGCGACTTTCTAGCTCGACCAGTGATCTTATCAAAGATTTCCGTCAACCCCCACACAAGAGCGTCTACGCGGTCAGGAGAGCCTGTTGAAGAGTTCCGTACATTGTCGATAGAGAAAATGCACATCTGGTCTTCTAGAAGATCGTGCCGGCCTACGTGATGAACTCTGTTCTGTTCGTACAGGGAAGAGATAGGCTCTGCTCGGATTACCTTGCCTCGTGAGGCGTGAACCAACTTGATTGGAACATTACGGTCAACAGCCTTAATGACTGAAGCCACCATGTCCCCGCCTTGATTCTTTTCTGCTACGATCTTGTCGGCAGAATACTTACGATAAAGCGAAACAGCTTTTCGAGCCCACTCTTCAGGCGACCCTTTGATTGTTCCATCTTCAAGGACGTAACCCCTAGCGTACCCATCAGGGTCTCGGGCGAGGGCGACAACCACGATACCTGTCTCGTCGCTTCCTTCTTCAGAACTAGTGGCAGGGTCAACTGCAACGAAGACTCGTTCGAGGTCGTCGGGAGCTTGCTTGAGTCGGTTGTTGTCAATGTTTTCTCTACTCCAAAGAGCGCCGGGAATGTCACCTAGAATTTCTCCTTCAAGTTCCTGACGCCCGAGGCGAGTGCCTCCGTAGCGTTCATACAGCTGCTTAACCGTGTTCTTAGCTAGGTTGTCAGCGTTATCTAGTGTTGAGCCATTAGTAACTACTGTATCCGGATCTGCCACAAGCTTCTTGATAAGTGGAAGCGGGCGAGGAGTAGTAGTCACAAGGCATTGGGGGTGTTCCCCAAGACGTAGGCCAAATTGCACCTGATCCCAAGCATCTTGCATGTACTCGAACTTAGCGAGTTCATCCACCCAAGCGAAGTGATGCTGAGGGCCGCGCAGCTGGTCTGGCGTTGTACCGTTGTAGGTGTAAGCTTTTGAACCGTTCGGCCAAGTCAAACACCTGTTGGTGGGGGACCAACTGTCTTCGGAAAGAGTAGGATCACAATTCAAGAGTCCAGAGTCGCCCTTGATCATAACGTCACGAGCGTCGGCTGCTGTCTCTGCAACTAGAGCGATTCGGCAACCGGGGTATTTGTGGGCTAGGCCCCTTACCCATTCTGCACCCATCCGAGTCTTGCCGAACCCACGACCCGCCATAACGACCCATGTGTTCCAGTTGCCCTCGGGAGGAAGTTGATTAGGACGCGCCCATAGCTCCCAATTCCATTTTAGAGAAGCTTTAGCTTCGTCGCTAAGAGAAGAAAGCCATTCTTCCTGTTCTTCAGGAGGCATCTCTGCAAAAATTTGCATAAGGCTTTTGTTACTCATCTGTCGCCTTTTCTAGAATTGCAAGACTTACACAAAAGTTGGAGGTTGCTAATCCAATTAGAGCCTCCTTTATTTAACGGAACTATATGATCAACAGTAGAAGGAATTTCTGAAGAAAAATGAACATCACATATTTGACAATTGCGTTGTTCGTCTTTCAAGGTTTTTAATTCTTCTTTAGTGTGAAAACCGTCAGCTTGGTATTCATTTGCTCTACGTTTAAGACTTCTAGCTCTGTTTGCTTCAGGATTATCACGCCGCCACTTTCGTTCGTACTCTCGCCGCTTATCAGGATTTTCTTTCCTCCAAGTTCGTAAATACTTTTTTGTAGATTGTTTTGCGGCTTGCTTTTTACTTTTTTCTTCTATACAAGAAAGACAATGGTTGTCAGTTGTTTGGCGAAGCGTCACATGTCCGTGCTTGCACGGTTTACCTGTAAAGTAGTACTTACGAGTTTTCGGCAGTTTTTCCGGGGAAGTCAATGACATTTTCTGCATTGCTTTTTTTAGCAAATCTAGCCAGCTTGCTAACGAAATCTGCTGCATCCTGTTTTACTCTCTGTTCGTGAACAATCGCACCACCGTCAGGGCCAGAGATCTCTTGCCGCTCGACAAACATCCCAAGGTGCTTGGCAAGAAGCTCAAGACCTCGAAGCGTTGCACTGTAGTTATCCGATTGCTCTGCTTTCTCTACCGTACGGATGAGCTTACGCAGAACATAGTCTGCAGATACTGTTACCTCATCCAACCTCTTCTGTCCTAGAGCTGCAACCGCCGCCTTAATGTGGGGGCGCTGAAGAATCTGAAAGGCCATTTGCTTAGAGTTGTTAGTCTTATACCCGGCGTCCAAGACAGCCTGGGCTCCATTGTAGTTATTCTTAAAGTAGGCCACAACGAAAAGCTTTTCCTTCATTGTCAGACCTTCGAAGAACTCTTCGTTAATATCTATGGACATAGTTAAAAAATAAACTCCTTTGGTCTATATACATATTATAACACATTTTACGACAGTTGTCAAGAGTTATTTTTAAAATTTATTTAGTTTATGCAAAAAAGTGATAAAATTGTAGGTATTTTTATGTTTATGTCGATTTTACTTGACAGCTAGCGTAAAATATGGTATAATACACTATAGGGTCGAGAGGGTTAAATACCCCTATATATTAATCAAACTACCCTATAGGGGATAAGCCGACTGAGCGTAGCGAAGGAGGCTAGGGGAATAAACCATACAGAAGGAATGAAAGGAGGAATTGATTGTTCACTCTAGTTCATAACTGAAGGGAGGTGATCCTGATATCTGAGGGAGGGTTCTCTGGGCGTACTCTATGAACTAGGGGCGACCTTGGGAGCCCTCTTCTTTTGTCAATCAACTAATGGTATAATTGTTGTTGTTATTTATAGGTCCTTCACAGGGCCTTTTTTTATGTCTGTTGTTGTCGTATAAGGCGTCGCATAGCGACTATACCACTTTAAATTTTTTATACAGAAAATTAGGGGGCCTGAATACGATCCTATACGCGCGCGCGTTCCATCCCCCCCCCCTAGGCCGTGATATGATATATCATCGCCGAGGTGCCCCCCCCTATGGAACAGACCATGAACAAACCGTATACATATCATGTACATACTCAACTCGTCGCTCAAAATGCACGCTTCATCGCAAGTCGGTATCAATCCCTGCCAAATGCGCCGATAGAGAGGGGGTCAGGACGCAATGGCCCTTTTGAGGGGTGACTCTCCGGAGTCTCTTGACAAACATATCTCTTGACACCAGTTTTAGCCGGGTCTAGTCGGGAGAGACTGCAAACGGGGACGATAGCCCTAACAGGTTTCTGAGCCGGTGATGATAACCGTTTGCATTGATAACGAAACGGCAAATAGCAGCCCTATGCCGGAGCGTGAACGAGCGGACTGCCATTAGTGGAGTGAGACACTAAACATAGCCTAGGGCAATCCTGCCCGCTTTTCGGAGATAGGCGCATGGCAACACGTAACGAACGGCGCAAGCGCGCTAAGTTGCGCATGATTGACAAGTTGAGCAAGGCCCTTGTAAACAAGGAACGTGCTGAAATTGGCAAGCAACGCGACAAGGTAACGTCAATCGTCAAGTCTAACCTTGCAAAAGGCAGTAAAATGCCTATTGAAGAACGGGCTTGGCTTGGCCGCGGAACGTCGTCAATCTATCAGCCTACTGGTATGGCTTCGGCTATTCGGTACGGCAACGGCCATACAATTTCCGTTGAAAAGGGCCCTATCAAGTGTGGTAAGGTCAATGGACGTGGAAAGGACTGGACTGACTGATAGGTGTCTGTTACTTGTATGCCATCAAGCGGGTGCAGCTATCGTGCTTAAGTCGCCCTCTTGACACTCTTGGCTTGAGTGTTTAAACGAGCAATACGGTAGACGCTAGGGGGATGCACCTTAGTTGTCCGCCACATGGGCCTAGCAAGCCCGTGGAAGATATGCGACGGGCATATCGCCGGTAAGGTAATGTGGGCTTACTAACGTTGTGAAACGTGGGTTTAGGTCGTAGTAAACTTATCGTTGGCCATAACCATTGGCCGCGCGGAACCCAGTATGGGCGCGCCTAGGTGAAAGCATGAACCTGTCTTTGTACGGTGGATTGCAAGTACCTTGGGGCTGCAAGCGTCTTGAAGCGTCCGCCACGATTAGGCTCTATCCATAGGGGTTGTACTATGTCCTCTATGTGTATCCTTACGTGTGAGCATAGCAAGCAAGCGCAAGGCTTGTGATTAGGGCCGTATCCAATCGGCCTTATTCTCTAATCCTTGCAACATATGGAGACACTCATGAAGGCTCGTGTCACGATTTGGCCGATTGCCGGTCAAGACTTCTATGCTGATTATGATTTGTCCATTGAAGGGGACAAGCGCCGCTTCATGAAGGCAATCGAAGCTTTCACCGAAAACAAGGTGGAGTTCATCGTTTCCGCAACGCTTCCTTCGCAGTGCAATATCTAATGGAGGACGAGTTCACTATCCCCCAAACAATCGTCCTGTTCCTTTTCATGATGTTCTGCCTCTGGCTGGCAGGCATTTGCGCGGAGAATATGTGATGAATGCAAAGCCCGGTTTTTCGCTTCGTGAATCTCTCATCAATCAAGGCGTGACTTGTGAATTGGCGACTCGCCAGCACATCCTGTACGCAAACGAAATGTCGCGCCGCGATGCTTCGTTCTCAATCCGCAACTACAAGGTGGACAAGAGCAATCCGAACAAGGTTCCGAACACGGCTTTTGCAGCCTGATTGTGTGCGCAGGATAAATGTTAGGGCATAGCTTAATGTTGTGCCCTTCCACCTATGCTGCGTAGTATGGGACGTGTAGTCTCGTGGATTAACTGCACGTAAACAGACTGGTTTGGAGATACCATAATGGACTTGAAAAAGATTGACGACGGCATCAATGGCCTTCGTTCCTCGCGCAAGCACTATGTCGCCAAGACGCAAGAGCTTGCCCTCGCTATCATGCGCCATGCCAAGGATCACGGAGATTGTTCCCGTGCGCTCAAGCTGGTCCTCGTGTGTGGCAAGCGTGAACAGTCGCTCATGATCAACTATTTCACGGCGTTTTCGCCCATCAATGTCGTCATCGGCAAGGAAGCCAAGGACAACAAGTGCAATCTGCGCAAGAGCGACAACAAGAAGTATACCCCGTTCGATATCGACGGCGCTGAAGCGGTGCACTGGCTGGATTTCGCCAAGCCCAAGCAGCCGCCCAAGGCTTACAGTCTGACTTCTTTCCGTGAGGACATGCAGAAGCTCATCAAGCGCTATGAGAAGCTCATCAAGGATGGGCAGGCGGATGATGCGGATGACATTGCCGCCGACATTGCTGCTTTCCGTACGACCGCGGCAGACCGCGGCAAGGCTCTCAAGACGCCTGTTCGGGAATTTACCGATCTCGCTGAAGAAGCTCTCGCGGCTTCCGAATGGGGCAAGGCGGCCTAATTTTACCCTCTATAGTGGTTGGCAGTGTACCGTAATTAGTCACAGCACAAGAGAGTGACTTTCCACTGTAGTCTTATTCAATTTCAACACTCACAATTGGAGTATTCAACATGAAGAAAGCCGTAACCGTCGAAGTCGTCGAAGTCGCCAACGAAGGTCTCATCAGCCTGCTCGGAGAGACTGTCACGTTCTTCTGTATGAACTATATCTACACGGGTGTTCTCGAAGGTGTGAACGATACTTGCGTCCTGATCACATCGCCGAAGATCGTCTATGAAACCGGTGCGTTCACTGAAAAGAACTGGCGGGACGCTCAGGCACTTCCGAATCAGCTCTACATTCAGACTTCGGCAATCGAATCTTTCGGTATCATGAAATGACAAGAGGGCGTAAACAAAAAGCTAAAATTAGTGCTCGGTCTGTGTCTGGGTCTTGGTCCTGGTCTGGGTCTTGGTCCTGGTCTGGGTCTCGGTCTCGGTCTTGGTCTTGGTCTTGGTCTTGGTCTGGGTCTTGGTCTTGGTCTCGGTCTTGGTCTTGGTCTTGGTCTGGGTCTGGGTCTTGGTCTGGGT
>JACCDR011920423.1_pt1 | contig 22237 bp, 35 predicted proteins | sample 7446431 | NCBI WGS metagenome assembly JACCDR01 (sample SAMN15323443, study PRJNA562643) | freshwater metagenome | isolation source: river surface water | place: USA:Blue River Watershed | collected 2017-08-17 | reverse complement strand
CGCCCAACCAGCTCAGCGACTACCTCGCCTCGCAGGGCTACGAGATCATCATCAACGATGCGCGGGGCTTCGCCGTCTTCGATCGCCCCACGGGGCCTCCGGTCGCCAGCGGCGCGGCCATTGTGCCAAGCGAGCACGCTATCGAGATTCCCACCAACCCCGCGCACCGCGACTACCCGCGCCGGGTCTGCGAGGCGCTGGGTGATCTGGGTGAGCCGTGGCCTGGCTTGCTGCACAAGATCAACCCCGGCGCGTTCCCCGTGGCGCGACTGCTTGCGTTCGTGGGGTTGCCAAGCCATCAAGCGCCCGTTGCCAGCGTGGTGTTGTCGCCTGATGAGGCACCGCCCGGCGCGTCAGACATGGAGGCGGATTTGTGGTGGTTGCATGGCAGGCTTCCGATCTCCATTTCCGCTCACGAGAGCGACCGGCTGTTTTTGAGCACCGACTCCCGATACGACCACAAGTCGTTGATGTTCTCGGCGGACGGTAGGACGGTCACGATCAAGATCATGGAGAGCCTGCATAAAACCGAGCAACGGGAGTTACGCGCAAGGTGGACACCAAATGGTGCCAACAAGGCGTGGGTGCCCTTTCCTGATAGGCAGGCGCCGTGGAATGCGCTTTATGCCTTTTTGCGCCAACACCCCGCACCTCGGTTGCGGTGGTGAGGCCCCCGTTCGGATTGCCCGGCGGTGAGCTGGGCAGCGGCAACGACACCGGCGAGCCAAGCAACGGCGACGAGCGCGACCTCCACGACGCAGCCCGCGTGCCGGAGGTGCCGATGAACGTGGAGGGCGGGCGCGCTGGGGAGAAGGGCAAGCCCATCGCCCCCTACGACCTTGACTTCTACGACGATGAAGAGTGGGCGCCGTCGGTGGGCAAGCCGTGGCACGCCTACCGCTGCAAGCACGACTACTTCCGGCACGCCAAGCCCGTGCAGACCGGCGACTGCGAGGGCGCTGCGTCCTTGACACCGTGTTGAAGGTCGGCACCGATAAGGACCGACTATCCGCCGATGCACAACGCGAAGGCTAACAAGACTTGGACACGCCCCGACGCGGGCAACGGAGACTCGATGCACCCTGCCCTACACGCCTTTCATGACACCAACCATGACCGCTTTTCCGATCTTACGATCACCTTAGAGGAGGACCGTCTGAGCCTTGAGTGGACAGATGACGAGGTTTTGATTGATGAGGTGGCCGCGTTCATGTTTGGCGACAACCAAGACCCCTCGTTTGAGTGTGACGATGACTCCACCGTCTGCAAGCCCGATCACTTCGCGGCGGCGGTGGAAGCATTCGCGTGGCGACTGCTTGACGATGACGAGTTCAAGGATTTTGAGAACGGCGCAACAGATCCCTATGCGGAGCCCGGCACCTTCGGCGCTCTCGTGTGGACCAAAGCCATTGATCTTCACCTCTCTGAGATGGCGGAGACTGCTGAACGGATGCGCGCCGAGCGGGCTCGGTTGAATCCGACGACGCTCGGCGACCTACCCTTCTTTGCCCACGATGTCGCCGCAGTTGATTTTGCAACCGGTGCTACCCCAAGCCCAACTATCGACTCTTGGGAGCCCACCCCATGACCGGCAACACGACGACGCGCGGTGGCGCAAGCGTGGACGACAACCTCACCAGCGCGGCGGACGGCCTGCCCGAGAAGATGGTGCGCGCCAAGGTGTGCAGGGCACTTGTGCTCCTGCGTGACTGCCTGCCTCACTACCTCAGCGGGCGGCGGCGCCCAGCGGCGTTCAACGCCTACGCCTACCTCGCAGAGGTGATGCCCGACGACACGACGCCCGTGAAGCGCCTCGTGCCCGCCTTGCGCGCGGAGCTGCATCTGGTGTGGGAGGAGGCGTCTGGATTTGAGGGGGCGGCGCCCTACGCGCCGCACGTCCAGATGGCGCTGTGTGTGCAGCGGTGCCTGGAGGCTCTGTTGAGCCCTTACCCGGCGGACGCGGCTGGCCTGGCCTCGTGCGCGCTGGGGCTCGCCGCAGACCTCAACCAGCGGGCGCCGGGGCGGTGAGCTGGTAGAGAGGGGCGGCGAGTGCTGCCCGCGCGGGGGCTTGGCGACGGCTAAGGCTTGGATACCTGACCTCACACCACTGGAGCCCCTTCCATGACCCTGAACAGCATCAAGAACGCCTGTGAGGCCGTGGGCCTGCCGCGCCTCGCCGCCGCCTGCCCCACCCACGCCGACACCGTGCAGCTCACCAACGAGGCCCGCGACGCGGCCATGTTCGCGCTGGGCAAGCAGGGCGACGCCGGGGAGTTGGCCTTGGCCGTGGCCCGGACGGCTGACCGCGTGTGCATCGACGGCGCCGACACGTCCTCCGACATCGCTGACACCATCTACGCGGTGACCAAGGCCGTGCTGGCGGAGCATCACCCCGAGCTTCACCCGCTTGTGGTGGCGACGCTTGTGGCCCGCACTTTGGACACGGAGCCGTTGGTGCTCGCGAACCTTGCTTGGCGGACTGAGGGGCAATAGTTCACCGTTCGCGTCGTTGCTCAAACAACCCTCACCCACACCGTTACCACCAGGATCCACCATCATGCTTCTCACCATCCCCCAGCTCCAAGCCATTCAGAATCGCGTGAACGCCCTCCCCGCAGAGGTCACCGCGCAGCTCACCCACGGCGTACCCAACACCCCCGGCAAGGTCGGCCACATCGAGCTGACCAGCACCGTGCTCGCGGTGCTCGCCGAGCGCGCCCGCCAGCGAGCGATCTGGGGCGACACCCACGATGACGAGGCCCACGATGAGGGGGAGCTGGGCGCGGCGGCGGCTGTGCTCGCCTTGCCGCCCGGCGCTGTGGAACGCATCAACGGGGCCGTGCCTCATTGGGCTGTGGAGATGCGGCGCAAGCTCGCCGACAACCGCTACGGCGCCTTGCTGCGCGCCACGGCCTTGCTCATCAGCGAGTTGGAGCGCCTGCACAGGGCCCGCTCCGGCCAAACCTTCACCGAGCTTCAACGGCTGGAGGGCGCTGACGACGGGCAGAAGTTTGACGCGGGGCACCCCCTCACCGAGTTCCTGGCGCACGCGCACAGCGACATCACCGGCCTGCTTGATCACCTCAAGGCGACGGATGAGGCTTACCTCGGCGGACGCCCCGAGCCCGTGGCTTGGTGCCCGGCGGAAAACATCATCGTCGGCTCAGTGGACCGTGAGGGCATGTGCCACTGTGGCAGCGATGTCGTCATGTGCGAGAGTCAGGGGGCGGCGGAGCTGGCCATCGACATGCTCGCCGCCGAGCGTGAGGACTGGGAGCGGCGACTGGCGGCGCCTCGGAAGTAGATGCGCTCGGCCCCGCCCGCGCAGGGGCCTCGCCACGGCTAAACCAAGGGCACCCTCTCACTCCGAAGGTGCTCAACATGCCGACCCGCCCCCACCTGCCCAACAGCAACGGCCTCGCACCCATCGACTTCGACCCCGAATCAGCCACCTTGGTCTACGGCATGAGCGCAGCGGGCAAGACTCAACTGCGCAACATCCCGATCGCCCCGATTACCCTGGTCTACGGCATGAACGGGGCAGGCAAGACCCGATTGATCAACGCCCGCGCCGATCTGGTTGTCAGCGGCATCGGCCACGCCAGCGGCGTGAGCTTCGCCCACAACAGCGTGAGCCACGCCTGCCTCATCATGCACAATGACGAGGAGGTGCGCCGGGAGGTGGTGGACTACTTCGCGCGGCTGGACCTCGTGCTCGTGCTCCGCTACGGGCAAGACGGGGTGATCGTGCCCTACGCGCACCCGATGCACTACCCGCACCGTGAGAGGCCGCTGACCGGCTCGCTGGCCCTCCTGCTGCCCGTGCTTGTGCAGGCGAGCTTGGCTGCCCGCTTGGGGGGTGTGCTGGGCATTGAGCATCCGGGGGTGGGGCTCAACGATGAGATCATCGTGAAGCTGGCGTGGCACCTGATCGAGCTTGTGCGAAAACGCACCATCAAGCCGTGTTTCCTTATCGAGACAGCAAGCGATACGTTCCGGCTCGTCATGCAGTCGGCGGTGGCCATCGGCGTTGACGCCGACTACATGCGCTACCTCTGGGTAGAGCGGTCCAAGGCCGGGCGCTGCGAGGTGCTGGCATACCATTTCGACGACCGCGGGCGGATCGGAGACGGCCACCCGCCGCAGGCCAGCAAGGTCAACCGTGATCTGGTTGACCAACTGGAGGGCATCTGGCGCGCGGCCAGCGTGGCCAGCGTGCCGGAGGAGGACGCGCCCGCAACGACCAGCGCCCCGGAAGGCGACGCGCCCGCCGCCTCCAGCGTGCAGGAGTGAACGCCCGCGTGCCACAAGCCGCCACCCTCTTTGCCGGGGCTGGGGGCGCGTGCATCGGTATGGAGGCTGCCGGAGCGCGGGTGTGCGTCGCCATCAACCACAACCCCGTCGCCATTGCCTCACACGCTGCAAACCACCCCGGCTGCGAGCACTTCACCGAGGACATCTTCAAGGCGCAGCCGTGGAAGGTGTGGCCCCAACGCCCGGTCGATCTGCTCTGGGCCAGCCCGAGCTGCACCCATTTCAGCCGGGCCAAGGGCGGCGGGAAGGTGAACCCCCAGCTACGCAGCCACGCCGATGTGATTCACGACTGGATTGCCTACTGCGCGCCGCGCCTGCTCGTGCTGGAGAACGTCTGGGAGTTCACCGGCTGGGGGCCCGTCTACCCAGAGGGGCACCCCAAGGAGGGGATGCCGATCCCCGAGCGCAAGGGGGAGCTGTTCAACGAGTTCGTGGCCCGACTCAGGTTCAACGGCTACCGGGTGGACTGGCGAAGCTTGGCGGCCTGCGACTACGGCGCGCCCACAAGCCGCCGCCGTCTGTACTTGGTGGCGCGGCGGGATGGGAAGGCCCCCGCGTGGCCTGAGCCCACCCACGGGCCGGGACGGCTGCCCTATCGGGTCGCCGCCGAGTGCATCGACTTCACCGACCTTGGCCGCTCCATCTTCACGCGGGCCAAGCCGCTCGCGGACGCCACGTTGCGGCGGATCGCGGCGGGGCTCATCCGGTTTGTGGCCAAGACGCCGGAGCCCTTCATCGTCGTGAACACGACGGGCAACCCGCCGGTCAGCCTGCGTGAGCCGTTGAAGACGATCACGACGGGAGGGCACCACCTGCTCTGCGTGCCTTGGCTACTGAACCTCTCGCACGGTGGGCGGCCCGAGGCGCTCTGCGAGCCCTTCCGCACCCTGACGGCGACGCCCAAGCGCGGCGATCGGATGCTCGTGGTGCCGTGGCTCGTGAAAAACTTCACGGGCGCCGTGGGGAGCTCGATGAGCTCGCCGATCGGGACGATCACCGCCATCGATCATCACAGCTTGGCCGTGGCCCACCTCGACCCGGACGCCATGCGCGCTGGCGGACCCTTCGCACCCGCTGACCGGAGAGACGAGGTGCAGGCGTTCCTGGCCAAGCACGGAGGCAAGGCGGGCGCCGACGAGGCCATCCGGGCGCGCCTTGCCTGCGTCGGCGACATCACCTTGAGGATGCTCAAGGCGTCGGAGCTCGCGCTGGGCCAAGGCTTCCCAGAGGACTACCAGCTCATCGGCACACAGGCGCAGCGGATCGCGCAGATCGGCAACGCCGTGTGCCCGCCAGTGGCCGAGGCCATCACGAGGGCGAACCTGTGACCCCTTACACGATCGAGCTTCACCCGTTCACCAACGACCCCAACGCGCAGCCGGGGGCGGCGCACAACCGGGTGCTCGCCGTGCTGGCGGATGGCCCCATGCGCCTCATCGCTGGCATCGGAGAGGACGAGGCGGAAGCCCGCGCGAGCCTGGCCACGGCCTGTGTACGAGCGCTCGGCGACGACAGCGACCCAGCTCCCCCGGCGCTGGAGCGCATCCCCGCCGAGTTGCGACCGCTCATCGACGCCGCCATGCTGGCCGCGCCGCAGGCCGTACACCGGGGCATCAAGCGACGGGGGCAGCGTGAGGATGAGCGACGCGCGCTCCGCCCGCGCTGGGAGCTGTAGAGGCGCCGAGACGGCCCGCGCAGGCCGTGCGCTGTGGCTAAGGGATCAGCGTACCTCAACTCGCCTCAACGTCAACCGGAGCGCAGCCCCATGCAGTTCTCTCTCCCCATCACGCCGAACCCTCGCCCAGAGCCCCCGCCGCCCGCCATCGTTGCCCGCGTGACCCCCTACCTTGAGGAACTGTTCGGGGGGATGCACCGCCTGATGCGCGACGGCCACGGGCGCCCTTGGCTCATGGTGGACAACTTCGGCGCGAGCCCCGCCAGCAACGTCGCCGTGCCCCTGGCGGGCAAGAGCATGGCCTCCGGTGACCCCAACTTCGGCACGCTCGCCTATGTGCTCGCCCACAAGCACCGGCTGCGCATTGATGTGGAGTATTTCAACGAAGAGGACGAGGAGGAGCACACCTTCTGCGGCGGCCAAGAGTCGTCAGAGCGCGCCTACTACCGGGGCTTGGTGCTTCGGATCTGGGACCGGGGCAAGCCCGACACCCACGGCTGGCGTCACCCCGGCCTCGATGACCTCATCGAGATGATCGGCAAGATGCGCGGGGATGGGGAGCGCCCTTGATGCCCACCACAACCCAAATGCAAGACGCCCTGCGATGCGCGCTCGATGACGATTTCGGGCCATTGCGGGTGATTGACCGCCTCGACAAAGATCAGGATGTCCGATCGTGCGTTCCTGTCGTCGCGGCAATACTGCGTTTTGGCGGTGGTGACGCGGATTGTTATGCGCCGCTCTTGCCCATATTGGTGCTGCGGCTGGAGTTGGCAGGCGCCAATATGGCGGACGTTCAGGCTGTAGTGCAGGCGGGGCGGCACGCTGGCGGGGCTCCGTTGTCGGTGTCACTCCCCGCAACAAAAGCAGCTCACAGACTTGCTGCGTGGGCTGACGAGGAGACGGCAAAGTGACCAAACCTAAAGACATTGAAGCAATCGAACATTTGATCGCCTGCGGCTACAGCGTGCCTGGATTTCGCTTGGTGCGCGATCCCTATTCGGAAGTCGGCGCCGAGATGATTCACCGGATCGGGTTTCTTGTCGGCGATGTTGGTCGAACCGCCAACGACGACGAGCAGTTGGTGGTTCTGGACCGGGCACTCAAGTACCTCGGAATTGATCTGGGATGGGAACCCGTTCAGATCAACGCCGACCTTCAACGCGCCGATGACATGCGATTCACGCCGATCACGATCAAGGACACCACATGACCCTCATCGACCTCCGCGACGCCATCCGCGCGTTGCTGCCCCACACCACCATCGACATCGCTGGGAATCGCCTGCTCGTCACCCTCGCCGAGCCTATCCACGTCATCGGGATCGCCGTGCGGGAGGATTTCAGCGACTACGAGCTGGGCGCCGCCGACGTTCGCCGCCCCAGCCGCTCGATGGGTCGCACCAAGGCAACGCCAGAGCGTGTCGCGGACAGCATTCGTGGCATCGTTCGGGCGCGGCTCAGCAACCTGCACAACGCGGGCGTGTACGGGCTCCCTTGGCAGCAAGTTGCCTACGCCAAGGGGCTCAGCGTCGTCGCGGCCAGCGACTTTGCTCACATCGCCCTGCACTTCATCGACAGCGAGATGCGGGTAAACGCCGAAAAACACGCAGCCCTCGACGCAGAGATGGCCAAGAAAAAGGCGGCGCTGGACAAGGAGGCGGAGGCCATTGCCGAGCGCCGTCGCGCCCTCGTGATGCTGGCGCCGGGCTACGCTGGGCCGAAGCTGGAGCCGCTCAGCGAGTACGTTGACGATGAGCCGCTGCTTGATGAGGGTGACGACGGCGAGGCTTAGGCTGCGCTGCTCACCCTGTTTCGATCAGCCCACCCCAACCCACCGAGCCCCCACCATGCGCGCCCTGCACCGCTCCGAGCTCCGCAAGTTCACCCCCGAAGCCCTCGCCGAGATGTGCATCGACATCATGGCCATTCTCGCCGAGCTGGACTGCATCGGGATGATTCACGAGGCGCAGGCTGAACGCCGCGCCGCCATGATGGGTGAGGAGGTAGACGAGCCTCCGTCCCCTACTCAACTCGCGATCGTCGCTAAGCCCAGCGCCATCAACGCCCCCAACGCGAGCGCCCGCCGATGAGCGCCACCGAACCCACGGCGCCGAAGGGCCAGCACACCCAGCCGCAAGCCAGCGCCGCGCCCACCAAGCGCACCATCGACACGACGCTGGACCGCGCGCTCACGGCCTACACGGTGGCGTGTCGTGAGGCCCACGCCTTCGCGCCTGGCTCCGAGCCCTTGCTCATTCCCTACCTCGCCGGGTGGGGCTGCCGGGACATGGGCATGGCGGACCTCGACAGCGAGCAGCTCGGCGTGTACCGCAAGTCATGGCGGCTGGGCTGGCGGGACTGCGACGCCTACCTTGAGTTGCCCGCTCGTTGTCGGTGAGCTGGGCGGCGCGGGGCGCAGCGACGTGAGCCCCAACGCGCGCTACGCACGACGCCACGGTCAACGACTGCCCGGCGCGGGCGCAGGCCACGGCTAAAAGCTGGAGCACAGGAGAGACACCAGCATGACCACGCCGACACCCAGCCCCGCCCCCACCCACACGCCCGCCCCGACCTCCGCGCCGATCAGCATCGGCGAGGCCCTCACCATGCTTGAGCAGGCCCTCGATGTCACCAACGGCGCCGAGGCCTACATAAGCCCGCTGGACCTCGACTCGCAGCACAAGTCGCCCTGCTCTCTCGGCTGGAAGGGCCGCGACGGTGAGCCGCAGGCGCTCATCGCCGTCACCCGGCAAGGCGCCCAGCTCTTGTTCTCATGGTCATGCCACGGCCCCGGCGGGCGGGTGATCGGCGACACGGTGAGCAACCGGGAGATGCTTGTGGCCTGCTCGATGCCGTCCGCGTGCCAGATCGCCGCGTTGCCTGACGCGCAGGGGGCAGCGTGGCTCGGAACGCGGGCTATCGCGGGCGGCGAGGCTCAGGCGGTGATGTTCGCGTTCTGCGCGCTGGTGAGCGCCGTGAAGGCGGCGTGCTTCGGCGGTGAGCGTGGACCCGCCGGGGGCGTTGGGGCGCAGCCTGCGGGCGGCGAGGCCCGGTAGGCGCTCGCCTTCGTTCTGCTCGCCCCTGTCTTGCCTGACCGCACCTACCTACCCAGCTCACCCTCAACCAACAGAGCCCGTCATGCCCCACGTTGAGATCCTCCCCAACTACAACGACCCGCTCACCCTCGCCTACGGCGCCATCGTCCAGCGGGAGCCCGCGCCGCCCGGCGGAGAGGAGCACGTCACGTTGACGTGGCCCCACCTCGCCTTCATGCCCGTCATCCAGGGTACGCGGGCGCAGGCTGCCTTGAGCTTCACGCAGGCCTCGATGCGGCTGCATCAGGAGGATCTCACCATCCTCATGCTGCAAGCGCCGGGCCTGTTCATCCCCGTGGGGGTGACCAGCGGCGAGGAAGACTACATCATGGGCGTCAGCGCCGCCGAGATCCGCGCGAAGAACGCCATACGCACGTTGGAGCGCGAAAAGCGGTCAGGCACCGCCACCCCGGCGCTCAAGCACCACGTCCAAATGCTCAAGGTGGTGGCCATGCTCTCGCACGGGGGCCGCACCCCGGCGGTGAAGGCGGTGAGCGAGCGGTTGTTGCCCGTCGTGTGCAACCCCTGGGTGCATGACGTGCTGGAGGGGGTGTGGCGGCATTGGGAGCGAGAGGGCGAGGGAGAGGGGGAGAACGGCGGCAACGCGACGGCGGCACCCGGCCTCGACACGCTCAGCGCCACCGCGCCCAGCCCCAACGCCACCGACACCGTGCAGGGGGAAGCATGAGCACGCCGACCACCGAGCCCGCCCAGCCCCTCAAGACCCCCGTGGAGATCCGCGCCGCGCTCGTCAAGCTCTACAGGATGGCGGGGGCCACGCTGACCTACGACAGCAAGGCCAGCGTGCTCTACGACGACATCAACCGCGACCTCGCCGTGTTGCGCTGGCGTGACCTCGCTGGTGAAGTGAACGTCATCACGGCGGTCACCGAGCACGAGGCCGCACTCTTGCTGGCCTCCGCGTTTGGGTGGCAAGGCGAAGACCACCGCACGCCGTGGGGCCGCTACTCCACCACGGTGATGTCGGTGGCCTTGGTGGTGCGCAACGACAAGCCCGCCGAGGTGCTCACGCACTACGCTGGCCGCGAAGCACAGCAGCTCATCGGCGCCGTGCGTGAGCTTCTCGATGCGGTGCGGCTGGAGTTCGGCGAGCCGATGAGCGCCGCCGACCTCATGAGATTCACCGCCCCCGTGAGCCCCACCGCCCCCGTGAGCCCCACCGAGCCGGAGCAGGCGCCATGATCCGCAAGGTGGTGCGCGGCGCCGGTCTGCGGCTCATGGCGCTCGCTGACGCTTGGGATCGGCTGCTCTGGTGTGAGGGCTCGGTGGGGCGGCTCCAGCGGGACGTGGCCCATCTTCAAGACGAGCTGCGCGCGCTGAGAGAACACCGAGCCGCAGCGACGCCCTCGCCGCACGATGACACCGGGGGCGCCGACTCGGCGCGGTGAGCTGGGAGAGCGGGGGGTGTGGCGGCGACGGCGGCAAGAACAAGCCAGATAGCCACGATCCCCTTCGCACACATTCCGCACCTATGCGCGCAAAAAGTGTTGCGGTCTGTTCATGCGCGGTTATTATGAGAGGGTGAGGAGCAAACAAGCTCCCCCGCCCCGGAGATAGCCGCCATGCCTGACGCTACCCTCGCCCCCGTCGCCGCGCTCAACACCGCCACCGCCGAGTTCACGGCGGCTTGCTCCTACATCAAGACGCACAGCCCAAGCGAGGGCCGGTGCTCCCGGTGTGGCGCCCGGTGCCGCGTCGCCCGTCACGAGGTGATGACCCCCGCCGGGCTCGCCATGCTGGGCGACCGCTGCGCGGAGATCGTGCTCGGTGGCTTCCGCCCTTGGGAGAGCAAGAGCGGCGGCAAGGTCGGCATGAGCGCGCCAGAGGAGGATGACGACGACACGCTGACGGTGGCCTTTCCTGAGTACGGGCCAAAGCCCCGCACCATCGCCGCGCGCTTTGGCGGGACGTGCTCTTGTGGGCGTTCCTTTGCCGCCGGGGCAGAGATCGTCTACGCGGACGGCGTGGAGGGCTGCGAGGGTTGCGACTTCGGGCGCGGCCCCGCGCTGCCCGTGGGCGATGACTTCCTCACGCAGATCGATGAGATGCGCGCTGAGATGGACCGGGGATTCTACGGCGCCCGCCGTGGGGCGGCGAGCGGCAAGGCCTTGCGGGCGCGGCATGACGCGGCGCTGGCTCGCTGGATTCGTCTCCCAAGCGAGCGTCAGAAGGAGCTTGTGGAGGCGCGGGACGCGGCCAAGGCCAGCAAGTAGAGCTGGAGGCCGCCGCCCCGTGGCTTAACGCTGCGGGGCGGGCCACCGTCACCTCACCAGCTCACCGTTTGCCCCCTTCGCCCCCCCCTCGCCCACCCGTCTGCCTTGTGCCACCCCTTGCCACCCGGAGCCCTCATGGCCAAGCCCAAGCCCTTGATCAACACCCTCACCGCCCCCATTCACGTCGTTGACGTGGTAGGCCCCGACGACGTGTGGAACGCCGCGTGGGGCAAGCACCCGCTGGAGCGGGTGGCGGAGAGCGAGCCCCGCGATCGTTGCTACCTCTGCAACCAGGCGCTCCAATGGCGCGCGGTGGTGCTCGATGCGACCGGCGCCACGCACATCGTGGGGCAAGACTGCGCCGCCCGGCTGGGTGGGCGCTCCGTGGGCTCGCTGGTAACTCACGCTCGCCAGCGGGCGGAGCTCCGCAGCGCGGCGGAGGTGCAGCGCCTTGAGGCGCTCAAGGGGCTGGAGGTGTTCATGGGCGCGCAGCTCACCGTGCTGGCCCAACACCCACACCCGATGGCGGCCAAGAAGCGCCAGTTCAAAAAGCTCACCTTGTTGGACTATGGCCAGTGGTGGGCGGAGAACGGCAACGTCAAGGCGACGGATCTCCGGCGGGCGGCGGGGCTGATGCGGGGCACGCTGGGCGTTCGTGAGGCCGTGGTGGCGCTGGGTGTGGCGGCTGACGCGGCGCTTGCTCAGGAGCCCGGCGTGAGGGCCTGACGGGGCTAAGAAACGAGGGCCGCTGCTCGTGTGGGTGGCGGCCAACTGCAACAACTGGAGTACACGATGAGCGGTGACAGCAAGAGCGAGAACGGAGCCAAGGTTGAGGAGCAGGTTCGGGTGGTTGTGGAGGGGAGCGATTACCAAGCCGTGCTGTGGATTGGCGACCGCTATGTCAGCGGCAGCGGCAAATCTGAGGATGAGGCGCGCGCCCGCTTGTGCATGACGATCTACGAGCTGGTGGGTGAAGGCTGCCCCATCAACCCGCTCAACCTGCCCGCCGCCGTGCGCAAGGCCGTGCTGGAGTACGGCGGCAAGATGGCCGACATCGTGCGCAGCGAGTTGATCAAGAAGACGGCGGCGTACCTGCGCTTCGCCCCGCACATCGGCTACCAGCCCGAACTCGGTGACCCGACCACCTATGTGTGCTCGCCGTTGGAGGTGGCGGCTCGGTGCATCCACCGGGGGGCCGACCTCGCCGACACCGACCCGGCGTACATGCCGGAGGTCTTGGTGTGGTTCTACGCTGAGATCAACGCGCTGGAGCACTCGGCGGACTGCGCGAAGCGCAAGGGCTTCACGGAGGGGGCGGCGAGCGCGATGGCCAAAGCCGAGGCCCTCAAGGCGCAGCTCACCAGCAACGGGTTCGGCTGGGCGGGCAAGCTGGGCTGGGTGACCGCCACCGACGACCGCTGACCCTCTGGGTGGGGATGGCGGCCCACAACACAACAAGGCGCCCGAAGCCTTGACGCCCTTCGATAGCCCGGTGCCCTCTGGGTGCCACTGAGCCGCGCCGGGCAGGCGTCTACACCACCCCGCAAAGTGACCGCCGATGCGCCGCCGTGGGGCTAAGCGCATGGGGTGGGCACACCTTACCGGTGCCACCAACACCACGGATCACCCATGAGCATCGAAGTCCGGTTCTCCATGTCCAACGGCCTCAAGGCGCCAATCACGGTGCCCAAAGGCACAATCACCCGCATCAAGACACACATCGCCGAGACGGTCGCCGCGATCTCTCCGTGCGACGGTGGCCCGCTGTGGGGTCGCCTGCATCCCCAGCTCACCGATGAGGCGCTGTGCGAGGCGGCGCGGAGGCACAACGACTGGCTCGATGAGCTGTGGGCCACGTTCTTCCCGCCCCAACTTCACAAGGGGGACACCGAGCAGATCACCCCCGACGACGCGCAGGGCTTCTGGTTCGCGCTGCGGCCCATTGAGGTGCCGATGAACCGATGGACCAAGGAGTACGCGGTGCTCCGGCTGGAGGAGGTGTTTCACACGCTCAGGGGCCGCCCCCAGCGCGGCGTGCATTTCGACGCCAAGCCGCTCTCCATCGAGCAAGCCAGCGCGGCGATCTACGTCGTCAAGCACCTGTTCGGCCTCGATGTCGGTGATTCGGATCCTCAAGCCCCGCGCTCATGGGTGCAGGGCGCTCGCAAGACCGCCCGGCTGGAGTGGGTTGATGAGGTACAGACCAGCGTCTGCAACACAGGCGAAGGCTACGAGTGGTGTGAGCAATGCGGCGCCGTGGCGCGCGACACTGGCTACAACCTCAACTGCCCCCGGCGGAAGTGCCCGCTCAAGAATGAGGAGGAGGGTTGATGCCGCCGCACAGCTCCAGCGAGGCCAGCGCCCTCTCTCTCAACCCCTACCCACCCCTGCCGTCCCGTCGCTCAGCGACAAGCGCGACAGCGTGGCGCACCGAGCGCATGACGCTCAGCGAGCTTCACGAGGTAGGGCACGGCGCCGAGCAGCGTGTCATCCGATACGTCTCCCCGCCGTTCCAGCGCGCGTTGTGCTGGACCCCTGAGCGTCGCTGCGCCTACTTGCAGTCGATGTTCATGGGCGAGCCCCAAACACCGCTGGTGTTGTGGCGCCCGTGCGGCGCGGACTACGCCTTGGTGCTCGATGGCCAACACCGGCTGGCGTCTCTGGGATGCAGCGTGGAGGGCAGCGATGGCCAGCCCCGCGTGCTCGATGACGTGCGCTTCAACCTGCGCACGTTGGAGTGGGAGCCAGGCACCGCCGATAACGGCGACACGCTGAGCCCTGAGCGGCTGTGTAAGCCTCATCACCACCGTTGGCTCAACAACGACGCGGTGGCGATCAACGGCGAGGCGTGGTGGGAACAGGTCTGCGCGGTCGGGGAACGGCTGCACCGGCATAACCCCACCCCCGTTCTGATGAACACCGATCCGGAGACGCCTGCGGCGTGGCGTGAGGCGGTGAGCTTCTTCGTGCGCATGGCGCGGAGCGTGCCATTCACCGAGGCGGAGCTGGAGGCGATGACGGCCTACGCGGCGAGGATGGGTGAGCACTATGGGCGATGAGTACGCGGCGGTCATTAAGGCTCTGATCAACGCCGAGCGGCCCAGCGATGAGCGTATCGCGCGGGCGCTCAGCCCCGAATCGTGCTCGGCGGACAGCGATGTTCCCGGCGGCAGGACCATCATCGGCGCGTTGCTCGGCGACACCGTGTGGTGCGCCTTCCGGCGTGATGCGAGCACAGGTCAATTCACGGCGCGGGTGTGGCAGGATGAGGCGGAGGCCGGGCCGGTCGGCGCTGGTGACAGCCCAAGCGCCGCGTTGAAAGAGGCCGTCAACGCATGGGCTGCGAGCTGTGACGTGGAGGAGCTGGGCAGGCGGGTAGCCGCAGCGCGTGCCGCTCAGCGTGCCTGCTGTCCGACGTGCGGTAGCAGCGAGGCCCCCACACCCCGATGATCTACCACCTCGACATCGACGGCTGGCCCTACGCCTTTGACCGGGCGCGCAACCTCCCCAGGTTTCTCCGCCGAGCTGCGCGGGAGACGGGAGACGCGGTGCTCCGCGCGCTGGGTACGCTCGATGACCCTCAACCCACGCTCGATGCGCTGGCTCTGTGGGTGGAGCAGGATTGGGAGGCGATACAGGCCACGAACCTCAACGCCCGGCCTCTACGTACCGCGACGCCGGAGGAGATGGCCTACCGCGCGGAGCACGTTGACGTGCGGCTGGCCCCGTTGTGGGCCGCGCTACAAGCTCAAGACCAAGGGAGCGCAACGACATGAGCAACTCCTCAGACCAGTCCAAGCCCACCCCCGCCGTCATCAACCCGGCGGCGCTCCAGTCCATCGCCGACGCCATCGGCGCCACGGTGGACCCGAGCCGCCTCAACCGCCTGCTGTGGCAAGAGCTCGGCGTGGTGTTCGACCTTCACGACTACGACCCGCCGATGCGCGGCGACGTGCTGGTGACGGGCCGATGGGGCACCCTGGAGGATGGCGTTGATGAGTACGTCAACCGGGAGGCGAGAGCGCAACCCAACCCCGACGATGAAGACGAGCCGCCGAAGTGGAGCGTCTACGGCAACACCCCCAACACGGTGGCCTGCATGGTCGCGGCCTCGATGCTGGGCGCGTTGCTTGCCCCACGGTCGCGGCGTGCCGCGCTGCGAGTCGATGAGGTCACAGACCGCCTCATCGGCGCGCTGTTGGCCCGCGCCCCTCAACTGCGGCAACACGTCGCGGAGATGGTGGAGCGCGAGCCAAGGGGTGTGCGAGCACGACTGGAGCGCCAGATTCGTGAGGCGGCGGAGTCGGTGGAGCGGCTTGGGGCGCTCAAGGTGCTGGGCGGGTTGCTCGCGCCGGAGGGGGCGGCGTCCAGCGAGCCCGCAGCGGAGGGTCATTCCTACTTCAAGGCGCTCAACCGCCTGATGTTCATTCGAGCTCGGATGATGCTCGTTGGTGGGGAGCCTTTGAACCTTGTGAAGTACATGCGGCCTGAGCCGCCCCAAGACCCGAAGCACTTCGTTCCCGAAGCTGATGAGCATCATCGGGCGGCATACTTCGCCATGCACGCCCACGCCGACATGCGGTGGCTTTTCGATGAGGTGATGCGGACCTCGCCCGTCGCCGATGTTGATGAACAGAACAGACAGGCTGTTGCTGCCGATGAACAGAACAGGCAGGCCGCCGAGCCGCTGTCGGGTGGCTACAGATCGGAGGGCATCAACCCCACCGACACCAAGCCACCGAGGTCAACATGAACCGCACCCTGCGCGCGCTGCTCAACCAGCTCACCACCTTCATCACGAGCGTCATCAACGGCCCCAGCCCGGCGCCGGATGAGAGGCCCCCGCAGCACAGCGACGACGGCAAGCTCTGCCGCGCCTACTTCCCGCCAGAGGTGTGCTACGCCGTGGGTGTGGTGAACACGGTGGACTTGGAGCTGGGCGAGCGCCTCCGCGTCATCCTCAACGGCCCGTCGCCGCAAGCGGACGTGCTCAGGCTGGCGGTGGAGTACAAGGAGCAGGGGCAAGAGCAACGCTACCTCGTGGCCTGCGCCGTGTCGGATGTGCTGCTGTTCGCCGGGCGACAGGGCCACACCAGCGCCGTGCTGGAGCGGTTGCTCTCCACGCTGAACATCGGCACCGAGTACCCCGGATCGATGCCCCTGTTCAGCGTCTACGCGGCGCAGGGCGTCACCCACGTTCACGGCCTCACGCACGTCGGCGCCAAGCCCGCCGACCGGGCTCAGGCGCTCGTGTGGAGCAAGGCGGCTCACGCCTACCTCAAAGGCGGCCTGCAAGCGGTGAAGGACTACTCGGTGAACGCTGAGCAGGACTACGACGACCCGCGCGAGGGCGGGCGGTACATCGTCTCCCGGCTGGTTGACTTTGAGACTCACCTCACCAGCGGGCACCTTGGGCACTTCGGTATGGTGCGGGATGAGCGCCGGATGGAGGTGAACCAGAGGATCCGGGCGCGGCGGGAGCAGGCGGCGGCGGATCGGCGGGTGGATGGGGTGATGACCAGCGCGTGAGCTGTAGCTTTGTGGCGGGGCTGCCCGGCGGCGGCCTCGCCCACGGCTAAGCATGACGTGAGGGCGCCGTGTGACGCGGCGCTCACCACCCAGCTCCGGAGCTTCACCCATGCGCCGCTACAACATCGCTCTCGCCTGCGCCCACACCAGCAAGGGCTACCACTACGGCATTCCGGCCACCCGTGACGAGATCGGCTTACGAGGCCGTGGGGCGTTCTCCAACGCCCTGCTCGACTTGCCGCCCAGCGCCTTCAACGAAGTGATCAGCGTGCTGGCCTCAATGGCGGAGCAGGCCAACAGCACGCGGTCGGACGATGAAGACGACGCCTTGTTTGTGAGTGTCGATGATCTGCGGCGAGTCGCGGTGGAGCGCCCGGAGTTGCTGGAGTTCATCGAGGCCTTGGAGCGCCGTGAGGCCCAGCGGACGCAGGGGCGTGCGGAGGCCCCGGCTCAGCCGCCCGCCCCGGCGCTGGAGATGCCGCCCCTGCCCTATGGCGTGGCGCCTGTCGGCGTGAGTTGCACATGCACATCGACTGCAATGCGGCTGATCTCAAGGCCCGTGGCGAGGGCAAGCGTGGGGCTGTCCATTGTAGCGACGACTGCTGTGAGGACTGCTTCGGCTCTTGAGCCCCAGCGCGGCGCCACCTGAGCGTCTGCACTCCCTGCCGCTGTCAGCCTGCCCTCGCCCTCGCCCACACCCACGCCACCTCACCCTCATCCTCTTGCCCCGGCCCCACCATGAACCTGTTCCGTGCTACCACCATCCGAGCCCGCAAGCCCCACAAGTGCCTGATCTGCTACCAGCCCATTGAGCCAGGCACCGTGTACCACTTCACCACCATCAAGGGCGATGACGGCCTCTACAGCAACCACGAGCACCTCGCCTGCGCGGCGCTGGCGTCCATGATGTGTGGCCAAGGCCCCTACAGCGACAACTTCCCCGACCGCGACGACACGGACAGCTACGGAGCGGAAGACGTGTGGACCATGCTCGGCGAGGCTCAAGACGAGCACGTCAAGATGGCGCTGGCCCAGCTCGATGAGGCTGCGCAGGCGCGGGGCCGGTGCTTCGTGGCGGCGGCGGCCCTGTGGTTTCAAGGCGGCATCAGCGCAAAGAGGGCTTGGGAGATGGCGGCGGAGGCGGAGCGTGGTAACCAGCGGGAGGTGGAGCGCGGCAACCGGCGGACCTATGTGTCCTTTGAGGGCGCACGCCACGCTTATGAGGGGGCGGTGCAGGCTGAGCAACGCATCGAGGCTGAGCGCGCCGCCGCACCTCCGGCCACAACGACGCCCACCCCCGATTAATCGCCCCACCAACGCGCGAATGATGTTGTATTTTACGCACACATGGTTGTTACCTTGAAATACAACACGATCGCCTCAAATAAACCGCAACCGACCACCGACGCCCCAGAAACGCAAGTCATGCCCTCTATTGACGCCAAGCCCAGCAAGCCCGCCGCTCATCCCGAGCGCGCTCAGCGCGTGGCGGTGCTCGGCGGCGACGGGCGCCAGCCGGAGCAATGGGCGCAGCACGGGGAGGTGGTGTGCTTCCAGTCGCCACATGACGGCGGCAACGGGGAGCAACGGCGGCTGATGAGCGCGCTGCGGTCGGGCTCATTCACGCTGGTGATCATCCTCACCCGATGGAACAGCCACGGGGTGACCCGGATGGTGCGCCAGCTATGCCGACAACGGAAGATCCCCGTGCAGGTAGTGACGTGAGCCTCACCAACCCAGCCCCACCCCCAACGAGACGCCCCATGCGCTGCACCGATCCCGACTTTGACCGCTACGCCGACGATCACCCAGAGCGGTGCCAGCGCGTCGCCGTGTTCTTCGCCCGCGACATCACCGATGAGGTGGTGATGCTCGATGCTGAGCACGGCGATCACGATGTGCTGGGCTTCCGTGACGACTGGAGCGAGTTCTTTGAGGATGTGGTGCGTCCGAGGATAGACGACCGCGACCGGCCTAACGATGACGAGGCGCCCGTGTTCTTGTCCAAGGCCGCCGCCGCTGTGGCCGCCGACGTGAACAGCTTCAACGGTGCGGGGTCGGGGATCCCGCACCTCGGCGTCTTCGTGGGCGTGTGCTGCGAGACGCCGCCGGAGGCGGGTGGGGTGGAGCCGACCTTGCTTTTTGACGGCGAGGTGCGGGCGCTGACACTCACCGAGTACGCCCTGCTGCGTGACCCGGTGAGCTTCTGGGCGTTGGTGATGGGCGACGACTGCGCCGACGCCGACACCGACACGCCCAGCGCGGGCGGTGGAGCGTGACCCCGGAAGAGTCTGAGGCAGCCCGCGCCGCCTTGCGCGAGGCCATCGAGGCCTTGGCCGCCATCGTGCCGCCGTTCACCCCAGAGGAGGAGGCGAGCATCAAGCTCTCGATGCGCCACCATGAGCTGCTACTCGCGCTGGGTGATGCGCAAGCCGCCCGCGACAGAGAGGCCACCATCGCCGCCGGGGATGCGCTCATCAAGTTTTATGACGAGCACGGACTATGATCCTGCGGACTGTGCTGTTTTTCGGCGTGCTCTACCCCAACAAGTCGGGTCACTACGCCTATCAAGTGGGTCAAAGCCTCTCCTCACCGTGGGCGACCCCTTACGGCCCCCTTGGCGAGTTCACCAGCGTGCCCCACAACGACGCCCGCTGGGAGCGCAAGGATGAGGGCGTGCTGTTCATCAGCCGCCGCCCCGGCTGGGTTCACATCGGCTTGTGGGATCAGAGCGGCGACTCGCGTATGGGCTCGTGTGCCTGCTTCGCCGTGCCCACCGAAGACCTGAGCGCCGCGTTCGCCGCCATGCGTCATCACTACGCGACGACCCTGGCGCGCATCGAGGCGCGGGTGGGCGCGGGGCATCTTGAGGGCTGGCCGCGCGTTGGGTGAGCGCAGCGAGTAGCCCGCGCCACCCCCGATCCGTGGCTAAGAAAAGTCGGCGGCGGCGCTCACGCCGGGCGTCCGCCGCTCACCTCACCAACCCCTCGCTCACAAGGCTGCCCAGCTCATGCCCATGCCCAAGACGTTCGACGCGCTCCTGCTCATCCTCGCCACGGCCTTCAACCCCGACGCGGATGAGCCCTCCGACAGCATCGGTGAGCCGCTGTTCAAGCTCGCCAACTCCGACCAGTACGACGACCCGATCCCCGACCTCGTCATCGAGCTTTGTAAAGGCATGGGCCTCGACAGCGCCGACAAGGGCGACGTGACCTTCACCGCCCTCCTCATCCACGCGCGCCTGCTCAGCAAGTACATCTTCGTGGACGACGCCGCCCGCGACGACCGCGACCGCGCCTTGGTGGAGCTGGTGAAGCTCAGCGACAACGGCGACGCCAGCGGGCGTTACCACGATCTGCGGATCGATCGTCTGCTCTCCGAGGACGGTGAGCTGCTGGAGGAGGGGGCGGAGGATGAAGACGGCGAGCCGCTGGAGCTTGACGGCGACATCGACGTGTCGCCGCTCGTCACCATCGCCCGCTCGCTGGAGCCGTGGCTTAGTTGAGCGCGCCGAGGCCCATGAGCGCCCCGTGACGACGCCCCGGCGCGGCCCGCGCACGGCCACGCCACAACTTGACCATGTTGGGTGCGTGCGGTCATTCGCAGGCCCGCACCCACGCGCGCACCGTGCGATGTTGAGCATGAGCCCTCGTGCTCAACACCCCGCACACACAGGACAACGCCATGCCCTCCCCCGCCGCCAACACCACGAACCCCAACGCCCTGATCATCGACCTTGACGACAACGGCGAGGCCGTCCGCGTCATTGAGCCGCAGGGGGAGCAAGGCGAGGCCCCGACGCGGGAGAGCGCCGCGTTGGTGCTTCACTCCAAGCTCGATGAGATTCTGAACGGGCGCAATGACGCGCTGGAGGCGGCGAAGCGGGGCATCATGGCGATGGCGGAGGGCCTCGCCTACATGGGCGACTTCAAGGCCCACGCCCAGCGGGCGCACGGATCCGAAAACTACCACCTTGGCAGCGACCGCACCAAACTTGAGGAGTTTCAACGACTGTTCAAGCCCATTGACGAGGCCCGGAGCTTCACCACGCTTCGCCAGCAAATCGACGCCTCAACGTGGATTCACCTCATCAAGATCACCGGCATCGCCTTAATGATGGACAGCAAGGAATACGATGAGTTCTACAAGGGGCTCGACAAGGACGTGCCAGAGGTGACGCGGGAGGCCGTGCTGGAGTGGTTCGATCGCGTCACCGCCGACGCGCCGATCATCTTCGCGCGGGGCGTGGCGCGGGTCTTCGCGGCCCTTGACCGGCGCTTCAAGTCGCACGATGCGTTCAGGTTTGAGAACCGCGTGGTGATCACCCACGCCTTCAACGATTGGGGGTACATGAACATCGGCGCGCGGAAGGATGAGACGCTGAACGATGTCGAGCGCGCCTTCGGCGTGCTTGATGGGCAGAAGGACTACAAGCCCGGCGAGTTGATCCGCCTGCTCAGAGATGCCCGGCAAGACGGCCACGGCAAGCGCCAAACCACGGTCACCTCCGCGTATTTCCGAGCGCACGCCTTCAAGAATGGCAACCTGCACCTCTGGTTCACACGCAAAGACCTCGTAGAGCGCGTGAATCAGACCTTGGCCGACTACTACGGATCGGTCCTGCCCGATGGGGTGCCGGGCGCCAACGACACGCTCAGCCGGAAGGTGAACACCACCGCCGTCTCAAAAGACCTCGCCTTCTACGCTACCCCCGTCGAGGTAGCCAAGGCGATGCTGCGCGAGTGCCATCACCTCAAGGGCCTGCGCGTGCTGGAGCCCAGCGCCGGGGCTGGGGCCATCGTCAAGCTCGCGTTGGAAGACGGGGCGATCGTGGACGCCATCGAGGTTGATCCGGGCCGCGTCGCGAAGCTGGAGGCCATGCGCCGCACCCACTACGCGGGGCGACACCTCACCGTGCGGTGCGCCAACTTCCTCACGACGACGCCGAACCCAATCTACGACGTGGTGTTGATGAACCCGCCCTTCTACGGCACCCACTGGATGAACCACGTCATGCACGCCATGAAGTTTGTGAAGCCCGGCGGCGAGCTTGTGGCGGTGCTCCCGATCTCGCTGGAGTTGGGGCAGACCAAAGAACACCTCGCCTTCCGCGAGTGGGCTGGAATGAAGGGCGACCCGCCCTATCACCGCCATTGCCGCGATCTGCCTGACGGTTCGTTCAGCGAGTCGGGGACCAACGTGAGCACGCTGATCTTCACCATCGCCAAGGGTCAGTGAGGCCGTGGCCGCCGCTCAGCGCCGTGCCCAGCGCGGAGCGGCGCCGCGCCCGCTGGAGTTGTGGCCGGAGCTGGTGGGCGGCGCTGGCGTGCCTGCGGGGGCTGCGGGGGGCCTTGCCCCGGCGCTCACCGAGGCCTCGCCGCAGACTGG
>JACCDR012491574.1_pt1 | contig 22243 bp, 22 predicted proteins | sample 7446431 | NCBI WGS metagenome assembly JACCDR01 (sample SAMN15323443, study PRJNA562643) | freshwater metagenome | isolation source: river surface water | place: USA:Blue River Watershed | collected 2017-08-17 | reverse complement strand
TTTGCCCGGACGAAATGGTGTTGTGAATAAATATCTTAATTCTGGCCGGGTTGCTCAGCGTCCACGACATCGTTCGGGTCTCGGAGTTCCACAGCCAGAAGGTCGTCGCAAAAACTCTGTCAACCTCAACGCCATGTGGCAATTGTAGCACATACTTACTGCCGGTCAAGTCCACCACCTGCGAATTTCTCACAATCCGGGGAGAAACGCGAATCGCGCCCACGCCGCCCGACTTCACATATTTGTTCGTATGCAAAATGCAGTGATTCGACCAGATCGGTAAGAACGGGGTTGAAGATGCGGTGAACGTAGGCTTGTAGGTGTTAGTAGGGGTCGGAGTGTAGGTATTCTTAGCCTTCGTCGGCGTATAGGTGTATTTAGCCTTCGTGGGCGTCGGAGTTTTCGTTCCGCCCGCCCAAGAGGGGTTCGTTAGTGTCAGCAATACTACTAGACTACTCAAAAATTTCAACAATGACATCATCAAAGAATTCGTCCATTCTAATTGCTAGCTCTAATTCGGGCTTAACCATTTCCCAATCAAGACCTCCAAGGCCACAACCTAATTTGGGGATAGCGATACTTTCAATATTGTTTCGAAAGACTTCAACTCCCAAACTCGGAATAGCCGATAGGATACCTTCTAGCGTAGATTGATCTCGCCAGGAGTTCTTAGTGGGATACTGAACAATGAACCTTGGGAATCCACTCTCTAATTCATAGACCGATACTCGCCCCATATCCAATTCTTTATTGGCACAGGCTTTTCGGTATTCATAAAACATACTCGTATTGTGATATTTGTCTCGAATAGCACGAGCGAGTCCTGCCCCCATTACCCCCTGACAATTTACGGGGTTAACGATAGCGTCTGTTTTCGCATCTAAGATATTTATGTTTTGGATATAGTGAATCATGGTTTATAGTCCTTCTTAAAAATTACATCAAAAAGATATTCTGCGTTTTCGATTACTGGAGCTTTAGAATCTACGGTTATATGGCTATAAGAAATATTACCCAAGTCAGATACGAATTGATTATTAAATTTTAGAATAATATTTTCTGGAATCATGTGCCCCATACGTGCGAAATTACGAATCAAACTTGTCTCTAGGTCTGGTCGGAAAGTCACAATATGAACCTTGGTTCTTACTAGGTCAGTACGAGACTCAATATATCGAATGGATCGAAGTAGTTGGTCAACTTTCACGTTGGTATTATCGTCGAGATAATGTAGTCCATTATTTACCGCCGCGATAGCAAAATCCGTTCGAAAGTCGCTTAGGGTATCTTCGTAGTCTCGGTCGAAACCAAGGGTGTTGCCTAGCGACATCTTTCTCATATCATCTCGGTTAAAGCGCACGATTTTTTTAGCCCCCAGGGGAATTGAATTAACTTTGTTCATCAATTCCAGGGCTACGCTCGTTTTACCGCTACATTGAATGCCTCGAAAGAATATCATCTTAGTTGTCATAGTTTGTTTTCTTCTTTGTCGAATAAAATTCCGTAGAGGTTTTCGTATGCTTCGGCGTAATTAAGGTATCGATCCTCTTCTCGGGGTAATGTTACAGGTGAATTTTTACTAATTTCCCAAAACCTGATGATTTCTGATTTTAGAAATTTCGCTACGTCAACCTGGCCCCAATGTACTTCAATTTTTTTCATCTTGTCCTCTTGAAAAATTTATCTTTATAGTCTGATTCATACCATCCGTGTCCCTTCAATTCAAAATTGCTGAGACCGATTAGTCGCTTGACTGGCTTCTTGCAAGTCGGGCACTTTTCGAGGCGGGGCTCAGTGATTTTCTGTTCAACTTCATAGACGCCACATTTCGGGCATTCATAATCGTATCTAGGCATACTAGTTCACCCACCGATCCTCTATATAATCAATCGCGTAGTTAGTCAACACCCAAGGCCATTTTATTACAGTCAGCCAGTAGTCGTCGCGGACGTAATTACTGCCCACGAATTGAAAATTACTAGCCTCGTCTTCCTTCAGCATCAAGCCAAACGTGAAAATAAACCCAATAAGCCACAAAATGACACCACACAGGAATAGTACCATATTACACCCTCCGACATTTTATACAGGATGGACCGCGACGGTTAACTTCCTCTAGTTTTGGGGACCACTTCAGTTGTATGTGGGTAGAACAGGCGTCACAAACCAAGATGGCGAACAGTTTACCATCTTCGAACAAAATCGTGGGCTGATACATAATCTTTTTCAGCCGCGCCAATAGTTTAGAGAACTGTTTTTCTAAAGACTGAAAATCCATATCTCATACCTTCGGGCTATTCCAAATTTTAGACTCACATTTACAGTCGCAGTCGCATATTACCTGATCTACCTTATAACGACCGATCACACATTTGCAAGGGGACTCGATATTTTGACAGAGGGTCCAGCAATTACTAACTTCGGTTTCTTGGGTTTTCGGATAGATCGCGCACCCCCATAGGGTTATTGTTATTAGAAAAAGGGTTGTTTTTATAATATATTTCATGCTATGATTACCTTATGGAAACTAGAATTTTGGAAGTAGTAGAACAGCTCAGATGGGAGGATATTTTGGCGTGGGCCGATGCTCCTATTATTTTGCTTATTCTGCTCGCTAGCTATATTTTACAGCCCATCTTAGACCCCACGCAAGGGGTTTATCGAAAATGGCAGGAACTTTTTCGTGGCAATAAGATTCTTATGTTTCCTTTGGGTATTGGTTTGTTTTTGAGTATCGTTTTAGAGGCAACAACCTCAGAATTTAACGTGAACGTCGCTTTGCGTCGGATTTTGACGAACTCTTTGGGGTCGGCTTTTCTTTTTCAGTATATAAAGCGAAAGCCGGAAGGGGATGGCAAGTAATATTATTGCAGAAGTGTGTAGTGGTTTTACACTGAGCACACTTCACCTTGCCTATTTCTTCCTCACTGTCGTAGTAGAATTTATGATCCTGGTCGCAATGGTAGTGCCCGTACCTCTCCTGTGGCAAGATTAGTTCTACCAGCCTCGATTGTCTCACTTTAACATCCCCAACAGCTTAATAATCGGTTTATACAAAACGAACCCATAGCAAAATCCTATCAAAATACCAAAATAGAAAGTTCTCTTATCTTCTTTCTCCATACCTACGTATTTTCCTTGATAAATAGTCCGAGGGCAAACATTAGGAACAGCATTAGGGCTGGTTCATATATACCTAAAAAAATATCAAGCCAGGTCATCCTTATTCGTTACAAATTTACGCAAATCAGGGGGTCGATAATTAGGCCCCTTCGTAACCTTTCCAAATTCGTTGTAAATAGGCTTCCCGTCGGGGCCAAGTTTCGTCATGTTTGATTCATGAACCTCGTTAAAGGCGGCATCTAGTACGGAATCCAATCCGTATGCTACCGCAGTACCATAAATAACATACAAACTATCACATAGGGCGTCCAAAATCTTGAGTAGATTCTTCTCGTCGATACCTTCGTGAAGTTCAGTTACACACTCTTCCTTAGTCAGCTTCTTCCGTAGTTCACCCACCCAATCTTCAGGAATAGTGGGTGTATCGTTAACGGTCTGATTAAAAGCAACACAAAATTCGCGTACTTGCTTGATACGGTCTTTGGGTTCTTGTTGAATTTTCTTCACGAAAAGACCTAATAGTTGATTACTAAGTTCATCAATCTTTTGTTTGTCTTTTTGCAGGCGCTTAGCCCCCTCTTCGAGTACGGCAAAAAAATTAAACGGATCACTGTTTTGACTCATTATTATCTCCTTTATTTAGCATTTCATAATGTGAAAGAAAAAATTGATAAGATTTAGCTGATGAAAAAGGAAAAAGAATTGCTAAGTGACTCAAATTTTCCTTAACGTATTCATTTTCCTCTTTTGAAAGATTTTTAAGTAGGTCTCGGCGCTCCCAAAGGTGTAGGTACTCCGTATTTTTATCCAACATAAACGTATTAATTGACCCAACACCGAACCGCTTAAAGATTGCAATCTGTATCTTAGTCTTGAGATACCGATAGCCCTCCGCATACTTAGAGTTAAGCAAGGGGAGCGACAAGCCGCCCAAATAGGCTTCGTGTGCCAGACCAAATAGGGCCGCTTTTTGATTATCTAGGTCAAGATTTCCAGACAAAATACTCAAATACGTAGATCGTTGCGCGGACGAATAGAAATACTTACATTCGCCACCCAAACTTCTCATATTGGAGAGTCCGATAGCGATGTCTTCGATATTTACATCTTCCGGTCTCAAGTTTTCTAGGTCGATATTGACACCCGTGGGGGTCGTCATTTTAATCATGCTCAGAGCCTTTCCTACTGACGATTTAGGCAGTATAGCACCGCCCGCCGGGGCTGTCAACCCCCTATCGGCGTGGATTTCGTGTGTCTGGGCGGGGTATAATGGGCCTATGAAGATGCTCTTACCGCCGCGCAAGACCTGTCGGGCAGTTGACGCCGCCTTGAAACAGTATTTCGTGCTTTTGAAGCCTAAATTTTTTAATTCCGCACTCAAATTAATGTCTAAATTTTACGAAGTTAAAGTTCTTAAAGTTGAGTGGTATGAATATTTAGATAACGGGAAAACTTGGGGAAAAACCTGGACGGACGGCGCTATTCATTTAATTGACCCTAAAATCTGGGAAAGTAGGGGGCGCTCCATTGAACAGTGGATTGATACTTTCCATCATGAGTTTTGGCATTATTTAACTTTCGTAGAAGAAGAAGAGAAAGCTGACGAATTCGCTTTGAAAATTAAAGAGAGGGCGGGTTAAATCCCCGCCCTATTTCTGTGTTTAATGTAGATTGGCCTATTAGTATCTACACAAAGCGGTCGGTTTGTGTCCATTTAGGCTCCCCACGGAATCGTGGGTTTGTATCCACCCGTCCGAGTTCCGGCCTTATCGCCGCCTACATTCCAGTAATCAAAAACACTAAATACCCTTTTAACATACATAGAAGAACCCCCTCCATTACTTAACATTTTCAAATACCCCCGTACAAGATACGACCGCCCGCTTACCGTCTGGACCGGCGGGGCTTAGTACGACATTCAAAGTACCCGTTAGGCCCTTATCGGTATCAACCGGGGGCGTAACCGGCGGGGCTGACCCAAAAGACTTCTTAATGAAGCCCGTGGCGTCAGTCAAAAGAAGGTCGTTCCCATAAGGCACAATATCTTCAGCCGGATAAGATACCGGACCCAAGATACCCGTATTATCAGCTAGAGAGAATTGTGTCGTGGAGGTCTTTTGCGTTCCGTAGAAAACTCGCCCGCCGACCACTGAAACGCTCTTGGTTCCACCATTTAGAGCTGTGAACGAAGTCATTTCTCCGGTATTATAATTCCAGGCGTAAATCTTATTATCAGAAACGCCCGAGAAAGCGATAACCGATCCGTCGCCCGCGATTCGACCGAAATTACTAATCCCTAGAGGAATCGTAGTCTTCTTAACCGACGAAAAGGTGGTTGAATTGATGATGTCTACTGTACCGTTCATAGCTAGGACTGCGATATTACCATTAGGTAGGGACCGCGCATCCGCCATAACATAGGGGAGTTGAGCCTTCTCTCGCGTTAGGACCGAAATAGTGCTCCCGCTTTGAACGATTTCATAGGCTTGAATGACCGTAGTTACACCATCGTTATACGTGGCCGCGAAAAAATTCGGCTTAACCGTTCGAAGAATAGCCTTCGGGGTCGCCTTTAGGACCAAATTAGATACCGCCAATAGCGTCGGGCCATTCAGAACTCGTACACCAACAGAACTAGGATTCCCAACCTGTATAGTACCACCAGTGACAACGCAATTACCAACGATACATCCGACCAAGTTCGCGCTGCCGTTATCTCCGGTTCGCTTTCCCAGCGTTTGTCCATTTGCCAAATCCCGTAATTCTACTTCTTCTCGTGCGACAATAAGAACCTTATCGCCTAATACATCCAATCTATTAGAATTCATCTATTTACTCCTCACACGAAATTTGAGCAATCGCAACCGCACATGACGCGACGTTGGCTTTTAGTGCCTTACAGGAATCACCTTTAGTTTGTTCAGCCGCCTCTTTACAAATTTGTGCTGAAACTTCAGGCATCTCATTCCCGCCAACGAATTTCTTGATTGTTGAGCACCCCTGACTGAAGCCGCACAAGCAGAAAAAACAACAAACCGCAAACAAAGCCTTTACATTTTTCATACATTTAGTTCTCCTTTTTATTCTTCAGAAATTTCCGAAAACGTAATTTTCCCGGTGCCGCAACTGATCTCGAAAGTTGCGTAACCACTATCTATACGATACCCCGAAATCGTCGCGCTGTCAACCTCCATATCCGTCTGGGAGGTCATAATTACGCCCGTCAGGTAGGCGGAAGTGATGCCATCGAAGGTCAGGATCATGGAATCAATGGGCGTCGCCGTAGGAGCCCCGGTGGGCGTTACTGTAGCTGTCGCGGTAGCCGTAGGCGTGGGCGTTTCGGTCGGCGTAATAGAGGGCGTCCTAGTGACGGTATGCGTCGCCGTATTTGTAGGCGTAGGCGTTTCCGTGGGCGTCCTGGTGATCGTGGAAGTGGGTGTTTGTGTAGCCGTTCTCGTCGGAGTCTCTGTGGGTGTTTCTGAGGGGGTAGCCGTATAAGTATTTGTAGGAGTATTTGTCGGCGTATCAGTAGGTGTATTCGTTGGAGTTGCCGTATTAGTTGGTGTTTGAGATGGCGTGGATGTCGCAGTATTAGTGGGTGTCCAAGTGGGAGTGCCCGTTGGGGTTTCTGTTGGAGTTCGTGTTGGTGTTGCGGTGGGTGTAGCCGTGGGAGTTTCCGTTGCGGTATTCGTAGGAGTGCTAGTTGCGGTATTGGTGGGCGTACCAGTAGGGGTCTCCGTTGGAGTATCAGTTGGAATATCTGTAGGCGTCAAAGTTGGCGTATTAGTTGGGGTATTCGTCGGGGTGGCCGTAGGCGTATCTGTTGGCGTTGTCGTGGGTGTCTCGGTAGGTGTCGCAGTAGGGGTGTTCGTGGGCGTTCCTGTAGGCGTACTAGTCGGGGTTTGAGTTGGAGTGTCAGTCGGGGTTCCTGTTGGTGTACTAGTTGGTGTATGCGTTGGGGTGTCGGTTGGAGTAAACGTAGGTGTGCGCGTAGGCGTCGCCGTCGGCGTGCTGGTGGGAGTCTGAGTAGGTGTTGGCGTTGGGGGCGCGTCTTCCCATTCTATTTTCATTTCGCTAATAGAGGAAGAACCGCTTGGTGACGACAATCTAAGTTGAATAAATTTGTTTTCTGTTGTGAAAGGGCCAGAATATAGAGTCCATGATCCAGCGGCATTTCTATTAAAATTAGCAGTATCAGTTCTATAATAGATACTCGGAGACCCCGACGACGTTGTTGCTGTTAAGGTAATTAGTTGATTATTCGGCGGCAACGATAAAACATTGCTGTCTGCTGTACCGCCCTCCAAAATATCCATTGTCCCGGTGTCTGAATTGCCAGATACAGAGGCATCATCTAAAATCCACCAGCGCCACGATTCATGGGAGAATAGAGGAAAAGACGTATTACCCCAAGTTCTTTTTTGGCTAGGAATATCTGCGAAGGAAGCTAGGTATCCTAATCTCGTGTATCCGGCAACGGTATAGTGAATTCCATCCGCGTTGTACGTAGAATGAATTCCATCTTCATCGCTTCCAGTATTGTCACATACTTCTTGATAGCCAGGAATTAGAGGAACGCTGTTTGTTAGAGCCCATTTTTCAAGGCTAGCATTCCATAATTTAATATCCGATCTTTGAGAGGTATTCCCATTATCCCAGGGTAGAATTTGGCTAATATAAAGATCAGCACCAGATGTATCAACCTTTGATTTAATAGAATCGAGATCAGCTAAATATTCTGATAAGGTAGTATTGCCATGACCATAGTCATTTACACCTACGTGAAGATAAACACGAAGGGGGTCTTTACTATCTAAAAGGTCTTGGATTCTGGCATCAATTTGATCCGCCTCTTCGTCTGCGATACCAGCATTATAAAAGGTCCAGTTTCCGGGCAGTTCGGCAATAAGCCAGGGCCACATCTGAGAGTCTGGATCGCCACTAGGACCGCCATCTTCGGGTCCATTATAATTGGGCCATCCTTCCGCTATTGAGTCGCCGATGCCTAAAATCATATCAGGTATTGGTGTTGCTGTAGGCGTATGGGTGGGAGTATTTGTAGGGGATACTGTATCTGCTATCCCATAAAATGCAAAACTCATGGCCCATCCGCTACCAGTTGTGAAAGTAGATTCAGCAACCGTTCCGGTATTGTCGCCATTTTTGTATTTAACAGAACCAGCCGTCCCAACTGTTACATTTACGTTTACACCACTAGAAACCGTAACAGCCGGGTAATCTCCACCGGAGACCACGAAAGATGTGGGTAATGTAATTTCTACGAGGCCCGGACCTAAACCCTCTACGTTTATTGCAGTAGTTTTATCGACTAAAACAAAGTCAGTTCCGCTCTGTCTCCATGCGCCTACTTTAATAGATGCGCCAGAGTCCGGTGCAGAGTTAAAATAAATTTCAATTTTAGTAACTTCTCCCGCTATAAGGGTATTTCCTTTATCTACAAAATCTCTCCATCCCGCTGCTTCATCATTAACATATCCATCTCCAACTACCGCCCCATATCCCCCCAATAAGTCTAATACTGGCGTATTTGTCGGAGTATGAGTGGGTGTAAACGTCGGAGTATTTGTTGGGGTTTGTGTTGGCGTATAGGTAGGCGTTTCTGTTGGTGTAACGGTTGGTGTATGAGTGGGGGTAAAAGTCGGCGTCTGTGTTGGGGTCTCGGTAGGTGTATTTGTGGGTGTTACAGTAGGTGTTACCGTAGGCGTATGTGTTGGAGTAAAGGTTGGAGTCGAGGTTGGTGTTTGAGTCGGGGTGTTTGTTGTTGTATTAGTAGGCGTAGCGGTAGGACACGCATTAAATGTCCATCCCGTTCCACAAGTAGAAGTCGTACAGGGAACATCGGAAGCATCAACGCTACAGGTCGAGTTCCAAGCTGTACCACCAGACACGTTCCATTTGTGAGTAAATTTCAAATAGCTAGTATTTATTGTGCCCGTCGTTTGTGTAATAGAAATGGTCGCGCCGCCGGAGGTTCTTAGTTCTACGCGAGACCCAGAAGTTCCATCACACTGAAAATCTTCAATTTCGTGAGTACCAGCATTGTTTAATCTAATACTCTGTACTCCATTACATTTCAACAAACTTGTTTTGAGAATATTAGTATTAATAGCATGATGGCCCGCGTTGAAACGGTGTTCTCCCCACGTAGCCGTTGAGTCGAATCGGTGAGTTGTTGGACTCCCCGTGGTACCCGATGCGTTAGTTAAGATAATAATTGCGTTCGCATAATCATCGGTCGTTGAGACCATGTTAACTTCGCCAGAGGCCGTGACTGTAGAACACGATGCGCCATTACATAAATCGAGAGTGTTAAATGTTATAGAAGATGAACTAAAATCATCCACTGAAATAGAATTTCCACCTGAAAAAAGTTTACTAGAGCCAATAGAATGGGTTATGTCACCATTAACAACTAGGCTCCCGCCCAAGGTTAAAGACGCCCCAAGCCCGTTATATTGCAAGTTTCCATTAGTAGTAACAGTTCCAGAGGTATTGGTTGTTCCCGTCGTTGGATTAATGTAGATCGCAGGAACAGTACACCCAGAACATCCCGTAATGGTTTTATCTGTAGTATTTATTTGAATAGCATTAGACCCAGACCAAGTTACGTCGGCATCTAGGGTTAAATTTCCGTTTACTGTAATATCACCATTTAGGGCAAAAGTAAAAGCATCAGTATTTCCAGATAGGTGTAAATCTCTAACGGTCAATCCGCCGACAGGTACTGTGACCGTTTCCCCAGAACCCGTAAAACTGTTAGTATCAATAAAAACATCGGTTCCCGAGTCTGGGAGAAGACCGGCTGTGGTTCCGCCAGATGTAAGGGACCAACAGTCAGTATCATCAGTAGAGTCAGAGCACCCAACATTATTGGCGTTCCAATACAAGTCAACTTCGTAATGGATCGTCATTGACATATTATCTACCGACGCGGTTCGGTTTGTTGCGGTGGTAGCTTTAGCTGAAAACGCAAAACCAAAATCGGGATCATTAATGTCAGCAGCGGTCCAGGTGTCACCCCAAAGGTCAGTAGAACTACCATGATCCTCAGAAACGTCATCGGCAGTAGTCCAGTTTGTAGCCGTAGCTTTGTCGGTAGTTCCTATGGTGCCAGCCTCATTGACAATCCGAACTTGATGATCTCTACAAAAGGTAGTTACACTTGAACATTTGCGCTCAACGGTTGCGATAATACCTGTAATTTCTGCCGTTGATGGCAAGGCAAAATCCATACTATTACATTTAATATAGTTGGACAAATCAGCCGAGTTATCAACTGATGCTGTAGCTAAAGACCCATCATTCGCTTGGGCATTTGAGGGACTAGTCCACGCTACCGTACCCGTACCCGTATCATTAGAGCATGAGGGGGTTCCGCTGGTGGCAGTTCTAGCGTAGGAACTAGAAGGCCCCGCTAAAAGCAGGGCCATCCATAGGATAAATATTCTAAAAATCATAAATTAAAAATTAACCCATCCAGTAAGTCTCAAGGTCTCGCTGCTACAACTAGTACATCCGGTCGTTTGAGCAACCAGCTTCGCACATCGTTGAGTAATAGAAACGAAACACATCGTATCGTCAGCGTCGCAATTCGAACTTGTCGCCGTATCTAGCGTATAAAGAATGGGCTCCGAGTCCAAATTAGGATAACATTCAAAAGTGAAAGCCGGTTGTCCATCCGCGCCGCCCGATTGACGATCTACGTTCACTACTACGACAGCATTCTCAAAAGTATAATGCCACGTTCCAATATTCGTAACTCCACTATCATAGAGAACGTCGAAAACTAGACCATCTTGGAATGGAGTATTCGTCGGGGTCAAAGTTGGAGTCGGTGTAGACGTAGGAGTACGTGTAGCGGTACGAGTAGGTGTTTGTGTAGGTGTATTCGTAGGGGTACGGGTCGGAGTTTGCGTAGCGGTTTCGGTCGGGGTGTAGGTATCGAAAGCGGTAGGAGTCTCCGTAGGGGTCCGCGTGGGTGTCTGAGTCGGTGTATTGGTTGTAGTGTTCGTGGGTGTACGAGTCGCCGTCCGCGTAGCCGTATTCGTCGGCGTATGCGTAGGAGTACGGGTCCGAGTTGAGATACCATCGTCACGAACCGTATTTGTGGGCGTCTGCGTCGGTGTGCGAGTCGCGGTGCGGGTCGGGGTATCCGTAGGCCCGCCCGTATTCGTAGGGGTCCGAGTAGACGTTTGCGTCGGAGTATTAGTAGGAGTCGAAGTGGGTGTCCGGGTCGGCGTAGAAGTCTTCGTTCCCGTAGGAGTACGTGTAAAAGTCTTCGTCCGAGTCGGAGCGATCGTAAATGTAGGAGTATTTGTCGGCGTCCGAGTAATCGTCGGAGTATTCGTGGCTTGCGCCTGTACTTGGCTAACCAACATAATTAGCAAGGTAAAAATTTTAGCGAACTTAAACATTAGTCTGTCTCCTTGGAATTGATTGGTAGCCATCCGAAAACCTTATCGAAAGCCGTACTCACAACATTACTTAAAAATTCTGATCCGTTCTTTGAAATTTTGCCGCCATCAATGCAGCGACAATCTTTATCGTTCACAATTTTGGCGTCACCAATAGCTACGCCTACCATCGCATCCCGAGTAATTACGCCCGCAGCGCAACCACTTGAAAGTAGGAGTGTCAACAATATACCGATGGTCATTTTTCTACTTTTCCTCATTATTACAATTATAGGGTCTTCTTGCCAATAATTCAAGAATCAATTGTTACCGTATTCTTGCCAGAAACCTTCTCCAGCTTCAATATTACGTCGTCGAAGCCCGAGATACCCTCTGGAAGTCTGAAGATAGCTGATCCGTTCTCCGTTGTCAACCTCAAATCAACCAAACTTTCGCCGGGGTTGTTCGTGATGAATTCGTAGATTTTTTTCATCTTCTCGGGCTTAAAGTTCCGCTTCGTGAGCGCGATAGTAATGTGTTTAGGTTTACCAGCGGCAACGTAGGGTTCTTCAATGGAGTTCACGATGAAAATTTTACCACGCTCGTCTTCTTGAACGAAACCTCGAAAAATCCGAGCCGTCATTCCATCTAACGAAGAACCATAGGTTTTATATACCTTCGGCCAACAGAAAGCCTTTATGACTCCATCTTGATCCTCAATCGTGAAGGCCGCGAACTGGTCCCCCTTCTTGGAGTTTTTCAGTTCCAGATTATGAATCGCGCCAACAATCATCACTTCCTCTTCGGAAGCCTCAATCGTTCCAATAGAAGAACGTCCACTGATAGACACTTGGTCTGCCGGATGACCTGAGATATAAAACCCCATAACCTTACGCTCATTATGTAGCTTTTCGGTCGGGCTCCATTCGTCCACTTCGGGAATTTCTGGAATCGTTTTGTTTTTTCGGTATTGTGTTAGGATTTTTTCACCCATTAGAAAAGCCGAACGCCGATTCGGAATAAGTTTATCTAGTGCGCCGCTTTGAACTAGGCCGTCAAAAACCCTCTTATTTCGGTTGGTGCCTAAAATTTCCAATACGTCTTCGATGGTTGCTAGGTCTGTGGTGCGACCAACGATTCCGTGGGCCGCTTTACCGACATTTTTCAAGTCTCCTAGTCCAAACCGGATACCCTCGTCGGTTAGGGTGAAGGACTCTCCGCTCTGATTAACGTCGGGAGGTAGAACCGGAATACTCATCTTGCGACACTCAGTAATTTGACGGAAAATCTTGTCAGAGTCGCCAGAATCAACAGTCAGAAGGCACGTCATAAATTCCCGAGGATAATTAGCCTTCAAATAGGCCGTGCGGTATGCTATAGCCGAGTATGCCATTGAATGACAGTTTCCCGACACAACTCCATCACCTAGAAGAAAGTTGTGATATTTATTATCAACGGTAATATCATAAGATTTTTGTTTACCTATCTTTTTAATCGATAAGACGCTTAATGATTTCATATTTTCTCTCTAGAATAGGAAGGTCTCGGTCGGAATAGAGGAAGTTTGCAATTTTTTTTACTTCGCTAGGTAAATACCATTCAACTAGGGATATGTTTTGTTTTAGTTTAGGAGTGCTATATGTAGTTTTAAGTGTTAATGCTAAATACATAGATATTTGCGCTACTAGCCAATGGCTTCCTAAAAATCTAATTGTTGGTTTTTTAGTTTGGCTATGCTCATATATACTTCCATCACCGTCCATAATCCCCCTCAAAAGTGAGCCCATAAATTCTGGTCTTAAAATAGGCAAAAATGTTGTTGCGCTTTTTCTTTGTGTTACTCCATATTTTGTTAGGTCACGACTCAAAGTAGGAGACTGTGCAGTAATTCTTAATAGCTCTTGTGAAGTGTAGGTTTTATTATTAGTCGAAACAAAATTTTTACTTGGAATGGTTAAAATTTTATGTTGAGAATTTAGCTCGTTTTTAATCCACTCAATAATATGACGATCTCCAATTTGCAACTGAATACCTATAGAATCTCTTTCTTCGTTGTTCCATCCATCACTAATCATCCATCCCAATAAATACGCTTTTCTATTAGAGTCTATTTCAGAAAAATAGAAATGATTTACAACAACATAATCCGTTTTAGATTTAATTTTAACACCAACCCTGGATAATACATCATATATGGTTTTTACGGTTTTATATTTATTATTCATTAATAGTAGAATATTTGGCGCAGAAATACCCTCTAAATATTTTTGTACTATGAACTGTTCATCTTGGGGCGTCATTCTTTTAACGCCGCGACCCTCATATAGTTTTTTATTTGCCATACACATTTAACCTCCTTAACTCTATACTATATCATACAGATAGGATAGTCAAATTCTGGCGCAAAATTTCTCGAACTGGGTATTTAACACCGTCAGTGCAAACAAATTCATGATCCATACTACAAATATGGGTTGTACCGTCTGATAAGGTAATCTCAAAAAGTTCTACATCGTCGTTACAGGAGACAGATAGGTCGCCCTCTATAAAAACCTGTTGTGTTTCGGGATTATAAGAATAAATAGATATGGGTTCGTCGTTTAGATATTTTTGATATAGAGATTCTATATCTATATTGCCATATTCTACTGTACGTATTTGCGTTTTCGGGCCTAAACACTTGTTAAAGCCATACGCAGCAAATTCCTCAATCTTTTCAAATAGATCGGAGGATTCTTGTTGGCTCATTCCAGATGTAGAAACACACCCGCTCACAAACTTGTCCTTCTCAGCCTTCATCTTGTCGGCCAGCTTTTTGCCGGTGGCCTTGCGGAGAGAGTCGGCTTGCCCCATTGTATATCCCGCGAGAGTAACGGCTATTTGCATAATCTGTTCTTGATAAATGATAACCCCAAGTGTATCCCTTAGAATACTTTCTGTTTTGGGATGTGGGTATTCTACGGGTTCGTCCCCATTTTTTCTTTTAATGTATCGAGCCAACATTCCAGACTCAATTGGTCCGGGTCGGTAGGCCGCTAGACAAAACGAAATATCGCCAAGATGGGTCGGCTTAATCTGTTTGAGTACGCCCTGAAGACCGTCCGTATCAATCTGAAAGCACCCCAAGGTGTCCCCGCGAGCGCATAATTCGTAAGTCTTGGGGTCATTATATCCCAGATGACTCCAGTTAATTTTTACGCCGTGACGCTTTTCTACTAACTTAACAGTCAGGTCAATTAAAGTTAGGGTTTTGAGGCCTAAGAAGTCGAACTTAATGAATCCCAACTTCTCCAAGTCTTTGTATTCATACTGAGTTACGAGTTCATCTTTAACCGTCATAGTCGGCATCATGTCGGTTAGGGGTTCGGGGGAAATAACGATGCCCGCCGCGTGTTTAGACGTGTGACGCAAAGTGCCCTCAAGTTTAAGCGCAACCCTCAATAGTTTACGGGTATTTTCATTCTCTTCGAAAGCCTCTTTTAGCCGAGACTCCATTTCTAACGCTTCTTTTAGACTATATTCCTTACCATGCTTCGGGGCCGGGTAGAGTTTTACCAGCTTGTCGGTTTCCGCGAAGGTCAGGCCGAGTACGCGCCCGATGTCGCGGATACACATTTTACCCTTCATGGTCCCGAACGTACAAATTTGTGATACCTGATCTGAGCCGTAGGTATCTCGAATATATTGAATGACTCGCTCCCGGTGAACGTCGGAAATATCGCTATCAATATCGGGATTCTCTAGGCGCTCCGCATTGAGAAAACGCTCGAAAAATAGACCGTATTCGATTGGGTCTAGTTCGGTAATACCTAGACAGAACGCAACTAGACTACCACCGGCACTACCTCGCCCCGGACCCACCGGAATATCATTAGACCGGCACCAGTTCAAAATATCCGATACGATTAGAAAGTAGCTGGCGAACCCCTTATCACAAATGAGTGATAATTCTGTACGTAATCGCTCATAATATTCTTCTCGGTCTACGTCTCCACAAAGTTCCTTGAAGTCCAGAAAGTTTTCTAGTTTATTAAAAGATTCCCGTCGAATATGGTCTTCAGGGGTCGAATTAGTCTTATAAATCGGAAATCGAGTAGAAGATTCTGGGAATTCAAACTCGCACAGACTGGCTACGTAATTAGTGTTATCCACCGCCTCTGGATAATCAAAGAAGGCAGAATACATTTCGTCGGGAGTACGAAGGTATAGCTGGCTAGTATCGAATGAAAACCTATGTGAATCCGATAGTTTAGCGCCCGTTTGAACGCATAACATTACATCGTGGGCCTCACAGTCATCAGTATGGGTGATATGGCAGTCGCAACAGGCCAATAGGGGTAGGCCCTTCTTTTGGGCAATCTCAATTAACGCGACGTTGGCCTCATGTTGCTCTCGTAGGCCGTTTTCTTGTAGCTCAATGAAATATCGGCCATCAAATACGCTAGCATACCAGTCGATTAGTTCTTCAACTTCGCCCACACGCCCGAGGGCTAGTTTGGTGTTAATCTCACTAGCTAGGCACCCAGACGTAATAATGATGTCCTGGTTAAATTGCTCAAGAAGTTCTTTGTCAACGCGAGGTCGTCGATAGAATCCTTCTGAATATGCCAACGACGACAACTTACAGAGGTTCTGATAGCCACGATATGAAGTCGCGGCGGCGGTAAGGTGATAGTTACCCCGGTCAATTCCCTCTTCGTTGCCGGACCCCTTCTCAAGCCGAGAATTAGGTGCGACATAGAGTTCAATACCGGGTATAACTCCGATACCCTCTTTCTTGGCCTTATAGTATAGGTCAACGATCCCCGCCATCGTTCCATGATCGGAGATGTGGATTTTAGAAATATTGTTGTTTTTCGCAAACTTAACGTAGTCTTCGGTCTTGATGGCCCCATCTAAGATGGAGAACTTCGTATGCACATGAATCGGGGTGTATGACATCAATATTCCCTATACTCTTATGTATCGGAAGAACTTTCTTGTTCTTCCTCTTCTTCCTCTGAGATTACGTCGGCATAAACCTTCTTATAGGCTTCGGGGTTCAGGTCGAAATAGTCTCGGACGCTCTCGCGCCCCTGACCGAGTTTTTCCTCGCCCATAGAGTACCACGAGCCGGACTTCTGGATGATACCACGATCGGTCGCTATGTCAATGACCTCCCCAACGGTGTCGAAGCCCATGTCGTAGCGCAAGTCGAATTCCGCCTCTTGGTAGGGTGCGCCCAACTTGTTTTTGACAATTTTCACCTTGGTTCGCGCTCCGATGACTTCCTCGCCGTTTTTGACGGAACCGATGCGGCGAACGTCAAGGCGGATAGAGGCATAAAACTTAATAGCCGCGCCCCCCGTTGCCGTCTCTGAGGGGCCATATCCCATTGTGTTTAGGTTGGCTCGCATCTGATTAATAAACAAAAGTAGAACATTATTTTGAGCTACGGGGCCACAGAGTTTACGCATAGCCTGAGAGAATAGACGGCCTTGGATAGCCATAGGCGCTTTACCGAAATCTGATTCTTGTTCGTCTCTCGGGACCATCGCGGAAGCTGAGTCTACGATGATAACATTAATCTCTTTACTTTTTACCAACTTATCAATAATATCCAGACCTTCTTCGGCGCAATCTGGCTGAGAGAAAATCAGTTCGTCCACATTAACACCGATAGTAGTCGCCCATTTCGGATCAAAAGAAAACTCTGTGTCAATATATGCACACCGATAGCCAGCCTTTTGAGCGTTGGCGATTAGGTGAAGGGAAAGCGTAGACTTACCTCCAGATGGGGGGCCGTAGCAATCAACGATGCGACCCAATGGAAGCCCACCTACTCCCAATTTCGCATCTAGGTCTATAGAGCCCGTAGAAATTGCGGTAACGTCAGCGTGAACCTTTTCGCCAAACCGAATAATAGTTCCGTCTCCGTAGGTTGAGTTAATAGAGTTCATGTTGTCGGCCAGGTTGCCGCTTACGGTAGATTCCTTCTTTTTACGAGCCATATTTTTCTATTTCCTTCGCTATATTGTACTTAGAAACTTTCTCTAGCCACTCACCGGGGTCTTTGAAGGGCATTTGAATACGCTTAGTTGCTATCTTGAACGTATTCAAAATATTCATTGCGCGCTCGGACCCTTTGTTTCCCGCCTTGTCCATATCTAGCATAATACCAACCCACTTAACACCCAACATCGCAAAAATATTCGCCTGAGCCTTCGTTAGACTACTACTACAGATAGCGACCACGTTCAATATCCCGATAGAGTGTAGGGCGATGACGTCAAAATACCCCTCCACAATGAAGACCTTTTTCGTATGTAGAATTTGGCCGATTGCTAGGTCGAGGCCAAATAGGTTTTCGCCTTTATCGTAGAATTCGGTATTACAGCCGTTGATATATTTTGGGATTTGGTCCTTCTCAGTCGCCCGAGCCGCGAATGAAATAATCGTTCCGTCGTAGTCACGGATGGGAATAGTAATTTTCTTATGGTATGGCGAAAAGATGCCGTTTTGTGTTTTTCGAAAGATTCCACAAGTTTCGATTTCATGTAGGGTATATTTAGTATCTAATCGGGCGGCGAGTTTATAGCCGTCAGCACAGTAGCCGACCCCAAACTTATCGAGGGTGGAGCTATCTATTTTTCTTGAGATTAGAAACCTGTTGGCGGTCTGTTTATTTTTACGAAATTCGTTCTGTAGGCTATCAAATATCATTGGCATAGATGTTGGCTGGCGGGCCAGATTCGTCTGGCTTCTCCTACCCACAATAGTAGGGCTTTAGCCCATAAGCTACCGCCGCCACAGTCACTATACACGCGCCACCGCGACCTGTCAACCCCCGGCGGCTTGCTTTTTGGGCGCGCAGCGTGATAAATAGTATGGCATGGCTATTCAAAAATACGAACCGTGGAATGCGGTGCCCTTTGTGCCATTTGTGGAAACTTTTTTTCTCTTGGAGAACGGCGAGAACATAAAATTAGAACAATGGCAGAAAGATTTTTTTAATCATGCTTTTAGTATTGACGAGAAAGGTAAATTGAAATATAAACATATTACTTTTAGTACCATCAAAAAAAGTGGGAAGTCGGCTTGTGCCGCTATGGTTGTTCTATGGTATGCGTTTTCGGGTATAGCAGAGCCAGAAAACGAAATTATTATGGCTGCTAACTCAGCGACGCAAGCGGAAGATCGAGTCTACAAAACAATTAAACGAGTTATCGAAAAGTCTGCGATATTGAGTAGTCAGTGTCGCAAAATACACGATAAGGGAATAGAACTTAAAAATGGCACAGTAATTAAACCTATTGCTAGTGAATATAGTACGGCTGCTGGTAGTAACCAGGGCATGAGTTCTTTCGATGAATTGTGGGGCTTTGTTAATCCAAGAGATATTGAACTTTGGACAGAACTAACTCCGCCGCCAACAAGATTTAATGGGATTCGTTTTGTATCTACCTATGCTGGAATAAGGGGAGAATCTTTATTACTTGAAAATATTTACAAGGCGATGGTTAGGGATGAAAATAAAATAAATATTGGCGAATATATGAATTATGAAACCGGAGAAATAACTCCTCTACCGGTATATGTCGCCGGTGATTCAATTACCCTCTGGGATCACGAAGGCAGAATGCCGTGGCACACTAAAGAATATTTTGATTCCGAGAGAAGCCAGCCAGGACTCCCCTTGTCGGGGTTTTTAAGAATTCACCGCAACGAGTGGGCTAATAATGTTGAAGGTTTAGATATGAATGATTGGTCGGCGTGTGAACAACTTGGTCAAAATCTAAATTATATATGCCCCGAGCCTCCTTCGCGGCGTATCCAGTTGGCCGTTGGTATAGACGCATCAGTTGTTAAAGACGGAACCGCCGTAGTGAGTGTATTTAAGCGTGGCGGGAAAATATGGCTTGGCCCATATAAGTTTTGGCGACCAGATAAAGAAAATCCTATTGATTTTAGTGAAATTCTTAAATATGTAGATGATTTGAATAAAAAATATACAGTTACCGCAGGATATTATGACCCATATCAGTTAGAGTCTGTAGGGCAAGAACTTCGGCGGCGAGGTATGTCTATCCATCCTTGGAGCCAGACAACCCCTAATACCATTAAAATGACAGAGCTATTAATCGATTTACTAAGGGAAAGAAATATAGTGTTATATAACGACGAAAATCTAAAAAGCGAAGCTCAACAGGTAGGGATTAAAAATGTCATTCCCCGTGGTCGAAGAATGGTTAAGGATGCTTCAAAAAAGAAAATTGACTCTATTATTGCTTTAAGTATGGCGTGTTTGGCGGCATCAGAAAGTTTGCCAGACCTTGAGATGCTATCTTCTTCAATTATGAGAATGCGAACTAGACGGCGACGTTGAACTTGCGATTATTTTTAGCAGACGCCATAATAGTAACATGAGAGTTGTATCTACGGCCCCGCAGGGGAGAATTTCTCGAATTGTAGATAGCGGCGGAAAGCCAATATTTCAACGAGATGAAAATAGTGAAATACGCCTTCGGGAAATTTCTGAAATATTTGCTCGCCAAGATAATGCTTCGGGTTCCTCTGGGGGCTTTAAGAATGTATGGGTTTACTCAATCATTACATCGATAGCCTCAAAAATTAGTCAAACACCCTCCGCTTGGTGGACTCCGAATAAAAATGCGACCGGAATCAGCTTTAAGAGCGATAATTGGACTCCAATTTTTAACACCCCATTTGAATCTCTCATGGAACAGCCTAATGAGTGGCAGGATAAACAGAGGTTCATTGAGCAGTGGGTGACATTTCTTCTAGGGTGTGGAAACGTATGGATTTACCCTATTGATGGGGGCCGATCGGTTCCTACCGGACTTCTTCTTTTCTCAAATAAAGAAGTCGCACCCGTTAGGCAACAGGCCGGAATGCCGCCGATAGCGTGGTGTATTAAAACCGGAAAGATCGATCCTAATACCGGCAAAGATACCATTACGGTTCCACTAGATGCGATGATTCACACAATGATGCCGAACGAATACGATCAATATATGGGTATGCCGCCGTGGATGGCCGCTCTAAAACAGTTAAATGCCGATAATGCGCGAGTTGTGTTTGATGAATACTTCTTTCGAAATAATGCGACTCCTGATGCGGTCCTAACCTATAAACCCGGACCTCTAAATGAAGATAACCGGCGCTTAATCGAGGAAGCGTGGAACGATAGCTACGCGGGGGCTGAGAAAGCTGGTAATATTGCAGTTATTGGTGGAGATTTTGATCTTAAACTTTTAGGAAGTAACCATTCTCAGTCTCAGTTTTTAGAGAGCCGAGATTTTACCCGCCAAGAAATTGCCTCTTGTTATAGTTATCCGGTACAGATGCTTAATTCGTCGAAAGACTCTGGTATCAGTAAAGACCAATTGTCGGTCGCTCGGACCTTACTTTGGGAGAATGCGGTGATTCCTATTGCCGTTAAATTTGAGAACGCGGTTAGCAAGGTTTCTAAGAACTATAAAACCAATGGCAAAGTTCGTTTCTTTTTCGACTATGACGGATTACCGGTTATGATTGATTATCTGAAGACAAAAACTGCCGTCATGAGGGAGCTAATCGAATCTGGCGTCACCATCAACGAGGCCATTAGTAAGCTAGACTTAGGCTTCAGCCAGGTTGAAAACGGCAATACTCCCCTGGTTTCTACTCGTTTGCAAACCCTTGAGGAAGCTGTTATACCTAAATGGGAAGAGAAGCCTAAAGAGCTAGAACTTCTTAATAAAGTTGAAGAAAGTGGTGACGAGTCAGATGATAACGATAAAGATGATGAATCACCAGAAGAGAGTCGTATGACACCTGAACAACTATATCTATCTCGCGTTAATTCGGTCGAACCTGTCGTGGACCACTTGGCTCACCACATGAAGAGAATGCTTTTTGATATTCGTAATGAGTGCTTTTCAGCCCTGGATAGTGATAATCCGTTTTCACTAGAGAAGTTCCGAACCAGATGGAAGAAGCGAATTCTTCATGCTGGAGTCTTGGCGGCATATGTTGGTGACGCCTACGCTAAGGGTCGTACTGTAACCTTGAGTCGTGAGAGTGTTAATACCTTCATTGAAAATTTGCGAAATAACGAAAATCGTTGTATAAATAGAGAAGAGGCAGTTATTGTTGATTTAGAAAAACAGGCGGATAATTCTTTCGCTGTAATTACTGATGTTTGGAATAATTTGCGTAATTGCCCTGAAGGTGAACGAGAGGAAATGGTTAATCGTATCCTAGACAATCTGGTCCGCAAGGCGAAGGAAATCGCCGCACGTCAAACGCTATGGGCCAGAAATGCGGGAGAATTTTACGCTTCCAAGAAAACTCTTACTTTTAAGCGGTCGAGAGGTTGCCCCCACGTTGGTAGGTATCCTGGCGATCCGCAAGCTAGTATCGGCAGAATTCTAAACTGCCTATGCGTTTGTGTATCCGAATCGGAGGTTAAATATGCGTAAGGAACATTCTAATAAATTCATCGCTTTTGACGAGAAGTGTCAAAAGTTGGGTCGTACACCGATTGTCCGGTCGTTTGCTTTCGGCATCGCGGCGGGGAATGGTGACGAACTAGACCTTGCGCGCTCCGCTGAAACTCAAACTGAGGGCATCACGTTCGTTATGTCCACACCGGGCATGAAGCGAGATAACCATGAAATCGTTCAAGAGGGCTGGCACCTTGAGAACTTTCGGAAGAATCCCGT
>JACCDR010149160.1_pt1 | contig 22249 bp, 51 predicted proteins | sample 7446431 | NCBI WGS metagenome assembly JACCDR01 (sample SAMN15323443, study PRJNA562643) | freshwater metagenome | isolation source: river surface water | place: USA:Blue River Watershed | collected 2017-08-17 | reverse complement strand
ACAATCTCCGACATCGCAGGGAGAGTTTCGGCGCGAGCACAAAGTAAAATCTCAAGATACATATCTGTATCAACCTCCTTTTGGAGCCAAGTAAAGAAACCCAACTCCTCTAGTTTTCTAAATATCGTCATCATTTAAGCAGCAAATTGTAGTTTACGTTTAAATTCTAAAATCGGAATATTAGTCACTAACTCATTTCCAGAGGCCATTATGATACAAGTAAACCTCGGGTCTTTATCTTGAAAGAAATAATCAATATTGCCGATGTTCAATTCTACGACCTTGGTAGTCGCGTCGTCATAAGAGAATTCAATTCCCAAACCGTCCAACTCAGCCATCTCTTGAGTCTTCCATAATACCGGGATGTCTATGAATGTCATTTTTGGCCTCTAAACTTCTTGTTATAATAATCCTCCCCGCTTAAAAACGGAGAGTTTTTCAACATGCTTAACCGGCCATCGCAGTACGCTGCAATAACGTCCGCTTTGTGCGAGTCAACTACGGGCTCGGTAACTAGCTCCTCGGATTCGTCGAGAACAAACAAGTCATAGTCACACGCAGAGCCATCACGCAAATAAGACCCATCAAGCGCCCATTTCTGCACTCCTAGCGAACTCTTCTCAACGAGCCCAAAAATGAGACTTTCGTCACGAGAAAGGCCATGTATCTCTACCTTTTTACCACTTCTGGTAACGACCTTGGCGCCATTTAGAGCCTTATCCTTGTCAAATTTTAACAACTTCATAATAACAATAAACACACTAGAGCCACACCCAGAAGCGCACCATAGGCAAATACAGCCCATGGGAACTTGTTAAATTTTCTGATAAGATTGCGATTAAAATCCTTAACATTTAACTCTCTAACCCTTTCGCGAATCTTATCGCGAAGCGGCATCCCCTCGACAATAACCAAATCCAAGCCAGACTTTTCGGAGGAGAAGTAAGTTCCGTCGAGATGCCAGTAATTAATAGTCCAATAATAGCCAGTAGGAATAAACATCTGCGCCCTTACTTGCTTCCTGCTTTTGCCTTTTGGCTCGATAAATTCCAAATTCCTAACCCTCATACCGTGAGTAGTTCTCACCGTTGCGCCATCAAGCGCAGCTTCGAGGTTAAATTTAACTATTTTCATATTCCCTCTCTTTCTTTAATTGCTCAATTTTACGCTCAAGATACCACTTGGCCTTTTCTAAATCCTGAACGATATCATCCTTCTTGCCCGCTCTGGAAATATACTTGACGGTATTACCTAGATGAAACCCTAAATCCCAAGCCTCAATTACTTTGATGGCTTCGTAAGGATTGTCCTTACCTCCATAATGTGAAGGGTTATTTACGGCATTTGCACTCATAACTCCAAGGCCTTAGAAATGTTAGGGAAATTAACTTTAAATATATCCAAAATAGCCAAAGCTATTTGTTGATGTTCCAACTGAGTATGTCCATCAGTGCGGATTTGCAAATAATGAATCCAACTCCTGATACTCCCCTTCATGTAAATCTTGGTTTGAGTTGTCAATGGCAATACAAATCTAGCGCACTCCTTGGCTACGCCAGCACTCAATAAAGACTTGTATAAAAACTCACTTTCTCTCAAGTGGTTCTTAATTAACCTAGAAGCCTCAATGTTGCCGTTAATAATAGGGTCAAACGCTTCGGTGCTACTTTGTCTATTTGTGGCTCCAGACATTCTTAATTGAACGTCCTCAAAGTCCGTCACCTCTGCATAGCGCTGAGAGAACTCTTGAAAACTAAAAGACCTGTGCCTTAAAATTTGCTGAGCAATGCCACGGCTAGTCACAATTTCTACGGTCATGTCACACATCTCAAAAGGAGACCAGTGCTTATTTCTGACCATGTAGGCGATGAGCTTGTCTGATGTCTCGGAGTTTAACTGGTTACTAGGATTTGACACTCTTGCAGTGTAAACGATTAATTCCTCTGGAGAAAGTTCTTTCTCCTCGATTAAGGATTTTGTTACGGATACTAATTTTACATTCATATATTTTATTTTATTTTATTTAGTTTAGTACACACTCAGAGAATCGAACTCCGATATCGCCCAAATGGCAAAGCGACACCCACCGTACTGGGATGTGTATTTTAATTTGTGGGTCGTACAGGATTCGAACCTATAACCGCGCGTAATCTCCACCTTCAACTCATTGTACTTTTGAGTCCGTCGCGGCTTTGTATGCAATTAGCCTCATTACATAGCGTCTAACCAAGTCTATAAACCTTGCAAAAAGATTTAAAGACATTCCGCCAACAACCCATATATCTTCAAAGAACTTACTTTGCGCCGGAGCTAGGCTTCGAACCCTACTGACTGAGGAAAATATGAAAAACCCCAACAGTACCCCGGCTACCACGCTTAACAAGTAGTATCCAGTACAAATATAAAATGCTAGCAGGTATAAATTGCTAGCATTTCTTAAAAATTTTTAAATGTGACAGTACTGTGACTTAACCCTTCTTCCACTTCTTACTGTCAGAGGCAGTCTTACTCGGGCTCCACTTCACCTTATCAGCCCAAAACGCCGCGCTCATCTTGCCTTTGGCGATATTCTTGGCATGCCTAGACTTAAATGCCTCGCGCTGACCGACGGTCTGATTGGTTTTCACACCTTGCTGTCCAAATCGGATTGTCTTAACCTCCGAGCCTTGCTTAGCCACGACGATGTGGCTCTTAGTAGGATGGCCGGGGGTTCTCTTGGGCTGGTTATACCCAGACACCCCGGCTTTCTCTAGTCTGCTATCTTTTTTGGCGGGCATGTTACTTTACTTTTTTAGATGTTGGCTTCTTTTGACCTTCAAAATCTCTTTTCATCCTTTCAAATCCAGTTTGAAGCCCTTGATACTCTGCTGTAGCCTTTGCGTATCCTTTGCCTCCCTTTTGTACAGTGCCAACGACCTTATTAGGCGCACCTTTAATAGGGTCTTGCTGACGATTTTTTTGGGTTTTTAATTTACTGTTTGTAGCCATAGGATTAACACTTTTTCTTGCCAGACATCTTGGCGGAGCCGCCTTTCTTTGTGGTTTTAGAGGCTGCTGCCATTTCTTTTGAGCCGTTTTTCTTGATTTGAGCGGGGATTGTCGCTCCGGTTTTGTTGTTTTTCATACGCAAATATAATAAATTATAATGACTTCAACATTTGAATGAGCTTGGGCTGCGGAGCCACGTCGGTCTTATCCGGTCTGACGGAATTGTGGGTGTACACGCCGGGCTGTCCCATGAACGCCCGCTTTGTCACGTCCCAGATGTCCTCGTTGTAGTCCAGTGGTATGCCGTATTTATCACGCCACAGCAGCAGCAGTTCTTTAATGCTCTGGATTTGCGCGTCGGTATAGGTCTCCCAGTGTAGGTGTCCGCGGTATTGCTTGTCCAAGGTTGTCACATTGTCTTGATGTAGCTTATGCCCGGTATAGGTCAAGAACTTGTCGTTCTCTTTTTTGAGCCAGCCCCAGTTACACAGCTCTATGCCTATCGAGCACCTATCTAGGTTGCGATAGCCTAGTTTATGCGGGCGGAAGCTCTTATTTGACAGCCCCAAGTGGTGCGCCCAGTATTTGCTTGAGAACCCCTGCGCTATCTCCCCTGACCTACTTATACAGACACACGTCGCGACCTTCACAGGGTCGGCCTGCCAGAATTGAAATTGTCTCTCGCCATCCGCGGCACCTGCTGTGTGATGCAGGTAGATTTGGGTCTTTGGAAACTCCTGTTGGAAGTACCCATCAAATTTTACTTGTTTTATGTCCATAGGTATTGAAATCTTTTATTTGGTGCGTTTCTGTGGATGTGCACTAGCGCGGTGTTGTAGTTCACGCCGGTTATCTTGCACGCGATGGCGAGGCTGTCGTAGGTCTGGTTGGTTTGCAGGTCTTGGACGGCTTTCTTGCGATTTGGCTCTCTGCCGTTGGCGAATGACAATTTAGAGCCCTCACTAGATGTGACCCACATAAGATTCTCCACCGAGTTGTTCCTCTTTATACCGTTAATATGAGTCACATCATCCTTGTTTTCTGGATTAGGGATGAACGCCTCAGCTACTAGCCTATGCACACCCCTCCCTACGGGTTTCTTGTCTTTAAACAAAAAAGCATACAAATAACCTTGACGGTGCAAACTCAACTTTAGTATCCTCATGGTTTTAGAATTTCGAACCTGCCCATCGTTAGAGATGTCATACAAACCTTCGAAACCAACGATAGGAACCCATTTGATTTTTTTAATTTTCATACAACAAATATACGACATAATTATGATGATGTTGTATATGTTTTTTGCACGTTTTTATCGTCCGTCAGGGGGCATGAAAATCAGCGAAAATGTTGAATGTTGATTTGGGGGTCTCCTATTAGAGTATATACGATTTTATAATTTGCGGAATTTTTTTTTTTTCATTTTTATAGGAGATTTCTGACATTTCCGACATTACACAAGTAGGTCAATAAGTTAGGTACCTAATATCTAACATTTCATCAACATTGCGCTGACATTTTTAACATTTCAAAGGCTGAAAATGGCCAAAATGGCCTATTTTAAGTGCTAGAAATGATGAGTTTTTGGGTTATACCCCCATTTCACGAGTCCGGGCTCGATGGGAAAACGAAACTTTTTGAGGTAGGGGGGGTCGGTTTTTGGTCGATTTTGCCCGAAATTTCTAAAAATGTGTTGATTTTACCCCTTGAAATGTTGGATATTGTGTTAATAATGTTGACTCAAATGTTATCATATTACACTATTTTGAATACCCAAAATTGAGACTTCATATTGAACATTTCAACCTACCTTTTTGCTCTTGAAATTAGGTGTAGTTATTGTACAAAATACAACAACTAAATACAGTGGTTAACCATCGTAATATTGCAATGTACCAATGAAACCAGTTGCATATTTTGACTGGATATAGGTTTTGTATCAAATCACATTCATTCATTTTGTATGCAATTTTTGCCCTATCAGTGGGCAAATTGCAACAAAATTAGACCTGACAAATTGTCATAGAAATGTCATAGAAATAAAGAAATGTCATGGAAGTGTCATGACATAATGTCACCCAATTGTCACCATTTTTTTTACTCAAAATTTTATCTTGTTGACTATCAACAACTTACAATTTTATTTTGTCACCGCAATGTCACAAAAAATAAACTTTGTGAATTGAACTTGCATATTAAAAATATCTATTGTTAGTTTGAATCATTGCAACGCAGCAACACAACATAAAAACAAACATATATGAATAACGCGAACGAAACCCGAAAAAACATTGTTATCGATAACTTTATGGAGATAGCATTTTACAACCAAAAGTTCACAAGAAGACAACGTTTAATATTTTTCAAAAAATATATCGAAGAAGTAAAAGACATTATTTCTTCAATAGAGCCACAAATTAATAAAAATGGGTTTGCGTGGTATTTAGGGGATAAAATGTATAAGAGAGACTTGCGCGAATGGAGGGATGAATTAAACAATCTTACGTTGTATTTCGATGATATAACAAGCAAACAAACAGTTTAACTGAAGAGCCTTGAATAGGCGAAACGCGAATATTCGCGTCTTAAACATACACTATAAAACAAAACACTATGAAAACAACATTAATTTTAACACAAAAAGACACTCACGGTAATGTACATTACACCCACGAAATCAACGTTACTACATTGGTAGACATTGAAAAATTTAAGTTCGGTCAATTAATAGGCCGTTTGACCTACGAATTTTTTAGCAAAGTAATTGCAATTCGTGCGTGCGGTAATAAGGGATTCAACTTTCAGATACCTTTTGACTTCACCGTAAAAGTAGACAATCAAGTTATATGTGATACATTAAACATGGACTACGAATTGAGGGCAAAAATTAGAATGAGCTCAAAGAAAAAAGGACAAAATCGATTTGCGCGAATGCTTTCCATTATGCTATACAATAGCGTACCGCAATTTCACGATATTCAGATAGATAACTTTGATTTGTTGAATGAAGAATTGACAATTGAACAAGCGCAACTAATGGAACAAGTTCGGGGATTTTTGGATACACCGGTTTCGGACTTTATAGACTAATTAACACTATTAAGGACGGCCGCGCGGCACAATGCAGTTCGATACTGCACGTCCTTACAAGGTCACTTTTGACCGCTTTAAAAGTTCTTAAATTTATTCACTTTGGTTATTTGTGTGAAGATAGAAAAAATGTAGGTGTAATTCGTTGTACATAACTTGCAAATTTCGACAATAGGCAAATATTAAATAGTATTGGAGACAATAAGACCGTAGAAGTGATTAAATTCTTAATCGTTCATTGGCATTTTTAGCGTACCAATTTTTTGCAAGTTCGGACTGCAATGTAGTTATGATATAACTTCGATTGTAGGGCAAAAAATTAGACAACATTAACCGCATTGAGTCACATCCTAGAGTTAAAACTTCATAGTCTTTAGTGCATCCAAAATTTGTGGGTTGTTATTCGTGTACGTCTTTTCCCACGGTGTTTAGTACTGTATGTAATGTTTGACCGTTGCATATAACGGGCGCAATTCCGTGCCGTGGAACTAAATTAATACCAAATAATATGTACATAGTATACCTCAATCACGACACAAATACATGTCATGTTGCAACTTATCAACAATTTAAAGCCATCGAAAATTCAAATAATATTGAATATATCGCTGAATCAAAGGACTACGAAATTGCCTCAAGTTTGGCACAATCACTAAAGGTAATAACATTCTAACCATGCCCGAAAATAAATTTTTAAGATACCTATTATATATAGGTGTTGCCGCGTCGACTTTAGTGTTTATTGCGCTTATAATCGTAGGTATTCACGACGTTCAATTGTTTGTAAAATTTCTAAAATTGTTCGTTGTTTCTTTTTTCAACACTTTATTTGGCATTCCATTAATATTCGACAATAATAAATAAAACCCATGAAATACCCTTTAGAACAATACAAACAACTCAAATCTGTATTGGGTGAATTAATTAAATACCTTGGAATAGACAAAAAGACCGCATTAGATAACTGTAATTATTTGCATTATTTAGTACATTCACAGTCCAAATACGATTCATCACATCCAAACGTATTCAAAGATAAGAACAACCAACGGATATTTGCCGAAATACCAGACTTCAAACTTTATCCCGAGGGGTGCAATGATTCGCACGTCGAAACCGCAATGAAAAAAGCAATTAACGAAATCTTCAATAAATAAAACCATGGTAGACATACAAGAAACCAATCAAAAAGCGCGCAAATTAGCGCTTAACCTTTTGCGCGAAAGAATCTCAGAACTCCACGCTTTTACCGAGCAATACAGTTCGAATAAAGTCCTAGGAATCGACCTCGATTCGTTTCGTGACAAACTAAATGCAATCGACGATATAAACACTTTAATCTACAACCTAGACCAATTAATTAACGACTAAAACCATGAGAAAAACTTCAAGAGACGCAAGGAATGCCTTTATCGAAGGCCGTAATTTCAACAGTCCAAACACCAAAGTAATAAACGACGGTGAAGGCCGTTCTGCATTAATTTTGTTCGGTCACGTTATCGCGAACAAGGACGAGCACGGCAAAATAACCATTCGCAACTGTGGATGGCAAACACCTACAACGAAGGAGCGTTTAAACGCACTACCAAATGTGAGTATTCAACAAATCAAAGGCCAATGGTATCTCAATGGCGAACTTTGGGACGGCAATAGCAAACAAATCAACTAACCATGCAAGACTACCAAAACTACAGAGTCCGTATTAAACACGATACGGGCGTGATAAATATGCGCGTCTATGCCTACAGCGAAGACCACGCGAAGCAACGCGTTATGACCGCCGAGCATTGTCCCGAGCGCGCAATACTAAAGGTCGAACCGTACCCTTTTAAGGTTACTTGCAATCGAAGCAAACGGCACTTCACAATCCACAAAGACGGGAGCAAATACCGCACGGAGCGAATGTCACCCGAGGAGTTCATGGCCGCGCAATACTACGACCCTACCGATTGGAGGGTATATCTCAAAACATCACAATCCTACACAAAATTATGAGACTAAAAATAGACCAATTAGTTTGGCATCCTTGCTCTATGGATATTATAGAGCACAAGGTAATAAGCATACGAGCATTCAAAGGCTTTAATCATTACGTACTAAAAGCTACTCACAACGTAGGTGCTTGTGGTAGAATTGAAGTAATCATTAGTCAAAACAAAGACAACTTAACCTTTGTAGAGTTGATAAATGAAGAAAATATTCAGTACGCTAGTGGGCTTCAAGACTTCGTAGAGGGTAAGTACTACACCTCAAGAGATGAAGCGGAATTAGCGTTTTACGACGTGCAACTTTCGTTATGGAGGAGAAGTATTGATAAACACAAAACCGCACTAGCAGAAGCAGAAAGACACTATCAAAGAGTAAAAGCTATAGTAGACATAGCAAAACAAAGAATTCAACAAACCCACTAATAAAAAACAACATGCAAGACATCATCACAGACTTCGCTCTATTGAGCGAAATGGCACAATCAGGACACATCACATTGCACGGTACAACCGAACAAGATTTCTCAATCTTGGGAGGGTTCAAAAAATTCACCCATAACGGCGTAGACTATGAAGTCTACCACGTCACGGGCAAAAAGAATCCCTACGTCTACCCACGTCTCACAGACCGTTATGGGCTAAGGCCAGTGCCAATCAACCTATGCGGTGACGCGCCATACATTGGCAAATCCACGCAAATCATCGCAAACCCAACATTTGAGGAACAGAACTGCACCGAGGGTACGGGCGTTCACTTATCAAATCGTTCAGTACTTGTAACCTATAAAGACTAATGAAACAACCTAATTTACGCTACCTATTAGAGAACGTGGTTACGCACCACGAGGGCTTCTCTTACAACATCTACAATGGTGAATGCAATCCCCAAACGGGCTACATGGTAGCCCTGCGGGGGTTCCAACGCGTAGTCAAAGACAACGAACCCATAATCATAACAGGGCGCGAGTACGTAAAGGAGCGCTCTGAATCGTTAGTAAACGAAGAGGCGTTTATAGGGTGTTGGGTTGATAAGGCCAACAATCGTATAGTGTTCGATATATCCAAGCACGTCCACGACCTAACCGAGGCAATTCAACTTGCCGAGCAAAATAGCCAAGAGGCAATTTGGGACTGCAAAAACGAGGTTGAGATATACCTCGATAGCCCAAAAGCACGCCTAGAACTACTGCGCATTGAACTGCGAGAAGACATAATCTCCATGGGCGAGCTCGCGGAATTACAATCCCTAGTTAAGTATATCGACCCCACGGATGTAGAGCTACTAGAGGCCGCAGGCGTGCCCGAACTCCCCAAACAAGATTAACAACAAAGCTATGACAGAACCTACAAAATACGTTATCGAAGATTGGGCGGGCAACCACCTATTCAAGCAAAAGACATTTGACTCATTCGAGGACGGCTTCGATTTCCTCCTCTTTCAATTCCCCGACGACGAAGACCTGCAGGAATACTATGTCGTACCCAAAACAGAGAGACACAATGCCTAAGCATACACTAGATAGGGTCATTAAGGAGCTCACTAGAATAGCTCACGAATTTCCCGAAGACTCCGTACCACACGCGTACTACAAAATAATTGTGAAATATTTGAAGTTGGAGTGTAAGTACAAACCTATTGTGCTAAATTGCAAAAAGCCAATACTGCATTACTTTGAGTATAGCCTACCACAAAGCGGGAATGACTATTTTGTCTTTCTTTACAATCCCTACAACCCCGTTCGATTTGCAGTGGAAACATTCGACTCGATAGAAGAAATTAGATTAGAAATCAACAAGCACAATGCCTAGAAAATATAGAATCGTAGAGACGCGCGTTGGTACTTTTGTCGCACAGTAACGCCAATGGTATGGCCTATACAGGAGTATCGACGGATGTACAAACCCAGAGTTGCGCCCGCTATTCAAGAGTGTGGAGGGTTCGATTTACATCCACTTAATAATCGAGACAGCCAAAGACGCAATACAGCGCAGAATAAAATACCTAGAAAAGAAAAAGAAAATCACACATTATTTCGGATAAAAACATGGGACATTTCACAGTACAAGAAGGAATCAAGGTGCAAAGAATGCACCTCGAGGAGTGGAAGCAAATACTCAAGCCAAAGGTATATAAAGACCTCGAGAAGTGGACTACCAAAGACAATGATAGTGCAGAGACGGGCTTCGACGTCCTTAGAGGCAAAGACCTAGACCACTACATATCAAACTACCAACACTACAAAGAATTCGAGCAAAAACAACAACAACCATGAAACACATTAGAGTAACAATAAGCCACGACGAAAGTTGCAAGTCTCCACGTGAGTGGGATTCGCCTATCAAATTAGCGCTATATATGCGCAACTACAAACTCCCCAATGAGATTGACTTCGGGTTCGACGGCAATAGCAGCGACGAGGACTTAGAATTATTGCAGTCTAAGCACAAATACGCCTGTAAGGTGCACAGCTATAACCATAGCGAAATAGCGTTCAAAACAACTCCATTTCGTCGTCCTTGGGATTCTGGCATCGCAGGATTTGCGGTATCCGACGAGGACTTCATCGAGAGCGAAGAGCAATTCCTAGAGCTTGTAACTTCCGACTTAAACGAGTATAACGATTGGCTTAATGGAAACTGCTACGGCTACGAAATAGAGGTTAATGGCGAGGACGTTGGGTCTTGTTGGGGATTCATAGGCGATTGGGACAAAAGCGGCATCCTTGAAGAAATCAAGAGCACCTTGGAGTACGAGTTGCTATCAACGCGACCCGACATCGTGACCGAACTAATGAACGACATAAGCACTACCATGGAGATTGACCACGCATACGAGAGGTGGATAGAAGAGGAGATGGATAATCAAAAAGTCAAACTATTTGCAATGTGGTCTACAGATGCGACGGGCGTTTATCAAGAGACGGGAAGCTTTGCCGATGTAATGTCCTGCGCTACTCTAGAGGAAGGTCGCGATTGGGAAGTATTGGAATTTGATAGCGTCGAATTGGCAGATGCGTTTAAATTTGGGGTGTCAAAAGGCATTGGATGGGACGACCCAATGGTCGAAGATATGGATAATTAATATGATAATAGCAAAATTAATCACCGCAGAGCAGATTCGCATAGAGCCAATAAGAAGCTATAACCCGCAGGAGTGGGACAAAAAGATAGACAGAATGCTCAAATTCAAGGATACGCTGTTTTACCACGTTCCCAAGGGCGGCAACTACGATTACGATAGGTATTTCGTCGAATATACAATACCCGAGGGTATTAGGTTGTTCGCGACTTGCGACTATACGTCCACACTGTCCAATGGGGCATTCTTTAGCATTGTAAAACAGCACGTATCTGTGGATGGTGAGACTTTTCAAGACGTACTCAATAGAATTGAGAGCGGAGACCATGCGGAATCCGACACAGACCTAAAGAAACTATCTAAGAAAATCCAGACTTCTAATTTATTCAAAATTGAGGTCTACACAGACTTCAAACTTAACAATACTGTGCTTGCCAGAAATTTCATGGCTCGCAACAGCAAAGCATTCAACACAACATACACCAAAGAGATATTTTAATATGGAATACACTAAAAAAGACATTCAAAAAAGAGTTTTACAAAACGGCAAACCGTTACCACTAAGTAAATTCAGTTGGGACGAAAAAACCAAGACTTTCGCATCAAACGAAGGTGACTTAGTAATCGATTTTTCGGATATTGACTCTTCCATCGTAACAACGGGTGACTATTCCACCGTAACAACGAGGAACTCTTCCACCGTAACAACGAGGAACTATTCCACCGTAACAACGAGGAACTCTTCCACCGTAACAACGGGTGACTATTCCACCGTAACAACGAGGAACTCTTCCATCGTAACAACGGGTAAAGAATGTTGCTTACACTATATGAATTTTCATGGTAAAAACATGGTGATGTTAATGGATAACGACACCATCAAGACCTTCAGAAATAACATCCTAATTAAAGAAAAAGATTCGGACAAGTTTCTAATAAATGGCGAATGGTACGATGTTTTTGATAATATACTTTCCAAAATCCTCAGCAAAAAAGGCAATGTTTACAAGGTTATTAACGATGGCGAAACCGAGGAAAGTTACGTTGTAACAGGCGGAGAAAACTACGCTCACGGTAAAAACATCAAAGAAGCAAAGAATGACCTCATCTTTAAGATTGGCAAACGAGATACTTCTGCATTTGAGGGGTTGACTTTGGATTCTGTGGTTGACTTCGAGACGGCAGTAAAAGCGTATCGCAACATCACGGGTAGCTGCGAAAGCATGACAAAGAGCTTTGCCTTGGCTAATAAAAAAGACAGCTACACAATCCAAGAAATAATAACCCTAACAGAGGGGCAATTTAACCACAACGTATTTAAAGACTTTTTTAATAAATAACATGAAGACAAGACCAATAGAATACCTAGAAGACCACATCGAGAGCATCGCGGGCAAAGAAGTAATAATTCAAATTCCCGTAGAAGACTCAGCTAGATACCCACACCTATATCAATACAACGGAGCAAGAGGGGTGGCAGTTGCAGGTTATAAAGAGTTGTGGGGACACACATACACACTCAAGGCGATAGTGAAGCTAAAAGCACACGACTTAAACATCCCGATTAGTATTAGCTTACTACATGAAATCGACCCCGACAACGATAAGGCTCTTTTGCGATTAGCCAGATTCCAATTGCGTCTAATCTCAGAAATTAAAACCATAAATATCAACATGGTAGACTGTGGCGACTGCGGGATGCCGTTCTTGCACCCAACGGGAGTGAGTGATTTGACCTGCCCGTACTGCCTATTCGAGGACGACATCTCGAGCTTCCCTGATACATTTGCACACATTAACGATGAACATCGAAGAAGTTAAATCAGAGCTCTGTTATTACGACTTGCGAAATCCAAATGGAATTGCAAGTTACGAAACCGACCCAGACATAATAGGCGAGTTAGGAAATCACGCGCAGAAGGACTGCCCATGCGACAACTGCTTTTACGGCAGAAGTAGGCTAGCAGAATACATTTTAACATTATCAAACCAACAACATGAATAAACCAGTAAAATTTGAAACAGCGCAACTCCTGCAAAAGAAGGGGTTCAAGGGGCAAACACACATCGACGAAGATTATACCCCTATATGGTATCACAAAGACGGCGGCACTTTACACGAAGGCTCTTATTTTGGTAGCTTTGATAACATGATTACAGCGCCCACAATCGCCGAAGTAATTATGTGGCTGCATGAGAAGTATGACGTTTGGATTAGTGCTAACAGAGTAACTACAGGGACTGACGAGTGGGAATACCAATACGTTATTCAATACTTGCCAAAAGAGTTCGAGAATGCCAAGAGGAGAAGTATTCACTTAGAAAAAATAGAATCTTTCAAGGAAGGAATTGGCTCTTATGCAGGAGCATGGGAAACACCGACAGAAGCCTATGAGGCCGCAATCAAATACACTTTAGAACAATTGATATGAGCTTATTTCAAATAACTAAAAAGCAACACGATTACATGTTACCCGTGTTTGGACTGGCGGGGATGATAAGTTCGAGATTAATGACGAGAAGCGATAGAGGTTTTGATAAATACTACTTTGTGGGAACTCGCGAGGATTATGAAGATTTTTTAAATAGGTGTAAATACTTATGAGCCAGAAAGTAACAATTAAGGCATTTGGCTGCATACCCGTAGAGCTCACAATCAACGAAGAGCGCGACGGTTACAGGATAACACCAATCAGGGGGTGGCATGGTCGCTCCCACGCTGAGTTCTGCAATGAAGTCGCGGAAAAACTAGAACAACAACACCCAGAAATTTACAACGAAATATTTAACAACACAGTTTATGACAAAAACAACAGAGAAAGACTTGATTCGAATCTTTAAGGAGACAAAAAACACACTCAAAGTAACAGACAACGAAGGGAACTCCTTCGTGATGTCATTAGACATCCCAGAAGGCTCAGAACTTAACAGCTTATTTGTCCGAAAGGACAGGAGAGGAACGCTGTATCTATCTCGCAAGCTAGAGAGCATAGTGGGGCATGGCGACATCTGCAAGCTAGAAGGAGAGCACGAATTACTTACCAACGCGGCTAAACTTACAGAACTACATTGGTTTGCCAACAAATACAACCTGATAATAAGCGACACTCAAGATGAAAAATAAAGAAAAACTACACGAGGCCATTGAAATCAACGGCAAGTTCTACGTCGAGAAAATACAACCAGAGCGCAAAAGAGGCTACAAGCCGCCTGCCGTAATAATGGCGGCAATGGCCATATACGGCCAATACATCGACAGAGAGCTAGACAAAGTAAGAGTGCTTCCTCCCGGCGTAGACATCGCCAAGGAGTATGGCCTTATAGAGCTAAAACAGTCAAAGTTATCTCGCCGCCAACGAGACGAAGTAGTGGCGATTTTCAACCAAAAATACGAGCAGATATGAGTAAGTATAAGTTAAAATTTATTGGCATGATAGTGGTAATATTTGCGCTATCATTTATCCCCGAAAACTTTAGTGAATTTTTTGGCGATTATCATTGCAATGGGTATCGACATGACACAAAAACAGGTTTATACAGCGGCAATTGCCCAATATCTGCGCGTGTAGGAGTGCATAACCCATCTATTCACTGGGGTTTTCGGCATTGGTTGTGGATGTTTTCAGGGCTTGTTTTATTTATTTGGAATGCGGTTGAAATTTTAGAATCTTATAGGAAGGACACGCAACAATGAGTAAGGTTATTAAAGTGAACGAATTAGTACCGTTTTTCCCTCACGTAACACTAGGAGACGGAAAGCAAGATAGTAGACTAAACGATTGTCTTGAAAGTGAAGACCGATGTTTTTATCCAAAAGCTTTCGAGGTATTTATTAAAGTAGATGACATTTTTAAGTTTGCACCAGAACCCGGTTCGGAATTTACATGGATTCTCTTTAAACACTCTACTTATTCCGAAAGCGGGAAAGAATATAGGCAACAATCAATGTACATTAAAGAAAGTCCAGAGGAATTGAAAAGGTTAATTGAAGGAGGTGGAGTGATGAGCAAGGAACTAACAGAAAAGGAGGCAGGGAAATGACACAGAAAGAATTTAAAGAGATTTTAGAATCTATTGAGGTTGGCTTGTATGATAAGTGGGAAAAGAATGTTAAGGCAGATAAAGACAATGAAGGAGAAAATATTTTAGAATCGATAGAAAGGACTTGTCTAACTCGTTTAATAAGTTGTAAATTTATTTGGAATGAAACTGATGAATCTACGCAAGGGCAAATTTATTGGTATAATATAGAGCAAAAATACCAAGAAATTTTAAAAGAAAGGGGCTATGAAACAAATACCAGAACTAAGAGGATTAAAAGGCGCGTGGATAGCAGATGACGAAGCTAAGGGGCTTGCAAATCTGCTCACAGCCTACGCTCGGGATTTAGCAGGGTACGACATCACATCGTGGGGGTTTGATGCCGACAACGGATATATGTACATGTTCGTGAATACACACCCCGAGACGTTAGACGTCGAGATGCGCTCATACTGGGGCGGAGAAGCCGTGTATGTGCTCAAACAAGACGACGACGAATACCGTCTATGTGTGTGCTTTAACGAATACCTAGAAATTCAAGAACAAACAAAGCCATGATAACGGCGATATTAATATTAATTTTCATTTTCTTTTGTGTTGGCGATAAGTCAATCGCGCAAGAAGCAGGGGAAGCAAAAAAAATACCACCTCTCACAAAAGAAGAAGCTGAGTATTATTACAAATCAGATTATTATAACAATAAGCAAACCGACAAGCAAATGACAACACGAGAATTAACCAATCGAGAGATTGCTCTGTTTATGGGCATGGAAACAATAACTAACAACGTCTGCATGCTGCGGAATGCCAATGGCGACAAAATATCTGTGCGCAGATTGACTTACGACAGGTCGTGGGACTCTTTAGTGCCCGTAATTAACAAGATAATCACTCTGCACGACACGGGCAGATACGGAATCTACAACTCGCTCCTTGACATAATCAAAGACGCGCTGACCGATTTGTCCATTAGAGGTACTTACGATGCCGTATTTGAATGGATTAAAGAGTACAACGCAAACCAAATACACAACAACTAAAACAAAGCCATGATAAAAGTATATTTTGAATCCAGAGGCGTGTTATACGCAGAATTAGTTGCAGTATTCCAAAGTGACGAGCTCTATATGAAGTGTCTTCCAGCCTTAGAAAAGGAAGCTGAGTCGAGAAGAATGATTGTCACCGAATCTGACCAACCAATAAGCATCGAAGACGGCGTTCTTAGCGACGAGGAAATCGACAAAATGACACAGCCATGACGATGAGCACTTTTTTAATCCAGAAAAATAACCCAACTTGCATATTTAAATATGAAATCAAACATAGTAACTAGCTTTACGCCTCGCTCAGAGACGTACCATCCAATCTCTCCTAGTGGTTTTAAGCTCTTTGATGAGTGCGCGTTTTACTACTGGAATAAATACATCAACCCAGATTATGTAGAGGTCGACAAAACAACCAAGGCAATGAATAATGGCTCTGCGATTCACGCTTACCTAGATAGCGAGGCGAAATTCAAAGAGCAATTCAGAGTCGCGCCAAAAGTAGACAAAAGAACTCCCGAGGGGAAAAGAATACACGCGGAGTTCGAACTAGAAAGCTTTGGTAAAGACATCCTCTCCTACGAGGAGTACGACAACCTACTTGGAACCGCCAAGGCCATCGCGACAGACCCTAGAAGCTGGTATCTGCAAGGCAATGACTCGCAAAACGAATGCAAGTTCGAAACTACATTTCCGGAGCCAGAGGGCGACAATATATTCATCCGAGGCATATTGGACAGGATAACTACCATACCTAGCGTAGGCCGCATAATCATAGACTACAAGACCATAGCCAAAGCAAGCCCCTACATGATTGCGAGGGCTTGTAAGGAGCATGGCTACTACAACCAAGCACAACTATACCTCAGAGCATTCCCAGAGGTCGATATAGTACTCTTCGTATTCATTGAGCCAAAATCTCCGTATCTGTGGCAGATATACTCCGTAGAACGTGGCTCTCCAGTATTCACCACATCACACAATTACGTATCAAATAAATTGCATCACCTATCAACACTGCTTCAAGACAGAAGCAAAGAAGCATGGCCACGATATGAGATGCAAGACATCGCACCACTACCATTAAATCAATACTATGGACAATAAACAACAACCCACACAACAAGAACAACAATCAGCGCTTCCATCAACGGAAGTGACCAAAGACGTATCCGTGCTTGGGCAAGCATTTGAGCTCAGACAACGCGAGGCAAAAGCCTTGGCGCTATCCTCCCTATTGCCAAAGGAGTTTCAAAACAACATCCCTAACTGCCTTATCGCTATGGAGATGGCGAATCGCATGGGGCTACCTGCCTTAATGGTGGCTCAGAACTTAGACATCATACATGGCAAGCCTACATTTAGTAGCAAGTTCTTAATTGCTAGCGTAAATACCTGCGGTAAATTCTCTCCGTTGAGATTTCGCCAGACAGGAGAGAAGGGAACCGACACATGGGGCTGTATTGCATACGCCACAGAACTAGCAACAGGAGACATTCTCGAGGGGGCAGAGGTGACTATCAAAATGGCTAAAGATGAGGGCTGGTACAGTAAGGCCGGCAGCAAATGGAAGACCATTCCTGAGTTGATGTTGCAGTACCGGGCAGGGGCGTTCTTCTCTCGGGTCTACACCCCTGAGTTGGGCATGGGTATGATGACATCGGAGGAAATCCACGACATCACACACCTTCAAAGCAATGAGGTAGCTTCAAAGCTACAACAGATGAAAGCCGAGCAGGTCGCTCAGGAGGTAGAAATTCTAAGCCAAGAGGAGAATGATTAGTCAAGGCATTCAAATCACGCTATTCGTATTATTCCACGCAGTTCTAATCTGCGTGGGATTTGCAACATTAATCAACCGCAAAAGAAAAAAGAAATGAGAGTTTATAGCAGAGTAAACAATTTGATATTTAGACACCATCAGAACATCGCAACCGCATTGACGGACATAGCTACCACATCAGAAGACTACGAGAATGCTGAGCGCATCGTGGATTGCTTAAACGCCTGTGAGGACATGATAGACCCGGAGGCAGAGATTAACGAGCTACGCAGAGACGTCAGAGAAAAGCAATTAGAAATCGAATGCAAGGAAGACGAGATTCAAGCAGACAACGAAGAGATAGACTGCCTGACAAAGCAATTAGAGACTCTAACCGCCGAAGTGGAGCGCCTTCAAGAAATCATAGACTTTGGAAGCGAACAAAACAAGGACTCACAACAGCCATTCTAACACAACCCATGAACACAGAAATACAAGAAGCGGAAATCATTTCGGAAGAAATCACCGCACAGACAGAAACGCAATTACCTACTGAATTAGCGGTAATTATTAAAGACGCTGAATTGCCAATGGAATCCACTACACGGATTACGCAAAGATTTACGCCATACCTTGCTCGAATTAGCGATTTTAGCAAGAAGCTACAACCCTTGCTGGATAAAATGGCGACGGGTGTAGAACCCGACAAAGACGACATTAAATTGGCTGAATTGATACGAAAAGCCATCAAGTCAAATCGCGTCGAAGCAACTCATCTAAAAAAGGATGTCAAAGACAATGTTATAAAAGAAGGTCGCTTCATTGACAGCGTATTTAAAACTATTGAAAGTGGATGTGAATTGCTTGAACTTCAAGCTCTGGAAGTTGAACAGTATTGGCCTAGGATAGAGAAAAAACGTTTAGACACCCTCGAAGCGGAACGACGCGAATTGTTGCGCGAATGCTATGCCGATTTTGACCATACGCTTACTAATGTACGCGATATGACCGAAGAAGCATGGGAACAATATAAAGAAAGCCTAGAGGCTACCTTGAGAGCGCGTAAGGCCGAAGCTGAACGAATTGCAAGAGAGCAAGAAGAAGCGCGAATTGCCAAAGAGAAAGCAGACAAAGAAGCCGAAGAAGAACGCATCCGATTGAAAGCAGAAAATGAACGCATTGCTGCTGAAAATGCACGCATTCAAAAGGAAGCCGACGAAGCAAGAGCAAAAGCGGAAGCAGCCGCAAAGGCAGCGCAAAAGAAAGCCGACGAAGAAAAGGCACGTTTACAAGCGGAAGCCGACAAGGCAAAGAAACAAGCCGAAGAAGAAGCCGCAAAGTTGAATGCTCAAATCGAAAAGGCCAACGAAGAATTAAGGCTGAAAGCCGAAGCGGAGCAAAAGGCAAAGGCAGAAGCAGAAGCAGCGGAAGCCGCCAAAAAGAAAGCCGAAGCCGACGCAATTGCAGCCGCTAAAAAGGCCGACGACAAAACCAAACTACTCACTTTCGTTGCGCAACTTGAAGCCATTACATATCCTGAAATGAAGGACGAAAAGAACCGCAACCACATTGATTTGGCAAAACAGAAAATCGAGCAAATCACCGCTCATTTTAAAAAGGTAGCAGAATGAAAGACATACAATTCAATTTACAAAAATGGCAAACGGGCGAATACGATGTGTTTACCCGTGATGGAAAAGAAGTTACTAAATTAACACGTTTCGAAACTGCACGTTCAGCTTTCCGCCTTGCAGGGGTTGTTGAAGAAATTATTTTGAAGTGGATGGAAAATGGATGCTGTTATCAAAATTCCATAAACCCAAAAGGAAACGACCTATTCCTTCGCCCCAAAGTAAAAACCCGTTGGTATAACGTTTTTGAAGGGAACGACGGAGTTCATTTTATTAATGTGAACGCATTTAATACCAAAGAAGAAGCAATAAAAGTAGGCATGGGATTACCAAACCCAACCTACATAAAAACAATCCCCGTAACCAACGAACGCGAATAATATGAGTTACAAATACAGAATCGTCAAAATTACGTTAAAAGACGGTCAGATATACTACCAACCAGAATCATGCTTGGTTTCTTTTTGGAAAAATCCTTTGAAGAGATTTAAGCCAATTTGCATGCGAGAAGATAGCTATGACGGCGCAAAGTATGAAATTGATAGGCATAAACGCAGACAAACAGCTTTTAGGGAGGTAGTTTTTCAGGAATTATGAAGCAGGTATTTAAGGAGGGGTACGAGTGCGAGGCAGTATTCTACCCCGAAGAGGAGGTATGGTGCTCCCCGGATTTTGATGGCTACGAGTGGAACACCGAAGAAGAGATGCGCAAGGATATGTTAGTGCACATGCTCTGCCAAGAGTTTGACTACCTAAATAAAGTACATTTCTCTGAGTGCGAAAGCGAAGAAGATGTCAGGAGCTTATTTCGTGACATACACAACCAAATATCAAAAGAATGAAATCAACCAAAGGACACCCAAGAAACTCATCCGAGCCGCTATACTACACCTTTAAAGGTCAGGTATGGGTGGTTATGGGGGAGACTACTTTTAACGAAAAGAAAAACAGAATAGAGTACATTCATCGCGGAGTTCGCGGAGGTAAGTACTTATTCTACTGGCCTATTGAATCCGGAGACTCACTAAAAAACACCACAAAATGACACCAAAGAAAGAATTAATGATTTACATCGTCAGCATCGTACTACTAGCGCTAACGCTACTGGGAGTCTGCGTTTCGTCAAGAATTGGCAGCCCACTACTCGCTACTATATGGTGCGGGCTAATGTCTTATTGTTTCTACCTAGTGCTTGACAAAGCCGATAAACAAAAGGAGGCAGGGAAATGACACAGAAAGAATTTAAAGAGATTTTAGAATCTATTGAGGTTGGCTTGTATGAGAAGTGGGAAAAGAATTGGATGGATAGCAATCCAAGAAAAAAATTAAATGTTTGGTTAAAAGATGATATTGTCGACCATATTTGCGGTCCTTTTGTGTGGTTTATAACAAATGAAGGGATAGATTATTGGTATGATGTACACGATAAATACGAAACGATTTTAAAAGAAAGGAGCTTAATATGACACTTGAAATATCAACCAAATTCGTAATGATTGCATTCTGTGCATTAATTGGTTCGGCTGTGTTATTGTACATTTATCAATGCTGGCTATTTGACCGACGTTGTAGTAAGCTACCCGAAGCAACACCATACCAAGAAAGGTGCGTAAGAGTGCCTAAATACAAGGTACGGAATTTTAACAAAGTAATGGAGAAATTTAAACAAAGACAAAATGACACAACAGGAACTAGATTATCTTAATAGATTATTTCGGAGCAAAGAAGAACTAGAAAAAAAGGTTGATTACTACCACATCCCCGAAAATGCGTATAGTCTTGAACAAGAAGGCAATGTGCGAATTTCTTTTTGCGTTGGCTCTTATAATAATAAGAGACTCATAACCGTACCAATAGAAACAAACGAATTAATTAGATTTGTTCATTCAGAAAGGCTTAAATATATAATGGAACTGCATGAAATAAACAAGAAAATTGAATCGATTAAAATTTAAGCAAAGACAAAATGGAAAATAAAACACAACCAAACGCATCAGCATTTTATTACGATTATTCGACTTATTTCCCCGAACTAAAAGGCTTAACCAAACGCGAATACTTTGCGGCAATGGCTATGCAAGGAATCTTATCAAATCCAAATCGTTCTCATTTCCCGACAAGGAACGCAAATGATGCGATAGAAGCAGCAGACGCACTAATTAAAACACTAAACGACAATGGAAACAACTAAAATAGAAATAGGTATGAAAAAGTTTAGACCGATACTATTTAGCACTGCAATGGTGCAGGCTCTCTTGGGTGGCAGAAAGTTGCAGACAAGGAGAGCGGTAAAAGACAAACAGGCACTCGCGTGCATTGAAACTGGCATAATGAAGGGCATCGAGACACTATGCCCATACGGCAAAGTCGGTGATGTACTTTGGGTTAGAGAAACCTTTGCTCAAGATGTGACAACCAAACAGTTTGTTTATAAGGCAAGTGCTGACGAATTTTACTTCAACATAGTACAATGGAAGCCATCCATTCACATGCCATTTGAGGCCGCTCGTATATTCCTGCAAATCACAAATATCAAAATTGAGAGGTTGCAAGATATATCGGAGCAGGAAGCTATTCTAGAGGGCATTGGAGTGGCTACTAGATTTGGAACCACTCCGAATACATTT
>JACCDR012334169.1_pt1 | contig 22260 bp, 19 predicted proteins | sample 7446431 | NCBI WGS metagenome assembly JACCDR01 (sample SAMN15323443, study PRJNA562643) | freshwater metagenome | isolation source: river surface water | place: USA:Blue River Watershed | collected 2017-08-17 | reverse complement strand
GTCAAGTGTCGTCAATATCGATAGCTTCTGTCAGGGCTCTTGCCGAGATACCTCCTAGTGTCGCATCAGACATAAAGCTGGGAACGATCATCGGTGTTTCTCAGGCAGTATTTTATTCGCTGACTAAAAAAGATCTCGGGCACGTTGTTGAGTCGATCATTCCGGTTGGCAGCGACGTACACTTGACCGTCTACGCTCATTTGCTGGGAATGGCGGGAAATGTGTTTTTGGATGGATGCGGAAATTCGTTAGATGGCACGCGGGAGTTTCGGATTGTCGATCAGGACACGATCAAGATTATCAACGTTACTCTCTCTGGCGCTACGACTCTTGGGAGAGTTTTCCAGCAAAGAGTTTTTGACAGCGATTTGAACGCCGGTGTTGTGATGGTTTCACCGTCTCCTGTCTATCGGGTGTCCGAAGTCAGGGTTTCAAGCTTTGATGGCTCGCCGGATTTTGGTGATACCGCAACAGTAGTTGATCTGGCTGACGTCGGCATTGTCCAGACAGGTTCGACATTCAAAAGCGAGGTGGAAATTCGAGTCCAGTGCTATAGCGATCGCCGAAGAGTTCCTGGGTTCATTAATAGGCAGATTGTTGCTCAACGAAAGATGGCGCGCATAACGTACTTCAGTGGGCTCGATAAGCCGCCTCCGTATGATTTGCAGCATGCAATTAGCGCGGCGGCAAAAGAGATACTTGCCGGTGGAGGCGGTTCGGCTGGGGCGTTCAATAGTGAGTCGATTGATTACTACTCGTACTCCAGGGCTTCGATACAGGATCTGAAAGATTATCCTTTTTCCGCACTGTCAACGTTTCTTAGGTACGCATAATGTCGTCAATACTGAGCGTGTCGTTCCTTGAGAATAAGTTTCTTACAATCCCGAATCCCAAGGATGCGATTCTTTGGCGGACGACAGCAGATGACTCTCTGAAGATGATACAGCGAGTTCAGTATGCTTTTCCAAGACCAAGCAGGAGAAGTAGGAACGGAAAGCCCATCTCTTCAAAAACAATGGACGTTCATTTGTGGAAGAAACCGCTTAACGGATGGGTTCCTCAAGAGTTTGACTACATTGCCATTGTTGAACGCGGGTTGGACTTGGTTTGGTGTGTGAAGTCGGTTGAGACGACGATGGAAGGCGTTCTTTACATTTGTCCGTGTGAACAGTCGAGTATTCCGTCAGAGTTGGTTTCGACGATAACGCAATATGTTCAGTCGGGAAGATCGACGTTAGTGCAGTACTAAGATGTCATTGACTCCAGAACAGTTCATTTTGATGCTACGCACGGCAAGTCAGAAGCTAAGCGATGTTGATCTAACTGAGCCGCTTACAGCCGCATCTGAGGTTGTGTACGAGTCAGTTGGAAGGAACTTCACTAGGCAGGTCGATGAGACCGGAAGTCATTGGCCTCCACGGCGCGATAAGCTTCCTCACCCGTTATTGTTGTTGACCTTGGCAATGTCGACCGCTGCAACTGGCGGTCCAGGATCGATTCGAATAGTTGGCAAAAAGAGTCTTAAGCTGGGGATTGATTCTTCAAAGGTTCATTACTGGCGAAAGCATCAAATCGGCGAAGGTGTTCCGCGTCGAAGGTATTTCTTTTTGCACGTCGACGAGCGAGGTGCTGCCATCAAAGTGTTTGGCGATGCCAGCAAGCCTATTGTTTTGAAGCAAGTTTTTGATCGGGGGTAGCTCGGGATGATTCGAATCAATTTCACCGATCTTGGTACTGGTACCACCGGTACAATTTCACTTACTGGATCTCAGGCAGGCTCGACTAATGAACTTTTTTTAGCAAAGCATGCCTGGGGGATGGGATTTGAGGCTTTGACCATTGCGGGTAGTCGCGTTGGAGATGGTTCTATTTCACTCACTGGATTGACGTCGGGAAGCTACTACGCATTCGCTCGATCTACGGTCGGACTTACGGAAACGCTTTCTATTCCATTGTCGTTTCGAGTGAATAGTCAGGAGCTTCCGCTTCAAGAAAGGTGCGCGAACGCTCTGCGTGATTTCGTGCTCGGTCTCCAGATTCCGGATGTGACTACCGATCCACAGCAGCATGTTGTCGCGAAGGTAGGCGAGAAGTTTGATAAGGTTGTCGAGTCAAAAAACTTTAAGCAGGCTGTCTTTTATCTTTGGGCGCCGGAAACCTACTCGATCTCAAATGCTTCTGAGGACTTCGTTAAGATCCCGGTTGTGTTGAGCTGGATTCAGAAAAGTAGTCAAGGTTTGACAACCAACAAGACGGAGATTTTGCGTTTCAGGGAGATAGTTCATCGAAGTATGGCTATCTGCGAGCTGAGCGAAATCCCAGAAGTCTATGGCGTTAGCTTCATGCCTGGCGCTGTGATTGATCCATCGCAGTGGATCGAGAACTCTGACGCCACGAACATGACGGTTAACTTTCTAGCTGAAGTGCAGGCAGGAATTATCTAGCAACGCCCGTTGCCTATTGAAGTGTTTTCGTGTTTTACGGAAGCTTTGGTTTTCCAGGTTGAACGACCAGTCGGAGATCAGAGAGATGCCGGGTACAAACCGAAATTGCGCAGCCAATACTCCAATCAAGCACGAGTTTTGGATCAGTGATTACAACACTGAAGCGGCAGATGCTTACTCCATGCGATTTATCGCAAACCAGTTTGGTGTAGTTGGGAATCGCAACACGGTTCAAGATGAGGGAACCGGTTCGCCTTGGGAGGTTAAAGACTCAGAGCAGGACACCAACGAAACGGTAAATGGTCCGATTTCATTGACAGCCCGTCCTGATCAAATGGCTAAGCTTTTGCCGTGCATGCTTGGTAATCCAGTTATTCCAACAAACGTTTACCAGCCCGTAGGGTCGATTTGCAATTTCTTTCAGTTGGCTCATTACGATCCGGTTACGACTTATGTATGGAGGTACAAGGATGCGGTTGTTGATACTTGGCAGCTTGGTGCTTCTGACTCACAGCCTCTTCTGAAGCTGGATCTGAATGTTGAATGCGCAAGTTCAAGCAAGGAAGTCTACAACGTTAGCAACTTTCCTGGTTATCCATTTCCTCTGAGTACCGCAAAGCCTTGGTTGTTCCGGCAGGCGACAGTCACGATTGGTGGGACGGCGTATCGCGTAAAGTCGGTCGCAATAGCCGGAAACAACAATCTCGCCAAGACTGACTTTTTCAACAGTTACTCTCGCTCTGAAATGCCTTCTACGTTTCAGAATTTCACTTTTTCCCATGCGAGCCCGTTCGATAAAGTCACAGACGTGGCACTGCTGAACACTGCCGCCAATGTTGTTGGTCAAGTTGTTTTTACGTCTGGCACTAACGTGCTGACGATCGACTTCCCAAGTCTCTTTGCTCGCCCTCAAGAGCCTGGGGTTGGTGGGCGTGAACGAATCATGAATCAGATCACTTGGAAGTGTCAGTACGATCCGGCTGTTTCCGGCCAAGTTCCAATCAAATTTACCTTAGCTTCGTAAGGACTGTTCAATGTCGTCGAACGTACTTAAGCGAGATTGCCCGCAGGGCGATCGCATTATGGCATCCGAACTATTCACTGACATTGCTGGTCGAGTTCGAGAAAATTCCTTAGTCGGAATTTCGAAGATCGTTGATGGCGATGGAATCTTCGTTGCTGTCTACATTCCGAAAAGTCCAATGAAAGACTCTGATTTGCAAACGGCAATGGAGTCCATTTCGCTGGCTCGCCCGTGTAGTCCTCAGCTTTCGCCACCGGAATCAAAGGCGATTACTCAAGCCGATGAGGAAGCTCTTGAGGCTGAAGATCAGGGCGATACTTCTGATCCTGTTGATTCGGATAGCCCTGCATTGCCGTAACACGCAACAAGTCGGGCCTGTTTTTTGGTTACCTGCCGCAAGTCGTTTTGCGGCGGGTTGTTTTTTTTAACCGGGGGAAAAGATGAAAAAGAAGAATGCGCCTGTTGTTGCCGCTCCGAAAAATGACGACGGCTACACAATTCCAACTCGCATTAAGCCGTTTTTCGGGCGAGGTGAGGTTGAAGTTCAGGGCGAACTGAATTTCGCTCGAAGGCCAACTCGCCCTGAGCATGTGGCGATGTTTCATGATGCGATCGACGGTAAGAGCGAAACGCAAATTCTTGAATACAGTTGCGAGACTATCGCATTGCAGATCGTCAGTTGGGATGCGGTTGACGAAAACGGCGAGGCTTTACCATTGACGAAAGACGGCGTTAAGTCGCTTCACTGGAGACTGATTTCAAGGCTGCGCGACATCATCTGTCTTTGCTCTGAGGGCGGCGATTCCATTGATCAGCTAGAGAAGCCTCAGACCGACGACGAACTGCTGAAAGCGCTGCGAAAAAACTCGTAACGGCGTTGCGGTTTGAGATCGTCTATCCTGGGGTAGCTTCGATTGATTGCCGTGATTGCCAAAAGTATGTCTACGATCTTGACAGTGGGCTTAAGATCTCGGACGAAGACACGGGGGAGTTTATCCAGCGTGATGATCCTCCTCCGTGCTCTAGCTGTCCAAAGGGCGAGGTCGATTACGACTTTGTTCGGCTGGGTCTGGACCCGAGAAACGAAAGGCTTTACAGGCTGTATCAAGCCGTGAAGATTGCCGGTGGTGTAGTAATTCCACAGCATCTACTTGGATGCGAAACGTTCAGTGCGAACCTTGTCTTGATTGATGATGTTGTTGCCGATGCAAAGCGGTCGTTTAAGGCAAGGCTTGCGAGACTGACAAGTGACCCATAGTCGTCGTTTGAATTGTTTCGATGTTTTCACGATAACAGTGGAAACCTAAGGAAAAAAGATATGGGTGCCGGATACGAAGACGATGTTGCCTTTAAGCTCTCTCTGGTAGATGATCCAGGGAACCAGGCGCGGCTTGATAAACTTGCGTCTTCAGTTGAAATGACCGCAAAGCGAATCAGTGATTCGCTTTCTTCGGCAATGAGCGGTGCAATTTCCGGAGCCGCTTCAAGGGGCGATTCGGAATCTGGAAGAGCCGGTGCCGTGGCTGACAGGATGGGTGCTGGCAAGGTTTCAGTGAAGCTAGACAGGGCGTCGATGGACGAATTGGTTACAAGCCTGAAGTCGTCGATGCAAACGGTTGGCGCGTCCGGGTCGGCGGCTATGACATCTGTTGTCGGTAGTGCAGTGTCCAAGGTTGAATCGCAGGTAAAAGCTGCGATGAAGGGAATGAAGGACACGATAGAAAAGGAAGCCAAGACGATTCCTCCGGTTAGCTTGGTTGGCGATACGACAACTGCAAAGAAGAATGCCGAGGTTGCTGGAAAGCAGATTGCACAGGCTCAGTTTAAGGCTCACGAAGCTGAGATGGGGCGGCTAGTTCGTGCTGGGAATAGGGTTAGCTTCGTAGATCCGAAGGACCAAGCAGCGGTCGCAAACAAGCTCGCCGGTGGGACAATTCGCTATTCGACTAGCGCGGCGAGACCGAATAAGCTCAATCGCGAAACTCAAGACATTATTCGTGAGTATTACACGGATGCTAATCGGGATCGTCTCGAAAAAGGTCTTGCGCCAGTTGGGAAGCCTAGCGGAATTTCGCAAGAGGAGTTTGAGCAGTTCCAGGAAAACCAGAACGTCTTCGGTCGTACAACTACTGGCAAGAACCGGCTTAAAAAAGCTGAAGAGCAAGGTCGCGCTGAGGAAAGAGCAAGATACTTTGCGACGATGTCCGAAGACGAAAGGCTGAATCGTGGTCTGGCTCTTGCGAGAGATCCATCTAGCGCAACAGCAAGTGAGCTGGAAGGAATGTTTGGTAAGAATGAAACACTTGCTAGACAGGCCGGATGGATACGAGACGATAAAGGTATTTGGTCAGTAAGGCCAAGTACTGAATCACCAAATCTGCGAGGGTCCAAATCAATCGCGGAATTTTCAGGCAGCGCCAAGAAATCTGTGGCTGTGGAGAGCACCGCCGATTTAACTGCTTTAACAGAGGAGGAGCAGAAGGCGAAAGTTTTGAGAGACGCATTTGCCGGTATGGGAAGCGGTGCAAAGGAGGCTGGTGAGGCGCGAACAAAAGATCTAGTTGATAAAAATGGATTTGTAGAATTTGCAAAAGATGTTGCTGCAAAGGTGTTTCGAGATCAGAACCCAGGGTGGAAGGAGGAGCGTGTCGATGGGAAGTATCGGTTCACTCCAGGTTCAGGGAGTGAGTCCGCCTCAAGTGCAGCGACAGTTGCAGTTTCCGATAAGCGCAAAAAACTTGCTGATTTGCAGGCTGAGTTTGACAACGCTGATTTGAGTTCTGGGTTCAGTAGTAATCCAATTATTGGCTCGGCTGGGGCTCAAGACCCACAAAAAGTTGAGGCACTAAAGTCTGCACTTGATGAGCTTGAGGAGTCAGGAACGAAATCGGCAGAGTCCATCGCTGCGATCGACAAGGAGCTTGAGAAGATCAAGCCAACATCTCTTGGTGAGCTAAGCAAGGCCAGCGGTAAAGCCGTGCATTCGATGGCGACCCTTGGTAAGGGTATCGCTCAGATCTACATTGCAACAGGCGCTAAGGGTGGTGACGAACTAATCAAGACAATCGTGAAGATTGAAGGGTTTGCAAACACGGCTGTAGGGCTGGCGAAATCGGTTGATACGGTCTCCAAGGCTGGAACTCGATTCATTAATTTCTTCGTGTCTTCAGCGGAGAAAGCCAAGCTTTCACAGGAACGTCTTAAGGCGGTCGCTGAAGCTACTCAGACCCATGCTGATGGGTTGAGGAAGGTCTATGAAGCCGCTAAGGCGGCTGGTGAATCTCAGGAGCGATTGAACGAGCTTCTGGCACAGTCGAAGCTTGCGAACGAAGCGGCGGCTGAATCGGCTGAGAGACTAGCTGACGCTGAGTCGAAAACGGGACCGCACCGCAGACGTGGCGTGTTGAACTCGATCGCAGCTACAGCCGGTGGATTGGTTCGAGATCAAGTAGGAGGTAACGCCGTCTTCGATAAGATCGGAGACAAGCTTGGTGATTCACTGGAAAGCTTGATCAACAAAAAAGGCGGCATGGCAAGAAAGCTGCTTAAGAAGACTAAGCTTGGTCGCCGGGCTCTTGGTGGCGTTTCTAAGGCTAGAAACCTAATCAGGACCGCTGGTAAGGCTGGCGCTCGTGGTGCGGCTGCTCGTGCTACTCTTGGCCGCTTTGCGATGCGGGCCGGTCCAGCGGCTGCTGCGCTGGCGGCTGCTGGTGGCGCAGCGTGGAATGTCGGAGACTCTTTGATTAATGGCAAGCCGTTGTCTCAGGGAGCCCCGGCTGGTTGGCTTGGCGGAAAGATCTTCGATGCAGCAAAGTGGAGCGGACAAGGAAAGTCGCTCGCCTTGGGTGAGGACATTGCGTCGTTGGTCAAAAAGGATGAGTCGCTAACGAATGAGAACTTCATCAAGGCCGCGTACGCGCAGCAGAATATGAAAGTCGACGTGGCTAGGAGAAAAGCCGCGTTCACTCAGTCTGATATGGAATTTAGTTCTCGACAGCGATTGTCTGCTGTTGATGAGCTTGAAATTGGAGATACCTACGGAAGGCAAGTTTCTCAGTCCAGGTCTGAAGCTGATCGTATTCGCGCGGAGCAACGTCGTATTCGCGAAAGGCAGCAATCGGGTGCAATATCCAAGTCTGAGGCGGCAAGGCTTCAGGCTCAACTTGGGTCTCAGTTGTCGACTGCTACGGCAAGTCAAACGGCTGGGGTTGCTGGTATCGTTGCGCAACAAGAGCGAGATCTTTCCAGGCAGCAAGATTCAACGAAGTATCTTCGCGGGCAACTTAAGGAGTCTTACGATGCGACCAATTCTAGCGCTGAATCCGAGAAGGGGATGCAGGAGCAGGAGCGAAGGGTTGATTTGCAAAAGAAGATCGAGGAAAGCCTTCGCGGGCAGATTCAGACAATCCGAGAAATTCAAGCTACCCAGCGCGCCGCCAATGATGAACAGATCGCGAATCTTCGGACTCAGCAAGAGGAATGGAAGAGAACGAAGGAAGCCGCGATTGATGCGGCCCGTGGTGCAAACGATCGTCTAGCTGATAAGTTGATGAACAGCGAGGGCGATTTTGATCGCTACGTTGATATCAAAAAGAAGGTGGCGAAGGGTGAAAAGCTCGACGATGACGAAGCCAAGTATCTCAGTAAGAACGCAATCGATAAGCAGGATAAGGAGTACGTCGATCGGTTCAAGAGAAATAAGCTGGATGAACGGCTGAAGAGCGAGGGTCTAAGTGGTATCGTTGGGACGCAGGAACGTGCGGAAGCCGCAGATGCTGCAATCAGAGAACGAAACGCATCTAGCGGAATCCAGAATCTTGAGCAGCGCAATCGATTGATCGATAGTAACGCCAACGCTCAGGTTGGAGATCTGTCTGGTCAGCTTCGGGAAAACTTGAAGCAACAGGCAGAGAATGAAAAGATACTAATCCAAGCTCAGGTTGAGGTACAGGTAAAGCTTTTCAATAAAGAGGTGGAAGCCGCGATCAAAAAAGCATTCTCCGAAATGAACCTCAACGAGAAGCAGATGAAAGAAATTGAAAGGATTGCGGCACGAGCCGCAAATGAACAGGGCGCGCGTGGTGCTCAAGCTGGGAGAAACGCTTAGGTGGCTGACAACAAACTTTTTAGACCGCTCAGGATACGATGGGGAAACTATGTCCATCGAATCAACGAAGGGGATCTCAGAATATCGCGAGAGCCTGTGATGAACATCGCGAAAAAGGTTTGTGCGGTACGTGAGTTGTGGCAATGGTCGGGAAGAATCAAGTTTGAAAGCACTTCCATTGCTTCACAGATGAAAGCCATGTCTGCTTTCGAGTACGCATACGCGGTCAACGGAAAAGATCTTGTGTTGGAGACGATTGATGGTGTTGGTACTTGGCATCAACTGCTAACTTCAAATTGCATAGGTGGAACGAAAGTTGTGTCGCCACCTTCGTTTCCGAATTCGCGAGGAAACGATGCAGTTGGGTACCGGACTTATACCGTTGGTGTTGAGGGAGTCATGCCGGTAATCGGCAGAAGCATGATACTCCAATTCTCTGAGACTATAAGCATTCGCGGCGGCGGGAAGCGTTGGGGGGTTCGAGAGGTAAACAATGGTCCTGGCGTTCGGCAGCAAATACGAACGCATACAGCGTGTACTGCAACGCAGTCTGGATCGATGACTATGTACATCGGTGAACCGCAGATCCCGCCACCGATCTGGCCTTACGCCCTGGTGGATGAATTGCCAGATCTTGATACTCCCAATCCAGTTAGCGAATCTGGGCTTCTGGTGAATCGAACAAGATCCTGGGGATACAGCTACGTTTGGCCTTACCGCTTGAGCGGCGAGCCTCATTATCCAATTACGTTTTAAGGTGAAAAATGGCCAACAATAAGTGGATTGGCAAAGCTCAGCCACGACAGCACAAGATCGCTATGTTCCCTCGCAATATCTCTCCAGGATCGACATGGAAGTTGCGGGTTGGTGCGGTCGACTACACCTATCAATATCCGGCTTCGGTAATCGAGAACATGGTTTCTTCTGCAACGGCTGAGCGAGAAGTCGTTGAAGGGGTTGTGTCGCAAGTATCAGGACAGTCGTTAGGTGGTGGCACTGCATCCGTTTCAGTCGAAAGTGCGATTGTTGAAGGTCGATGGGCAATTCTTGCGAAAGGCTCTGGAGATGGAGCCCCGATCGATGTTGAGTTCTCGGTGGATGAGATTAACGCGGCAACTGTGAAGGTTGTTGAGCTTCAGTCTGGATCGGCGGCGGTCTCCAGTATCCAGTTGGTTAAGTGGCCCAAGACTCCAACGGGCGGAACGCTGGTAATTGGCTATGAAGAGAAGAATGTTTCGGTAGCATACAACGCAAATGCGGCAACCGTTCAGGGTTCACTTGAAACGATTTTTGGTGCTGGGCAGGTGCTTGTTACGGGATCGCATACCGCAGGCTACACGATCGAGATTAAGAAGTACGAGCCAATTCCGCTTCTGTATGCGTACAGCCTGAACACCCCAAACATCATCTCTCCGACCTATGTAGTTGAAAAAGGAGGGACGACGGCAACGGTTTACTCAATGCCGCGTCTCAACGGAAATTCCGATCGAACTTACCGATTGATCTTCAACGATGATGAATCGGGTCACTTGTTTACTGGGTCAGCAACGATTGCTCAGGTGAAAGCAGCGGTTGAATCAATTGATTCGGTTGGGGTTGGAAATGCTTCGGTTGTTTCTCAGGCTGACGGAACGCTGTTGATTACGCTAGCTGGATCATTGCGAGGATCGGAAGCCCAAACTCTTGTTCTTCGCGACATTTCCGATGAGATTGATACTGGACTGACTACGGTACAGGGAGACACTACTGCCGACGTGACGACTGTAACAATCACGTTCAAGAATAAGCCAGCGGCATTTTGGGGTACTGGAAACTCTTGCACTCTGACATGGGGCGCGACCACGATAACGGTAAACTTCTCGGCTAGTGGCACTGTAGGGCTAAAGGCTGACATTGACGCTGCAATTGTTGCGTTTACTGGTTCTATCTACGGATCGTCAGCGTTTCCGTGGCGATGCGTTTCCGTGGATGGCGGACCGCCAAGCGGAAATGATATTGTCGTAGTCTTTCAGTCTTCGTTGCAGATTACTCAAGGCGCTGTGGTTACTGAAGGATCTCGGTTCGATGCTGGCATGATCACGATGTCGCTACCTTCGGTCGGTTGCTACTCGATCGACGTTGTCGAAGTTCAACGAGGACGAAAGCCTCGCAATGCTATTCAACAGATCGCATTACACGGCGATCCTGATGGCGGAACGTTTACGCTGACTCACAGCGGGCAGACTACTAGTTCGCTTGCATATAACTGCACTGCCGCGCAAGTGAAGACCGCGTTGGAGGCGTTGTCTACGATCAACGCTGGAAACGTTACGGTTATAGGCAACGATGGAGGCGCGTGGGTTGTCGAGTTCGTCGGTGCATTGGTCGCGACGTCGCAGCCGATGATAACAGGAAACGGCGCATCGCTGACAATCGCAAACGCGACCGCTGTTGTCACGACTGAACTGTCGTCTCCAACAGGTCCGAACTGGTGGACGAATCCAAAGAACTGGAGCCTAAACGCGGTTCCGAGTGGTACCGATACGGTGGTGTTCGAAAACGGATCGATCCCATGCTCGTATGGGATTTCGAATGTCCCAGCTTTTGCCGGATTGGTAATCTACAGGACTTATTCGGGCGCTATCGGATTGCCCGACACTCGATCTGATGGCCAGTCACAAACTCTTCCGCTCAGTCTTTCATTAACCAATAACACTTCCCTAATGGTTATTGATATCAACATTGGTCAGTCTGGAGACGGACCGTCTTTGGTGAGGATCGATACGCAATCGCAGAATGCAGTTGTAAACGTTCCATACTCGATGCAGCCTGCAAGCGGTCAGGGAAGCACAGTCTATCTCGCAGGAACGATTGATTCGATCATTGTCGGTGAGGCCTCTGTTGGGATTGCAACGTCGGCGTCAACTTCAGCTACGGTACAGACCGTGAAGGCCGCGTTGAGTAGCGACAATTCACAATCTCAATCGTTGTCATGGGGGCGGAATGCTACTGTCATTTCGGCCATCCTTCATCGAACATCTCTGAACTGCGAATCTGTTCCTAAGTCGTTGGAGATCGTCAGCGGAACAGCGGTCGTTCAAGGGGTAGGAAATCTCGACAGGATGGATCTTCGTGATGGATCTGTGAACTGGCAAGCGGCTGGAAATTTCGGACTGTCGAAGGCGATCGAAGCGTTGGTTATGTCTGGATCAAATGTGCGAGTTAAGAGCACCGCGCACGGCCTATCGACAGGTCAGATTGTCTACGTTGACAATCTAGTGGGAGTGGAATCAAAGTACTACACAATAACCTACGTTGACGTGGACAACTTCGTGCTTATCGGCAGCGCGATCAATGCGGCGCTGTTTACAGCGGTGTATAGTGGCGGTTCGGTGATTGGTAGTCCACGGTGGGGCTTGGCTAATGCCATTCGCATCGGCGGCGACTCAACGCTAGACTTTGCTTCAGTTGGTGGACAGCGGACAGTGGTGAGCCCCATACTGCTTCAGTCTGTTGAGTCTACGATTCGAGATCAATCGCAAAGTGTTGTCGGACTGATCTGGCAGTGTGACCCAGGATTTTTGACAGAAAGCTTTGGTCGCAAGTGCGTCTTTAAGCGAATCGATACTGTCGTTTAACCTCGCAACTGATCGAGCCTGCTAAGATGCAAACGCTTGTGCCGAGCTTCTATTTTGGTGATGCCAAAGGCCCGTCAATTATTGGCGTTGAGTCGGTAACGTACATGCTCAGTCGCGGGGCTCGCCCTTCGGTTTGCCAAGTGCAGATGCCATACAATCCAAATCTTCGGAGAGGTCCATTTCCGATGACTTGGTCTGACGGGGTTCGGTCGGTCACGTTCAAGGATTGCATCGTCAATGACGTGCAAGTATCCAATAGCAATGGTCAAATGATGAACATCGCTATCCTTGATAGGCGATGGAAATGGGAGTATCCAAGGATATCTGGAAAGTACAATGTTCGTCGCGCTGGTAGTTCTATTGTGAAGGGCACTAAGAAAAGTGTTCGAGAGCTAGCTGAGTTATGCCTAGAAAGTCTTGGCGAGAAAAAGGGCGAGTATGATGTATCAAAGATGCCAAACGACGTTTTCCCGTTTGTGAACTGGGATTATGAATTGACGTCGGCAGCGCTTGAATCGCTGTGCCAAATGTCTAACTCTCATATCTGTCTTGGTCATGACGACAAGATTCGTATCTTTCGCGATGGGGTTGGAAATGAGTTGCCAGTGATCCCAAGTTCTAACAGATCTGCTGGATTTGAGTTTGGGCATAGACCTGGATACGTCGGTGTGGCGAGCGGACTGTTTAAGTGGCAGTTCGATTTTGAATTAGAGCCTGTCGGTGTCGATGCTGATAACTCGGTTAAGCCAATCAATGAGCTTTCTTACGCGCCGAAAGCTAAGGATCAAGCCGGGAATGAAATAGAGGGGACCGTTGATTGGGGCGAAGCTACGTTCACAACAATGAAGGGCGTTCGCGAAGATTGTAGGCGACTTGCGGTTGAGACGGTGTGGCGGTGGTACCGCATAAAGCTTGATCCAAGATTGGATAAGAAGAAGCCGATGATGCCGTACATAAAGCAACCAATCTACTCGATCGAGCAATTGCTTCCGTTGCTACAAGAGCAATTGGAGTACGTCCCGCTGCACGGACTACAGTTGCTGGAGTTCACGAAGGGAAGCTACGACGAAACCTCAAGGGAGAGAAAGAAGGCGATGGTTTGGGGGTTGTTCGCGACTCCAGACGGAACGCTAAGCGACAACATCAAGAAAGATCAGTTCAACTTCAATGTTGATCTGGATTTCTACGACGTAAAGATTGACGCGGACGATGGTCAAATAGTGCCTACGGAAGCGATGAAGAAGATTCAGAAGTACATCTACCACTGGAGTTATCAAATCGATTGGGATCGTGGAATCGTAAAGTTCGCTGATCCAGTAATGAGGAAAGAAGATCGATTCAATAAGTGGAAAGACAGAAGCGTTCGCGTTCCAGTGCCAGCGACGATATACCTACGAACATCGTGTAACTTTCGAGATGTCCAAACTCGGGCGGGATATCGATGGGGCTACAAAAAGCAAGTTCCAGGAGCACCGGACAAGAAGCTTATAAGCTGGGAAGTCAGAGATGAAATAGTCCCAGAGTGGAGATACAGCACTAAGGGGTCAACTCCAAAGCAAGTAGTGAACATTGCAGAGGTTGAAAGGCAGTCTGAGTATTACGTTAATCATGCAATGGAGAAGTTCAGGGAGCGTATTCCAGGAAACATGACGGTACCACAGTTGTTGCAGTTTTCTCCAGACGGGAAGATTGCTCAGGTCGTGTTTCAGATCGACGGAGAAGGCTATATCTCAACTACGATCAACAAGGAAATCGAGGGGCTGAATAATATTCCAGACTACAAGTCGAGACAGGCTGAGATTCGAAGGCAGGCGACGGAAGACCTTCTCAAGCGGCAGCAGGGCCAGCAGAATCAAGATCCCAAAGACCCAAGGCAGTAAATGGCTATACCAACGAACTACGAGCAGAGTAAGCAATGGCTAGACGTCGTCAATGTCGGCAATAAGACGATAGGTGCTTTCGAGCCCTGCTATCTCTATGTTGGAACCACACTGCTTAATGAATTCTCAAAGAGCACCATTTCCGACATGAAGGTAACTCGGTCTGCTGGTCCAAGTAGCGTAACGCAATTGGTGGTCAACAGCCCGATGGATATCGAGCCGCTTGGGCGCGGGAGGGTTACGAGAGATTGGCCGGTAATCGCAAAGGTGACTGACGAAGCTTCGTTCGACAAGCTAATTACAAGTCCGATCTATCCTGGAGATGGGAAGTTTGAAAGACACAAGAGGATTTGGCCTGAGGGTAGCAAGCCGTTCGCGCCTTACGCTGCTTACTGGGCGATTTCTAACAGCGAGCTGGACGACGCATCTCTTGCATTTGTAACAGAAACTGTTTTGGTTGCTGACTCGTCGCTAAATATCATTTCGGCAATCAGTGAGTGGTTTAAGCCAACAGCCGACTTCTCGCCGGTGAAGTTTAAGCAATTTCCTGTTGAAGTAGAGACCAACCCGACTGCAAATCTTGTCGACAGTTCCTTCGAGCTAAAAGCGCCAGGATCATGGGATATTTTCTTGACCGTGAAGATCAAGGCAAAGTACCTTGGTCCAAATCCAGTTTCGAATGTCCCGAAGCTGACTATCTACTTTGCTATCGACCCGTTTGGCGAAGGCGAAACTGCCGCTTATGTGCGGGGCGATGAACGGCTTCATATGTTTCCGGTTACGGCTTTGTTGCCTTCCGATACCTACGTTTCAGGTAACATGCAGATAGGCGATATCGTTGACGTCTATGGCGCAACGTTGTTTGCCGATACTCGTGGACTGGAAGAGATCTATAAGTCCAAGATCTCCTGTTCTGTCGTCCCAAGCCATTCTGCTGTTGAAGTTGAAATGGCAGTCAGGGCGCTGGTTGTGTATCGCGGTTTGTCTTTTCCTGGATAGAGTCCATGCAGCGTCACGTAGATGATGGCAAGCAATACATTGACGTTGTCAACGTAGGCACCAAGATAGTAAAGGCTTTGACAGGCTGCGCTATAATCGCTGGGAATCCTCTTGGAGTCTGCGCGGCAAACGATGTTGAGCATGGTCGGAAATGGGACGGAAGGCATTGTATTTTCGCCATCTGTGGACCGACCGATATTCCAGTTGGTGGCAACGGAAGAGTTAGTATCGATTTCCCTCTTCATGCAGAGGTTCTAAAGGAGGCGAAGCGATATAGAGACAGTGATGTACTGCTCCAGCCGACAGAAAACGGATTCACTGACATTCTTCACGGCGACGATGTATTCGAAGGATTAAACCACCATCGCTCTGTTAATCTTCATTATGTCCTTGCCAGGGGTTATGAGATTGGCGAGCCATCAATAATCGATGAGTGGAGATCTCTTAATGGAGATCAACAGTTTTTCGCCACGGACAGAATTCACTGGGACTCAATGAGTTCGGGGTATGGTAGCGCTGGATTAGCGTCCGTGGACGATAGGGTGGCCGTGTTTACAGATGATGATTCCGAACTTAGGGTGGTTGACGTTCCCGATGACTACAACGGAGGGTTTAATTCTCGGAAATCCCAAGGGCAAGTAGCGTTCAGCACGCCGTTGGTCGGAACGGATGGCTCAATTGACACAGACTACCTTCGTAGGAGAATCGTTTTTCTTGAATTTGGGACGTACGAGATAACTATGAATCTCAAGTTCAATCCGCTAATGACTGGCGTCTACTTTGTAAATGACGGAGTTTTGACGACAGGGATTTTTACAGATGGAATTGGTGGTGGCGGTAGTTGGTATGCGTTTGGCGGCGTTCCACGATGGGTGGCTGGTAGATCGACGTATAAGTTGATGGTCAATCGCGCAGATAAGCCTGGGTGCATCACGAAGAGCACCGATGATGAATTTGAGTTTAGACCAAGTCATTGGATTGAAAGTTACAGTCCAGGATTTGGTGCTTCTGAGATTAGGATTAAGGTTTGGATTAACAGGAATTATCTGTTTTGGTACCGAATCACGAATTGGACTGGCGGAGACGGTGAGTTCTATGAGTATCCACCAAGTCTCGAAGGGTACGCAGAGCGTCTGTATGTAGGAGAGGTTGTTGTTGACGAACTGACGGGGGAGGCGGATTGGTCCGAGGTTACTGCTGCGCTTGACGCTTTAGGGATTGTCTACAGTTTTGTCGATCACAACGGACAGCAAGTTTTGACTTACTATCGCCAGTACGACCTTCCGCCTTTCATCATCTACCCCACCGTACAAGGGTTTTATCGAGTTACTGAAAGGCTTTTCGTCGAAGCAAGTGCGTCGGCTCCACCAAAGTTTGAGGTTATCGCAAAGCCGGAATCTGAATTCAAGTTTTTGTTGGTGGTTGGAAAAGACGGCGGCAAAACCCCTGGAATCGTTAAGTCGGTGCTGGAACTTCCTCTTTATTACGATCGTGCATCTCATGTCGATGCCACTGGTGAATACACGTTTGATTACAAGGGAGGTCAAGGAGTTTTGAATCCTTCATTAGTAGATTCGCAGCCACTTCTCAGAAGTCACTCGATCAACGGAAATATCTCAATCCGAAGGCTCAGCGCCGACGTTATCGACCTGTCCGACAAGCACAACGCTTCTTCTAGCGGCGGGGGGACGAACGACTCTGGCGGGGGCTCTGGGGGCGGAGGAACAAATCCATTGCCTGACATCGGAGGAGATTAGCAAGTTTTTTCGGAAAAACCGCCTAGTTTCGCAACAGCACGAGCCTTTAATTTTGAATAGGATTACACACCACAACGGAGTAGTTGATGCAATAACCGGAGAAACTGAAATGATCTCGAAAGTGCTTGTTGTTTTGGTGTCGCTTTTTAGCGCTGTGGCTTCTGGGCAAGGTTGGCAACGTTACGATGAAGCTAAGTACGGATTGCCTAGCGACAGCACTATCTACTCTCATTCTTGGAAAGAGGGTTCCCAAGGCTATCTCCGAAGCCTTTCATTCAACGTCGTTCAGGTTGTGGACGACTCCAATGCCATCATCTCTGTCAAATCTGATGGTGGTGTCAACGAGGCGAAGGGCACTGTGTTCTGGGTGTCGACTCCAACAAAAGGCATGGTCGACGACATGCGAATTCAAATCATCGATCCAGTTAAAGTTGTGGGTACCAAAAAGTACGACACGGTTTCAGGAAGTTCTAGTACCATCTGGAAGATTGAAACTCTTACCGGTGAAGAACTGAAGAAGTACAAAGACGAAGAGGCTGCGCGGGTTGGGAAAGCGAATCAAGATCGCAAAGATCAAATGGAGAAGGATAAGCGAGTCCAAGAAAAGGCTATCGAAGATCAGGAGTATCGTACTTTCAAAAGTGCTGATGGAAAGTTCTCGATCGAAGCGAAGTTCGTTGAGATGAAGGTGAGTCCAAATCCGAAGATCGGAACTGAGATCAAGCTGATCAAGCGAGAGGATAAAAAGGAACTTGTGATTCGATCTACAGTTCTCTCTGAAGCAGACATGAAGTGGATTCGCGAGAAGGTTAAGGCAGATAAGAAAATCAAAGACCAAGCGACCTTGGATGCCAAGTTGCTCAAGAACGGCATCCAACGTTATAGTCCTGAATGGTATAGCCTTGGAGGGTCCAAGGAGCCGGGGGGCAATTCGTTCAAGGGTTTTGATCAGTGAGTTTAGTAGATATTGCTCGTAGAGCTGTGGTAGAAGGTCGGCTTAGGCCTGCCGAATGCAATAGAAGTGAATCGCAATGGCGTGAGATTGGTGGGTGGTTCTTAGACTCGAAAGGCAATAGACTTTTCAGCGACGATCAGATGAAGCCTAGTCCTTCAAATGTTCAGTCGATCGTTAGCTGGGATGATTTCAGTCGAGATACTGCTGTATTGGCTGGAAAAATAAAGCTTCGGCACAACAGGTTGGCTGGAGTGATTGGTTGTCCAAGGTCTGGGGTAAGGGCCGCTGCTGACATTGCGATAAGACTAGGCGTTCCGCTTTTCAGTTTTGATAAAAGCAGAAAGCTAGTTGAGCTTGGTAGCGGGATTCGATTGTCAACTAAAACGTTCGATGGCGAGTTGATCATAGTAGACGACTCATCGTTCACTGGAAGGTCGATCGAAGAGGCTCGACGCCTTGCGCCCATAGCAAGTGCGTGGTACGCCGTGTATGCGACCTCAGCGAGCGCGAGAAACCTGGACGCCTACGCAAGGGTTCTAGAGTCGCATTTCTTTGATTGGCATGTTTTTCATTGTCATGACCTCATGCGAGAGCGATCGATGGGGTTCGATTGGGATGGGGTTTTTAATCCAGATTGCACGCATGCGCAGGATGACGACGGCGAAAAGTATCTCGATTGGATGGTTAACGTCCATCCGATTAGGTTTCCAGATTGGATACCGACGATCATAACGGCGCGCCGAGAAGCTTATCGCAGTGTCTGCGAAAACTGGCTTGAGCGATGGGGGATTCAGTGCGATCGGCTGATCATGTTTGAGGGGTCTTTCCATGATCGTAGTAGGACTTGGATTGGTGAATGGAAGTCTGAAAAGATCAAGGAAGCTGGCATTGATCTGTTCGTCGAGTCCGACATGCAGCAAGCAAAAGACATATCGTCGTGCCTTGGCGGTCGGCAAGTTTTGACAACGTGCGCCTGATTCCGCAACAGATCGAGCCTACAGGTCTAGAAAACAGGAGATCATTGTCAAATGTACGTTTACATTTTCGAAGATGGCACCACTCAGAGGCATATCGAACCACCTTCCGACGTTGATCTGGAAATGATCGCGGACGGTTTGCTGATGGTTCTATGGTGTGAAGACGTGAATTATGTCTGCGAAGACGGGTCGCTAAGCGATCTTGAGGAGTGCGAATTCGTAACGGATGTAAATGGAGGTTATCACGTTCAAAAAGCTAGCGGAAAATGAAACCCGCTGTTCTCCGTCCAATTGCCGATCGAATAAGAGAGCATTACCGCCAAGGTATCGGGTATCACGAATGAACGATTGTCATCATCGAGCCCCCGATGGTGACGATGACTAAACCAAATAACGTGCGTCGGGGGCTTCGATGCATGACTTTGTTCGCCTGCTTTTAGGCATTGGAGTGGATTATGTTTAACGAGTACATCGAATTGAACATGGCAAACTATGACGAAGATCAAGTTTGCCAATTGAACGCATGGGCGATATGGGCAGTTGACGAAATTGAACGATTGCAAAAGGAACGATCCGAAAGAATTAGTCGCGATTGCACTATGGACGAGGTTGACGAGTTGATGGATTGCATTCGTGCGGATCATCAATTCGAGGACTTAGACCAGCACACACCGGCAGACATGCAGACAACGACAGGATCGACGATTGCATGGTTGATGCACCGATGCCACGCAGCGGAAACGGAAGTTCAGCGATTCAAGGATGCGAAGAATCCTTTGTTTGAGCGTGGCGTATGCGGTGAGCTTTTAGCAGCGTGCAAGCTGTCTCTCGATGCGTGCCAAAAGAACTTGGCGAGGGCAGAGTACAAAGACGAGCCAGTTTTGCTGGAAGCGTTCCGTGCGTGCCGATTGGCAATCGAGAATGCGAACCATTTTCGTGACGCCAAGGAAATGGTCGAGTCAAAGTAAGTCAGGCGAACGCGGCAGGTTTTCCGTTTCGCAAATAAAAGAGGTAGAGCAATGAGTTCAGGTCCGTTCACTAAGTTACATGAACAAATAAAAGAGTTGCAAGCTCGGGTCGACATTCTCGAAGGAGCTAGCCTGCCGCGTTCGCCCGACCGGGACACTATCGCGAAGGTGAAGTCGTGGATCAAAAAGCAGGTATGCAGTGAACTACGGCAAGACAAATCGTATGAGTACAAAGAGGCTGTAGTCGATTTTTCATGTACAGTCCTTTTTTATCTGGATACCTTGGACCAGGGCGAACGCGAAGCGTTGTGCGGCGAACAAAAGAAAGTGAATGAAATGAACCAAGAGACTCAGGCGGGTTCGCCCGCACCAACGATTTGTTCGGATGCGAAAGGATCGCATCTTCCGCACAACGCTTCGCGTTCGGATGACGGTTGTAAATGCTACGACGATATACCTTCAAGGCCATACAAGTCAGACCTTAAGAAAGGCGTCTGCCACTTGTGCGGTCTAATTTACAAACAAAAGAACACAGCCACTGACCACGATGGTCAGTGACCCTTCGTCATCCGAACGCTCCACATCACCGGGCCGCCGCTAATCGGCCTGACCTCATAGAAAGACGCGGACGGCGGCTCCGCTCTGCATGTGGTTGTTATGCAGAGCCTAGTCGGTATCGCTGAAATGATGAAGGGAGACTCGGGAGGCCTCGTGCCGTTCGCAGTCGGAGAGATGTTTGGCCCATGTCGTTGTGAGCACGATGGATGCAAGTCGAAGGCGTGGATCATTTGGATGACCACCAGTGAATATGACGCGGCGAAATCGCAAGACGATCACCCCGTCAGTTACGTTTTCAAGCACAGAATTGGCAGAGCGTTTTGTGACGAACATCGTCCAAGGGCGTCTGCATAACTTGTTTTTATCCGTTCTGGCGCAGAATAATCTTGAATCTCAATCAGATACTATCTTTATGGGCATTTCGAACAAACACTGAGGCGAACCTTCAGGCGGACGTTGAGCAAGTTTTAACCGATGAAGGAATTCCTTTTCGTCGGGAGTTTGCTTTCAACACCAATGATCGGATAGATTTCCTGGCGAACGAGAGCGACGGCATTGAGTGCAAGATCGGCGGCGCGTGCGGCGAGGTCTTGCGCCAGCTATCGCGGTATGCGTATTGTGAGCAGTGCGGCTCGATTCTATTAGTTACTCGCAAAGCAACTCATCGGAAGATCGATGGCGTTGTTATCAATGGTAAGACAATCAATGTCCTGTGGATCAACGACTTGTAGGTTGGATGGGAAGTTCTGGGTGGTCGATGGTGACCCGCATGTAAAGCATCGGCTTGTAACTTGCTTCCCTTTGGCTGAACGCGGCAAGGATGGAAAGATTCGAGTTCCGGCAACCGGGGACCAAGCCAACGAACTAATGTGGTTCCGTCAGCGGTATCCCATGACGGTTGATCCAGAAGGCGAGATGCGCAGGCTGTGCGCGCAGTTTAGAACTCGGCAGTCCAAGGCAAATATGATTCTGTCGAAAGAGTTTCAGCCTAAGCCAGTAGAATTTGCCAGTGGATTGTCGCCTCGCTGGTATCAATCACAAGCAGCTGAGTTATGGAAGTCAGTTGGTGGCGTTCTCTTGGCTGACGACCTCGGGACCGGAAAGACGATCTCAACCTTGGCAGCTATTGCCGACCCTGATCTTAGACCTTGTGTTATTGTTCTCCCAAGTAATCTTGATAGACAGTGGGTTGGCAAGATAAGAGAGTTCTTGCCGGATCTCACGACTCACATCATCAAGACGATGGACCCGTACGATCTTGAGGTAATGGCGCAGTGTCCTGTATGCGATCAGTGGCTTGATGCTGCGTACCAGCAGCGTTGCCCAAAGTGCAAGTTCAAGGTTCCTGAGAATCGGCAGATAGCCGACGTGCTGATCTGTTCTTACAACAAGCTGGAAGAGTGGCCGGATTATCTAGCCAGTGTTTGTAAGAGCGTTGTGTTCGAAGAAGCGCATAGCCTGAGGCGAGACGAATCGAATAAGTGGAAGGCGGCAAGCGTTCTTGCATCGCAAGTGGAGTACAGGCTTGGATTGACGGCTACGCCGCTGTTCAATCTTGGCGGTGAAATCTGGAATATCATGGAGTGTATTACTCCTGGATTTCTTGGTCCGAAGGATGCTTTCAAGCGACACTTTTGCGGATACTCAACCAATGGAAAAGAGCCACCACTGAACGATCCTGAATCTGTTGGGGCGTATCTGAGAGAGTCTAATGTAATGCTCAGGAGGACGACTACTGATCTTGGGATCAAGAAGGGTCAGTGCAACATAATCCCTTACGAAATCGAAGCTAGCGTCGATGTGTTTAATAAGCACGCTGGACGGGCGGCTGAACTTGCTAGGCTGATCATGAATGATACAAAGCTTGAGCGAGGTAGAGCGATGCAGGTTGCCGGTGAGTTCGATCGCGAACTAAGGTTAGCTACAGGATTGGCTAAAGCTCCCCACGTCGCGCTGTTCCTGGAGATGTTGCTT
>JACCDR010283651.1_pt1 | contig 22265 bp, 20 predicted proteins | sample 7446431 | NCBI WGS metagenome assembly JACCDR01 (sample SAMN15323443, study PRJNA562643) | freshwater metagenome | isolation source: river surface water | place: USA:Blue River Watershed | collected 2017-08-17 | reverse complement strand
TGGGTGGAGCCCCAGAAGGGAAGTGCGATTTGGAACCCGACACTCTCACAAATTTTTTACATTTTTCGTATCTAGAGTACCTGTAATTTCTTCTTGGCACCTAATGCGCTAAGCAACTTCTATGTCTGGCCTATTTACACAGATCACGAACATTCATGGCGCCGACCCTTCGCTATCCTACGAGGACATAGCTCAAGCGCTAGGCGTCTCAGTCCAACAAGTAAGAATAGTCCTCGCGGCCCCGACACTAGAGGACATTCCGGCGCTACTCACAATATCCAAACAAATAGCATTTGACCCTGCGGCGCCGGCGCGCACGCGCCAAGGAGCGATCGAATTCCTCGTCAACGAACTAAAAGGACGAAACGACGCGCGGCACAAAAACATGGAAGCCAACTCAGAACTAACTACAAGAATGATCGCAACGCTTGAATGTGCACAACATGCCGTTCCAGACTCTATGCGTTTGCGGCGCCAACTTAACGTAACTCCTCCGACACTCGATGCCTAAACTTACCCCAGAAGCTCTCGCGGCCCTTAACCAACGCGCCGCAGAAGCTAAGCTATCAAAGTCAATCGCAGAAGACCCTGCGTTTGCAGATGTAGATATTTCACCGTATCTAATCCAACAGCGCGAACCCACAGTTGCTCTGCCCGAGGCTGCTCTGTCTGGACCCCGGCCCGCCCCGCCCGGCCCAAACCCGGCCCCGGCCCCCGGCCCAAAATCGAAATATTCATGGCCAGGAAATCCGAGGGCTTTTAACTTTGCAACTCCGCTTGCTCTGCTTGCGACCTACGCGCCGACTCGTAAACCTCACTTGTGGCAGCAGGAAGAACTCTACCGAATCGGCGGCGACATTAACCTTGAAGACCTGCCGCGTGCCGAGTGGAAAGATCCTACCCAAAAAGATCCATACATCTATAACCTTGTCGCCGCGAACGGCTCCGGCAAGGATACCTACTTCATTGCACCAGTTGCTATCTGGGCAGCTATGCGATACATCCGCTGCAAGATTGTTATTACCTCAGAATCCCACACGCAGCTTAAGGAGCAGACATTCCGTTCGGCTATTAACTCACTCGCGGAAGCAATCAACGCTGCCCATGGAGAAGACATCTTCGAGATGCGCGAACTGAACCTACGCTGCACATACACGGGTTCAGAGATTATTGGCTTCGTGTCCGACGAGCCTGGAAAAGTTGAAGGTCGACATCCTTTTCCAGAGTCTCCGGACAACAAGATGTTCATCATAATCAACGAAGCTAAGTCGATTAAGGACACACTCTACGAAGCATTCTCCCGTTTCACCGGCTATTCTCACTGGCTCCAAGTATCATCGCCGGGTCAGCGTTCAGGACAGTTCTACAAGTCTGTAGAAATCTCCTCGTTCGACAAACTTGAACTAGGCAAGAACTTCACTCGCCGAGTTACTGCGTTCGATTGTCCTAATATCTCGCGCGCACACATCGAACAAACGCGCCTCAAGCATGGCGAGAACTCGTACCCATACCGAACTGGTATTATGGCAGAGTTCTGGGAATCTGCGGAAGACGTCGTAATTCCTGGAGAGCTACTCGATTACCTGCCGCCGAAGTCCTCATCGTTCAACCTACCTGTCCGTGCAGGTCTAGACATCGGCCTCGGCGGCGATCCTTCAGAGTTCTGGATAGTCCACGGCAATACTTGCCTACACCACGCCGAGACCTCTACAACCTCGCCAAACACGCTGCACCATTGGATTATCTCACTACTTAAGCTAGGCATTAACTCTTATTCATTGTTGCCTGAGAATGTGTCTGGCGACGCCGGCGGCATCGGCGCGCCAATCCTGCGCAGAGTATCCGAAGACAATTACCCACTGCGCATGATCAATAACCAAGCTCCTGCCTACGATACAGACTCCTATGCAAATATAGGCGCAGAGATGTATTTCCGAATCAAGCGTCTAGTTGAACTAGGAATCATTAAGTCTCCTAAGGACTTCGCCTGTTATGGTAAGTGGCTCAAGCAACTCACCACACGCAAGTACTTTACCAATGATAAACAGAAGCTACAACTAGAAGACAAGAAGAAAGCCAAAGGTCGTTTAGGCTTCTCGCCTGATTGTGCAGACTCCTACGTCCTTGCGTACTCAGGCTACGACATAGAGTCTTTCATTACAGGTAAACCTACTGAAGACATCTCTCCCGAAGCACGCATGGCTCGCTTCGTGCAAGAGTACGACGAGAAGGCGTTCGAGAAAGAAGATAAGCCTTTCGACCCTTTCGCCGAACGCACAATGACCTACTCCAACGGCATCTATAACATTGCTTACCGATGAATGCTGAACTTAAAGCGATGCTAGAAAAACTTACCACAGACGAACTCGATGAGGTTCTAGAAGTGGTTAGTGATCTAGTGTCCAACAATACAGAAGAGAAAGACTCTGACGATGGCCAGCCTTCAGAACAGAAGGAACAGGCTGATTTCGCCCAAGACGAGATGATTCCTTACGAGCCTGAATAACGATGAACCTACAAGATCCAACCCAGTTCCAGTCTGAATTCAACAGATTGGTTACGTCTCACGAACAGTACTCCTTGCGCATCGCGCGCAATCGAGAACTGCGCCGACATCTCGTTGACATCGACGCAATGAGGGCGAAAGGCGACCTACAGCCTGGACAGACCTACGTCGCTGTCCGCACCATCGACACAAACGTGTCTCGCGAAGTCCCTACGTACCTACAGTACATCAAAGGTTCGCGGCGAATGGCTATCTTCGAGCCTGTCGACCAACCTGGCCAGTCTGCCACGCCGCTCGAAATCGCTGTTACCAACGTACTTCAATACCCAGGCTGGGAGATTGACTACATCCGTTGGATCGACGGCGGCTTGCTCCACGGCTGCGACTATGTAGAGGTAGTCTACGATAAGACTAAGCCTGGCCGAGTCGCTGTTAATCACGTAGGTTCTGACTCCCTGCTCTACTCCCGTGACGCAGAGTCTATCGAACAATCTCCTATAGTTGCTCGCGCCTACTCAATCTCTTCCGTAGACTTGTCGAAGTATGTCGCCAGCGGACAGTTCAACAATCCTTCCGCAGTGGAGAAACTTAAGGCATACGTAGAGACTCAACAATCTGCTACAATTTCTGCGCAACTTGTTCAAGTCTACAAGTGCTTCTATAAACTGGACGGCATCGTTCACGTTGTCTGGTACAGTAAGGATGTCCAAGAACATCTGTCTATGCCCGTGCCGTTCATGAACGGTAAGTGTGTGCGGCAGACGACTATGGTTGTGCCGCCTGGCACAATGACCCAAATGCCGCAAGTAACTTACGTAGACATTCCTGAAGACTCGTACCCTTACGTCCCGTTTTCTCCGTCGATCACCGAGGAGAAGAAGATCTCTCAGCAGCTCGGTCATGCGGAGAAGGCTGAGTCTACGCAGAATGCGCAGTCAGTCCTTACCACAGCGGGTATCAATGGATGTTTTGCTGCGTCGATGACTCAGTGGTCTCCGGCAGAGGATAAGTATCCTGCATCCGGCGCCGCTAAGCAGATGGATACACAAATTCGTCCCGGACGCGTCTGGGATCGAGCAATGCGTCCTTGGGCCGCGCCGTATCCAGATCCTACGCTGTTCAAGGCCCTCGACCATCTAGACACAGGTAACGCTGCTGCGAACAACCAGATCGCATGGGCCGTCAACAATCGACAAGACTCTCGTAAGACTGCTACAGAAGTTCAGTCTGCGAACCAGGCATCCTCGCAGATTAACTCTGTTCAGGTCTTGTTCTTGTCGATTCCTATGCGCTTGATCGTCTCTCGCGCATACGACATCATCAAGTCTCAGTTCCAAAAGGGTGAGCTCAAGTTGTCTATTCAGCCTGAGTTGTTCGAGATTGAATACGTCATCAAGTCTGCCGGCGACATCGACTACGTCCAGCGACAAGAGCGTGTCATGTCTATGCAGCAGGACATGCCTCTTGTTATGAACACCGGTGCCGCGCAGGTATTCATGGCAGACTACTTGCGCGAACGCTATCCTTCTACCGCCGAACGCTACATCCAAGCGATGCAGCAACCCAACGACGTAAATCTTATCTCCGCACTCGCGGGAATGCTACAACAAGCAGTTACAGATGAATCCGGAAACCTTCGACCAGAGTGGCAACCGCATGCCCAGCAACTCCAGCAACTCAGCGTACAGGTCCAAGGCCGCGTGGGCGGCGTGGGTCAACAGGGAGGAAACGCAGTCCCTGCTCAACCTGCTGCGGCAGGAGCTGTCTGAGGTTACTCGCACGGCAGAGGCCGCAGCGCTTAGCCCGACTTCTGCTGATAGCGAGCTTCGCATTCTACTAATACGACAAGCAACACTTCGACAAACCATTGAGAGGATTGAAATATGCCCGTAAACGTACCAACTACTGTCAGGATTCCTATGCCTGCCGAAACCAACGGCGACGGCCTCGCAGCAATGCTTGGCTCTGCGCGAGCGAGCGCACGCACGCCAAGCCCAAGCGCCAAGTCGACAAGCGGCTCTGGCGCGGGACCTTCGACTGCCTTGGACTCTCCTTCGCCCGCGGCCGGGGACGGCGCGGTAGCGGCGGCACCGGCGGGCGGCCCGTCCGGCCCGAAGCCCTCGACGCCCTCGAATTCACCTTCCATTGCTGCGCGGAGCGCCCCCCGAGAATCCAAGAAACCAGACATCAACGATCCACAACTCGCCGCGAACAATAAGTTCACGCTCGATGAGCGTGGACGAGTTGTTCCTGTTACGGATAAACCTGCCGAAGATCGTAGGGCGCCGGACCCTGACGACTTCGATGCCATTGAAGACGAGACGCCGAAGTCTGAAACTACGGCCGATCCTGAGGTTAAGCCTGAAGTTAAGCCTGAAACTCCTGCCGAGCCAGAAGCCAAAGAGCCTCTTACCTTCACGCAGACTACGCGGGACTATTCCATCTTCGATCCTGCAGACGTCGATGCATTGAAGAAGTTGCCGAATGCTGCGTTTAATCGACTGCGGGAACGCTTTGTCGAGTCTAAGAAGATCAAAGATGAGTTCGACGCATTGAAGAAGGAAGTCTCCTCGCGCCCTAAGGAGCCTACGTACTTGTACGAGCATCCTGAAGGTTACATGTTGCAGCCTGAGTTCACCACCCTTCTCACGCAGGAAGATCAATCGAACCAGCTTGTTAACTTCTACCAAGATCAGCTTGCCAAGGCTTCCGAAGGCGAAGACTTCCAGTTCATCAACGAACAAGGGCAAGTTCAGTCAGTGAAGCTTAACGGACGCGTGAGTGGTAAAGCTAACGCGTTGTTGCAGGTTGAGTTGAACAAGTATGTGCAGATGCAGCAGCATGCCAAGCTTGCAGTGCAGCAGTATCAGCACAGGTACAAACAAGGCGTCGCAACAGTTGCACAACAGCTTAAGCAGATTGAAGATAAGTTGTTCCCTGGCTTCTCTGTCGATAAGCTCGCGCCAGAGGAAAAAGCTGTGTACGACTACGCTTACGAAATCACTCCAGAACCGTTGCGCGGGTCGCAGCAGACTAAACTGCTTGCGCAGGCGTACGTAGAGTTCGCAAAGCTTGACACGCGAACTAAGTCAGAAATTGCAGATCTTAAGAAGCAGATTGCCGAACTTACGTCAGGTAAGTCTAAAACCGCTCCGAATCCTATCCCTGCTGGACAAGGCTCGGTTGAAGAGCTTGTTCCGTTCTCTGTCGAGGATTAACTTGGCACGCTCTCTGCAATAAAGCACCCAGAGTAAGTAACTTACGAGTCTCTCGTAAGTCTGCAACAGCCACCTATGGTGAGCGTTGCGGTGAACCTCGTCAGTTCAACCGTAACCTTTCCGTCGGTGGCTTTATCTTTGCCCCGGCGGAGACAAAGATAAACTTATATGCCTACAGTTGTTGGTCTCACTCCTCCCACCGAAGTCACGTATTCCATCCAGGATGCAAACGCTTTTACGCGGTTGCCTGTCCAGATGGCCGCCCAAGAACTCAACGCTTACGAATACTCCTCCGTTTGGGGTAATCAATTCGGAAGCATGCGCTGGAAGCAGAACAACGGCGATATTGTAGTTGGGGTTATGCCCCAACGGTCGCCTGTTACGTCGCAGACTCATCGCCCGAACAACATTACCGAACAGGCGAAGATCAATACGTACCGGAATCGTGAGCTCCAGAATCAGGCTCGTGTCAAGCGGCATAAGTATATGTCGCAGCAGATCAACTGGATTCCTGACTTCCGTGACTTCCGGAAGAACGTGCTGTTTCAGATGGGTGATATTGCCCATCAGATTTCTGTCTCGAATGACTTCTTCATTCGCGATCAGGGTTTGCATCTCGCTCGTCACGCGTATCACGTTGGTCGTGGCACGTCTACCGATTCTGCCTACGATGAGACTGTTCCGTTCGGCGATCCTACCGATTCCTCTGCGAACGTGAAGGATGCCGACTGGGTTGCCGCTCGTATTCAGGAACTCGGCACCGGAACGCTCGACTTCCGCACCATCTGCGCAATCCGTGACCTCGCTTGCAACGACATCGGCATGGCTCCGATGGAAGGCTGGAAGAAGGGCAATCCTCGCGATAACGAGCATGCGAAGGGCAAGTATGTCCTCATCGGCGCGTCCGAACTCTGGACTCGCCTTACCTATGATACTACGGTCAACAACGTCAAGCCGTTGGCCATGGACATCATCAACTCGCGTTTCAAGGGCACCATCTCGGACAACATCATCTTCCGTCACGACCCGCTGCCTTTGCGTTACAAGGAAGACGGCACGCTGCCCGACATCCAGGTTGAACAGGAATACAACGACGCTAACTACTCCGGCGACAAGGGGTACATCACCCGCTTCCATCCGGACTACCGCAAGGCTCCGGTTGGCGTCGCGTTCCTGATTGGCTATAATCCTATCGAGACCATCGACGTTGGCCCGCCGCCCTCGGAGTTCACCGGTAAGGGTATGTCGCTGAACAAGTACAACGCCCTTAACTGGAATGGTCAGGTTCAGGCCACACGTAACTTCCTCGTGAAGGACTCGGCCGGCAACCTCGAGGCTAACACTTGGGATGAGCATATCAAGCTCATCGCTTCCACTGTTCACGGCGTGATGCCTGTGAATCCGTTCAACATCCTGCCGATCTTCTATCGTCGCATGACGTCTGAAGCTCTGGCTTGGTAATCAAACCTCAACGCTAATCATTCAATAACATGAAGAAGTTCCTCGCACTGTTTGTTTCGCTGTTCCTCGCTGTTGCTGCTTATGCTCAAACTTCTGCCAGCGGCAACTTGTCGGCCGGTCTCACTGTCATCTCGTCCGATCCCGGTCAGTTGGTTTATCTCCAATTGTCTGATACGTCTGGCTCGGCGAACACGTTCATTGTTTATGACTCTGATTCCGGGTCTACCACGAACCGCGTTAAGCCCGCGTGGTATAAGCGGACCTTCTACACGACGAACGAGGTTGTGACGTACACCAACCCGCTCGGACGCTCGGAGACTGTTACTAACGTAGTCCGCGCGTCGGTGCTTGCCCTCCAAGCAGCGTCGACTAACGAGATGAAGCGAGTTTACACCGTTACCGTTCCCGCGAACTCCACAGTCGTGCTCGAACCTGAAGACGGCTTGGGTTACACGTTCGGTTATACGATCAAGGCCCTTGGCACCGGATCGTATAATACGCGCTACTTGCCGATGCAGTAAGCGACTAAACACGAGGGCATACTTTGTATGCCCTCCTTTTAGTTTCTTCGCTGCAACTTCAATCCATTAGCCATGACTCCAAAGTACTTCGTAGACCAGATCCGAAAACTCATTACGCGCATTTCCAATTTGGAGAGCAAGGTTCCAGCTCCTAAATTGCGTGTCAAGTTTAATCCGACAAACACTATTACGGCAGGCGCCTATGCTCTTGTGCAGGTTACGGTTCCGGGCGTTAAGGCAGGCGATGCTATCGTTGTATCGTATGTGTCTGACGACGGCGATCCACTTGTTGCATCGGCTTGTCTGGGCGCTAGCGACAACGAGGTAAATGTCTGGGTGCAGAACATCCACGCTTCCGATTCCAAAACTCTATCTGGCGACTGGTACATCAACGTGATTAAATAACATGCCTACTCCTAATCCTCTAGATGCTGCTACGCAGCTAGGGACATCAGGAGTAAATATCCAAGTATGGTTCCTCATCCTACTTGGAATAGCTGCTGTTGTCTGGGCTGTTAAGTCGTTCAAAGAAGAATCGGTCGAACTGCGCAAAGATCTGAAAGAGCAGTCAAAGTCTCGTGAAGAGTCTCTTGCGCAGTTGATTAAATGCGTCGACTCAAACACTGCGGTATTGAAAGATAACAAAGAAGTTTTAGAAGGCGCTAAGTATCAACTGAAGCGCAGCCAAGAAACGTTGGAGAAGTTTACTACATGAAGACTCGTACATCTACACCTAAGGCCACGGCTGATACTATTACTAGGCTATCTAGTGAAGTAGAAGCCGTGCGTTCGATCGCCGGTGGTTACGACAACCCAAGCACGCGACGGCCAATCTACGTAGAATCTGTCGCTGCACTTAAGGCTCAGTCTGTTGCGTCACTGCCCAACGGAGCTGTGTTCGTAACTAAGGGTTACTACTCCATCGGAGACGGCGGTGCGGCCGAGTACGTCTACAACTCCGCGTCCTCCGCAACGGACAATGGCGGCACTGTCATCGCTCCAACAACCGGATCGGGTCGCTACCTGCTACAGGTTGAGGACGTCGTGAACGTCCGACAGTTTGGCGCCAAGGGTGACGGCACGACCTCGGACTCGGCAGCGATCCAAGCCGCAATCAACTCGATCCCGAACGGCGGCGTGGTGGTGTTCCCGCTCTCGTCCGGATACCTGATCACGACCGAGGTTGTAGTGAACCAGTCGAACGTGACGCTCATGGGAACGCGTCGCGGATTCCGGCAGACGGGCGGAACTTCTGCCGGCACGCCTGACATCATCTACAACGGCTCCGGAGCAGCCATCCAAATCAACGCGGCCGGCACGTCGACGTGTGAGTCATTCCTGCTGGATTCGCTCTGGTTCTTCGGCGGAACGTTCGGGAGCTTTGCCACCTACGTCGGTGCGACCGGCCTGCGACTTGGAAACCCATCCGGAACGTACAAGAGCGCGGTGGGTAGAATCCAGGACTGCTCCTTTACCAACTTCCTAACCAACGGCATTCTGGTCACCGCCTCGTCCTCGCTCATTGTCGACGGCTGCACGTTCCGCAATAACGGGTACGGAGTGAACGTGGAGAATAGCGGCGCAGGCTCCCCTTATAATGGTTACATTACGTTTGATGGCTGCCGGTGGACTTACCACCGGGAGGCCGCGTTTTACGACCAGTGCGTTACGGCAACGCAGTTCAGTCGGTGCGTCTGGGAGTTGAACGAGAAGCAGGCGGTGCTGTCGTCGTCGCCGTATCTGTCGTGCAAAATGGTTTTCGACGGCTGCCACTTCGAGTCTAACTGCACGGCGCAAACCGGCAGCTTCTGGGTCGACCTTTCAGCGGGCACGTTTGCCAACGTGTTCATGTCCGGTAACGAGTTGCTGCTTCCGTCCGCGACGGCAAACAGCGCCATGCGGATTGCTGGGACCGCGAGCGGGACCAGCACGGTGACCTTGACCGGCAACAACTACAGCAACACCAGCGGCTCGAAAAAGGGAACGATCGGAAGCAATTCCTCCAACCCTGTCACGGTGTCCGTGTTTGGCGAGGTGCCGGGCGATTTCTCCATCACGAGCGGGTCCACTGTGGCGTGGTACCGGAGCGCAACCAACGCCTCATTCTCGGGCATTCAAGGCGCGGCTTCCATTTCGGCCGCCATCCAACTTGGGGCAGCGTCTCAATACCTGTACTTGGAAAACTGCACCGGCATCCTGTTGAGCGGCGGCGTGCAGTACCGGATCAACGGCAGCCGAACAGGCGCGCAGTCGTTTGCCGCAGCCGCCGGGTCAACGTGCTCCAACGTCGCCCCAACCGCCGGAAAGCACCAGTTCTGGGCCTGCACGACCGGTGGCGCTTCTCCTACCTACGCCAGTCTCAATGCAGGGCTGTGCGGGTGGCAGCTCATCAACTCGTCGACGCCTGACGTAACCGACGTTGCCCAGTTGAAGATTGGCGGTCCGCGCACAGTGACCAACTTCACCGGTGGGCAGGACGGCCAGATGATCCTTGTACTAGCAACTGGTGGCACGGTAACATTCACGGCTTCCGCTACCATCGTGACTAAATCCGGTGGCGATATTGTCCTCGCAGCAAATCAAATGGTTCGATTCGCTTTGAACGGATCGGCCTGGACGGAGTGCTAACATGAGTATTGGAGAAGAAACAAAAGATCCTGAAAAGGATTCTTCATTTAGACTCGCAAACTTCGATGTCTCCATTCGTGCATTGCTTGCTGTGATGCTTACGCTGACGGTATGCGTTATGCACTTGTGGGGACTGGAAGTCAAAGAACCATTGTACACATTGTCAACCATGGCCATTGGCTTGTACTTTGGCCAGAAGAACAAGAATTCATGAGAACACTAATCGTACTAGCTTTCCTGTGCACTGGTTGCGCAGGATTCAAAACCACTCAAATCGATGAACGAAAGCTATCAGACGGATCGTACACCAAGATCACCACGCGCGCCACGAGTCGGACGCTCTTCACGAGTAAGTCGGATCTCGCGAACTTCAAGGCCCAACAAACCGAAGGAACCCAATCCGCCACCGTCGGATCCCTCGGGCAAACCTCCAGCGGAACCAACGCCGTAGAGGCGCTGAAGTCTCTGGACTCAATCCTAGGCAAGATCCGCTAGGACTCGACTCGGCCCGTCGCTCGCCCTCGCCTTGGGCCTGCGACAGCCCGAAGGGGCGGCGCGGCCCTGCGCCCGTCGCGCAGGGACCTTCATTGCTCTAAATGCCGCCGCGAAGCGGCTCCTCCGAAATCCAAGAGACCTCATGTTTGTAGGAACAAGTCCAGAAATCTACAATTCGCTCAGCGCAAGTTATCGCAAATTAGCGGTGACTTGCGCTAATGCGCTTTCCACGTCTGCTAAGCCTACGCCATCTACATTCAATGTAGGTCCTCCTAATACAAAAGGCTCTGGCATACTATTCACGATGTGGGATGCTGATGATCTTCCTAAAGAGTTCCGCAATTTTAAGCGTTTCGACACGCTAATCGTTCCATCAGAACACAATCGAAAGCTTTTCAAGCGTTACTTCAAGGGCAATATTGAAGTGTGTCCACTGTTCGCTGATACGTCTTTCTCGCATCTCCCACAATCTCGTCCTTTTGGATTCATCTGTGTCGCACGCGACGACAACATGAACAACCGCAAGGACACCGATCGCCTTCCAGCGCTTTTCACCAAAGCTTTCCCTTCACAGCCTGATGTCTTCCTTACGATCAAGATGTCTCCATACTGTAAGAAGCGCTGGACATACGACAAGAGAGTAAACCTCCTATACTCAGAACAGACCAAATCTGAATACGACGCAATGCTCGCCAAGCATCACTGCGGAATATTTCTTTCTGGCGCAGAGGCTTGGAATCTTCCTGCTTGCGAACTAGCTGCTATGGGCCGCCCTAGTATTCTCATCCCGCTCAACGGTCCTGCGATGTTTACAACGCCACAAACTTCGTGGCACTTACCATATACTCTCGTTCCATCTCCTAAAGCTGTCTATAAATCAATAGGTCGCATAGGTAGAGCGTCTGATTCTGGTATCATTCAAGCTATGCAAGAAGCATATTCAGACCAACTTCTGCTTGCTGAGAAAGCTATTGCGTCAGCTCGTGCGTCACATGAGTTTACGCAAGCTCGATTCTCTCAGCGACTCAGAAGTATAGTGACTCGTTATGCCTAACGGATTTGCGCTAAATTTTAAGAAAGCTACTCTACAAGCTGCGCGCCTTGTTCGCAAAGCTGTAGGAGCTACTAAGAAGAATCAGGAATTAGTCATTCCTGCTTTTTCGTATCCGTTTAACACGGCTGCAATGGCGTCACAGATTGTGGCAGTTTACTCAATCCCAATCACTACTCCTTGGTCAATTCGCTTCCCAATCACTAAGCCTTCATCTTCTTTTGTTGCTGTTGTTCGTTGGGTAGCGTCAGGCGTTACATTCCGTTATAAGCTCTGGGCAGGCGTTGGTGAACGTCTTGCAGTTCCTACGTACATTGGTGAGACTATCCCTGCGGGCGCTGCTATCGAAATCTGGTCAGCATCTTCTAGCCCTGCAACGCTTTCCTCCACGTGGCGTTTGCCTCTTGGTATCCTTGAAGATCCATCTACCCCTAACGACACTGACGGCACGGACATTAATCCCACCGTCTGCGTTGTGCCATCTTCCGGCTCTCTTTCCACCCATCTAACAAGCTGCGCTGCATAATATGCCTACCGCTGAAGAACAAGTTTTTACTCTTGGTACAGACCTTACGCCAACTCTTGGCGCAGGAGTCGCACTAATCGAACAAGCCATCGAACTAGCTACCACTACCTCTTATCGAGGTTTGGTAATCTATTCAGAGACCCCGCCAGCCACCTCTGGCGAACCTTCGGGTTACCCAACAGGTTGGTACGAATGGCATAAGCGATGCCTTTGGCTTAAGCCTTCAACTGGTGAAATCTTTCGCTGGAACGGCACTACGTGGGCACTTGGTGTCTCCAAGCCTGGCACCGGCACCATCACTGGTTCGATGGTTTCGTCTGCAACGCTTGAAGTTTCTAAGCTTAAACCTGATGCTGGCTCATCTCTTAAGCTTATCCGTGTCAACCTTGGTGAATCAGCTTTTGAATATGTTGCTGCGGCTGATGCATTTGCAGCTAATTCTATCTCAATATCCAAGCTTGATGGAACGTCTTCTGGCTCATTCGTTCTTACGCGATCTGCTGGTTCTAAGTCTTGGACGCTGTTTGATTCAGCGACCATCATCTCGTTGTTTGGAGCTAACGAGTTTCCGATAGACTATATTGAACGTGGATCTGCTCTGCAGGTTCCAATGGTTAATTCTGGCGGAACTGCTATCGCATGGACAGCTGTTCTCGCAGGTATCGCAGACTATACCGTTCCTCTCACCAAGATTTCTAAGACAGTTGGTGACGCTGGTAAATGGTTGCGTATTCAAACTGACGGGTCAGTGCAAGCCGAGACGCTTAGTATTCCGTCGCCTACAGGAACTACATTCGCGTCTGCGTCTGAAGTTGCAGCAGGAACCGAAACATCCAAGGCTATTGCGCCGTCTACTGCAGGCTCGATTCCTGGGCTGCTAGACGCACATGCTAGCATTAGCTGCACTGGCGCTGCGGCTACTTTGGTCAATGGAACTGGCGTGGCTAGTGTTGCGTGGAATAATGTTGGTCTGTATCAAGACGAGATTGTTGTTACATTGTCTACTGCGCAAACTGATGCGAATTACCGCGCAATTCTATCTGTAGAATGTGTAGTTCCTACAGGCGCATCTAGCGCGCCTTCTATTGCATGGATTGAATCAAAGACTACTACGCAAGTTGTGATTCGTTACAATGTGACGAATTTCATCAATCCCACGATCTTCCATCTCGCAATTGCTCGCTAATATGTTGCGCAACATCCTTTCAGAACTGTCCGAAGCAACCTCGCTCCCCGCGACTTCCTCAGTCAATAGGGCTCAATTGCTTCGCTATATCAACAGGGCCTATCACGAATTCTACTCAACCTGTGATCTTCCTGGATCCATGTTCGAGCAGACCTTTACGATTGACGAGTCTCAGCAGCAAATTTCTCTTCCTTGGTATGTCGAACAGGTGCGGATGGTTCGTCGTCCTCTCACTCGTACACAACATACAGTTGAGAACTTCGCGCCTCGTTATCACAGTAATCGGTGGATGCAGCCATATAAGTCTATCCGCTTTACCGCTCAACGAGCGCTTCATACTCCTCTAGCTTTAGAGTCTCAGTTGACTGTGTCGCTAGCTATTGCACAAATACTGCCGTTCACTGTGACGGTCAAAGGACAAACACCTGCGGCGGCGTCAGTTACTGAGACTCTTACTTTTCTCCCCGGCGATTTGACTAAAACTACAACCAATCAGTTCTCAAAGGATGATCCGATTGGCGTTGAGTCTATCTCTAAGTCTGAGATTCTTACTTGCGACCTAACTGTTCGCGATGGTTCGAACACCCTTCTTTGCACAATCCCATCTACACTCTCCAGCGTTCGTCACATCATCTTGATGACGAATGACTACGCTTCCGGTACGTATTCAAACTCAGACAACCAGATCGAAGTTCTCTACAAGCGAACTTTCGTACCTGTCTATAATGATGAAGACGAATTTTGTACGCCGGCACTTGAGAGTGCGATTCTATGGAAAGCTCGTGCTTATGCCTACTCGATGGCGAAGGATGAACTATCGGCGCAGCAGGCGATTCTCGCCGAGCAAAAAGCGAACGACTTGGCGACCCAAGTCCTGAACAATATCTCTGAGCAGACCACGGCTATCATGTCGCTTGCGCCTCTTCCTGGTGACCAAGCCGCCGTGCGTCATCATAATCCATTCGCCACCCGTGACCTTAGCCTTCCATTCTCATGGTAAAGAATAATTTCCTTGGCGGCATTCAGACTCAGTATTCTCCTGAGAAGTCTGACTTTGAAAACACGTATCAACTGCTCACTAACGGACGTGTTCGCAATAACGTCGTCGAACCTATTCGCAGGCCTGTAGAAGTATCGCCGCCTTCCGGCACACTTCAATGTCTTGCGGCTTTCGACGACAACATCCTTTGCTTCGTCAGCGGTACACCTTACTACCGTAAAGTTACGCAAGCATTCTGGACTCCAATTTCTGGTGCAACGCTTAGCTCCTCTGCGACCCGTGTGTATGTTGAGCCTATTCCGGGTTCTTCGGTAAACTTTAAGCGGAAGACTTCTGCCGCAGCACTTGATTTGTCTAGTCCCGTTGGATCGTCTCGCGCGTGTTTGTTCTGCACCGACGGAGATTCTCAACCTATTGTCATCTTCCCTGATGCATCTGCGCGAGTTACCAAGTCTTGGACTGAGTGGACTACCGACGACCGAGAATATGTACCAATTTGCATTCTGCCTAAATTCATTGGATCTAAGTTGTACGTAGTAATCAAGGATGCCGATGGTCGCTATACGCAGATTGCGCATTCTGTGTCTGGTCGTCCTCTGGATTTCGTACTACTGGTAAACGATGCCGGTGATAAGGCAGGCTCTGACGAACTAGCTTTTGGCGCCGCGGCCTTGCGTTTCCACGTTGGTTACGATCCGTTGACCACTATCAATTCTGTTCCGGGCGCCGATGGAGCTTTCATTGCTTGTTCTATTCGTTCCGCCACTCAGGTTATCCCAGACTTCACTCGTCTAATTGCTGGCGAGCCTACATTCAACCGTCAGCCTCTATTCGACGTAGGTGCGTTCGGACCAGAGGCTGTTACCGATATTAACGGTGACACTGCGATCGTTTACCCCGGCGGCATTCGTAGTTACAACTCTGTTCAACAACTGAAATGGCAAGGCAAGAACTCGCCTCTTAATCGACAGATTCAGAATCTTACCACTGCAGCACTTCAAACTACTGGCGCTACTTGCCAATTTGACAACTACACAGGTTTCGCGGTTCAAACTAAGTTCGGTCCGGGCATCGTTTGGTGGGATCAGACTCTTGGAGTGTTTGTTGCGCTGGATATATGGCCTGAAGTATCTAAAATTCTTGAGTTTGCTGTCGTAAATACAGCTTCTCAGTCCCGTTTGTACTTTCGTACAGACGCGAACAAAATTTTCGAGGCTTTCGCAGGCGCGTACGGTGAAGGGCAGATCACTTTTCAAGATCTTTCGCCTGTTGATGGGGGCGCTGTGATGGCGTTGCGCAACTTTGGTGCAGCTTTCCTACTTGGAACGCAAGCGGGCTACGGCTCTATCGACGTTTACGCCGATCGCACGCTCGTGCACACGAACACGGAAGAGCTTCCTGTTACTTCTGCGCAGGAAGATCCTTCTGCGCGTCCGATTACTCCAGGTGTGATCGTGCCTGACACGCGTTCACTTGAGCTTAAGATCGAAAAACCTGTTCGTGCCTACAAAAATACTGTTGTTGTGCGATGGACTGGCGATGCTAAGCTGTCAGCTGTGACGATTGATACAGAAGTTACCAATGGCACGCAGAACGTCGGCGTTCCTTCGCCACAGACTATCACTCCTGAGACTAAGCTGATCTTCTTCTCTGATGATGGGCAGATTAACGCTAATCGCACCGCGAATAACATTCGCATGCGTGGTGAGTCTAACGTAACTGCGTTCATAGGCGCAGGCGACCATGCTTACGACTCCGGCACAGAATCTCAAGTTAACGCCAACTTCAAAGCATATTGGAATGTAGAGAAACTAGCCAATAAACTCTATGCCGTGCCCGGCAATCATGACCTAGATACAGGCGACGGCACGCACTTCTTCCAATATGTCCGCCAGACGCCTGAACGCTACTCGAAAGTACAGTTTGGCACACATACTGCGGTATTCCTCTTTAACTCTGGACTCAACACCGCCGGAACCCAGACCGATCCGCTCAATAGCGATGGAGCTTCGCTGCTTCTCTCTACGCAAGCGCAGACGCTACTCGCAGACCTAGCTGCCTCAACCGCTCGCAACAAGATCGTCGTGTGGCACCATGCGCCTTATACATCCTCCGCCACATATTATCCGGGAATCACTACTTTCCAGCCTCTTACGGAAGCTATTGCTAAAGCTGGCGCCTCTGCGCTGGTCTGTGGCCATGCACACTTGTACGAACGCTTGAACAAGTATTTGCCTATCTTCGTCGTAGGTACTGGCGGCGCACCTCTGCACAGTCTTAGTACGACACTTGCAGAAGGATCTAAGAAACAAATCATCGACTATGGCTATCTCAGAGTCAATGCCGGACCTGTTCGATGCATCTGGGAATTCGTCGGATCAGCAGGCACCGTCTTGGATAAGTTTATCACTTGAAGATAAAGTCAGTGAGTGTGTGCGTTTTATCCGTAAAACCGACAAGAACGCATACACTCACGTCGACGACACTAAGCTAGAGAATCACATACGATACGCAATCGAGACCGGCCAGATCTATTTGGTTTTCACGAGTGATACTGATGCAATTATCCACCTAGCTACCTGGAACGTATTGCCAAAAGACCAAGTAGTATTCCTTGTTGGTATCATCGGTGATAAACAATTCCTGCGTCATATGTTGTCTATGTGGCGCGGGATGTTCCCTTTCTATGATTTAAAGTACTTCCGTAAAGGACGTACTGTTCGGCACAAGAACAATAAAATTCCAATCCACAACTAATATGGGCGGCGGACCTACATACCAAAACAGTCAGGAAACTACGGCAGACATGATGAAGGCATGGACACAATACATGCCTGAGCTTACTCGCGTAACGGGTGAGAATATTCTGCCTATGGAGCTTGCCCAGTTGCAAGCACAGCAGCAACTGGCGCCACAGCAGGCGCAGTTGAGCTATGACGTCGCACAGAAGTATCTGCCGCAGTTTACCCAACTTGGCATCGATCAGGCCAGCCAACAGGCTATGGGTCAAGCTGCCTCGGATGCCGCGTTGATGGCTGGGCCGGGCAAGGAACTCGCAGCGAACACTCTAGCGATTCAGCAGATCCTAGATCCAGAATTCTATAAATCTCGCGGACAAGCTGGCGATGCGCTGACTAAGTTGTTTGGTTCGCTCGACGATCCTAACGGCGGATTGTCCGGCGCCGAACGCGAAGAAGTCACTAGAACTCTTGCTCGCGATAATGCGTCTCGCGGTAATCTCGACGCTACGCAGAATTCCACTGTTGAGGCTGCAATGAATATGGGCAGCGCTGGGCAAGCTCGTAAAGCACAGAAGCAGGCTGCTATCGGTCAATCTGTGCAAGCTGCGGCAGGAGCAATGCCCGCATTCCGGACTGGAGTTGACGCCCTTCAGCTTACCACAGGCCGTCCGTCTACTCCAAATGTTGGTCTTGGCCAGTTCGGCGGTGTACAGCAGGTTGGCAACAATACTATGCAGCTTGGCTCGCAGCTTATGCAGCAGACTGGTACGTTCGCTGGAAATAATCAGCAGAACCAAGCGACAAAGAAGGACATCTTTGACAAGACTTCCCAGATTATGGGATCTATTCCTAGTATGTCTTGCTGCTGGACATTCCGTGAGTTTACCAAGGATAAGTTCCCAGAAGGAGTGCCTTGGTATGTGCGCGCATCTCGCGATGCTCATTATACCCCTGCGCGGCGTGAAGGTTATCGTTTGTTCTCTAAGCACATGGTACCTCTTATGCAGAAGCATACGACTATCCGGTTCCTTGTTGACCTTCTCATGGTTGATCCTTTGACTAAGCATGCTGCGTGGCTTGCTGGAGTCAACAAGCATGGTTGGATCTATGAACCGTTTAAGGTTGCATGGCTAGGCTTTTTCCAACTGCTAGGCTCACTCGATGGCGAACCTGCCGAGGTCTACAACTAGGCTTCGGTCGGCGATCTGTTGAGTTTTGGTACCTTCCGGCGCGCACGGTCGTACCGAAGCACATTCATGGCTTCTTTAGCTGGTTTGTGCTTCTGTTCGGCGCAGGGGCCGAGATAGGTAGGGGACAGCAGTCTGGTAGTTGGGAACTCTTTAGAGTTCATGAAGTGCCTGCGGGTGTCGTACACTGGTTGTATGCGCCTCGGGCACTTCTTTTCGTTTCATATCAAGAACACAAAGACACTGTAGTTAGTGCTTCGGAGGATTTCATTTATGACGTTAGCTGAGCAAATGTTTCTTAATAGGATTAACGCTATTCGTGCGCCAAAGCGTGCGAATATTGGCGTTGGCGGCGGTGCTTCTATGCCTGCTGATCAAGGTCCATTGCCTGACGGCGGCAATCTTGGGCAGCCGATGCAATCAGGCGTCGTGCCCGGGCGCAATCGTTTTACTGTGGGTAACAGCGCTCGTGGCAATATTGACCTTGGATCGTTTATGTCTGCGCGTCCTAATCAAAACGCATTGGCGCAGCTTGCCCAAGATCCACTGGCGCAGGTAGATCCTTACAAGGCTACTACAGGTTTTGGAGGCTTCTTTCGTCGCCTACTCGGTGATGATGCTAATGAGCGCAATGAAGCTGCCTCTGCGCAACGCGGCCAATTGCTAGCCAAGAAGTGGCTGCTGGATCAACAGAACCAAGGACAAGTCGGTGTACTGGATAAGCAGCATCAGTACGAGATGGAACGACTGAAGGCTGCATCGGAGCTTAACAACTCTGAGACGCAATATCGCACGCAACTTGGCCTGCAAGGCGAGCAACTTAAGAACCAATGGGCTTTGCAGCAGGAAGCTGAAAAGATGAAGCAGGCGCGCACAGCTAAGTTTGACGAACTTACTGGTATTGTTGGTGATCCTATTAAAGCTGCCATGTTGCAAGAACGGATGCTTACTGCGCCTCTTAATAAGATGGAAGCTGAGACCGCGGATGAATTGGCGGCCGCTCAAGGAACTGGTCGTTATGCACCGCAACCTCGTCAGGCGCCTACCGGTTTTAAGTCAATCACTGGCAATCTTATTCAGGATGCAGCTACTGGTGCTTTGCTAAATTACGATCCAGATACTGGCACTATGACGCCCGCCGGTCTTGCGCAGCCTCCCCAAGATTTGAACGCGCTTAGTGAGCAGACTCGTAAGATGAAAGAGGCCATGGAGCAACAAAATACACTGGCTGAATTGAATGCTGAACCGACTGTGATGGGAGGTCTTAAGGCGCTTGGAGGTGAAGTTGCGCAAGGCGCGCTTGATCTTGGCAAAGGTGCATTTAACGCCACTTTTCCTAACGTAGGCGGGGCGCTTCAGGGTGCCAAAGAAGCCTATAATCCTGTTGCTAACTGGTTGAAAGAAAAAGCTCGTCTCGAACAAGACCGTAAACGCAAGATCTACGAATCCCAGAATCCCCAACTCTTCCAATAACATGCCTATTACAGCACAACAGAAACTAGAAATCCTTCAGAAGGTCGGAGTTGATCCAGATAAATACTGGCTCGATGACGACGGCAATGTCGTTGATCTACCGAAGGACAACTCTGCGATGGCAGGCGCTAAGACTGCGCTGCTTAACCTTCCTCGAACTGCGGCTGGTATTGGCGGTGCGGCACTCGGTACGGCTGGCGCAGGTGCGCTAGGCCTTCCTGCAGGACCTGCTGCCGTAGCTACTGGCCTTGCTGGTGGTTTTGCCGGCGGTGCGGCTGGAGCTACTTTGGGCGAGATGTTCCAAAACGCTGTTTATCCTGATGATGTTAGGCTTGCACAAGAAGCTCGTCAGGTGCGTAATCCTGTAGCTACACAGGTTGGTGATCTTGCGTCGACGGCGGCTTTTATGCGGCCAAGCATCAGCCAAACGCGCGATGCTATTCGTGGAGTTCGTGCGCTTACGGCGCTGCCTAAGTTCGCCAATCTGCGTCCTTCGCAGTCTGGCGCGCTGATGAATATGGGAATGGGCGGAGCTATTGAAGCTGGCTCTACGCTGGCTCAAGGAGGCGACGCAGGTGATGTTGCTAAGAATGCTGCAATTGGCGCACTGTTCTCTAATCCAACATGGCTTGCAGGCAAGATGACTCGCGGAGTCTTTTCGCCTCACGTGCCTGATGTTGGTTTGCGTGATGCCGTTAATCCTGCTGACCTACTGGTCAAGCCCGGTGAGCCTGTCGTCGAGAAGCCCCGCGAGGTTAATCCTGAACTGCTCAAGGCATTTGCTAAACAGCAGAAGGCTGATGCTAAGTTGGCCGAACAGCTTGCGGCGCTTAAGGCTAATCAGGAAGCTGCTGCTAAGAAGGCGCAGATTGATGCAGCGCAAGGTATCGGCTTTGATCAGCCGTTGCCTGCGCAGGACTTCACACTGCCTCAGGATCTCAACTCGCTTGAGTCTCGCTTCTTGCGTTCGACTGCGGTTGAGCCCGATGTCGAGGTGACGCTTGATCCTCAACAGCCTAAGCCGCAGCCTAAACCTCCTGTCATTGCTGAGTCTGGAACTCCGGGCGCGCTCGATCAGGAGCTTGGTATTCGGATGACGAAGCCATTCTTCGATTGGTGGGCCAATAATGCCGGCGAGAACTACCGTACGCGCATGAGCCTCGGTCGTCCTACAGGTGATCAGGGACAGTCTGTTGCGGGTGTTACGGAAGGAACTCGTGGCGCCGATGGCAAACGGAATATCACCGTTGACGAACAGGCATATACTGACACTGCGCCGCACGAACTGACTCACGGAATGATTTTGGATGTTCTCCAACATGGTAAGAAGGGTGAGCAAGCTGAGATGCGCAGGTTGCTCAAGGCTGCTGGAGTAGAAGAAGAAGCCTTTGTGCAAGGCGTCGGGGAAGATGTCGTGCGTCGGTTCATGGATAAGACCGATGACTCTTGGCGCAGCGCCTTTGTGTCGTTTATGAAGTATAAGTTCGGACGCGCAACTCCTGCCGATGCTCGCCGGATTATGTCGAACACTATGCTTCGGGGTGGCGGACCTAAGGGTGTGGCGAAGATCGTAGCTAAGCCTACACAGGAAGTTGAGCAGCCCGTGCCGCCTGTTATTCCTGAGCCTCCTAGGGCTGAGGTAAATGCGGAGGAGTTGGCTAAGACTTATCAACCTGTCGAGCAGACGCCTGCCGAAACTCCTGTCAATGACGAGTTCAATAGGTCTATGCAGGAGACACGCGATAGGTTGCGTGTTGAGGAGATGAACAGGCAGAATGCGCAGAAGGTTGAAGGTGTGCGCGGTGAGGCTGTTGAGACGCCTGTTCGTAGACCTGTGCCTGTGGTGGAGCCTGCTTCCGTTGAGCCTGTCATGCGTGAGGAGCCTCCAGCGATGGAGCCTCCTGCGCAAGAAGCAGAAGCACCCATTGACCTAGCACAGCCTAGGTCTGCCGAGCTTGTCAACCAACCTCAGCCTAAAAGGCCCGTAGGTTCTGCACGTCGTGGTGCTGAACGTGTCGCTGCTAAGGAGTTTTCTAAGCTTAAACGCGAGGTTCGCAATATTGATCCCGCCGAACTTACTGACGTTGACCGTCCAGTCTCACGTACCTATTCTGGCGAGTCCATTCCCGCCAATGTACGTCGTGGTCGTGCTAACGCTACTAACGAACGTGAATCTGCTGCTGACCTTGAGGCTCGTAGGATCGAGGCTAGGCTGTCCGGTGAGGAGAGGCCGAGGTATCAGGAGAAACGTCCAGAGGATCGCACCTTCTCT
>JACCDR010079678.1_pt1 | contig 22277 bp, 19 predicted proteins | sample 7446431 | NCBI WGS metagenome assembly JACCDR01 (sample SAMN15323443, study PRJNA562643) | freshwater metagenome | isolation source: river surface water | place: USA:Blue River Watershed | collected 2017-08-17 | reverse complement strand
TTGATCATTGTTTGCCATTTAGTTACTGGCCAAACAACGACTTATGGAACCTACTGCCCGCCAGTCGGCGCGAAAATCGCGCCAAAAGCGATCGCATCCCCAGCCAAGCCCGGCTGCACAACGCCAAACACCACATCCTAGACTGGTGGCAACACGCCTGGCAGACCGAACCCGAGCGCAATAAGTTCTTCATCGAAGCCGCACTCTCTCTACCCAACGTCGCCTACAACTGCACCGACTTCGACACTATTTTCGAAGCCCTACAATTCCAAACCGTCGGCATCCGGCAGCGTTTGCAAGTGGCGGAATGGTAGGGTGGGGCAACGTCGTAAAAATGTAGCCTCTTCAACAAGATACTTTGATAAAAGTTGCTTGCGCTGCTGTTGGTATCGCAACGCTGATTGAGTTTTTAAGGGATAGATATGCAACAAGTTGGGATCTATGAACAGCTCATCACGCAGTTTATTGCGAGAAATGGGCTTTAGAAATACCCCTTCAAAGCAAGTCCATCATCTTGGAGTGAGTCAGTGGTTAACTAATTGATATATTTGAATAAAGGCTGGACGTTATCTTTTCAGTATCCGTTATGGGTGCTGTAAAGGTTGCATGTCATCATACTAAACAGAAAATGTCCTTGCTCAATTATCAGCAGTTGATAAGATATGAAACCAATGTATAGGCGTACAGTACTCTGATTACTTACGCATACTTTTGCACGATTACTCGCTTTTTTAAAAGTAGCACTTAGAAATTAGGCCGAGCTAGTAAACAATTCGAGTTAAAAATGAAAAATGCAAATCAAACGCGGTGCGTTATAGGGATTAAAGGCCAAACCCACGACCCCGATTACCCAGTTGATATCTGGTTCGACTCGCTTAAATCGCTAGCGAATGTGTTATCGAAAGAAAATCAGCAATTGTTAAAAGTTATAGCCGAGCAAAAACCGAAATCAGTTACTGAATTGGCTGCGCTTACAGGACGTGCGGTCAGTAATGTGTCTAGAACACTGAAAACATTAGGTAAGTACAATTTAGTTGAAATGCAAAGCACAAGGACCATGCTTAGCCCTAGAGTCATCCATCGAGAATTTTTAGTAGTAGTGAACAATGAACAATAAAACCAATATCCTAGAACAAGCGGAATTACTTCTTAAGAATGTAGCACTTCCGCATGTACCGAAAGAAAGCGAAGTTGAAGCTGTAATTGATCAATGGTTACATGCCATTGCAACTGATAGTCAGTTTTACTGTAATCCAAATATAATTAAGCCAGAACAACTCAAAGAAAATGTAATTGGTCTACTAAAAGAGAATTTATTATTTAAAACACGTGACATTTTCTTTAATGATGTATTTGGAGGTTTAAAGCTAAAACCTGATTTTGAAAGTAATTTTCGCTTTATCGATTTATTTGCAGGGATCGGTGGTGTAAGGCTCGGATTTCAAAAAAATGGAGGTGTTTGTGTTTTTTCTTCCGAATTTGATAAGCATGCTCAGCAAACCTACAAAAATAACCATGGTGAAGTTCCATTTGGCGATATAACAAAGATCCCAGCAAATGAAATTCCGGATCATGATATTCTTTTAGCAGGTTTTCCATGCCAGCCATTTTCGCATGCAGGGCTTAAACTAGGTATTGAAGATACTAGAGGTACTCTATTTCATGACATAGCTAATATTCTAGAAACAAAAAAACCAAAATTTGCATTACTAGAAAATGTTAAAGGGCTCATTAGTCATGACCAAGGTTACACATTGAAAGTTATCCTTAAAACGCTAACAAAAATAGGATATAGTTGTAACATTCCTAAAAGTGTCATTGAACATGGTTCTACAAAAGAAATTCAAGCCTTGGCCAAAGAAATGGTTCTAAAATCAACCGACTTTGGAGTTCCTCAGAATAGACAGCGAATATATATTGTTTTATGGCGTGATGGTGAAATAGATACATTTGAATATCCTAAACCAATTGAAGCTGAAGTAAAAGTTGGTGATATTCTTGAGAAAAATCCAGATCCTAAATTGACTATTTCGGATAATTTATGGGAAGGGCATCAGCGTCGAAAAGTTGAAAATAAAAAAAATGGTAAAGGTTTTGGTTTTGGCTTAGTAACAGAAGAATCTTTTTATACTAATACTATTTCAGCAAGGTATTATAAAGATGGTAGTGAGATTTTGGTTGGCCAAATCGGGAAAAATCCTAGAAAGATTAGCCCAAGAGAAGCGGCGCGTTTACAAGGCTTTCCAGATGAATTTGAACCCAGCGCTTCAAAAGTTCAAGCGTATAAACAATTTGGTAACAGCGTGACAGTTAATGTAATTGATGGATTAGCTAAAAAAATTAGGAATATATTAGATGGCATTAATTGATTTAAGTAAAAAATTCATAGAAATAAAAAGCTCAGTTGAGCGAGTAAAATTTACTGATGTTAGGCTCACTGAAGAATTTAAGAAAAAATATGAGCTCTATCTCAGTGAAAATAAAGCAAATGGTTATTCTAAAGTTGAGTGGGCTGAATTTTCGACTAAGATAACTACATCAACTGGTAAATCTATTTTTATAACTAATTTTTGGTTTTATATTGCTGCGGAGCTTTCTAATTACTTAGATGGTCTATCACAACAAAAAAATATTTTTAAAGATATATATAAGGACACAGATCTTCAACAAGCTGCCGTCGCTCTAAGAGATGGAGTTTCAGAACAAGAAAAAAGCAAGATTGAAAATTATTTCAGTTCAAAGGGTTATACAAATGATGCTCTTGAGTGCTTTTTGTCATTCGTATCGGATTACAAAAGTTGGGGAGGAGGTAAAACAATAGATCGCAATGATTACTACGTATCCCCATTATTACAGGCTGGAAATTTGTTGGCAGAAACTCAAAGTGCAGTAGCCGAAATAGCGAAGCAAATGTCTGAATATCCAGCTTTGAAAGATTCATTTACACCCATATTTGTGAATAAGCCAAGATCATTACATATTGATACGCATGGGAAAGAGATTTTAAAATCAGAAACAATAAGATCTTTTGTAAAAGAAGTTTTTCAATACTTATATCGTGAGAATCTTAGCGATCCTTTGTCCTCTTGTTTGGTGGAAGTTGAAACCGATTTAGGTAAGAAGTATCTAGAGCTTGTCAAAGGAGATCAAAAAATATACAGATTGTTTTTGGTTTCTGATACCCGCTTGGAAGTTTCTGAACTGACATCAGGTAGCAATATTCGATACTTCAATGAACCATTTAATAATGGTAGTCAGTTGTTGTATCTAACGAATCAGTGGGCTGATAATAACGGAGATTCAAAAAATAGTCGTGACTTGGGGGCTTTTTCATCGATATTCAACGCTATTTATCAAGACTTGAAGATAGTTAAAAAAGATGGGTTTTATGTTCTTACTAGCACAACAAATAACGTTGGACTGGGAGAATATTTATCCAAACCCTTCCTCCTTCTCGCAGGTATCTCAGGAACTGGTAAAACCCGCTTTGTGCGTGAGCAAGCAAAAACATCACAGCAGTTTGCTGAAACCTATTGTTTAACTTCGGTGCGCCCTGACTGGCATGAGCCGAGTGATTTGCTTGGCTATATTTCTCGTCTTGCAAAAGACGGAAAAGCCGAATACATCACTACCGATGTATTGCAGTTTATCGCCAAAGCCTGGCGTGCCATTGCTGATAGCGATTTAACCGTTGGTATGCAAGAGAGCGAAGATCTAGGTAAACGCTTCGTGGTATCAGGTGAGCGTGCTGTACTTGAACAGGTATTACCTTACTGGCTGTGCTTGGATGAAATGAACCTAGCCCCTGTTGAGCAGTATTTTGCCGATTATTTATCGGTGCTGGAAACCCGCGAATGGAGTTGGACAGGTGAAAGTTTTACCTACAGCTGTGATGCGCTATTAAAACCCGCCACCATTGAAGAAATCGCGGATAAAGAAAAGCTACGCAAAGCACTAGGCTTTGATAACAGTGAAAATAAAAATTATGACGAGCTTTGGCAATTAATTTGCCAATATGGTTTAGGTATTCCGTTTAACCTGCTGGTCGCAGGCACGGTGAATATGGATGAAACCACTCACGGCTTTTCACGCAAAGTGATTGACCGAGCGCTAAGCTTTGATTTTGGTGCGTTTTTCCCTAACGATTATAACGACTTTTTCACCCCAACCAGCTGCAATAAACGCCTTAGCTATCCTATTTGGTCACACGCCAGCAAAGCAGACTTAGACAATACCTTTGATGCGGATGGCACAAAAACCGTTGCGTTTTTATCGGCCGTTAATGCAGTGCTAAAAAATACACCGTTTGAATTGGCATTTCGTGCGCTCAATGAACTTCTTCTAGCGGTTGCCAGCAGCCAACCACAAGATGACCTGACCCTAAAAGCCGTATGGGACGACTTTATGATGTGTAAGGTTCTGCCGCGTATCGAAGGCGATACCGACAAACTGACTACATCAAATCGCAAGGATTTGCTGGAAGAGCTTAGCGATGTGCTTTCAGACCAGTTAGCCCCTATTTGGTTAGCGTCTGACACAGACGAGGCCAATCAACGCCCTGACTTGTATCGTGAGAAAATAGTGCCCGATGGTGCTACTGAAGAGGAAAAAGTACTGCGTATACCTTGCCGTTCAAAAGCGAAGTTGCAGTGGATGAGCGAGCGATTAGCCAGTGCTACCTTTACCAGTTTCTGGCCTTAATGAGTCTGTGCTGTTTGATGCCTTCTGCAATGAATGCAACCTATAAGCGGAACCCGTACAGTGATGGTGTAAGGAGTGGTAGGGAATGCCGGAGTTAATACGATTACAAACCCCTGACTTTGAGTTTTCGGTCTGGGCGAATGATATTAGCCAGCGGTTGAGTGCGTACCAGAATACAATGGCGCACAGGGCGAGCGCTAATCATACGCAACCTAGCTATGAATTGCGCTTTGCGCCAGCAGCGCAGCTGAGCAATGCTATTGAACCGCAAGGGCTAGTTGCAGATGAACTGGTACAAAGTGGGTTAGATGAAAGTGACTTAGCCGAAAACGACCTTGTTGCCAATGGCTTAGCGAAACACGCTGAGCTGGAATTAAATTCCCCGTTGTTTTTTGAGAATACTCAGTACCAATTCGAGTGGGTCTTTTTTACTGAAGTAACTAATGCGCGGTTAACCCACCGCAGCCAAAGCGTAAATGAGGCATTCCGTTTTGCCCCCGAAGTAAAAACCACAAGGGGCGTAGTGCCCGCACGTTTAACCGGCACCATTAATACCGGCAATGATGTAGGGTGGTTAAGTTTACCACTTACCTTTGAGCACAACGGAAAAACTCAGACTCAGCACATAGCCTTTGAAGTGCTGCCAACCAAAATGGCACTGCACCAAGACTTGCCTGCCATGTACCACACCATTGATAAGGTTTACCCCCTTTGGCGCTTTAGTTTGGTCGAAAACACCGAGCAAGATGCAGCGACAAGCCAGCATCGTGGGCATTTTCCACTTATGTGGTTAGCTAATTTTGCCGCGTTACGGGAGCGTTTTGAGCAAGGCTTAAAAGTGATTTGTGCAGCCCCTCATAGCCGTTTGCAACCGACGGTAGCCAATATTAAAGCGGCCAAATTAAAAGGCCGTTTGCCACATAAGTTAGCGGCGCAAGTCAAGCAAGATTTTGCCAATGGCCAGTACGATAAGCGCTACGCGGTCGAAAAAAAGCAACTGAGTGTCGATACTCCAGAAAACCGCTTTATTAAAATGGCGGTGAGTAAAAGCAAGCGGCAATTAGCGGAGTTTGAACAAAAGCTTAGACAAAGTAACCAAGCGCCAGAACGGCAACGGTTATCGGATTCATTTTTAAATGAGCTGCATAGTTGGCAGCAGCCGCTACAAAAAGTTTTAGGCCAGAGTTTTTTAAAAGAGGTGGGTGCATACACAGGGTTAAGCCGTGAGTCGTTAGTGCTACAGCAAAAAACAGGTTACAGCGCAGTGTATCGTATTTGGCAGGAGCTGAAATTTTATTTAGATGTGTTTGGCAATCAGTCGAGCATTTCAATGAAGTCGGTGGCCGAGATTTACGAAGTGTGGTGCTTTTTGTGTTTGAAACAGATTTTAGAGCAGGACCTCGGCTTCGAATTGGTGGAAAACGGGGTGACTAAGCTCGCCCAAAATGACTTTTTTGAGTACCAACTAAAAGACGGTTTTGCCGGTGCATTTCGCTTTAAGCGCAGTGATGGCGTAACAGCAAGGCTGGCACACGAGCCTAAATTCACCAAAAAGGGCCAAGCAATCCGCTCCTATTTGGTGAACCAGGAGCCGGATATTGTGTTGGAAGTGACATTGCCTAAAAGCGCCCCTTTGATAAAAACCGGCTCAGTGACATCAGAAGAAAAGCAGTTTATTTGGCTGTTTGATGCCAAGTATCGTATTAAAACCGAGAAAAACCGCTTTGATGACAGCAATGAAGATATCGATAGTAAGGATTACGTCCCCGACGATGCCATCAACCAAATGCACCGTTATCGAGATGCTTTAATACGCCTAACTGAGTCACATCCGAATATCAGTGATGATCCTCCAGTGAAGAAAAGTCGTCCCGTATTTGGGGCTTATGTGTTTTATCCAGGCTACTTCAAGCAAAACCTAGAGCGAAATCCTTACGCATCAGCAATTTCAGAGGTCGGGATCGGTGCATTTGCGTTATTGCCAAGTCAATCTGAGGTTGGCTACTGCGGCCATCAGTGGTTATTAGAGTTTTTACAAGAACAAATTGGCACTGTACCAAATGCGCAAAACGGACAAAACAATATGGCCTCGTACACTATTGTAAGTATGGCTGAAAGGTTATACGTACAAGAAGCTGCGCGCATTCCTTACTACGGAATGCGCCAAGTGTTATATCCAGATCTGACCATGACGGTTGCATTGGGTGGGCAACGCGGGCGAGAAAATCGCTATTTTGAAGAGTTTGAGAAAGGAACTGCCAAGTGGTATCACTTGCCACAAAACACGTTTTTGCAGAAATTTAAGCAGCATATTGCTGAGGAAATTCGCTATTTGGCGTTAGCATCGACCTCCGACGCTCAAAGTTCTACCAAGCAAATTGACAAAATTTGGCCTGTTAAACGCGTAACGTTGTTACCACGCTACGCTATTACTGAAGAACAAGCGGGGAGACAATCAGATTCTGTTGATATTTATTATTTGTTCGAACTGGGTAAACCTCTCACCCTACAAGCACCTGTGACCAATGTGCCGCATCGCCCATTAAAAAACTCGATGAAATTCACAACGTTAATGTATCTAGAGAGTGTTACCAAGTTTTCTGATATTAAAAAAGTATATGAAGACGCGATGGTGTGAACTACGAAATTATATAGTGCTTTGTTAGGGGGCGAGAATATAAAACATGCTGCTTTGATGAAAAGTCAGCTTAATTAGCTCTGTGATTCCCATCATCCCTTTTCCTAACCGAAACCACCTTACCTTTAGCATTGCGCTGAGTTGTTTTTCGGGGGCTAACTACAGTTTTTTTGCCTTGGTATTGACCCTTGGCGTTGTAGATGTTGCCGCGTGCGTCAGTCTTTTGCTGTAGTTTTCCTTTGGCATCGAGTTGTTTGCTGCCGGTGGTGGTGGTGATGGTTTTGCCGGTGTAGTTGCCGTTGGCATTGTAATGTTTACCGGTGTTGGTGGTCTTGCCGATGTAGTTGCCTTTTGCGTCATAGTGGCGGCCGATGGCGTCGGTTTTTTGCAGCAGTTTGCCGGTGGCATCATAGGTTTTGCTGGCGCCTGTACCGGCAAGGGTATTGGCAGCGCCTATGCTTGGGATCAGCAGTAAAAGAACGAATAGGTAGCGCATTATGCCCTCGGTGGTTGGCTAATAACATCATGTTGATCGCGATTTTTCTGCCCGTATTTACAACGTCTTTTTTACTCTGCTTGATCGGCATGCGTCAAGTTTGCACCTTGTATTCACATTGATGCACCCGTTAAGTTTACTCTGACAGCTCTATGGAGCCGTCGGTCTAAGATTGCTGCTCCGAACATGCCGTACCATTTGTCGACGATTTCCAGCAGATTACTGTGCTCAGTCGCATCCTGCATTTCCATGCCCCAACCGTCCAAGATTAAGATCGCTCTTGATAGAGCTGTTCCTGCAGTTTTGGATAGCGTCCGTCTGCTTCCAATTCAGCGTGTATTCGAGACGGGCAGTCGGTGCTAGAGTTTTTTATATAATTTACAGCATGTTAGCTAGGCCTGCCGGAGAAAAACTTCGAAAGGCCGCTTGCAAAACCTCAACATTCCCTCTACTTTGTATCTCAGATTGGTACGCATACTGATGCCTTTTTAGCAGGCAAGATGTGCGACTGAATGTTCAAACTCAGTCTAAATAAAGGGAACTGTGATGGATAACACCATTGTATCTTTGTCGGAACAAGCGTTTTTTACCGTGGTTACTGCGGCGTTAGAAGCTTACAAGGTTGACCATGCTAAAGCGTCAGACAACCCAGAGACTCATTTAGAAACTTTCGGTAATTTATGGGGTTACGAGACAGCCACACAAGACGGTGTCATGATTTACCATATCAATAGTGCCGATGTGTCGACAGCCGCAGAGCGAACAGAATCTAGTGTGCGTCCAAAAGACGACGCTTATACCCTCAAACAGAATTTTATGAATTACTTTTTCCCTGAACTGAAATTCTTGGGGGATTACCACAGCCATCCGTATAGTTTGACGCGCAGTGATGTCAAAACCGAATTGGATTTAGAGCGGCATCAGCTCTATCATTTTTCGCCGGCAGATTTTCGAGCGGTTGAACAGGAACATAAGGAAGGCAAAAATTATCGTGTAGGTTTAGTCATCACTGTGTATGAGCGTGAGCAGCGTGTGCACCGCCAAGACCAATGGATTGACGATACCAGTTGCGTGCGTTTTCAGTATGACAATGTAACCATCTGGATTAAAGCCTATGTTTGGAATGGGGAAGACTTTAGAAAACGTGCCGACAAAAAAGTGAGCCTGATTTGCCCAGCGGTTGGTTTTACCTTACGTAGTTTGCGCGAAGCATCAGTGTAGCGTGCCTGCGATTAGCGTTGGCTTCATTTTATTAAGCTCAGCCTACTCTTGTTTATTTGAGCCGGCTCAGACGGCATTCAGCCCGTCTACGTAGCCATAACTGTAAAATCTTAATACTGTGACATGGAACGAAAGCAGCCTGCTGGTCACAGGCTGCTATCACCGATGTAATTCGCAGTGTCGAGCGGACTTTGCTTTTGGTGTATGACCGCTCTCCTCAATCAGCATTAAATCGCATCGCCTGCCTGAAAGCTTGATATGCCCCACAAGTAGAACCTCAGCCCCACTTTTGGCTATGATGCGCACTGCAACTGCGCATCATAAAGGTATCTGTATGAAACTAGGACGAAATGAGCCTTGCCCCTGTGGCAGTGGGGAAAAATATAAACGTTGTTGTATGGATGCGTTCTCGCAGCAGCAAGCGGCCTTGCTCGATGATGCGCAGCAGATTTTGGCGATGAACCCAGATTTAACCTTGGACGAGTTGAATGTGGTGATGCAGCGTCATATGGAACAGCGTAATAACGCGCCGCTGGATGAGTTTTTTGGCTTATCGCCGAATCAGATTGGCGATTGGATGCATGGCAATTTTGATAACTGGCAAGGGTTTCGTATCGAGGTGCCCACCGCGTTAGACCGCAGCCCTGTGCTGCGTTATTTAACGCTGATGTTTGAGGAAGCCTTGCAGCACGATGGTGTGATCAAAACCACCGCGAAAGGCAATTTATCGGCCAAGCTGGTTAAGCAAGCCTCTGATTTACTTCCCGAATTTGCCGTGTCCGCGTTTGAGCGGCACATTAGCATCAGTGAGTTTGCCGGTATCAACGAAGATAAATTTAATGCCCTGCATTACACCCGCGTGCTCGCTGAGGTCTGCGGTCTTATTTATGTGCGCAAAGGTGCATTGCATGTGAAAAAAACCGCGCTGCAGCAATATCAGCGCCAGGGAATAGCGGCATTTTTTAAACCCATGTTGGCGGCGATGCTCAGCAGTTACAACTGGGCGTATTTAGATGGTTTTGAGCAAGATGTTGATTTACGGCCATTTTGGATTTTTATGCTATGGCGGCTGCACATCCATCAGCAACCTGAGCGCTTAACCGACGAGATGATCACAGCCTTTCCGCCCTTGCTTGATCTGATCCAACCGGTTTTTTATGCCACGCCGCCACAGATACTGCACTTGCTTATTGAATCGCGGTTTATCGAGCGTTTTTTGCAGTTTTGGGGTTTTGTTACGCTTGACCCGCGTCGGCCATCGTTGCCGGCGGCGCATGAACCCGGCACTGATGACGTGGGCGTGGTTGAATCTGCGGCCAGGTCTTTGGCTACGTCTGGCGAGATCTCTGGCACTGCTGTGCCCGCGGCAGCTCGCAGCCGGTTAACGCTGCAGCCACTGTTTACACAAAGCTTCCGGTTTTCTGTTTAGGGTAAGTTTGCGGTTGGGGGCAAGGCCACAATGTTAGCGCGTTAAAGCGCAATCAAGCGTGTTGTGGGGCTATGCCCCCAACATTTTGCCTCATGCGCAGTACATGCCGACGTGAGACATAAAGCCTTCACGTCACTGCTGCGGCAAATCTTTCACCAAGCCCTTCACCAAGCCCTTCACCAAGCCTTCGCCCATACCTACAGCACACGCGCACATCCCTGCGATGCCGTGTCATTTTGGTCACATCGTCGTCATTAAAAGCTGTTTAGCTTGTACGACCAGCTGTGTCAGCGGTTGGCGAAGACGACGTTGCCCGATACACTCGGCGCTCTTGTAACAATTGGTTAGTAAAAGGCTGAACGTGTCGTGGCAATTTTTAACGCTTTTGATTCAAAATCTCGCAGTAATGATTTGATGGGCGGTGTAACAGCGGCAATTGTCTCGCTGCCGTTGGCATTAGCGTTTGGAGTTGCCTCTGGTGCTGGCGCGCAAGCCGGTATCTATGGTGCCTTGTTGGTGGGTTTGTTTGCCGCGCTTTTTGGTGGCACCCGCACGTTAATTTCCGAGCCGACTGGCCCCATGACGGTGGTGACCACCGCAGTCATTGCCAGTTTCACCGCGGCGCATCCCGACAAAGGCTTAGCCATGGCGTTTACCGTGGTGATGATGGCGGGTTTGGTGCAAATTATCCTCGGCGCCCTCAAGTTTGGCCGTTATATCACGCTGATGCCGTACAGTGTGATTTCTGGGTTTATGTCTGGGATTGGCGTGTTGCTGATTATTCTGCAGCTGCCCAATTTGCTGGGGGTGGCCGGCATTAGCGGCGGTGCCACAGGGGTGTTGGAATCGCTGCCGCTGCTGCTGGAGAAGATGCGTTGGCCAGAATTGCTGCTGGCGTTATCGGCGCTGGCCGTGATGCAATTTGCGCCAAAACTGTTGCCGCTGCGGGTGCCGCCGCAATTGCTGGCGTTGGTGGGCTGTACCTTGTTATCGGTCTGGCTGTTTGATGCCGATGATATCCGCCGCATTGGCGAAATTAACATTGGTTTGCCAAGTTTGGTGGTGCCGACCTTCAGCTACGGTGAAATTACCCATATGCTGGTCAGTGCGGTGATGCTGGGTGCACTGGGCTGTATTGATTCACTGATCACCGCGGTGATTGCCGACCGCTTAACGCGGGTCGAGCACGATTCCAATAAAGAGCTGATTGGTCAAGGGCTTGGCAATATTGCTGCGGGTTTATGCGGCGGTTTGCCCGGTGCGGGTTCCACCATGGGCACTGTGGTGAATATTCAGGCTGGTGCCAGCAGTGCGTTATCGGGCGTGACGCGGGTGGCGACCTTGCTGGTGGCGTTTTTTGCGGCGGCCGGCATTGTGCAATATATCCCGATGGCGGTACTGGCGGCGATCGCCTTTAAAGTGGGGATGAACATCCTCGATTGGGCCTTTGTAAAACGCGCGCATCAATTGTCGCATTCAGCCGCAATGACCATGTATGTGGTAATGGTATTAACGGTGTTTGTGGATCTGATTGTAGCAGTGGGCGTGGGCATGTTTATTGCCAATCTGATTACCATCGATCGCCTATCGCAGCTGCAAGAGCGCAATATCAACGTGATTAACGATTCTGGCGATGCGTCGGACTTGCGGCCAGCCGAGAAGCTACTGCTGGATAAAATCAATGAAAAATCCAATACCTTGCTGCTTAGCCTCAGCGGGCCGATGATTTTTGGCGTGGCCAAAACGCTGCAGCGCGAGTCGATTGCCGTTAAAACGGCGCACACCTTGGTGATGGATTTACGCCGCGTCCCCTTTATGGACTCGACCACCGGCCTTGCCATTGAAAACGTGCTGCTCGATGCGCAAGAGTGCAATTGTCAGGTGTATATTGTGGTGCCACGCAAGTACAAATGGGAAGCCAACTTTGTGGACAGCCATGCCGATTTACAGGTTTTTCATAGCCGCTTAGAAGCACTCAGCACCTTGGCCGAACGGCACGAGATTGACGTAAAAACGCTGCTACAAGGCGTGCCACTGCGTAGCAGTAGTAGCGTGCAGCAGTCATAACGTGCAGCAGTAATAGCGCGCAAATTCGTAAACGCATGTTAAAAAGTGACAAGTTAAAAATAGAGGCGAAGCGGCCATCAATGCTGGTTTTGTGCACGGCAAACGTTTTGGCCGTGTTAAACAGTAATAAACGGAATTTCGGCGGCCTGTGCTTTTAGGTAAGTCGTTCGTGACATAATATTTTCACTTAACACCCTAAAATACTCGACATCGTCTGCTGTGATATCGGGCTGCTCTTTTAAGTAATTGATAATAATACTGCCCGAGCCTTGGTCAGAGAGCTGTTGGATCACTTTATCTGCAAGCCCAACGAATAGTCGCGACAATAACTTCTTACTAATCATACAGGTCTCAGCAAAGTCAGCTAACTGATAGGCATGAATATCCTGCGGTTTAAACTCGTCCCCCATGGCCATCGCTAAAACATGGTTAAACTGTGGAAACATCGCGATATTTACCAAATCATACGCGGGTGTAAATCGGATGTTCTGCTTATCGAAATACAGCGAGACGTTTTTGCCGTGGCCATCGTAATTGCTGATCACTAAATTGAATAATTGCCAGAGGATCAGCCATTGTGTACTTTCTGCGGGCGAAGACATGCCCCTGCAAAACTGAAACAGTTTTGGCAGGCTGGCGCCATCCCGAATATGCTGAACGTCTCTGCCATCGCCAAGATTGCGTTCATATTTATGATCTCGCGGTAAATTCAATGCCTGGCAGCCGTCTATCACATGACGTCGCATCACTTTCTGCGTTTGTGCAACGTATTTGCGGTCAAATCGTTTCACAACGAGCGCTGGGTGAGGGCCGAATCGTCTAAATGCCACTTCTGCGGTTGGAAGGCCGACGGCAGTTGACAGTTTCATGCAAAAAAATTCGTTCAATACGAGGTTAGGGCAGTTTTTTCGTTCAAATTTCAGGATATGAGTGGAACATAATGAGCCGTCACCAAAGCCAAGGTTACCAGTTTCATCCATAAAAACATTTAATTTGTCCTGTACACCAGCCACGCTGAGCCGTGGTTTGTCATCCCATGTCAGTAAACCAAACTCTTCTTTTACATTCAGTCTTGCGATGAGCTCTGCTTCGTCAAGTCGTCTGAAGATGGGCAGACGCTCATCTGATTGGCGCTGTTGATCGGGCTTAAAGGTCATTGCGCCAGCTAAATCATGACCAATAGCGCGAACTTGCGAGTAAACATTTTTTTCGGAAACACCCAAGTGTTCAGCGAGTAGTTTTCGTGCTTCGCCCTCGGGGAGTGCGTTATCAATATAGTTGTAGGCGACTTCTGGAGTATGTTGATTATTCAGCGGCAGATGAGGTGAAATGGCGAACCCCTGTTGCTGCCACTGCGGCGTATAGCTAAGTTTCAGTAGGCTGGTGGTGTGATCCCGTGCCAATGTGCCGATGATATCATCGCCATAACTGACATCTAGTTGATAGGCATGCATGTTAAAGGCGTCAGTGTTCACCATCATCAAACCCACTCGTCCTCTTCCGTGGATGGCGGCGTGATCAGCATCAGCTCTTTCGACGTCAGTTTAATGCCCAAGCCTCGCAAGACAGAGAATACCGCAGCTAAAGTACAATTCGCGTTACCGTTTTCTATGCGTGACAGTGTATTGATGCCAATTCCACATAGTGCGGCGCAGTCGACGAGTTTAATACCGAGCTCTGTTCGTTTGGCTTTGATCAATTGCCCCAGTATTTCTGCGTTATCAATGAACGCTGAACTCGGCATATCTGAAACGGTGACTCTCTTTGCCATTATAGAAGAACTCTATTGTCATTAATCACTATATTTGGTGATTATAGAGTGGTATTGAATAATTTCAAATATAATCACTAGTAACGGTGATCAAATGAGGCTGAGGGAAGGTCTTATAAATAATTAACTGATAATGGTGATTTATTGGTGTCGAATCAGATATGTAGATGTTTGTTGTGCTCCGCGCCGTCTTCACAAATAGCAAGTTTACCATTCAAGCCAAGTATTTAAGCCCCAACCTCACTTTTTGAGGTGAATAAACTCGCTATTCACCTCGCTATTTGATTAGATTAACGCTTGTAATCACCTCACCACGTGCGTAGATTGGTGCTGGTATTCCCCTCAAAAGCAGGAGCTTTGTCTATGTGGATATGGCAACAAGCAGATTGGCCGAGTCAGCAGCAAGTTGAATTGCAGGCGTTTCGTTATGACGAAGCCGCACTGGCGCCGATGCTGCGAGAATTGCATTTTTTGCAGGGGGTTTTGCTTGGCAAAATGGGTGTCCAGGACAATCAGCAGGCGGCACTTGATACCATGCTCGCCAATCTTCTGACCTCGAGTGCGATTGAGGGGGAGCGCCTGAATCACAGCGTGGTACGCTCATCACTGGCAAGGAAGCTAGGTATTGAAGAGCCACAAAGCGTCGCGACAACAGCACAGTCCGAAGGCTTGGCCGCAATGGTAACAGACGCAATTGGTAACTGGCAGCAGCCATTAACCTTAGAGCGTTTGTTGCAATGGCATGCCTGGCTTTTTCCTGCCGAACCTTCATTGATGCAGCGAGTGCAAGGAGGCCAGCTTCGCGGTGAAGCGCCCATGCAGGTCGTTTCCGGCAGAATTGACAGGCCCAAAGTACATTTCGAAGCGCCACCACGCGACGTATTGGAAAGCGAGCTAAATCGTTTTATCGATTGGTTTAACCGCTCGAAAGATGATGCCAATTTAGACCCACTGTTGCGTGCTGGTATTGCGCATTTCTGGTTTATTACCATTCATCCGCTTGAGGATGGCAATGGACGATTAGCTCGGTTACTGACCGATCTGGCGCTTGCGCAGGCAGAGCATCAATCAATCCGGTTTTATGCTATGTCAGTGGCGATTTTAGCGCGACGTAGTAGTTACTACGATGTCCTCGAACAGAGCCAAAAAGGCGATATCGATATCACCGCATGGCTTAAGTGGTTTCTCGATACCTTAAACATGAGCCTTAAACAAGTGCTGGCGGATATCGAACAAACGCTGCAAAAAACTAGATTCTGGCAACAGATTGACCAAACTCAGCTGAGTAAAGAGCAAGTTAAAGTACTCAACCGCTTACTGGATGGCGATTTCAGTGAAGGCATCAGCAATAACCAATACGGCAAAGTGGCCAAAGTAAGCCCAGCAACCGCAAGCCGCCATTTGGCGCAGTTGGTTGAAATGGGCTGCTTGCGCAAAACTGCATCGGGGGGAAGGAGTACAAGGTATTTGGTGGTGAGATAGGGCGGCTCTGCTGAAACTCGACAGCATTGATAGTGTGAATACGTCAAAATCGCTTGGTACTTATGCCGTCAGTATCCCTTGGTAATCACACTAATTCAATTTATCGAAGATAACAGGCTGGTCTTTGGTATCTTTGAGGGGCACCATTGAAAGCCTGTCATGCGAAACCGCATCTTAGTAAAAGCGAAACCACAGCTTAGTAAAAGCGAAACAACAGCGCTACCTACTTAGAAAAACTCTTGCACATTCATCGAGCGTGTTGTCGTGCAGCTTAAGTACTGGCGATTTGTTTGATTTCAGCTGCGGTTGTCATAAGAAAAAGCTCCATAAATTCGACACTTATGGAGCTTGGACTAGTAACTATTTCGAGGTCTTGCAATAGGGCGACTGGTAACCAAACTAGTAACCATCTGCTTTACGCTACTTGAGCCAGAAAGATACAGCTTGATTAGGTCATTATTTTTATATCAATCACTTACACCAAGCTGATTCAGCTTGAAACAGCTTAAAAAATCATTCGATGTTTTGGATCTGCTCGCGCATTTGTTCAATCAACACTTTCAATTCCACCGCGGTATTGGTGATCTCGGTGGAGATGGCTTTGGATGACAGTGTGTTGGCTTCGCGGTTGAACTCTTGCATCATAAAATCCAGTCGACGGCCGATGGCGCCCCCTTGTTTGAGGTGATGGCGGCATTCTTTGACGTGGGCATCCAAACGGTCGAGTTCTTCGGCCACGTCGGATTTTTGTGCCAGATAGGCCATTTCCTGTTCGAGGCGGCTGGGTTCTAATTCGGCTTTGATTTCTTGCAGGCGGCTGAGTAAGCGTTCACGCTGCCACTGCAGGGCTTGCGGAATATGCTGGCGCAATTGGCTGACATGCGTGCTGATCTGATCCAGACGATCGCGGATCAGCTGCTCAATAGCTTGCCCTTCACGGCCACGGCCGGCTAAAAAGTCTTGCAACGTATGGTCAAAACCACTGAGCAGGGCGGCTTGCACTTGGTCTAAATCGGCCTCGCTGCTTTCCATGACGCCTGGCCAGCGCAGAATGTCCATCACGTTTAACTGCGATTGCGGCTGCTGTTGTTGCAAACTGGCGGCGGCGGCCAGCAACTGATTGGCAAAGGCATGGTTGATTTGCAGCTGGCTTTGCTGCTGGTTGGCGCTAAAACGCAGCGCGATTTCGAGTTTGCCTCGCTGCAATTGTTGCCGAAGTTTGTCACGCAGCAGCGGTTCTAGGCCACGAAATTGTTCCGGTAAGCGGAAGTAACTTTCTAAATAGCGTTGATTTACCGAACGAATTTCCCATACTGCCACGCCCCAATCGGCTTTTATTTCATGGCGAGCAAAGGCGGTCATACTGTGGATCATGCTAGGTATCCTTGGCAAGGCAAAAAAATCAGTATACCCAGTTCTGCCGACAATGGCGACTGCAGGGCAAATCCGCCCTAAACATGACAAAAGCCCCGGTTAACCCCTATAATGGCCGTCTATCCCGCGATCCAACCGCACTCAGAGGTGTTTTATGCGTCCAAGTGGCAGAACAGCCAGTCAGATCCGTCCGATTTCATTTACCCGTAACTATACTGCCCACGCCGAAGGCTCGGTGCTGGTTGAGTTTGGCAATACCAAAGTACTGTGCACGGCATCCGTCGAGGAAGGGGTGCCACGGTTTATGAAAGGGCAAGGCAAAGGCTGGATCACCGCCGAATATGGCATGTTGCCGCGGGCGACGCACACCCGCAATGATCGTGAAGCGGCCAAGGGCAAGCAAAGCGGTCGGACCATGGAAATTCAGCGTCTTATTGGTCGCGCACTGCGCGCGGCGGTCGATTTAAGCCTGCTGGGCGAAAACACCATTACCTTTGATTGTGATGTGATCCAAGCCGACGGCGGCACGCGCACGGCGGCGATTTCTGGCGCTTGTGTGGCGTTAGTTGATGCCATCAACCATATGCGTGCCAAAGGTATTATCAAAACCAACCCATTGAAATATATGGTCGCAGCTGTATCGGTTGGTGTTTATAAAGGTGAAGCCATTGCCGATTTAGAGTATGTCGAAGACTCAGCGGCCGAGACCGATATGAACGTGGTCATGACCGAAACCGGCAAGCTGATTGAAGTGCAAGGCACAGCCGAAGCTGAACCATTTAGCTTTGAAGAGCTGCAAGATATGTTGGGCTTAGCCCGAGTGGCGATCCGCGACATTATCGATGAACAAAAACGCGTGTTGGCGTGAGGTAAGCATGAAAGCCTATCAGCAGGAATTTATTGAATTTGCCCTGGCACGTCAGGTGCTGAAATTTGGTCAATTTACCTTAAAATCTGGCCGGACTAGCCCGTATTTTTTTAATGCGGGTTTGTTTAATACCGGGTCTGATTTGGCGCGGTTGGGGCGTTTTTACGCTGCCGCCCTAGTGGATGCCGGTGTTGAGTTCGATTTACTGTTTGGCCCGGCCTACAAGGGCATCCCGATTGCCACCACCACCGCGGTGGCGCTGGCGGATCATCATCACCGTGATGTGCCGTACTGCTTTAACCGTAAAGAAGCCAAAACTCATGGCGAAGGTGGCAATTTGGTGGGCGCGCCACTGCAGGGCCGCGTGATGTTGGTGGATGATGTGATCACCGCCGGTACCGCGATCCGTGAATCGATGCATATTATTCAAGCCGCCGGCGCCACCTTAAGCGGTGTGCTGATTGCGCTGGATCGGCAAGAGCGCGGCCAAGGTGAATTGTCGGCGATCCAAGAAGTGGAGCGCGATTTTGCCACTCAGGTTATCTCGATTATTGGTTTAGCTGATTTAGTGCGTTACTTGGCAGACAAACCGGAGATGGCGGAACACTTGGCGGCGGTGCAGCAGTATCGTGCGACTTATGGTGTAAACGCATGAGCGAGCAGTTAAAACCTAACGGACAAGGGGTGGCGCGAATTTTTCGTGCCACTGAGTGTTCGCGTAAAGGTTTAGTGGCAGCGTGGCGGTTTGAATCGGCGTTTCGGCAAGAAGCGGTGCTGGCGGGCTTGTTGTTCCCGGCATCCTTCTGGTTGGCACAATCGGTCGAGCATTGGGCACTGCTGGTGGCGGTGCTGTTGTTGGTGCTGATTGTGGAGCTGCTTAATTCCGCGATTGAATCACTGACCGATCGGGTGAGTTTGGAGCGGCATGAATTATCCGGCCGCGCCAAAGACATGGGCTCGGCGGCTGTGACCTTTAGTTTGCTGATTGCAGGCTTAGTTTGGGGCGCTGCGCTCTACACCGCCTTAGCTAGTTAATACGAGGGGCTAGCTAATAATAGGAGCTAGCTAATAAGAGCGACTGGCTGATACGAGCGATTGGCTAATACCCGCCACAGGCTTATACGAACCACAGGCTTAGACGAACCAAGGTGGGGTAAAACGCTGTCTTGTCGCGTTACATCCTGCTGCGGCGTGGTTGATCTGTGTAACTCGCACCGAGTTACACAGCATTCCTAAACTTAGTATTCGTTGACCACGGCATTAACTGGCGGCCGCACGCAAGGATACGTGGCTTTGTTCCGTGTGCAGTTGCTGGCTGATGGTGATTTTTAACGTCGCCCAGTGCAGCTCATACTGCGACAGTGGCGAGCGTTTAAAGCCTGTGCGCACGAACTGATGGATTTTGCCCTCACACAGCGCTAGCAATAATGCCGCAATGGCTTCTTCTTGCTGTTCCTGCCGTTTGCTCGGCCGCCGTTTACCATCACGCAAACAAGTGCGCAGCTCGGTTTCAATCCGTTCAAATAACTGCGTGACGCGCTCGCGTAGCCGCTCTTGCTCACCTTGCAGCGCTTCGCCGGTCAGTAAACGACAAATGCCTGGATTGCGTTCGGCAAACATGAGGATCACCTGCAGCAGCATGCCCAAGCGCTCAATCATGGCGTCCGGTTGTTGCTGTACGGCGCTGAATTTGTCTTGCAAAGTGGTTTCGGTAAATTCCAACAAGCCTTCAAACATACGCGCTTTGCTCGGAAAATGCCGATACAACGCGGCTTCCGACACGCCCACCGCCTCAGCCAAGGCGGCGGTGGTGATCCGTTGACCCGGATTATTCTCCAGCATTAACGCCAAGGCTTGCAGGATTTCATCTTTACGGTTCGACCGTTTTGCCAACGCCATAATGGTTATTGACGTCCGGAGTGGCCAAAACCACCTTCGCCACGGCTGGTCGCAACAAAGTCATCGACCAGATTAAAACTGGCTTGCACCACCGGCATAAACACCAACTGCGCGATCCGCTCGCCCACTTCAATGGTGAATGCTTGCTGGCTGCGGTTCCACACCGACACCATCAACTGGCCTTGGTAATCAGAATCGATCAGGCCAACCAAGTTACCCAGTACAATGCCATGTTTATGGCCTAAACCTGAGCGCGGTAAAATGGTGGCGCACAGATTGGCGTCGCCAATATAAATGGCAATGCCGGTGGGCACTAATACGGTTTCACCCGGTTGTAAGGTGACGGCTTGGTCTAACAGCGCACGCAGATCAAGCCCCGCCGAGCCAGGCGTGGCATAACTTGGCAGGGGATACTCAGTGCCGATGCGAGGATCAAGAATTTTGAGTTGAATGTTGTTCATGTAAACGCTCTTTAATGGTATCGAAAATTTGGTGCGCAATCTGGTGTTTATCCGCCAACGGCAAGCCACGCTCACCACCCGGCCAGAACAGCGTCATGGCGTTTTGATCACTATGAAAACCTATGTTGCTGTTGGATACGTCATTGGCACAGATCAGATCTAAATTTTTGCGCTGCAATTTGTCTTTGGCGTACTGCGCCACTTGCTGCGTTTCGGCGGCAAAGCCCACCGTAAATGGCCGCTGCTGCGACAAGGCGGCGACGGCCGCAATGATGTCGGGGTTTTGCACCAACTGCAAACTCAAGCTGGATTGCCCTTGTTGTTTTTTCAGTTTTTGTGCGGCGACCTGCGCCACTTTGTAATCGGCCACGGCGGCACAGCCAATAAAAATATCGTGCGCGGCAGCATGCTGCATGACGGCGGCATACATGTCATCGGCACTTTGCACCGAGATCCGCTGCACTCCTGCCGGTGTTGCTAACTCGACTGGGCCACTCACCAAGGTGACCTTAGCGCCACGCGCTGCGGCGGCGCTGGCCAAGGCGTAGCCCATTTTCCCTGAACTATGATTGCTAATAAAGCGAACAGGATCAATGGCTTCGCGCGTTGGGCCTGCCGTAAGCAAGACCGATAATCCCGCCAAATCTTGCGGTGTGGCGGCGCTGGTCTGCGCTTGCGTCGCTGCGCTGGTGAACATGGTTGCCGTGTGCTCGACCATGTATTCGGCAATGGCAATTGGCTCCATCATGCGGCCTAAACCGACATCGCCACAGGCTTGTTCACCCGATGCTGGGCCAATGATGTGAATATTTCGTGATTTTAATGTTGCTAAATTGGCTTGAGTTGCTATGTTTTTATACATCTGCTGATTCATGGCCGGTGCCACGGCCAAAGGGGCGCTGCTTGCCAAAATGCAGGTGGTGAGTAAGTCACCGGCGAGGCCATGGGCAATTTTGGCGATCAGATCGGCAGTGGCAGGCGCCACTAGGATCAAATCGGCCCAGCGTGCGAGCTCGATATGGCCCATAGCAGCTTCGGCTTGCGGGTCCAGCATGGATTGGCCAACCGGTTCGCCCGACAGCGCTTGTAACGTCAGCGGCGTAATAAACTCAGCACCGCCGGCGGTCAAGATGACGCGCACAGAAGCGCCACGTTCTTTTAAACGCCGCACCAAGTCGGCGGCTTTATAAGCGGCAATACCGCCACCGATGCCAAGCAATATGCGTTTGCCATGCAGCGGCTGCGCAGCAGCGCCGGATCCAGAAGAAGCTACGGTCATGGGCAGATCCTAGAACAGCGAGTGTCAATGCAAAGGCCGTTACGATAGCACGAACCCGAAAGAAGGACGAGAGATGGCGTTTAATGAGTACTTATCTGGTGAATTACCGCGCGAAAAATTGCTAGAACGTGGCGTGGGTGCATTGTCCGACGGTGAGTTGTTGGCGGTATTTCTGGGCCATGGTTTACCCGGCGTGGATGTGCTGAGTCTGGCGCGGCAAATTTTGTATCAATTTGGCTCGTTGCGCGCGCTGTTTACAGCATCTGAGCAGCAATTTTGTCAATGCCAAGGCTTAGGGCAGGCGCGCTACGTTAAATTACAGGCGGTGATTGAGCTGTGTCGGCGTTATTTGCAGCAAGATCTCGAGCGCTGTACTGTATTTAGCGAACCGGCGCTGGTCAAAACCTTCTTGCAATACAGCTTGGGCTTTGAGATGCGGGAGGTCTTTATGCTGCTGCATTTGGACAGTCAACACCGCTTAATTAAGGCTGAACCGCTATTTTATGGCACAATTGATGCTTCGCCGGTCTATCCGCGTATTGTAGTTCAGAGCGCTTTAGCGCATAATGCCGCCGCCGTTATTTTGGCTCA
>JACCDR010211478.1_pt1 | contig 22279 bp, 25 predicted proteins | sample 7446431 | NCBI WGS metagenome assembly JACCDR01 (sample SAMN15323443, study PRJNA562643) | freshwater metagenome | isolation source: river surface water | place: USA:Blue River Watershed | collected 2017-08-17 | reverse complement strand
CTCGAAAGAGCGCCGAGACGAGTTTCTTGAAGATCGGAGGGCAACGGTAGATGCCTGAAACTCAGGGCGAATTGCAACAGGACGCGCGCGCGAGAGACAACGCGGCAACGGCGTTGCCGGAGTGTCGCACCGAGGGGCAACGCGCGTTGCGGCTCGTCCCGGGCTCGCTCTCGACCATCGCCGGCGCGGTGGGCGTCGACAAGGGGACGATCAGCCGGTGGCGCTCGGGCGACAAGCTCCCCAACGGCCCGATGCGGGCGCGCCTGCACGCGCTGTACGCCATCGCGCCCGACGCGTGGGACCGCTCCCCCCTCGGCGCCGGGAAGCCCGCCACGAGCGAGCCAGGCGCCGGCGCGGCGGGAGCCGAACGCCTCTCCACGCTCGAGGAGACGCTCGCCGTGATCGACCAGCTCAAGACTCAGCTCACGGAGCCGCTCGCTCCCGGCGAGCGCAAGGGGACGCTCGACAACCTCGGCAAGATGCTCGCGCTGCGCGCTCGCCTCGAGGAGAAGGGCGAGCTGATGGAGGCTCGCATCGTGCGCGAGCACCCGCGGTGGCGCGACATCATGCGCGGCCTCCCTGACGTGCTGCGACCGTGGCCGGCGGCGGCCGAGGCTGTCGCATCGTGGCTCGCGGAAATGGAGGAGGCGTGAGGGCGCCGACCGCGCGCAAGCCTGGCCGGCCGAGGGCCGAGCTCGTCACGATGCCCGGGTCGCTTCGTGACGCGATCCTCTCGATGCTGTCCGAGTCGCGCGCGATCGCGTTCCCGACAACGCGGTACCAGCGCGACCCAGTCGGCTTCTTCGAGGACATCCTCGGCGTGACTCCGTGGGAGCGCGAGGCGGCCGTGCTGCGCGACCTCGTCGAGCACGACCGCGTCGCCGTGAAAAGCGGCCGACGCGTCGGCAAGAGCCACCTCGACGCGGGCGCGGCGCTCTGGTTCTACTGCTCCTTCGAGGACGCGCGCGTCACGATGACCAGCACGACCGCGCGGCAGGTCGAGGACATCCTGTGGCGCGAGCTCTGCATGATGCGCATGCGCGGCGGTCGGTGCGTGCGGTGCAAGGCCGAGATCGACGCGATGGTGTCGTCGGGTCTCTCGCGCATCGCGGCCGAGTCGCGCATCCCGCGTCCGTGCCCGCACTCGGCGGTCATCGCCGAGGAGCCCGGCGTGAAGCCGAGCACGGGCCTCCGCTCGCCAGACTTCCGGCTGATCAAGGGCGCGACCGCGCGCGAGCCCGAAGCCTTCCAGGGTATCTCGGGCGCGAATCAGCTCTTCATCGCCGACGAGGCGAGCGGCATCGCGCAGGGCATCTTCGACGCGATCAGCGGCAACCGCGCCGGCGGCGGCAAGGTGCTGCTCACTGGCAACCCGACGCAAAACTCGGGCGAGTTCTTCGACGCGTTCGGTCGCAAGAGCAAGGCGCAGATCGGCGACGTCGGATACCACACGATCACGATCTCCTCGGAGGACTCTCCGAACGTGCGCGCGGGTCACGTCGTGATCCCGGGCCTCGCGACCGCGGAGTACATCCGAGAGCGCGAGATCGAGTGGGGCCGCGAGTCGGCCATGTTCAAGATCCACGTGCTCGGCGAGTTCGCGCTGCAGGAGGAGGGACGGATCTTCTCGGTGCACGCGATCCAGCAAGCCGAGGAGCGGTGGCACGAGACTCCGGAGTCGGGTCGACTCTTCATCGGCCTCGACCCCGCGGGAGCGAGCGGCACCGGCGACGAGACGATGTTCGCGATCCGTCGCGGGCTGAAGCTCCTCGCGCTGCTCCCGTTCCGCGGCCTCACGGACGAGGGGCACCTGATCCAACTCCTCGGGCTGATCGGCAAGTACAAGCTCCCGCGCGAGACGCCCGTCGTCGTGCTCGACCGCGAGGGCTCGATCGGCTCGTCGCTCGCCGGCCTGATTCGCGCGCACCTCGACGCGCGCGAGAAGTCGTTCGAGTTCGTCGCCGTGCGCTCGTCGGACCGCGCGATCCGTCAACCCATGGTCTACGACCGCATGCGCGACGAGCTCGCGGCGAACCTCGAGACGTGGATGCGCGACGGTGGAGCGATCGTCGAGGACGTGAAGCTCGCTGCCGAGCTGCACGCGCTCGAGTGGAGGCAGGCCGCGAACGGTCGACTCAAGCTCACCGCGAAGGAAGACCTGCGCAAGACGCTCTCGCGCTCGCCCGACCGATACGACGCGCTCTCGCTCTCGTGCTGGGAGCCGCTCTCGCTACGCGAAGAGCTCTCGCCGTCGGCGCAAGCGGCGGCGCCGCGCGAGGAGTACGTGCCCGAGCGCGCGCTCGACCCGTACGCCGCGGGGGACACCTGGCGATGACGCCCGGACGCCGATCGCTTCTGATCATCCTGCAACTCACGCGACGCGAGCACGTCGCCGCTCGCTGCGGCGTGTCGCGGTCTGCGGTCGACAAGTGGTGCGAGGGGACGCTCGTCCCTGGCGCGGAGGCTCGGGAAGCCCTCTGGCTACACTACGAGATCCCGCTTGATTCGTGGGCGTTGCCGCGTTGCTCGGGAGGGCAACGCCTGAAACGGACACACGGCTAGCCGGCTTGCTCCCACGGTGGTCGCCGTGGGGCTCTACGATCACGTTCGCGCGTTGCTCGGCGTCTCGGCGTATCAGCCGGCGCCGCGTCTTGCGGCCGGACTCGATAGCCCGCAGGTCGAGGCGCTCCGCGAGGCCATCGGCGGGCAGCTCCAGCCGATCCCCGTCACTCCGACGCGCTGGTATCTCTCCGACCTCGAGGCCGCCGAGATCCAGGCGGACCAGGGGCAGATCCGGAGCGCGGCCCAGCTCATGCGCGCGGCGTTCCGCGACGGCGTCCTCGCCGGCGTGATGTCGACGCGCACGTCGGGGCTCGTTCGCCTGCCGAAGCAGTTCTCGGGCAACCCCGAGATCGTCGCGGCGCTCGAGCAGGGATCGACCATCGAGGCTCGTTCGGTCTTCGACGAGATGTGTCCCGCGAGCGAGCTCGCGATGCTCGTGCGCGACGGCGAGACGCTCGGCGTCGGCGTTGCCGAGCTCGTGCCGGTCGACGGGCGAGATTATCCGGTCCTCGTTCGTCTCGACCCCGAGTTCCTCGTCTACATCTGGTCCGAGAATCGGTGGTACTTCCGCAGCATCGCGGGGCTGCTCCCGATCGTCCCGGGCGACGGTCGATGGGTGCTGCACACGCCGGGCGGTCGCATCGCTCCGTGGCAGTCGGGTCTCTGGCGCGCGCTCGGTCGCGCGTACATCCGCAAGGAGCACGCGAACCTCCACAAGGACAATTGGGAGGGCAAGCTCGCGAATCCCGCGCGCGTCGCCGTCGCTCCGCAAGGCGCGACGGAAGAGCAGTCGCAATCGTGGTTCCGCGCGGTGCTCGCGTGGGGCGTGAACACCGTCTTCGGAATGAAGCCCGGCTACGACGTCAAGCTCGTCGAGAGCAACGGACGCGGGCACGAGAGCTTCGAGAAGACGATCGCCGACCAGAACAACGAATTCGTGATCGCGGTCTGCGGACAGACGGTCACGACCGACGGCGGCACCGGCTTCGCCAACGCTGACGTGCACCGCTCGATTCGGGCGGATCTGATCAAGGCGACGGCCGACGCGCTCGCGTACACGATCAACACGCAGGTGCTTCCGCAGTACGTCGTGTCGCACTTCGGCGAGGCCGCGCTCTCGAACGGCGTCACGATCGCGTGGGACGTTGCGCCGCCGAAGGACAAGGCGGCCGAGGCTTCAAGCCTCACGTCGGCGGCGGGAGCGATCAAGGCGCTGAACGAGGCGCTCGCGTCGAGCGGTCGTTCGCTCGACGTCGATGCGATGTGCACGCGCTTCGGCGTGCCGCTCGTTCGTGCCGAGCAAGCGACGGCAACGTCGACGAACGTCGTTCCGATGCGAAAGGCGGTCGGCGCATGAAGTCGCGCACGTTCACCGCGCACGGACAGCCGCTCGCGCTTCAACCGCGCGCGTTCGGCACGATGCTCTTCGAGCCTCCGGCGCCGCGCTCCGTGAAGCATCTCGAGGGCGGTATCGCGCTCGTCGAAGTGCAGGGCCCGCTCATGCACCACACCGACTGGTGCGCGGACTCGTACGATGACATCAAGGCGCGCGTGCTCGGCGCGCTCGAGGCGGGCGCGCGCAAGATCGTGCTCTCGATCGACTCTCCCGGCGGCCTCGTCTCGGGCTGCTTCGACACGGCGGACGAGATTCGCGCCGCGTGCGATGCGCGAGGCGCCGAGCTCGTGTCGTACGTCGACGGGCAGGCGACGAGTGCGGCTTACGCGCTCGCGTGCGTCGCGTCGAGGGTCTACGTCCCGCCGACCGGCATCGTCGGCTCCATCGGCGTGATCGACGCGCTCGTCGACGCGACCGTGCAGGACCGCGCGGTGGGCCTCGGCTTCACGATCATCTCGAGCGGTGCGCGCAAGGCCGACGGGAATCCGCACGCACCCACGACGGACGCGGCGGTCGCGGCTACGCAGTCCCGCGTCGACGAGCTTGCCGAGCTCTTCTTCGCGCACGTGTCGGCGCGGCGCGGCATGCCCACCGACCGTCTCGCAGCGCTGCAGGCCGGCCTCGTGCACGGCGCGCAGGCGGTCGCGCTCGGCCTCGCCGACGCCGTGCTGACGCTCGATCAGGTTCTCGCGCTCGTTCGGTCGGGCGCGGTCGCGGCGGATGCGTCCGCGCAAACCACCACCACCGAGGAAACGAACATGGACGAAAACGAGAAGGCGTATCGCGCCTCGCTGCAGGCCATCCTCGACGACGAGAAGTCGGACGACGCGGCCAAGGCGAAGGCGAAGGCGATCCTCGCTGCGATGGACGGCGAGGAGCCGGACGGCGACGAAGAGAAGCCCGAGGGCAAGGCCGAGGGCGACGAGGAGCACAAGGAGCCGGACGGCGACGAGGCCAAGGCCAAGACGTCGGCGGCGGGCGATGCAACCGCCATGGCGGCGCGCGCCCTCGCGCTCGCCGAGGTCACGCGTCGCGACCAGCTCCTCGCGAGCCGTCCCGACCTCTCGGCCGAGCAGCGCAAGGCCCTCGCGGCCGTGCCCGTCGACGCGCTCCCGTCGGCGCTCTCGGCTATCCCGCGCGCGGCGGCGAAGCCCGCAGCGACGGCGACCGTCCAGGCTACGCGCGGAGACACGCAGAACGGCGCGGGCACGAGCGCGTCGACGTCGCTCGTCCCTGACGAGGCGCTCGATCGCGCCTTCGGCACCGCGAAGGCGGAGAGCCCGATCCGCAAGGACAAGGACAACCCGCTCCGCACCTACTTCGGCACGCTCACCCGTGAGCAGGCCAAGGCCATCACCGCCAAGCACAACGGAGGCGCACAGTGACCGCCCTCTCCACCGACAAGGCTCTCAGCCGCGAGGTCTGGAACGACCAGACCTTCACCCTCAAGTCCGGCGAGCTCGTCTACAAGGGCGCTCTCGTCGCCATCGAGCTTGGCACCGCGTACGTCGTCGAGGCGACCGGCGCATCCGACGAGCTCGTCATCGGCACCGCGATGTCGAAGGTCGACGCGACGAGCGCCGAGAAGCCCATCGCGGTCAAGCTCGAGCGAGAGGTGAACATCCTCTACCTCGCGAACGGGTCGAGCATCGTCGCCGCGGATCAGGGGAAGCTCTGCTACGTCGCCGACGATCAGACCGTCTCGCTCTCGCCGACCTCGTCGGGCGCGAGCGTGGCCGGTCGCGTCTGGAAGGTCGACTCGGTGCGCGGCGTCGCCGTCGAGCTCCTTCAGCCGCTCACGCAGGGCGGCGCGCTCCTCGCCGAGCGCTCGCCGGGCGCCTTCGCGGCGAACGACCTCGTCATTGCGGCGAACCCCGAGAGCGGCACCGTCTTCGACGTGCCGACGACGGCGGGCGTCTCGACGGTCACGCTCCCCGCGAGCGCGCGCGAGGGCACGACGATCCAGTTCGTCGCCGACGGCACGAAGAACGGGCACACGGTCCAGTACCGCGACGCGACCGGGCCCGTGAACCTGACGACCGCGCTCCTCGCGAGCAAGCGGCACCTCGTCGTCGCGACCTACCTCAACTCCAAGTGGTACGCGAACGCGTACGTCGCGCCCTGATCTCGGGCTGATCTGAAAGGAACACACGATCATGGGTGCTCTCACTCCTACGCTGCTCCTCGGCCTCGAGGACCGCATGAACATCGAGATCGAGCGCGAGTACGCTCGACTCACGACCAACCTCTGGTGGCAGGACGTCGCGAAGACGCGTCCGTCCACCGGAAAGAAGGAGGTCATCACCTGGCTTCTCTCGACGGCGCAGATCCGCGACCTCGGGAGCAGCGCGGGCAACCTCTCCTTCGACGACCTCGTCGCGACCTACACCGAGGTCGAGAACAAGTTCGCCGGCGCGGGCCTTCGCCTCTCGAAGGCGCAGCTCGAGGACACCGACGGCGGTGGGCTCGACCTCGCCGCGCAGTGGTCGTCGGACGTCGGCGCGTACATGGCCTACTGGCCTCAGAAGCAGGTCGCCCACGCGCTCAAGAACGGTCACACCGCGTCGCTCTACACGGGCTACGACGGCAAGGCCCTCTTCGCGACGGACCACCCGTTCAACCCGCTGAACACCTCGGCGGGCACCTTCCAGAACATCTTCACCGGCGCGTCCTCGGGCTCGTACCCCGGCGCGTGTCCGATCGATGACGGCGTCACCGCCGACGTCGCGCTTGCGAACCTCGCGAAGATCTTCGCGTACATCGCAACCGTGAAGATGCCGAACGGAGAAGACCCGCGCTTCCTCCGTCCGACGAAGATCATCTGCGGCCCGCGGATGTTCCCGCGCGTCGTACAGCTCACGAGCGCGAAGTTCATCGCGCAGGCCGCGTCGAGCGGTGGCGGCTCGGCGGACGTCGAGAAGCTGATCGCGGCGCTCGGCTACTCGCAGCCGACGAAGGCCGACGAGCTCGCCGGCTTCGAGAACGACACGACGTTCTTCGTCGTGTGCGAGCAGGCGGCGAGCTCGAAGCTCGGCGCGATCATCTACCAGGAGCGCGAGGCGTTCCACATGGACTCGTATGGGCCCATGAACCAGGCCGACCTCGGTCGGAAGCAGGAGTTCGAGTGGCACGTGCACGGCCGCAACGCCGTCGCCGCAGGCCACCCGTACCTGGTCTTCAAGTGCAAGGCCGCCTGACCAACCTCTGAGCCAGCGGGAGAGGTTCCCCCAATCTCCCCGTCCCATCTCCCGCTGGCTCGGTCTCTCGCTCTGCGACGCGATCCAACATGACGACCCCGTACCTCACCTTCGACGACTTCAAGGCGCTCTCGCTCATGCCGAGCGAAGACCTCGACGCCGTCGAGCAGGCGTCGCCGGGTTGGATCGCGGCACAGCTCGAATACTGGTCCGCGCAGATCGATTCGCGGCTCCGCAAGCGCTACGCGGCGCCGTTCTCGTCGCCGTACCCGATCGCGGTGCGTGGCTGGCTCGCGCGGATCGTCACGATCCGATGCTACCTGCGGCGCGGCGTCGACCCGAGCGATCTGCAGTTCGCCGAGATCAAGGCGGACGCCGACACCGCGGTCGCGGAGATCAAGGAGGCGAGCGACTCGGTCACGGGTCTCTTCGACCTTCCTCTCCGCGAGGACACGACGTCGACCGGCGCGACCAAGGGCGGCCCGTTCGTCTACTCCGAGGCTTCGCCTTACGCGTGGATGGACGCGCAAGCGTCGACCGGGCGCTCCGAGGACAACCGCGGAGGGGGCACCTATGGCTGACCCCAACGCGTCGGCGTTCGCCGTCCTCGAGGGCAAGATCGCGGCGTTTCGCGTGAAGCTCGCGGACGTTCCCGACGATGTCGTTGACGACGTCGCGGGCATCATCGACGAAGAGCAGCGACGCACCATCGCGGCGAAGGTCGACGCGTACGGCGCGCCGTGGCCGGAGAAAAAGCGCAACGACGGCGAGTTCCGCTTCGTCGCTCCTGGCGACGTCGTCACGGGCGCGATCGGTCGCACGATCATCACCCGGATCCGGACGCGACACGTCGTGCTGCACCACCTCGGCTACGCGCGCGGCGACGTCGTGCGTCGCGTGATCCCGTACGGCGGCAAGATCCCGCCTCGCTGGTCGGCTCGCATCAAGGAGCGCGTGCTTCGCGCGTTCCGGGAGGCGACCTCGTGAGCATCGTTCTCGCGGTTCCGCGCGCCTACGACGCGGTCGTCGAGCGCTTCGCCACCGAGGGCACAGCGTGCGACTTCGCGTTCGGCTGGCGAGAGAACATGCGCCAGGTGCCGAGCTCGAGACGCATCGTCTGGCAGCCGGGAGACCCGAGCGGAGCCGTCGGCGACGTCGGAGCGGCACGCTTCCCCGGACGCAACCCGCGTCCGCTCGGCACGCTCGACGAGCTCGTCACGATCTACGTCGAGGCGCGCGACGACTCCAACCCCGAGAACGAGCGCGCGCAGTACCAGGCCGCGCGCGAGCTCTTCGACGCGCTCGTGCGAGCGCTCTACCTCGCCGCGCGGGGCAACTACACGATCGCTTCGTCGAAGTGGGACAACTCGAAGAACCTGCGTCGCCGCGGCGCGATGCTCGTCGTCGTCGTCGTCTTCGCTTCGATGATCCCCGACGCCCCGCTCGAGACCGCCCCGACCGACACGGTCGCGGCCATCAAGCCGAGCCTCGACACCGTCGACGACGACGTCGGCACCGAAGACCCCGAGTTCACCGTTTCGCCCGCATGAGGAACGCATGACCCAGCCCTCCGTCAACATCACCGAAATCGACGGCGCCCTCGGCGTCCTCCCTCCGACGAGCTCGACGCTGCTCGCGCTCGTCGGCGTCGCGACGAACGGCGCCACCAACACGCCGATGGCGTTCGGCACGCTCTCGGCGCTCAAGGCGGCGCTCGGCGGCGGCCCGCTCGTCGACGCGGCGGCGCACTACCTCGAGCGCTACGGCAATCCGGTCCTCTGCGTGCGCGTCTCGGCGATCACCGCGGGCACCTTCCCAGGCGCGCCGTCTCCGTTCGATGCGGTGGCGTTCGTCGGCGACGGCACGAGCGTCCCGACCATTGCCAGCTCGGCGACGAGTGACGGCGACTACGAGGTGCGCGTCGACATCGTCACGGGAGGCCAGCGCGGCTCCGCGGGCATCACGTACAAGTACAGCCTCGACGGAGGCCGCACCTACTCGAAGACCTTCGCGCTCGGCACGAACATCAGCATCGCGATCGGAACGACCGGCATCGTCTTCGACCTCGCGGCGGGCACGCTCGTCGCCGGCGACTACTGGACCGCGGCGGCCTACGCGCCGGTCCCCACCGCGGGCGCCGCGCTCTCTGCGCTCAACTCGCTCTCGGCCTCCGTGCAGCCCTGGTCGCTGCTCCACTACGTCGGTCCCGTGGACCAGACGATCGCGGGTCACCTCGACGGCGTGATGGACACGCTCCGCAGCCTGCACAAGCCGCGCGCGTGGATCGGCAACGTCGCGGTCCCGGAGATGGACAACGATCTGACGACTCCGCTCGACGTCTCCGTCTACCAGCCCGCGGTCGCGGCGGTCATGGGCTCGTACGAGACGACGTACGGCATGATCTGCGCTGGCGACGTGCGCTTCCGCTCGAGCCTCACGGGCGGCTACCACCGTCGCCCGGTCTCGTTCCTCGTCGCCGCTCTCGCGGCGTCGGTGAGCGAGGAGATCAACATCGCCGACATCAACCTCGGCCCGCTCAAGAGCGCGACCGTCGCGGACGCGTCGGGCAACCCCGAGTGCCACGACGAGTCGGTCAACTGGGGGCTCGACGACCTGCGCTTCTGCGTGCTGCGCACGTGGCCCGGCTACTCGGGCGTCTACGTGAATCGCCCTCGCCTCTTCTCGGGCGAGACGAGCGACTTCCAGCTCCTACCGCACCGCCGCGTCATGAACCTCGCGCACGTCGCGCTCTACGCGTACTTCGTGCGCCGGCTGAACGCTCCGATCCCGGTCGACAAGTCGACGGGATACATCCTCGAGAGCGTCGCGAAGGAGCTCGAGGCGGGCGCCGAAGCTGCGCTGCGCACGGTCCTCGGCGCGAAGCCGAAGGCGTCGGCGTGGTCGGTCGCGGTCTCGCGCACCGACGACATCCTCTCGACGAAGACGATCCACGTCACCGCGCGCGTCGTGCCGCTCGGTTACGCCGAGACGATCGAGATCGAGCTCGGCTTCCAGAACCCCGCGCTGCTCACCTCCGCGGCCTGAAGGAGTAGGACATGGCGAACGAAGTCCGCATCAACGGCAACGTGATCTCCTGGGGTTCGGTCATCTGCAGGATCAACGGCATCCCGCAGAACTGGCCCACGTCGATCTCCTACTCGGACAAGCGCGAGCGCGCGGTCGTCTACGGCATGGGTCGTCACCACGCTCCGCGCGGTCGCACGCTCGGCAAGTACTCCGTCGAGAATCCGAAGCTGAAGGGGCCGAAGGCTGACGTCTCCGGCTTCCTCGACTACCTCGCGAGCCTCTCGACGGACGGCAACTCGTTCGGCGACGTCCGCTTCGACATCGTCGTCCAGTACATCGAGGACGAGCAGTCGGTCACCGTCGAGATCGAGGACTGCCGCGTCGTCGGCGTCACGGCCTCGGACGAGGAGAGCGCAGACGCGCTGCAGGACGAGGTCGAGATCCACGCGATGCGCCTGCGGCGCAACGGGAAGTCGATGTTCGACGCGGCGTCGATCTGAGGAAGCGGAAGGACGGGAGGAACCATGGACGATATCCAGAAGCTCGAGGCAGAGCTCGAAGCCATCAAGGCGCGCAACGCGGTGCACCGCGCGGCGGCGGCACGTCGCGACCGAGCGGCCGAGCTCCGCGCGGCGGTGCTCGCCGAGACGAACGCGGAGCGAGACGAGCCTGAGCTGGCGAAGCTCGAAGGGCTGCGCGGAGTCGATCACGACATCGTCGTGTGCCGGCTCGGCGCGGTGGCGCTCCGCAAGCCGCAGCCGGTGCAGTGGAAGCGCTTCCAGGAGTCGAAGCAGACCGCGCGCGACGCAGCGGAAACGCTCGTGCGCTCGTGCCTGCTCTACCCCGACGCGGCGGCCTTCACCGGCATCCTCGACGACCAACCCGCGGCGCTCGAGGCGTTCGCGATGACCTGTGCGCGGCTCGCCGGGCAGGACGTGGAGCGGCTCACGGGAAAATCCTGACGCTGCACCGGGAGAGCCGAGCCGACATCGGACGGATCGCGGCTCACCTGCTCGCAGCGCTCGGACGAGACGACGAGATCGAGAACGAGCACGAGTACGTACGCGCCTACGCCGGCGCGCTGCACATGGCCGAGGGGCTGATCGAGCTTCGAAACCTTCGGCAGATTTTGGTCAAGGCCCTGAGCTCGGAGTGAACGATGGCGGGAGAGGAACAAGCGAAGTTCGCGGTCGTTCTCGAGGACAAGACCTCGGGCGCGGCTGCGTCCGCCGCTGACGCCCTCGAGAAGCTCCGCGGGTCGATCAAGCGCGACACGCAAGAGCTGGCTGCGATGCAGAGCGCGATGAAGCGCATGCAGTCGGGCACCTCCGTCAACGTCGCGGCGTTCCGCGAGTTGCAGGTACGGATTGACGCGCAGAAGAACAAGATCGCCGAGGCCGAGTCGAAGTTCGTTTCGCTCGGCGGGCGCTTCGGCGCGACCTCGCGCGGCGCGCAGGCGACGGGCGGGCGCTTGAAAGCCCTCGGCGAGACGATGGGCAAGATGCCGGGCCCGATCGGGCGTCTCGGCGGCGGCCTGTCGAGCATGCTGACGCGCATGGCGTCGGGACCGATGATCGTGCTCGCGCTCGCCGCTGCGCTCGTCGCGGTGGGCATCGCGGCGCTCGCCGCTGGCGCGTCGCTCCTGCGCTTCGGGGTCGAGTCGGCGAACGCTCGGCGCTCGCAAGAGCTGCACTTCGAGGCGATCTCCCGCATGCGGCGCGGCCTCATGGGCATGCGCGCGTCGGCGGGCGAGGTGATGGGCGCGATCGACCGTGTCGCGGGCTCGACGGCGACCTCGCGCGACCAGGTCGCACGCTTCGCGGAGATCTTGCAGCGCGGCGGCGTGCGCGGCGCGGACCTCTCGACGGCGCTCCGCGCGGCGTCGGTGAAGGCTGCAGCGCTCGGCGACGATGCGGGCGCGGCGTTCGCGCAGCTCGCGGTCGGCGCGCGCGCGTCGGGCTACTCGATTCGCGCGCTCGCGGACGACGTGCAGGCGCGCTTCGGCGGCGTCGCGGCGCGTCGCTTGCTCGACCTGAACGTCATGAGCACGAAGATCCGCGAGAACTTCGCGAGCCTCTTCGACTCGCTGAACCTCGAGCCGCTCCTCGGCATGTTCCACGAGGTCGTCACGTTCTTCTCGCAGAGCACTGCGACCGGGCGCGCGCTCAAGGCGATCGTCACGGCGCTCTTCCAGCCGATGATCGATTCGGCGGGACAGGGCACGCCGATCGTTAAGCGCTTCTTTCAGGGCATCGTGATCGCGGCGCTCCGGACGACGCTCGTCATCCTGACGATCAAGCGGTGGTTCTCGGACACGTTCGGCAACTCGGCGATCGCGCGTATCGACAAGCTCAAGATCGCGCTCTACGCGGGCGCGGCGGCCTTTGTCGTGCTGGCGCTTGCGATGGGAGTCGTAGCGGTGCTCGCGTTCGGCCTCGCGGTCACGCTTGCGTCTCCGTTCATCGTGCTCGCGGCCACGATCTATGGCGTGGTCCAGGCGTTCCGATGGCTCGGCGACGTCTGGGACGTGATGAAGACCGAGTGGAGCCAGATCGGCGGGCAGCTCGTCGACGGGCTCGTCGCGGGCCTCCGTCGAGGCTTCTCGCGCGCGAAGGACGCGGTCCGGCAACTCGGGCGCGACGTCGTCTCGACGCTCCGCTCGGTCCTCGACATCCACTCGCCCTCGCGCGTGTTCGCGGCGCTCGGCACGCAGATCCCCGCGGGCGTCGCGGTCGGCGTCGACCGCGGAGCGGCGCAGGCGGACGCGTCGGTCGCGGACATGCTCTCGGTACCGAGTATCGGCGCGGCAGGCGGTGGTCGCGGTGCGATCTCGATATCGATCGGCGACGTGCATGTCAACGGCGGCAACTCGTCGGAGATCGCGGCGAACCTGCGCGACGAGCTCGCGCGCGCCCTCGAGGGGCTCGCCCTGACGATGGGAGGTGCGCGTGTTTGATCCGCTTCGCGCGCCCGTCGACTACTTCGAGGTCGCGGGTAAGCGCTCTCCGGGCGTTTCGGAGCTAGAAGGCGTGACGCTCTCGCGCACGATCGACGAGCGCAAGGGCTTCGGGCTCATGGGCGCGACGACAGTCGTCAAGGGCCAGAAGCTCGCGAAGTTCTCCGCGAAGGTGCGGCTCTACGAGGCCGAGCACTTCGAGCAGTGGCAGTTGTTCGTCGACATGCTGCGAGCGTTCAATCCGCGGCAGGACCGAATCAAGGGACATTCATTCTCACACCCTCAGACGGACCAACTCGGGATCTCGGCGGTCGTCGTCGAGGAGATCGGGGCGCCCACGCAGACCGGCGACGGCGAGTGGACGGCGACCATCAAGTTCGTGGAGCACCGACGGCCGAGGCCGATGCTCGCGCGGACGGACGGGTCCGACACCGGCGCATCGTCGCCTGACCCGTACGACCAAGAGATCGAGCGCCTGACGACTCGAGTACAGGACTACGCGCGATGACGCAGAGCTTCGCGCACGTCGACGGCAACCAGCTCGCCTCTGCGACGATCCACATCCCGTGGTCGGGCGCGTGGTTCGCTGACCTGGTCTTCCTCGAGGATCCATCGCTCTCCGGCGCTGTCTCGCTCGTCGTGGGCGACGTCACGCTCCGAGGCACGATCGACGAGCGCTACTCGGGCACCCGCGGCGCCGAGCTCCGAGCGCGCATCGTCGGCGGAGCTGGTGGCTGGTCTGCGGCTGTCGCTGCGCAGTCGTACGTGAACGACCAGGGCGTGCGCGCGCTCCTGGTCGCGCAGGATGCCGCGCGGCTCTCTGGCGAGACCCTCGGCACGTTCGCGCCCTCGTCCAGTTCTCTCGGCTCGTACTACGTGCGCCAGGCGGGCCCGGCCTCCCGCGTGCTCGAGGACGTCATCGGCTCGGCGGCCTGGTGGGTCGAGCTCGACGGCACGACGACGGTGGGCACGCGGGCGAGCTCGCCGGCGGCCTCGGGCTCGTACCAGGTGCTCGAGTACGACGCGGCGGCGCGCCTCGTGACGCTCGGCGTCGACTCGGTCGCGGCGGTCGCTCCGGGCGCGGTGCTCTCCGACGGCCTGGACGCCCCGCAGACGGTCCGAGACCTCGAGGTGCGGGTCACGCCCGAGTCGGTGCGCCTCGTCGCCTGGACGGGCACGCCAGCGGGCGCGCGCGGCCGTCTCGAGGGCGCCTTCCGCACCGTGGTCGAGGCGGCGACCGGCGGTCGCCTTCATGGCGTCTACGCCTACCGTGTGGCGCGCCTCTCGGCGGACCGCGTCGAGCTCCAGGCCATCGACCGAGCGCTCGGCCTCCCGGATCTCGGTCCCACGCCGATGTGGCCGGGCGTCGCCGGCGTGCACGCGACCCTGACGCTCGGCGCTGAGGTGCTGGTCGCGTTCGTGAACGGCGACCGTACGCGGCCGATCGTGTCTGGGTTCGTCGGCAAGGGCGGTCCTGGCTTCGTTCCGGCGTTGCTCGCGATCTGCGACGCGGGCGGTGATGCGCCGTTCGCGGCGCGCGTCGGCGACGCGGTGAAGGTCACGTTCCCGATCGGCACGCTCCTCACGAGCGCGAATACGCCTGTCTACAACGCGGCTCCGGTCGACGTCACCGGCACGATCACGAGCGGCAGCTCGAAGGTGAAGGTGGGATGAACGGGCTAATTCGCACGGCCATCGACGAGGGCCTCGCGACGCTCGAGCGCGTGCGCGACGTCCCGACCGGCGCCCTCGGCTACGGCACCGACATCGCGTGGGAACTCGACATGGTCGAGCCCATGCAGGATGTCGACCCGACGAGCACTGACGCGATCGCGCAGGCCGTGATTCGTCGTCTCGACTGCCCTCGCGGGCGCCTCGTCGATGACGCCGACTACGGCCTCGACCTCGTCGGCTTCCTCAACCGCGGCACCACGCCGGCCGAGGTGAACACTCTCGCGGGCGCGATCCGCAACGAGGTCGAGAAGGACGACCGCGTCGTCTCGGCGAGCGTGGTCGTCACGCCGACGCTGAACGCACTCTCGGTGCGGATCCGCATCGTCCCGGCATCGTCCAACGACGTCTTCACCATGACGCTTGCGGCGAGCTCGGCCGGCGTCGTCCTGCAGGAGATCAACCGATGACGACCCTCGACGTACTGCTCGAGCCGATGACCGTCGACGAGGCCCGCGAGGCCATCTACTCGGCACTCGCCGAGCGCGGGGTCTCGACGACCAGCTGGAAGTCCGGCGCGGTCGTTCGATCGATGGTCGCGGGCCTCTCGGTCGTGCTCGCTGCGCTCTCGCGCATGCAGTCGCAGATCGCGAAGCTCGGCTTCCTCGAGCACTCCGAGGGCGAGTGGCTGACGAAGGTCGCGTACTACGTCTACGGCGTCGAACGCGACTCCGGGTCTGCGGCGGCGGGAACGTTCACGTTCGACAACTCGAGCGGCTCCGTCTTCTCGGGCAGCGCCGGCGATCTCATCGTGGCGTGCTCGGTGAACGGCAAGGAGTACCGCAATACCGAGAGCTACACGATCGGAGCGCTCGCGACGAACGTCGAGATCGACTTCGAGGCGGTCGAACTTGGCACCGCGTCGAACGCGGACGCGAACACGGTGACGACGATGGTCACGTCGCTCGCCGGCGTCGTCGTGACGAACAGCGTCGCCATCTTCGGCACCGACGAAGAGGACGACGCGACGCTCCGTCTCCGCTGCAAGGAGAAGCTCGGCGCGCTCTCGCCAAACGGCCCCGCGGACGCCTACGCGTACTTCGCGCGCTCGGCACGGAAGGACGATGGGACGACCGCGGGCGTCACGCGTGTGCGCGTCATCCCGGACGGAACCGGCACGGTCGCGGTGTACGTAGCGAACGCCTCTGGCGCCGTCACGGGCACGATCGGCGACACATCGACCGACCTCGGCGCCGTCGATGATGCGATCCAGCGCAACGCGGTGCCGCAGTGCGTGACGGCAAACATCGCGAGCGTTTCGACCGTCGCCGTCCCGGTCACCTACGAGATTTGGGTCCGCTCGATCGGCCTCACGAACACGCAGATCGCGGACACGATCGAAGCCTCGCTTGGCGACTTCTTTCGGGCGCATCCGATCGGCGGCGAAATCATCTCGCCGGCGTCCGGTCGGCTCTACGTGGACGCACTCGAGGCGGCTATCGCCGAAGCGCTCCCAGCTCGCGCGCTGGTCAAGCTCACGGTCACCGCTCCCGCGGCCGACGTCGCACTCGCCATCGACGAGGTTGCGACGCTCGGGACGGTCCTCTGCACGGCCGTTCACACGGTCGCCGGGGAGGTCGTCTGATGGCGGACGGACCCATCGCGCAGGCCCTTACGGCGATCTCTCCTCCGTGGCTTCGGCGCACGATCGGCGGCGCGATCATGGGGGCAGGCGCGGACGTCCTCGACGACGTCCTCGATTCGACTGCGCAGGGCGTGCGCGCGCGATTCCCGGGCGACTGGCTCGACGCGTTTCCCGTCGCGATCCCGTACCTCGCGAGCGATGCGCTCCCGACCATAGGTCGAGAGCGGCGCATCTCGCGCGGCCCGAACGAGGCTGACGACGTCTACGCGGCACGGCTGCGGCGGTGGTGGACCGACCATCGAACGCGCGGCGGCGCAATCGCGATGCTGCGGCAGATCGAAGCGTTCTGGGCGGAGTCGCCGAAGCGCGTCTCTTTGCGCTACGCGAGCGGCACGCGCTGGACGCTCGACCCGACGACGATCGGACCCGACGGGCTTGGCACGATCACGCGAACGACGCACACGAGCAACGCGGACATGACGCGATGGGCGCGCATGGCGGTGGTCTACGAGCTCGACGCGGACCCCACGCCACTCTCGGCGGATGACGTCCTCGACTACACGACGATCCCGATCGAGTGGAAGGCCGGGCACGTGCTCATGCGCGTGATTCTCGTGTGGGACGGCGGCGCGATCTGGGGCGACGGCACGGGCTGGGGCGACGGCACGGGCTGGGGCGGCGGCGGCGTCGTCCTCTACGACGAAGGGGTCTGAGACATGAAGACGCTCATCGAAGCGGCGACGTTCGACGCGACGATCAAGGTTCCGGAGGATGGTATCGACCTCGTCGAGGCGGCCACCGTCGAGCCGGACGCGATCCAGAAGCTCGCGAACCGAACGAAGTTCCTGAACGACAACAAGTCTTCCGGCGCCGCAACGTCGACCGACAATGGGATCCCGCGGTTCGACGGGACCGGGGGCAAGACGTTGCAGACGTCCGCCCTTGCGATCTCCGACGCGGGGAACGTCGACTACATCTCGCAGCCGACGCGCACGATCCGAATCGCGGCCGGATCCTCGCTCCTGCCGAACCAGACGGCAACGAGCACCGCGCAAGCGGTGTCGGTCGCACTGAAGACCAACACCGGCGGATACGTCTTCGATCTGACGCCCTATCTGCGCAGCGGGATGACGATCACCGCGCTTACGGCGCGCGTGCTTCCTGGTGCTGCGCGCGCGACCGCGTCGAACCGAATGCAGCTCCGCATGTTCTGGCTTACGGGCGTCGATTTCACTGGGCTCGGCGGGACGTTCTCTCCAGGCACGCGTGACGACGGAACTGCAGCCGAGCAGAACATCACGGAGAGCGGACCCGGGATCGGCTTCGGCACCCTCGATCGGAGCGACGTGCGCGTCTTCGCTTTCATCGACGCCGGAAACAACGCAGCGACGTCAAACGACCTCGTCATGGCGTTCACCCTGACCGTTCTCGACCCCGGCCCCCGGAACCACTGAGGAGCGCGATGACCTTTCCCACGACCCTACCGACGCGCGCTCGAGGCTCCCTCGGCGAGACGAAGACGAACCGTCGGCGTAACTTCGCGCCCGGCTCGGCGATGGACGCCACCGAGCACAACGAGTCGATGGACACGCTCGTCGCGATCTGTCGCGTGCTCGGCACCGGATGGGATCTCGAGGGCGACGACCTGATCACGCGTCTCGCTGCGCTTGAGGTCGGAGGCGGCGGAAACATCTGGGTGTGGTCTCCGACGAATCCGTCGCCGAGTGGGCGCGTCTACGCGACCTTCTTCGATCTCTGGGCCGACGCGTCGGCGTCCACGGGACCGATCGTCGTGTGGCTCGACCCGACGCACTCGTCGACGTTCACGCTCCCCGACACGATCTCCGCGGGAGTCATCACCGCGGACGAGCTCTCGTTTGTCGGTCCGCTCTCCTCGGTCGGCGATCCGCAGGTCGTAGAGCTCGACGGCGATGTCGCGTTCGACGCGGATCGCGTCGTGCTCCAAAACGTGACGATCCTGCACACGAGCGCGACGAGTCCCGCGTTCGCGGCCGGCTCGCGGATCGAGTGCTACGGCGCGTCGGGCCTCGTCGGGAGCGGCGACTATCCGATGGTCGTAACGGACGCGGACGAGCTACCGGTCTTCGTCGAGCTCCACGGCGAGTCGCGCATCGACAACGCGGGCACGACGGCTCCGACCTGCGACCCCGGCGGCAACGGGCTCGATGGGATCCGCATCCGTTGTTACGATCACGCGACCGTCTCGCACTACGCGCTCGGGTGCACGAGCGGCGGCGACATCACGGTCGAGATCAACACCGCAGCGGCCGGAGCGATCGACCGCTCGCAACCGCTCTACACGTCGGGGACGCTGACCTTCACGAGCAACGTCGAGGTCGCGGCCGAAGATGTTTCCTACGACGACGCGGCGACGTCTCCGGCCTTCGGAGTTACGACCGCGCAGGCGGCTCTCGACTTCCTCAAGTCTGGTTTCTACGCCCTGGTTGCGGGCGCACTCTCGATCACGTCGAAGCTCGACCCGAACGACGGAAGCTACAAGAACGCGATCCACACCGTCTCGACATCGAGCGCGACGGTCAACGGCGAAGCCGACACGGTGTGCGTCGCCTACTCCGCCGGCACCTGCACGCTCACGCTGCAGGATCCGTCGGTGCACCCGGTCGGCAAGGCGATCCTCGTGCAGAAGTCCAACGCGGGCTCCTCGAAGATCACGATCACGGCTGACGGCTCCTCGAGCATCAACGGCGGCTCGCTCGGCGGATCGATCGACGTGCCCTACTCCACGACCCCGAGCTCGACGACGACGGCCGACATCGTGTGCCGCGTCATCCGGATCTCGGCCACCGAATGGCGGATGAGCTGATGGGCTACGCGAGCAGCGCGCAGGAGCGACGAGGGCCGCCCGATGCGACGAGCATCTGGTGCTGGGTCAACGCGGACTCCGTCGACAACGCAGGCGCCGTCGGCACGGCCTACGATCGCTCGGGCAACGGGCGCGATTGGACGCAGGGCACCGCGGGAAACAAGCCCACCGTCGCGGCCGACGCGCGCTTCGGTGGCGCGAAGGCGATCGTGTTCGATGGAGCGAACGACCGCCTCCTCGGCCCGAGCATGGCGGCGCTGACGGCGAGCGACGTGTTCATCTCCGTCGTCGTCGACGCCGACCCGCCGGGCGCCGTCGCGCAGTCGGGCTTCTGGCACCTCGGGACGTCGGGCCTCGACTCGCACTTCCCGCTCACGGACTCGAGCATCTACGACGACGGCGGAAGCACGACACGCAAGGCCATCGGGAACCCCGGACCGTCGCTGACGAGCGCGCGAACGTACAACGTCTTCTCGGCGTCCGGAGACTTCGGGGCCTACCTCGACGGCGCGTCGCTCTTCTCGACCGCGACGAATACGCCCGGGTACACGGCGTCGCCGAAGCTCGGCACGGGCACGTCGTCCGCGCAGTTCCTCGACGGGGCGGTGCGCGACTTCGTCATCTACTCGAGCAAGCGAACGACCGCGCAGCGCGCGGCGATTACGGCGTGGCTGCAGCGACGGAGGAACGCATGACGGAAACCATCGCGGCGTCGGTGGCGCTCCCCTCTGGCATCGCCCTCGTGGTGTCGCTCGCTCCGCATGCGCTGCGCTGGTGGCGCCTGCGGCAACGCGACGCGCGGGCAAGCGACGAGCGCGAGGTGCGCGACCGCATCCACGCGCGCGAGACGACGGAGCGCCTGCTCTTGCGCGAGCGCGACGATCACCGCGGGTGTCGCGAGGAGGTCGCGGAGGTGCGGCGCGAGCTCGGGGACGTACGCGTCGAGCTCGCCCACTGCCAGGAGCGGCACCAACAGGCGGACGAGCGCGCGGAGGAGGAGCACCAAGCGCGCGTCGCCGTCGAGAAGCGTCTCGCCGACGTCGAGTTCTCGATCCGGCGAATCGAGCGTCAGTCCACGCCCCCTCAAGGGCTGCAGATCCCGAAGGTGAACCGATGATCGACCGACTCAAGACCTCGTGGACCGGCGTGGCGATCTTCGTCGCGCTCGTCTTCGCCATCGCCGCGGCACTCGCGACCGGGAACCGCGACATCGCGTTCGCGCTCGTCGCCCTGCTCGGCGGGCAGCTCTTGCCGCAGCCGGTACGCGCGCACGGAGCCGACGACGAGCCCCCTTCGGCGGGCGGGGCGGCGGCGCTCCTCCTCGCCCTCGGCCTCTCGCTCACGGTCTCGGGCTGCGCGCACGCTCCGCGCGCCGTCCGCACGACGCTCGCGGCCTCGGCGCACGCCGTCCTCGTCGCGGACGGCATCGTCGCCGATCGCTACGAGCGGGCCCGCGTCGTCGAGCTCGAGGCGGCCGCGTCCCTCGAGGACTACCGGGCGCGCATGCGTTCGCTCGACCGCGCCGTCGATGCGCTCGCGGCGAGCGCTTCCTCCCTCCGCGCGGCGGAACATGCGGTCGACGCCTGGGACCGCGGGAACGAGGGCGCGACGATGGGCGTGGTGGCGTGCTCGCTCTCCTCGCTCGTCGAGGTCGCCGACGCCTTACGCGCGGCGAACGTCGAACCTCCTGCCGACCTGACGCGCGCGCTCGAGCTGGCGCGCGGGCTCGCGACTCTCACCTGCGACGGAGCACGGCCATGAAGCCCACGGAGATCCTCTCGTTCGTCGGCCTCCTCGCCGACCTCACGCGTAGGCTGATCGACGCGCACCGAGCGGGCGACGTCGAGCGCGTCGACGCACTCCTCCCGCCGGAGCTGCGCTCGCAGATCCAGCAGCGCATCGGGAACGACGAGGCCGCGATCCGATTCTTCGGGGGGGCGACATGAAGATCCTCGCGATCTACGCCTCGAAGAACCAGCACGGCAACGACGCGACGGGCGCGTTCCACCCGCAGGCCGTCGGCTTCGCGAAGCATCGACGCGCGGCCGGCGACGAGGTCGAGCTCGTGCCGTTCGACCCGACGATCTCGGACCGTGCGGCGCGTCGGCGCGCGTTCTGCGACCTCGTGCGCTCGGCGAAGCCGTTCGACGCGCTCGCGTACTTCGGCCACGGGCTGCGCACCGGGCTACCCTCGGCGGGCTTCCGGCTCGACTCGATCGGCGAGCTCGTCGACGCGATCCACGCGCGCGCATCGAAGCGGGTGATCGTCGTCCTCTACGCGTGCTCGGCGGGCGAGAGCCCGACGAAGGCGCCGCACGGCGAGGGCGGCTTCGCCGACGTCTTGCGCGACCGCCTCGCGGCGCTCGGGCACTCCGGATGGATCGACGCGCACACGGTCGCCGGGCACACGACGACGAACCCGCTCGTCCGGCGCTTCGACCTCGGCGGCGGTCCGGGTGAGTGGGTCGTCGTGCCGCAGTCGGAGGGCTGGCGCACGTGGTGCGCGCTGCTCCGCGAGAACCGGACCGTCCGCTTCGGCTTCCCCTTCATGACCATCGACGAGGCGCGCGCGCTCTCGATCAAGCCCTACGAGGTGCCCGCATGAGCAAGAGCAACGCATTCGAGAACTCCCTGCTGAACCTGGTTTTCGCGAACTCGAACATCGCGAACGTGGGGGACGCGACCGGCCTGCGCGGCTCGAGCGCGGCCGGCTCGCTCTACCTCTCGCTGCACACGGCGGACCCCGGCGAGGCGGGCGATCAGTCGACGAGCGAGACCGCGTACACCGGGTATGCGCGCGTCGCGGTCTCGCGCTCGGGCGGCTTCTCGGTCACCGGGAGCAGCGTCTCTCCCGCGGCCAACGTGGACTTCGGCGAGTGCACCGCGTCGCCCGGCGCATCGCTGACCCACTTCGGCATCGGCACCGCATCGGCGGGCGCTGGCGTGCTGCTCTACAAGGGCACGCTGACGCCCAACATCG
>JACCDR011903784.1_pt1 | contig 22304 bp, 13 predicted proteins | sample 7446431 | NCBI WGS metagenome assembly JACCDR01 (sample SAMN15323443, study PRJNA562643) | freshwater metagenome | isolation source: river surface water | place: USA:Blue River Watershed | collected 2017-08-17 | reverse complement strand
GATTCATGGAAGGTTCTGATACGTTCATGATCTTTGAAAGAGAAGCGCTTAACCGCTTTGTCAGCGATCAGTTGTCAGCGGGGACGTGGAACTTCTTCATCGGTATGCAGCAGTATGTGTTTGCAGGCTTCGATGAAAAAGAAGTCAGTGATATCATCGACCAGTTGGCGTTTGCTATCGCACCGACGAAAATCATGGGTGAGGCGGGACTTGACAAAACGAGTCCTATTACCGAACTCACCCAGAACCCAGCTGGTTCTTCTCTTTACGAGAACACGCCGAAAGATATTAAGTTCTTCCTCAACGCTAACCCGTGGCTTGCCCCAATCGTTGCGCTGAGCATGAGCCGCGATATCCCAACCTTTGAGGATGACGAAGATGGAAAATAGTCCTTTTCAGGAAGAGGTAAGCGTACTGACATGGATGGATGATCTGTTAGACACTCGTTTGTCAAGTATGCTTCGCTACGACATTGTGAAGACAATGGACTTAGTGCCTCAGGGATACGATCTGCGTACAGCTGATAACTTCATCTGGGAAGGTTTGGGCATCAGCGAAAAAGCATGGCAACGTATCTACGCTAACCGCGACGATGAGATCCTATTCAAGTCTCGTCGTACAGGCGTGGTTGATTTCCTGCGCGAACTGTTAGCGGAACACTTACGTGAACCAACAGGTATGCCGGGACGTTGTCCGATGAAGCTCACGATTAATACCTTTCCTTATTACCTGACACCGGAAGTCAAGGAAGCATGGAAAAGTGTTTACCGTGAGATGATTCATCCTAACCTGAACGTTCAGTTTATTCGCCGGACGTATGGTAACTTGACGCCAGCTTACGTTATGCAGCACTACAACTATCTTATTCACTACGATTGGGATGAGTGGGCAAGTGCGGTGGGTAACAGCGTTGAGAAGGCATCGATGACAATGCTCAGTGTCATTGGCCCGCGTATATGGAAACACGCGCCTTCAGCAGAAGAGATGGAAATCTATAAGGATGCGATTGATAATCTGGATGTACACATGTTGGCAGAAATGGCAGCTGTGTTAGTATTCCAGCTTCGTCTTGTACCGGTTGATCTTTGGGTAGCTTACAAAGACAATCACAGCTTCAGCTCGGCGAACCGAGCTGAAACCGAGATGGAAGTGCCTAAAACGGCAGGTAGTTAGAAATCGTCTTCTTCCTCTTCGTTTGCACCACCGGTTAACAGATCAGGGTGAGCAGCTTCAACACGCTTGAAGAATTCCTCAGGCGTCTCTTGGGCGTTCTCTGTGATCAGTTCACCAGATGCAAGTGTCGGAGCAGGAAGGAAGTCGCCGCTCAGTGCAACAGAGCGAGGTAATGCGACAGCGGATGGGGTAACATCGATTTCGATTTTCTCACCGCTGTTGCGCCTGCGTGACATCTCTTCCAATAGCTTCGCAACTTGTGCGTTGTTTTGAGTATCTTTCTTAGCGAGCTTGATACGTTGTTTCGATACTGACTGACGATCAATCCCGTCTAAGAACATCGCTAGCACTTGCGCTGATTCCTTATCAGTAGGAACAACACCTTGGTTTTCTTCTAAGAGTTTATCGATGACTTTTTTACGCAGGGTTTGCGTATAGTCTAAATCGGGATCCTCTTCGTCGATACCAGTGGCAGGCGATGGCAGAGATACAAACTTGTCATCATCTTCTTCCATACAACCCTCTTTAACTTAGGTACGAGTATATATCATAGTTATGGAGCATCAAGAATAAAAAAGAGAGAGGTTCGCCCATGTTTTTATTGAGTAGTAGGTCCCGTGCAAGAAGTCGTGCTAAACGGTTATTTGCCGGTAAGAAACAAGTAGCGGTTGATGTTGATACCGTTTTAGTTTGCGTTAACGGACTTAAAGCTGCGTATCTACACAGCCCTAGTCTTACGCGTGCCAAATCATTTCGTGTTGGGCTTAATTTTTCGCCGGAGCAGTTACTGGCAAAAATTATCGAGGGAAAGGAACTTATCCTAAACGAAGAAACACCTGAGCGTAATCGTTATGCGCCCAAAGGGTGGACGACAACGTTAGAAGGCTGGTTCTGGAAAGACAACGGTGAAGAGCTGCATTGGCCTACCTATATGGGTGAGCTACTCAGCGAAACCGAGAACTACCTGACTCTTTTACGTGATCAGTACGAGATCTCAGGAAAGGCTGTCGCAGGATATTACCTCGAACAAATGTACTATCCATTATGTGATATCATCTCATTAACCGAAACATTTTTCGCAGAAGTGAGTCACTAGCCATGGGTTACATCCCTTTACGATTTAGAAATGTTACGAAGCCTGAACCCGCTGGGGAGCCGGAACAGACTTACGAACACGTCAACTTACTTGCACTGATGTTTAGACAGATAAAGTCAGATCTCTTTTTATCGTCTCGACTCTGGACAAGTCTCATGAATGTCTACCTGAAAGATCCACGTAGTCAGGTTAAACAGACATCCAAGGCACGTTCTTCTGAACAATCTAACCTTAAGAGAGGTTTAACGCATCCGGGCATGACCGTTAAGAACTTTACTAAAGCTCTGCGTGTTATCCGCCCAAAAGAAATAAAATTCAAAGTTCTTCTTGAGTTTCATGATGAAGCAGTACTTGAGGTAAGAGTCACGTACGATCAAGATAAACTTTTCTCTTCGTTTAATAACAAGGAGAATCCGGATAATCATAACTTCCTGAGAATGATCTGGGACCGCATCTATTTTCTCCTAGAGCATACGGAATCCTCATGGAAGAAAGCCGTTACGGAATATCTGGACAACCCAGCTAATGGCTATGATGACCGGCGTAACATTAAGTCATCGGAGCGTTCGAATCTTCGTCGCGGTTTAGCATGTGCTAATATGACGATTGAGAACTTCACGAAAGCACTACGTGTATTAGATCCCGCACGTATTGTGTTTGAAATGGAGTTGCAAGTTGATTCGGGTGCTTGGACAAAACATACAGTGATGATGGAAGGTTCTTCACTGGCTCACTCACCATTCGACGAGGATGACGGTTATGGACATGCCTGATATGTCTGCGATCAAGTCCCAAGCTTCTAAGGCAATGGATTCTGCCAAGTCGCTTGGGTCTACCGCAACGGCAAAAGCAAACGCGGGTGTATCTATACTCACGACGTCTGCTAAGGATACCTTATCGGCTGTCGATGGTTACGGGAAGAAAGCAACTGAAGTTCTGACCGAAGCCAAATCGACGTTGGTGAGTAAGATCAATGAAGCGAAGAGCTGGTTGACTGACACGGATATAGCGGGCTTAGGCTCGCTTAACGATATGCTCAAGACAGCCTCTGACCTTAAACGCGATGCACAAGCGCTACAAGACCAGATAACGGCTCAAGTAAGTGCGGGGATAGGAACGGTTAGGGGATTAACCAATTCTGTTCTCGGGCCTGCTGAGGACGCTCTGTATCAACTCCAGCAAATACCGTTTGATCGTATTACTGACGGCAATTACTGGTTGAACATGGCAGTCGGGTCAAGCGTAAGTGACATGAACGACCTTGGTTACTTGACCAAAAACTTCTTAGGGAAGACGGACACTCTTCTCGATGGGTTTAAGGATAAGTATGCAGAGCTCTCGATGGCGATTGGTATTGGTACTCATGCCACTACGCTCGGTAACTCTGCGGTGTTGGATGCTGTACTGGAGAAGTATGGTACTCAAGCAGAAATGCGCGAGACTATTATCAACCAGTTCCCTGACGCTATCAATCAAGGTAATACAGCACTGATCAAAACCATTGTCACACGGTTCGGTGCTAACTACGTGTTGGTCAAGTACCCTAATGCAGTACAGATGATTCTTGAAGGCTACCGCTTCCCCATCGGTACAACAACGAACGATTACGCTACCTTAGGTAACGCTCTGTTGGAAGTGTTGGATATGATTGATCCGGAATGGCATTCTGTTAAGAACCTGCCAAACGCAGGGATTAATCTCAGCGTCTTCACTTATGCATCTGTCTTTGCACAACGTGCTTTGGCATCCCGTCCTGAACTAGGATACGCAATTAAGATTGCAGGGAACTACACGAACAAATCTGTTCTCAGTGTATCGCGCCAACAGTACCCAAATGCAGGTTTGGGAAACTGACAGCACAAAGACCTCTCTGGGCGAAAGCCCAGAGAGTATCTTATTTTTTTTTGCTTAAATTACCATGACTCGAGCGAAGAACGTGAACGATCAAGTAAGCGACCCATACGATGCTCAAATGCGCACACAGACGCTTCTACAGAGACTGAATAGTCAGACTCCATACTCACGCCTATTAATTTCTGTTCGTCTCTTAAACCGCGCATGAGGGCTTCTGTAGCAGGTACACGTACTAACTGCAATACATCAGCTGATTCGCAGCTTGGTGAGTTGAACTTATGCGCAGGACTTAAGCCCGGTTCGTTCACCACGTCCCACGTAATGATGTTGTCGAAGAACTTACGACGTACACCACCTACTACACGGTCATTGGTAAGAGAACGAACTGAGAACGCGAGGTTCTCGTGCGGGTTGTTCAGTGAACGCTCGATTGCCGCAGCGTGAGGACCTGATGGAGCAACTTCACCCAGGATAGCAATGAAACGACGACCATCAGCACCCACGTAGTTTTTGTCAATCCAAACACGGCGAATATGAATCGCAACGTTACGTTCATCGATCGTATGGATACGACGGACGAAGTCGTTGTAGTCACGACACTCACGCTCAACTGGATGACCGAGTTCACCACGCAGGAAGCTCTGCTGCATACGGCGATTGAAGATCGCCGACTTCTCGATGATGTTAACTGCTGACTGCAAGTCATAGACAGCGCCGGTTGAATTAGGGAACTCTAACGCACCGAGAACTACCTGACAGTAGTTTTGATCAATACGTTTAACATTCCCTTTTCCAGCAAAGCCGCGCTGTACGGTAATTTCAAAGTTGTTATTCATGGTTTCCTCATTCCCAACCCAGGAAGGCAGGCGGCTCGTAAGATAACATGTCTGCTTTTACCCCTTTCGCTTTCAGGTATTCTGCAAGCGTAATCCGGCGATCCCGTACAACACGAGTGGAATTGCCTTTGCGGTAATAAGCATCCAAATCAGCAACGGTAACAGCATGGCAACCTTTACCTAACGATAGTCTGTCAGAGAAAGGAACCAAGCTTTCGATATCATCGTTTAAGCGTACGTAGATCTCGACTTCAGCAAACTGATCGCCACGAGCAGACTTATAGAACATCTGCCCAATGACTTTCGCAGGGTACTTCTGTCCCTTCTGCTTATAGTCGATTAACCAACGCTCATCACACCATTTGGCTATCGGTGCAAGCTTCTCCGTTATCTTTATATTCAGCTCTGTAGGGATAGCATAAATGTAGTAACCACCCCTCCATTCTTCTCCTCCCGCACACCCTGCTTTATCCTTCAAGAAATCTTCCACAGTTACCGCATAACCACGAATACAGTCAAGAATAGTGGGGGCCGTACAGACCCGCGCCACTGTATTATCTTCACCGGGCATCGCACGCTTAACAGGACGTGGGACAAACTCTTTTACGGAATCATTGGGCGAGATGTGATAGAGGATTTCTGGTTCATGGACAATGATGGTGTTTTCAAGGACCTTGGGCGAATAACGCATCAAGGTTCGCATGGCTGCAACTTCATTATCCATATCAGAGCCTCAGTAAGCGTTCAATCGGTTGGACTTCCTCAGTCGGGTTAACCAGCGCGGAGTCAAGACCTTCAGCGATATTAGAACCACCGATTTTCGACACGGTATCCGTTGCCCCGTATTCCACGTTACGCATTGGGATGTAAGTGAAGGGAAGCTTGAACGCATCCTCTTTCTTTTTCACCACATGGCGGATTGTTTCATTACGGTCTTCGTCATAACGAGCCTGTTGTGCAATGACCATCTCAAAGATGGAAGGAGTCGCATACAGAGCCGTACCCGTGTAGTCTTTAGCCCACTTGAAGAAACCACCCATCTGCTCATAGTCGTAATACCACACCGAGCGAGCACGGGCGATAACATCTTCGAACAGCGGATAGAGCGTCAGCTGATCCACTAACAGATCGGTTGACTTAGCTACACGACCCCCTTTAGGGTAGTGCAGTTCGTAGTACATCTTCCCGTCGATCTCAACGGAACGAATGTCGTCCGGCATAGTACGAATCATGGAAGGGATCTTCCACGTGCAGTAGTTGCCGTCTGGAGTGATGAGTGCAAAGTAGCCAATAAAGGAAATCTCTTTCCCCATAGCTATCAGCTGCTTTGCACGGAAAGACTCGGGTACATGAATCACGCACCCGGTCTTTGTAACCAACGCCCCGTCGGGTAATTCTGCCAAGGTAGCCAATACCGCTTCGACATTACGTTTCAGCTTAGTGACATCCATGGCTTACCCCCTTATGCTTCGTCAGTACCGATGTGGTAGTTAGCCACCATCCAACGAGCCAGATACAGGATCTGTGCATAGTACGCAGCGTAGCGCGGTTCGATCTGCTCTTCGGCAACCACTTCTTCCATGGTTTCCAGAATCATCAGCGCGTCCGTGAACGGGAACACCAACTTACAGATCAGGCGGGTCATGAGGTCGTAGATGCGCAGCTCTTCGCTGGAATCCCAATCGGCCATGTACGCCTTCAGCACTGCGGTTACTTTGCTGATGTTAGAGATAGCCACCTGACGACTGAAGTCAGCAGGGAAACTATCTTCCGGCAGGTCAGCTAACGTTTCGTTCAGAACGATACGCAGGGCATCGTCGATACGATCAATCAGCGTGAGGCGAGTACGTTGCTGACGGGCTTTATCCATCGCGCGGTACACGTTCAACAGTTCCTGCGCAATCGGCAGTACATCACCCAGCTTAAACAGTTTCTTGGTTGGGTGGATAGCCCCGCCAATAATCTGCTCAGCTACCAGACCTTTCTCGATCGCTAAGCGGAAGATAGGCTTCAGTACCAGAACCTGACCCATACGCTCATCGAAGAAGATACCGTTAGCTTGAGGCTTACGGAGATACAGAACCTGCTTCTGCACATCGTCCTGATACTGCGCAACCAGACGATTGATTGAACCGCCGATGTTGATCATGGTCTGCTGAATGTAGGTGTTGTACTCGTTCAGAGACAGGCCAGTACCGTCAACTGGGTTTTCCAGATAACCTTCAGCGATGAAATACGCCAGCAGCAGGAAGTCAGCTTCGTCGAGAGAGTAAGTACCCAGCGTTTTACCGTTAGGTGTCTTAACAACCAGACGACGTACCAGATCGGTCGAGAACGTTTCGTCGTTAGGACGAACATCACGGAAGATCGCATTGTAGATATCAACCACTGCCTGCTGACCGAGATTGGCTACGATCTTACCGATCGCCGCATCAATGTCAGGGATGTTGGTAGAAACATCTTGCAGGATAGTTGCTGAATCTTTCTCAACGCCGCCTTCAGCTACTTTATAGTAGTTGACCATCGGGATGTTTTTGAACAGACGCGCTGCAACATCGGATACGAGGAACTCAGAGATTTCGAATTCCTTCACCGTGTACTCTGCCGGAGTAGAAGACTTCAGGCGATTGAGCAGACGGTCAGTTGTGGTAGAGATAAATGGACGTACGGTTTTACGCACGTAGTCGAACTGGTTGGTGATACCGATAACCAGCGTTTCGACCGCATTGTTCACCGCGCCTTCATGTTGGCTCATACCAGTAGAAGAAACAACGATGTCAGCAGCACGGCCAACTTCATCAGTAGCATCTTCCATGGAGATGCCTTTGCGCACCATGACCGGGAGAGAGTAGCGAACCGAATCAGTGAACAGATTATGGTCAGACTCGAGTGACACTTTAACCTGCTTAGCAATTGTTTTCGCAATCGCTAATGAAGATTTACTGAGCATTGGTCACTCCTTCTTTCGCTTCTTTTTCTTTAATAGCACGCAGCAATGCAGCGCCCATGTCTTCGGCTACGCGAGAACCGAGATCAACGGTCATCCCTTCGATATCACCTGGGTTTGCCGGAGGAATCTGAATCGAATCAGACTTCTGACGTAATACAACACGCTTACCGATTTCAATCAGGTTAGCGAGTGTCGCAACTTGACGAGTTTGCTTTTCCATCTAAGGTCACCTTGTGGTTAAAACTAGGGGGAGGGCCCTCCCCCGTTAAACTACGAATCCCAAGCTTGTACCGCTGCCCAACTAATGTATTCCTGATTGATAGTACTCAGGCCCGCAAGAATTGAACTGTGAACGATACGTGCTTCCTCTGCTCGGTACGAGAACTCCAACTCTACTTTACGGACACCGCCGCCCGGCCAAAGCTCGCCTGCCGTGAAAGTAGGACCACGCTGTTCTCCAGCAGTAACTGACTTAAGCTGGTTACTCAATACCAACTTGTCACCGCCGGACATAACACGCTCTTCGGTTATGTAAATCAGAATTGCCATCATATCAATGTCAACTGAGATACCCTCGATACGTGCCGGGGCTGTGATCTCCCCTGTCAGTGCATCGCCACGGTCAAGATCTTTCGCAAGTTTTGCACGCTCACGATCGTACTTGTCCGCCACTTTACGCAGTGAAGGAGACATGTCATCTTTATCACCGAAGTACACGACCTCGATCTTTTCGACAACGCCCGCATGGTTAGAACGAGGAGAAGGACGTGACAGCATATTCAGTGCATCGAAGCTGTCGCTACCCACAGATGCCGTAACCTTGTCTTCGATTACCGCTAACTGAGAGTCGATGTCCATGACTTCACCCACGTTAACTAAGTTGTGGATTTCATCAGTGAACTTCGTGAACAACGCACGGATATGAGTTGTCTTCGTCTTCATTCTTGCTGCGAGTTCAGGAGAGATTAACGAGGAGTCTTCCCACGTTTCATTCTTCTCCCACAGACCGGTATACGCAATCGTACCTGAGGTTAAGGCCGCTTGCGAGTGGTCACGGATATCACGCTGAATGAAACCTTTGTTCCAAGCAAGGATAGTTCCTTTCTTGAACTTGTCGCCCACTTTGAAATCAGTAACGACTTCATGCGGAACGACGTGACCCGTTACCTTACCGAATCGGCGGCCGAGTTCACAGGTTTCTTTCCGACCATCTTTATACTTGACAGTCAGTACTTTATCCGTAAGCGCTATTACCACGCCATCGTCTTCTGATGACATGGAGAACAGATCATCCGCACGGTGCGGGAGAACCTGATCGTAGCCTGTACGTACCGGCATGACACCACCGCCATTAATGGCAACGATGTGGTCTTGCTGGATGTTGATAAAGTTTACGCGTTTACCGTCATCGTACTCCGCGAACGGAGACACGAGCATTGAAGTTGATACCAGCTGAGTAGGCGATACCTTCAATGGATCTACGGTCTGTACTGTACCGCGTAGTGAAGTGAAGTTCGGGTCAGGCGGCATGAACATGTTGATACCTACGTCACCGGAGTCAACACCTGCCTCTGAACGAACACCCAGATCACTTTCATGGAACGCACGTGTACGACGAGTCATTGCACGCTTAGAACGACCACCTGTACCTGAGTACGTCATGTTCTCTTTTTCTTTCAGGTTATGGATTACGTTAGAATCCTCAACCAAGCTAACAGACGGATCCTTCTGAATAGAAGTCAGAATCTCAAAAGGATTCAGGTCAATCGATGACTTAACCGAAATAGGTTTATTCCGGTACTGACGAAGCGAATCAATTACGGCACGATATACAGCACCGTTCATGCGCTCGTAGCCTTTGACTAATGTCAAGGAAGTATCGAGGTCAGACTTATGCGTGTCATCAACCAACATCTCAGTTGCACGGATAAAAAGATCGCGCATGTTGGTTGGTTCTTTCATCGCCACTAAGTTCTCAATGGCAATCGGATCGAGGAACATATCCGCGATTAACCCAATTTCATTGATGTGGCGGTTACCCATCCCGTTCGCCATAAACAGCGGACCGTAATACGACTGGTCATTCATTTCAGCAACTTGGATTGTACGCAGCTGATTCTTCCATTGATTCAGAGATGCGAACACCATTGCAGCTTTACTACGCTCTTTCGGGAACACCCAGACTTCATCAGCGAATACAACTTCAAACTCATTCGGCTGCGTGTCTTTCTTCGCACCTTTGATGCGACGACGAGGGTACTGTCCTTCCTGCTGAACAACGTAGGATTCGAAGCCAAGATCCGTATGGTACGTTTCGAAGCTTTCTTTACCACCGTAGAAATGACGAGCCAGATTGTTCAAGCCCATCATGTACGCCAGTACGATACCTACCGGAACGTCCTGTCCCATCAGACGAACAACAACAAACTCGTTGGGAGCGTTGTCTTCATCCAGACCCAGAAGCTTAGGAATAGAACCGATGTCTTTGTCACCGCCTTCCCATAGCCCGCCGTGATTATCCATGTAGATTGTCGCACTACCTTTCTTACCAACAGGCAAGCGGTTAGGTGCTTTGATACGAACAGGGAAGTTCTTATCAATACTTGGATAGTCGAAGAAGAAGTGAATCCCTGCGATTTGAAGCTCGATATACGTTTGAGCAATAGCAGAGTAGATACGCGGAACCTTCTGGTTTTCACCGTACGAGTTACCGTATACCGCACCCTTCACTTTACCGTCACTGTCTAACAGCGAGGAAGTGATTGCAGACGTAATCCAGTTATCGAAGCTCGCTACCTTCTTCGTCGAACGTTCAACAAAGATCTTACCGTAGTAAGAGGTCAAGGCAACTTCGTGGGTATTGATCTTACGGATTGGCATATCCGCACGGAGCTTACGCATGTAGTAGCGCACACCGTTGATCATGTACTTACCGTTCTTGTCGACTTTCGGCAACTGGAAAGACAGAGTAGATTCTTTCCCGTGCACCGGCGTGACTTTAATGCGGTAGTCCACGGTTTTCGATAATGCGTCGCTGTACTCTTCACGTTCGAACCCGGTAACAGCTACACCTGCTCTCTGCATAGAGAGAATCATGTTCGCTGTGTCATGGTGCATTACGGATTCGATGTACTCGCGGTCGTAATTAATAAGGGATGATCGGAGCATTCCTTTATCAACAACATTCGGAATGTCCGGTATTTCCGCCGGTTTGAAATTCCAGATCTTCTCAACCGGTGGCTTCGCTTCCTGTTCAAGGGTAACGCCTCCGACTTTGATTTCCTTATACCGCTTCGACAGACGTACATGACGTTGGTGCTCGGCCAGAGAAATAATGCCCTTGCTCAACAGCTCAGCAGACTTCGTTGCAATACCCGCTTCCAACGGATTACTGGTGTCTACGTTGACGACCTTGTTTTCCGTTTCTTTAACAGGTTTGTTGACCATACGAGTAGAACGCTCTTCCGGCAGGTCAGGGATATCCTCATCCGTGACTTCGGTAATCTCTGAGCTATCAAGTTCGTTGATGTCAGCAACCTGATCGACCAAAGATAACTGCCGCCCGCCCGCAAACTGAGACTTAACTGCACCCATAACCTGACTTGGGTGAGTTTCATCTTCGTTACCGGCGTTGTCGTCGTCTGTATCGCTCTCTACGACGCTCGCGTCCTCATCACCGGCCGTTACCATTCCGATAACAGTGGACTTCTGAGATTCGTTCTCAGGCACTGTCTCGAGGATAACGTCACGTTGGTCAACTTGTTGGTAAGCGACCATGTTATTGAAGAATTGATGGAGTCGGTTCGATGTTCCGATAACACCGCTCTTCTCACGCCACTCGTTCAGCTTCTCTAAAGAGACAACCGAGTACTTACCACCCACTGTAAAGACTAAGAAGACTTTACTGTAGTTAGCAGGTGAGATAGCATTGAGTTTGGATTCTTCACGCTTGTCGCTCATCCAACGCCACAAGTCTACTAACTGAAGAGATTCGTCATCAGGGAACCAGCCGATAGTAACACGGCTCCATGCTTCGAACCCAAGGTCGCAATCGCAACCTTCCATCTCGATACTGGCGTTATCTTCTGTCCAGCCCAACGAAGCTTCATCGAAGGATTCGCACGCCTCATCTAACTGGCGCAGCTCAGCATTACCGAGAATCTTATCGAGGTTAAACGTCAACCCAGCGAAGATATCCTTGAAGCTGTAGTTAGGCATATGACCGCCCAGCTTACCTTCGTAGACTTCTTTACTACGAGCTGGATCAATACCTTCCGCAGCCGCAGCTTCCTCAAACTCTTCGACAGAGTGGAATTTAGCACGCGGTGGTAATACCTGAGGCAGACTGAAGAATAGCAGATGGTTACGAGTAGATTCGTTAGCCACTGCTTCTACATTCTTACAGACTGTACCCCACGTATTGTTGAAACGGAAAATACGGGCCCATGCGGTTTTCAGATAACGATAACGCAACGTCGACAGCGAGTAGTTGAAGACGATAGGGTAGCGTTTATCCAACAGCGCCATTGGAAGCTTAGTAACGCGTTTAACATTACGGTGCTTCTGGTAATAATAGCGGACAAGGTTATTGACATTGACCGCACTGAGGAAACGCGGATTACCTTCTTTATCAGCCAGTTCATTGACGTGTGCAACGTAATGCTGACGGACAAAGTCACGGAGTGGGAAGTAATCCTGATCCGGACCGAGATCCTGAGGGGAGTTCGGAAGATAATGGAGCGCAACGTTCTTCGGTAGATTCCACGACGTAAAGTCAAACGCACGTGGATTGGTCAAACCGCCTTCAGTACGAACTGAGTAGCGGTATAGCCATGTTTCTAGCTCGAGTTCCGTCATTTAGTCGGGCCTCCGGTGATTTGTTTTAAGAGCAGCTCAATGTTATCGTTCGCAGCTGACAATACCAAACGTTCATCCGGTCCAACGTACCAGTCACGCTTAGACTTCAAGCGAGCATATTCTTCACGAGCTTCTTTTGACATTGCCCCGATCATTGCTTCACGGTCACCGTCGAAGTCACCGCCCTGTGCTTTAATACGCGCAGTATGAGGAGACATCGTTTCGAAGAACGGAGCATCGATTGATTGATCAGGGAAGAAGGTGGCAATATAGTCTGGGCCAAGTGGTTGCCAGTCTTCGCCAAGCTCAGGCTTCTCACTGCTATTAACAGTGGTCCGCATGAAGATATTTCCTATGTACGTCGAACCATCGCCTGCTACAGGGTAACGTGTGGCACTGGCAATGTTGTTGTTCCAGTCCCGGTATCCGGAGACATAGAGCAGCGTTGCGAGATTGAGCGGGTAAACATGGTCAGGCGAGAGTTCTTTTGGAAGCTCATCGATATCAGCAAAGATTCGGAAACCTTCCGGCCCTGCGTAGACGAGTCCTAAGTAATTCCCATCTATAATGATAGGACGTTGGCGTAAACGTTTTTTAGCAAAGCGTTTCACTAAGGAATTGAATCCCTCGGTGGTTGTCCAAAGTTCACGCTGATCGGCACTGAGCTCAACTAACTTACGCTTCAATGTCTTCTTATCAGTGAGGTAAACTTCTTGATTCGCCTGCTTACCGAAGATCTGACCAACCCAACCTGAACGGAGATAAAACTCTACGAGCGGCTTAAACGAGATAATCGTCTGAAGCATACCCGTCTGGATGGTGTTGATACCCGGTGTTTGTTTAGAGCCAATACGCGGAGACGATAACGTCATGGGCGAGATAACGTTGGCGGTGCCATATACAACAGTACGACTTGCCCACTTGCCCAGAATGAATCCACGCTTTCCTTTTATTACGTTGAAGAAATAATCAAAGATCGTTTCTGACGTACGCTGCAACGAACTACGAGCGGCGTTAAAGATTGGATCGTTACGTCCGGCCGATGTTGAGGATATTGTAGAGGAAGTCGCAATCAGGCTACGGTAGAACCCGTTAACTTCGTCTTCACTACCCTTACCAGTTTCAGCAATCGTGTAATCACGTAAACCAGCAGGCAACACGAGATACTTATCGTGCAGCGCCTTATCTTTATTATCGTTGATTAACTTAATACGGAGTGAACGCAAAGATGATTCAGTCTCAGTTAACTGAAGATCCGGGAAATGCTCGACAAAGAACGCAAATCCTGTGTTCCCTTCCGCAGGTGTTGAAGAAACGAAGTCTTTAATCTCTTCATCCCACAAAGCATAACGCGTACCGAGGATAATGCCACGGTATAAATCCTTAAGCGTCCCCAAACGCTTGAAGATCAGCGCGTGAAAGATTTTGGTATTAAGTTCGATGTAACCAAATCGACGATCTCGTTCCTCGGAGCCAACTGGCCCGAATATTTCAGCACCGAACAAACCATTCTGGTTGAATATACTCGTACCACTTTCGAAGATTTCGTTAGTAGTACAGCGTCCCATTGTACGGACGAGTTCAGCAGTTGGTTGCAGGATTGAAATATTGAAAGGTATTTCTTTAATCTGCATGACGTGTCCTCACAGGGTGGACTTATGGGTAAAGAAAAGTTTGACTTTGATGATGATCTAGGTGACTTCAACATGGGAGCGGATGATTACGATGATCCGTTCTCACCTAAAGATTCCTCGTCATCAGGAAGTCGTAGTCCGGTAGTAAAAGCGTCTAAGTCAATGTTGTCTGGCGCTCGGCAGGAAACTAAAAACCCTGCCTTTTATAAAGGCATCTTAAAAGCTGCCTTACCCGATTCATTCAGCGTAACACTCGATAACATCGATACTGTTACAGATATCGGACAGCGCACTTACAGTCAGGCGATGCGTGAAGCGCGTCCGTTGATGACTCAGGTGCGTCGCGTAGCGAGTTCGATAAACCGCATTGTCCCATCTCCTTTCCAATCTAAACTTGACGAATACTTTAAGTCAAAAGATAAGAAAGGCTTAGGGGATGTAGAAGTAGATATGGAGGAATCCCAAGTCCAACAGGGCATGGGTGACATATTTGCTGAGAAGGAACAGGACGACAAAAAACAGGAGCAAGCTGAGAAACTTCTCGAGTACGTCAACGAGAAAGAATATCGTAAAAACATTTTAACGCAGCTCGGATCTATTACTCGTCAGCTTTCAATGCAGACAGAGAACCAGTTACGAGTACAACGTGCATGGCAGCATAAGTCTCTGGAAATCCAATTACGTCAGCTCTACGTGAGTCGCCGTACTATGGAGATCACGAAACAAGGTATGGAAGAAAACTCCATGCTGTTACGTGACATCGTGAAGAACACTGGTCTTCCCGATATCCAGAAAGAGCAACAGTCCGAGACACTGACACGTTTAACGCGTGAACGTGTGTTTGGTGCAGCACAGGGTCGTGTTGCTGACTGGGCTCGCCAGAACCGTTATTTGCGTGCAGTAGGGCAGCGGTTACAATCGTCTGTTAAAAACAAAGTTCATGAAATGCAGTATGGGTTCCAGTCTGCTGCCGATATGTTTGATTCGGTAGAAGAACAACTCAAAGCGGCAAAAGAATACGGTATCGATACAACGGAGATGGCAGGGGAACTTGCCGGAGCCAATGTTGCGAACCGTGTCGGTCAGTTCTTTGGTAAACACATCGGTAAGCGCTTGGGTGCTGAACGTCTGGATAAGACATTCCGTACTGCTAACAAGCGTTTTGAAAACGTAGCTTCAGCAGGCGTTCAATTAGGACGTCGCTGGAAACGTGGTAATAACCGCTTTGGTCAATGGGCGGGTGATATCCTTGATGTCCCTTTCCAAAATGACACTACTGTAGCAACCGGCCGTTTGGCTGATCTGGATATGGACGCCGGAAGAATGAATGTGGAGAATCGAAAACTCCAAGCATTGGAAGTCACCCTTCCGGGCTTGTTGTCTCGACTCCTGCAATCAAGCGAAGGTATTCGCACAGGTAACGTACCCGATCGGTTGGTATTGGATCCCCAGCGCGGCACCTTTATGTCGCTTAAGGATTCAACCAATAACATGGCACAGCGTGTGCTATCCGACGATGCTATCACAGGGGCCCAGAATGGATTGCATGACTTAGTCAAGTCAGTTGGCGGTGATAAGCTCCATCGGAAAGATCGTGCGGAACTTGCTAAATTCCTGCGTGACAAATCCAGAGATCATACTTGGGCGTTTAGTCCTGAGTCATTGCTCGATTCGGGTAACGGCCTCTCAGAAAGGTTACGTACTCGTCTCGGGGATTCATTATCCAGTCGTTATGGCGTAACGTACGATCAGCGTAAAGGTAAATGGGTTACTCCGCTCTCAGGGCTTAAGGGTATCCGTTCGCTGGAACGTGACTCACGTAGCTATAACTCATTTCGAGATTACTCTGCGGATGTGTACCGCAACGTAAAATCGATTCACTCTCTTGGGGGCATTGAGCAACTCTTAAAAGCGGGTATTGTTAAATGGGACGATAGTTCCCAGAGTTATGAGCTCGACCCTGAGTACGTCGAGAAGCGCAGCAATGCAAAATACAAAAAGCTCCAACGCAGAGAACGACTGCCTGGCGAACCTGAAGTGGGGCCTAGCCTTAATGGGCCTCGGCTTGACAATGGTGGCTCTGGGAACGGGAAGCCTTCTTCAAAGCCTATGGGGGCTCCCCTTGGCGGTGGCGATGAAGGTGAAGCGTCGTCAGGACTAAGACGCTTCTTTGGTGGTAAGGGCGGTGGCGGTGGTTCTTCCAATGCTGTCGTCCGAGCCATCCGTGACCAAACCATCAGTATGCTCGATGCGTTCGACAACTTGCCTATTCGGGAAATTCAGGAAGAGCAAGCAGACTACCTTGCTGATATCCTTGAACGTCTTGAACTTGGTGTCGAAACGTTTGGCGGCGCGGGAGGCGGAGCTGGTCGTAGACCTGGTCTTTTGCGTCGTGGAGCAAGGCTCGCAGGTAAAGGTGCCAAGGGAATCTGGAAAGCAACCGCTTATCCATTTAAACTTGCGCGTGTCATGGGTAAACAAGCATTACGGCCAGCTAAATGGATGAGTCGTAAAGCGTTTGGTAAGTTAAAGGACTTCGGTTCTTTTGCTTGGGGTAAAGCCGCAACGTTAATTACCGACGTCTATGTACGAGGTCAGGATGGCCTTAAACGTGCACTGGAAGCCGGGTTAATCAGAGCGGGTAGTTATACCGATGTTAATACAGGTAAGATCATCAAGTCTATAAAGGACATCACTGGTGCGGTCATGAACAACGTGACCGGTGAGATGGTACTAACCCAAGAAGATTTCGATAAAGGATTATTGAACTCGCTCGGTAAACGTCTCAAGACGGGTATTATTGGCGGTGTCGTTTCTGCGTTCAAGCGCGGAACTGGCCTGATCATGTCCCCGATTACTAAACCTTTGCAGTGGGCGAAGAGCGGTTTAAACACCGTGAAGAAGATGCTGCTAACACCTCCTGATGTTTATCTCAGGGGCCAGATGGACAAACCTGTCCTGTACGGTCAACAGATGTACAATGGCATGTACTGGTCTTCTACGACCAACAAGCCTGTGCGTTATGTAGGTGATATCGACGGTGACATTTACACTTGGGATCGAGAAGCAATGCAGAAGCGCATCGTGCTTACTGCTCAGCAGATCCAAGACCCAGGGCTGGTTGATTATTCCGGCAAACCACTGAAAGGCTTCTTAAAGAAATGGAAAGACCGTGGCGCAGCCGCAGTTGACTTCTTGAAGAAGAACTTGAACCCAGCGACGTGGCTTAAGCGCGGGAAAGGATTGGCTCAGAAAGGACTAAACCTTCTGGCTACACCATTCCAAGCAATTAAGAAAGCATTTGGAGGCGAGGGAGTAGGTGGTGGCGGTTGGACTAAACGTATCTACCGTTTGCTCTGGAATAAGTTCAATGATCTACCGTTAAACACCGGTCTTAAGGCAGCGACTTCTGAACTCGGCGAAAAGGCGAGAGCGGCAAGTAGTAAGTTGAAAGATTGGTGGAAGAATCGGAATGGATTTAACCTTAAAGGTAAATTCAAAGATTCTAAGATGGGCGGCTGGTTAGCACGTATGTTCGCTAAACCCGGTGAATGGCGGCAAATGCACGAGGAGAAATCCTTCCGTGAACGCCTGAAGGAAATGGGAGAGCGAGAAGGTTCTTGGGTTAACAAGCTTTCAAAAGGGGCGGGTAAACTTAAGGACAACATACGCGATAAGGCAGACAAAGCACGTAAGTTCCCGTGGCTTGCTACAGTGATGGGCGGGTTCGGAATTGTCAGAGGTGCCGTTAAAGCATTCACTGATAAGTTCATGAACTGGGGCGGTACACTGTTCAAGTGGTTCCCTAAAGTTCTCGAGGCTATTCGTAACACTAAGCTTGCGCAAAGTGGGATGGACATGCTCGGTAACATGATGGGCGGGAAGGGCAAGATTCTGGGTAAAGGTGGAAGGCTCCTTAAACGCGGAGCAGGCGGGTTGTTACGCGGTGCGTACAATGCAGTTCGTCATCCTCTCAAAACCACAGGGTCAATACTCAAGAACGGCGGTAAACTCCTCGGCGGCGCATTGCGGCTAGGAGCGAGAGCATTACCTTGGGTAGCTCGCGGTGCTTTGGCAGTATTGAGCTCACCAGTTGCATGGGCAGCGGCGGCAGCCGTTGGTGCTGGGTATCTGATCTATAAAGGATACAAAGCGTATCAGGGCCGTATTACGTCAGTACGTGAAATGCGTTTGGCTCAATATGGTTTTGCCAAAGGGGATGACAGCGATAAGCTGGGTAAAGTACTTGCGTTAGAAGAAGCGTGTTTGAAAGTCGTTAAGTTCGATAGTAACGGCGTTCCTTCACTGGGTCCTCTTAAGTACCCTGAGCTGATTCAAGCGTTTGACATCCCGATGACCGCAGAGAAATCTGTTATGTCATGGGCAACATGGTTTGCTGAGCGTTTCCGTCCGGTATTCCTGAAGAACATTCAGGAGATCTATCGTCGTGATCCGAAAGCAACTATCCTTGATCCCAATACGTCTCTTGCAAAAGGCCAACTCCCCGCGTACGCGCTGGCTACTCGTTTACCTGATAAAGCACCAGACGGTAAACGTGGCCCGTACCTTGTGGAGAGCTCTCCGTTCCAGAATCACTCGTGCATCATCGGAACCGATCTCATAGACTCGACCATCAAAGCGGTGGTAGCAGAATATGCTGAAGATTCGAAGAAGTACAAGGAACAGGAACGTACCAAGGAACAACTGGGTAACGCTAAGAACGTCAACTTTACACCTGTCAAGGGTAACCAGTTAGAAGCTGGACTCCAGACCAAGAAGTCTGATCAGGTCTACGGAGCAGGTGACGTCAAGGCAAACATCGGTAAGATCACCGGTGACCCGGATAAAGATATCAAGATCATTCAGGCTAACCTGATCGATGATGTAACCGCTATCCGTATGAAGTTGTACGGTATGCGTGAGTTGTCGAAGTCTCAGGTAAACCTTATCTGGCGAATGGAAGATGCGTTGTTGCGTGATGGTACGATTACAGTACGTAACAAAGTAGCTGAGTTCACCGGAGACAAGAATAAAGTTGTCCAACAATGGGCACCGGTCTTTGGTATCAGCCTTGGTTCAGAGAGCGACCTCGTTGATTGGCAGTTCTGGTTCGAACGCAGGTTCCTTCCAGTCTTCCTTAACTTCGTTACACGCGGTTCTAAATGGTTGGGTACGGATAACCTCTTAAACAAGGTGCGTACGGCCCACCCAGAAGTTCAGTACTCTGTTGCTGAATTCATGAACATTGCGAAGACGGAGATCAACGGTCAAGTTGTATCGGTGTGGACAGTTAATGCGTATCCATTCCAGCTGGAGTCTGCTAACACGGATTCTCTGGTAATTAAAGGAAACATGGATTCGCTGCGTAAGCGTATAAAGGACGAGAAGTACGCTGAGGCACTGGCCAAGAAAGATCCAAGTCTCAAGTACGATAAGAACGGGAAACCGTTGAATAACGCAGAGTTCATGAAGAACGTTGCGAATCGTGCTGGTAGTGCTTTACCAACAGACGCGCTCAATGCAGCTTACTTAGCACAGAGCGGCGGTACAAGTCTCCTTAACGGTGGCGGTGGGTTACAGTCCTTTGACATGTCCCAGTACAATTCTGTTGAAGACGTTACTCCTAACGGCGGTAAAGCAGCGGATCTTCCTCAGATCGATGGTGCGGCTATTGCTGCAATGAAGAGTCCGACTCAGCGCTTCGGTGTATTGAAGCCGTTGTTCGAAGCAGTTGCAAAAGCGATCGGTGTGGATATGGGCTCCTTAACTGCCTTTGGTATGCAGGAGTCTGGCTTCAACCCGCTTGCAAGGAATGATTCAAGTTCCGCAACTGGCTTGTTCCAGTTTATTGATTCAACGTGGAAGAGTTATGTTCCTAAGCTTAAAGCTTTTGGTTTCACTAACCCGTCTGCAACGGATCCGGCTGCTAACGCCGTAGCTGGAGCAATGTTCCTTCGTGACAACATTCAGGCTCTGAAACCTACAGTAGGTCGTATGCCTACTATACCTGAGCTTTACCTTGCTCACTTCCTCGGTCCGGGTGGTGCTCGTAACGTATTGTCCAAAGCTGATAACACGCCTCTATCGGGTCTTGTTGGTGCGGATCAAATGCGTGCGAATGCTTCTGTATTCCGTAACCTGTCTACCGTTGCTGATATGAAGCAGTGGGCAGCGCGGAGTATGCAGAAAGGTATTGACTTCTTAGCCAAACAAGGTGGCGGTTCTGGTGTACCGAACGTAGGTGGCCAGTTAACGACTAACATGTCGACTGTTCCTGTAGAAGCAGGAAGCATTATCAATACTCAGCAAACAGGTGGTGCTCCTGCTCCAGCAGGTGGATCAATGCCAGCGCCTGCGCCAACTATTGGTTCAAGCCCTGCGCCTGTATCGAACCAAGATGCACTGCGTGGCGGACTGCGTAAGGTTAATACCGACTCAGCTCCTACACCGGTTGCTCCTGCCCGTACAGGTCTGGATGCACAGAGATCGGTGCAAGATGATAAGGTAGCAGAACGTGTCCAGAATGAACGTGCTGTCCAAGCAACGAATCAATCCCGTGCGGTTACAACGCAAGGTCAGGTTGAGCAGATGCGTAAGACACACACTGTTCAGGAACAGATCCGTGATGCAACTCAGGCTGCTGCTGATACGCTGGAAGAGATTCGTAAGATCCTCTCCGGCGGAAGTGGCGGAAGTAGTCCATCGGCTCCACCGAACAAGAACGAGACTGCGAAGGATATGTTGATGAAGAATGCAACCTCTAACCCTCCGGTTGGTCGTGGTACGGGCGGTCGTCCTTTTAACACAAGTCGTTAGTAATACACAGGGGCCTCCGGGCCCCTTTCTTTTAACATCAGGAGGCACAATGGCAACTACTCCGATTCTTGATACGGACTGGGTACGCCAAGCCAATTTGCTACCTAAGCGTGTGGCAGATGGCCCTAAGGGTTTAAGCCAAAGCTCAATGACGGTAGAGCAACTTCAGTTGCGTCGTTACACGTCGGCGTCTTTTAAGTTCACGAACGGTACGCTTGGGGGTAACTTTGCACTGAACATGCCTCCTCAACCGTGTCGTTATGCCGACCCTGTACCAGAGCGCTATGTAACGCCTAAGGTTCCGGGTGGCGGTAATCCAGAGTGGGGGATGTCTCGTTGGTTCTCCGAGAACATCGACGACTTCTCAACCTTACTCCACGTACGCGCAGGTGTACCTGCCTACAACTCTTTATGGAGCTTCTTCGGTAACTTCTATAACGCCGATGATGCTCGTCTTGTCCGTACAGGTCGTGACTGGTCAGTGGGATCGTTTATCGGTCGTGCATTAGGCTGGGTGTTCTCCATCCGCCTCTTACCTTTCATCTGGACGGGACAGGCGATCAAGTATTTCGTCTCTGTTACATCGACACGTTTTGCGTACCTCAAGCCTACAATGGGCCTGTATTGGAAATACGTGAACGACGTGGCTAACACCTTAGCCGCTAACCTCGATATGACTGCTGAAGCCGATGCTTCCTTTATGCAGTTAGCAGAGAACTTCCAGCGTCGTCCGAATGACACTACAACCGCGACGTCAGGTACTGATAACTTCACAGCCTCTTCTACCGGCGGTGATCCAGGTACAGTCTATCAGGTCACGGAAGATACCGTCAATGCAGCGATGGGTCAGAACCTTAACGCAGTAAACGATAAAGGTGCAACTAAAGCAGCACGTTCCTTGTTTGTTCTGGATGACCAGACGAAGAACTACTACCGTGAACGCTTACCGGAGATCTATCAGTCGGATGGGTTGATTGGTATAAACGTCTACGCTGTAGTTCTCCGTGCGCAGAGTATGGCCGATGCTTGGAATAATGCAGTGATGCAGAAACAAGAGGAGGCGATGCAAGCGGGGCAGAACAACGCAG
>JACCDR010848060.1_pt1 | contig 22309 bp, 42 predicted proteins | sample 7446431 | NCBI WGS metagenome assembly JACCDR01 (sample SAMN15323443, study PRJNA562643) | freshwater metagenome | isolation source: river surface water | place: USA:Blue River Watershed | collected 2017-08-17 | reverse complement strand
TAGCCCAAGTCATTCCTTAACTGGGTGGCTTGGGCTTTTTTTGTTTTCTGTGTCAGGGATTTTGGTTAGTGGCGTAGCGACATCCATGTCGCAGAAAGGAATAGTAATGGAAGTTTATGTAGCAGAACTGTGTTATGAATGGAATAGCGAATCCAGGGTTGTTGGGGTTTTTACATCACAAAGAGCCGCTTGCGATGCCGTAGGCGAAGCGTCAATGTATAGATTTGAATCCGTATCAATTGGCGCAGGAGGAAACTCATGTCGCGAGGTAAAGCACACTGATACCACAGGAAAGTCCACCCGTATCGGGTTTGTAACCAAATTCACCCTAGATGAAAAGGAACAGCAGTGAAGATCTACATCGCAATGCGAGAAGGCAGGTGCGGAGATTCGCCACACGTTGTCAGTACTCACAAGACCATTGACGGTGCAATCAAAGCCCTTGAAGAGGTTGCTAAAGAGGGCGAAAAATGCAAGCTGTACATTGAAAAAATGACAGCGGAAACAATAAGTCTTACCTCTGAAGACGAACACGTGTCCTACTGGTACGACAACTACATCATTATCTCTGACCTGAAAGACTAACAACCCAGTCAAACCTAGCCCAAGTCACTATCTCTTAGTGGCTTGGGCTTTTTTTGTTGGATCATTTCACTCACTCGGAGGATACAAGATGGAAAAAAGCTCAGTCATTTTCGACTCAAAGACACTCAAGAAAGCAATCCAGTTGGTAAGTAAAGTTACCGACTGCGATCATGAGCGCCAAAGATACGCACTGTCCTGCGTACTACTAGAAGTCACGCCAGAAGGTGTCAATCTGGTAGCGACCAACGGAAACGTCATGCACGTTGCGTCCCTACGACAGAAAGATCCAAACTTCATGGGTCAGTGGTTGCTCTCAAAAGAAGCTTGGAAAGCTATCTTGGCTTGCTCGACATCCAAGATTCAAAATATCGAGCTTCGATGCGGAGTTCAGTACCTGACTCACACAGATGGGTCAGAGGAAACCGTCAAGACCGTAGATGTCTTGTTTCATGGGAAAGATAAGATCTCTGAAAGTGCTATCGAATGCAGCGTGAATGCCAGATTTCCTAACTGGAGATCAGTTGAGCCAACAGACACCCCGTCTCTTGAAGTCTCAGGTGATTCTGTCAACTTCAAGCTGTGGTGCCATATGGTTGGCAAAGTCAAACCGCTCTTCAAGTGGGACAGCAAGAACCAAACTTCAGTTTCTTATGAAATGGAAGAATGGAATCTAACCAAACCAGTTCTCGATATCACTGAGAGAACTCAGAGACACATGTCATTCAATCCAAAAAACCTCGAAGACTTCATTGAGTTCCTTCCAGACAAGTCCAGAGTGACTGTCTCAGCGCACAACAACAAAATGTACAAAGCAGTTTCTGGCGTTTTCACTTGCATCTTCAAGGGGTACTGACAATGAAACCTACCGCAAATGAAGCATGTGACTGGCTGCTACAGAACTCATGCAGACCAATCAAATCAATCAGGCCTGTCAAAGTAACGATAAGAAAGAACTCATACGTAGGTGCATTCTACTCAATCAGAGACATCTACATCCCAACAGAAAGAGCTGTAACTGAAAAGAAAGTACTTCCTGGTGAAGAGCGAATAGACTACAGATTCTATCTTATCGGAGACAGGCCGAAGATTAAGAGATCACGCCATTGCTTTACCTGGGAAAGCGGAATCGCACCGGATCAGCGAGTTTATAGAAACACAAATGAATGGTACGTTTGCTGCCATTCATCGAAAGAACAAAGAACTCACGTACCTTGGAAGATGTTCATGCTGTCCGAGTGGCTTGCCCATGCTTACGGGTACTACGAGGGACACAAGATAGATACTCTGGAGCGTTTTAAGTACGACCGAGTCCCAATGACTGTTCAATACCTAGACTAGCGACATCCATGTCGCAAACACTACTTTACGGTGGTGTCTTTTATCTTCTTCGTAGTGCTTTTCAATACAGAGGTTACAATGTACATTCGAGTCGGTTCGGTCCTGTCAATCAAAGGCGAAAAAGGTGTTGTCATCATCCACGAAGACGACGAGGAATCTCCAGACCATGGAGATATCGTTCTCAGGATGGACAGCGGAGTCATTCGAAAGATCACAGCGCAAGAACTATATGATCTTGATGACGACATCCAAGATGTAACTCCAGAACTCTACGTCAACGTCTACCTTCACAATAGAGCGTACGGTGGACCAGAGGAAGGTGGATGGTGGTATGACACTTATGATCCTGTATATGAGGAGTGCAGAGTGGCTTTTACGGAAGAGGAGGCTAAGGAGATCCACAAAGAAATGCTTGAGTGGATGTTACAGGAAAACGCAGTGAGAAGGGACGTAAGCTCTGTCATTAGCGAAGGTCGCTACGTTGTAAGCGTAGAAGGCTTCCCGCCAAGAAGACTTCCTCTAAGAAGACCGTACTACTGCTAGTCCTATTCAGTCCTGGGTCAGACCGTTACTAGGTAGCGATACCTAGCAGGACTCTTTTGTTTATTGGGTCAGGGGTTTTGGTTAACGGAGGTGTGGCTTGAACAAGCTCGGAAGTAAGCTGACTGCAGAAGACATCAATTACAAACTCTTCTTCGCTCCAGGCGAGGAAGACAACGGCATTTCTTACGAAGAGAACGTCGAATGGCTTAGCCAATGGATCGACTGGAAGAGTATCGTTCACCAAGGAAGACCGTACTTCCTTATCGAGTGCGTAGGTTGTGAACAACCAGTTCGCATCTGGAGCACCAGTACGAATAGTTACCAAGCAGAATGCACTTTAGAATGGGAGGAATGTGATGGAAACGATGACACTGAAGAGACTCATTGAGATCTTAGACGACTCAAGTAAATCCAAGTTCTCTGTACGGGACAGAGAACGATTGGTTAAGGTGAACTTCATTGACGACTACGGACTAGGCTGTTCCAAATACAACGCCAAGTTCTACCTCTTCTACAACGAGTTTGGATACACCGATCTCGTTCATGCTGACAACGAAACTTCAGCATGGGAAGCATGGATTGACGAACAGGAAACTGTACCAATGGAAGAGGTACATGAAGCGTACGGCGCTTACGATGCCATGAGGGATTACATGATCCAGAAGGGCTATGAAGACGACAGACATCTTCGAGACTTCTGCAATCGCAACTGCCCGCTATTCTTCAGATGGAAGAACGCACAAGAACACGAAATGGACCTGATTGAAGGATACCACTACCAATCAAACTTTACTGGGACTGGAATTGTCGATGTCGGTCATTACGTAGGAATCAGAGAGGCTTCTTTAGAAGAGGTAGTAGTGGAATGAGACACTTCTGCGTGATCGAACTTAATGGAGAAATCCATGAGATCTGTATCATCAGGGGATTCTCTGAAGATATAGAAGACACCAAAGAGTACTACTTCTGGAGAGTAGTACATAGCAGCTTTCTTCATAAGATAGAAGCTAGCGACTTTCAAGAAGTAAAGAAGAAGCTCAATGTTCTGTACTCGTTAGGCTTCACAAAATAGAAGGGTTGGTAGTGGCATGAGATTCATTACAGAAAGCGGAAAGATCATCGAATTCCTGAAAGCTATCGATGATTCTGACGGGGCGTTTAGTTCTGAATTCTACAGAACTATCTTCTTCTGGAAGTTCGAAGGAGAGGCGTCAGTTTATCCCATCGACGCATTCGATGAACACGAAGCGATCGACATTCTCACGAAGAAGTTCAGCAAGCTTTACAAGGTAGTGCAATAAGGAGCAAAGTGATGAAAAGCAGTGAATCACAATGTACTTGTGATTGCCAAGCAGAACTTCAGCTTAGGCGAAAGCAAATGTCAATGGTTCCATTCTGCCCAGATCATCGCGATAAGGTAAGACATAAGCCGTGCCGTGAATGCGAGATCGAGCATCTCAAAAAACTCATTAAGTCAGCCAGGCATCTAATCTTGGCTGCAACTGGTCCAGATGGTTGGCCAACAAGCTGGAAAGAAACAAGAGATCGGTGGATGGCATACGTAAACGAAGTATCTCCTGATTAAGGAACAACCCAATGCGACGGATCGCAATCATCATCTTAGTCATCCTCATTTCAGGTTGCTCAACAACAAGAGCAACTCTCACCCTAACGAGAGTTAACGGTGAGCCTTCCATCTCTCTAACCGTAGAGGAGAAGCCATTAGTTAGGTAATGCGTCAGGGGTTTTGGTTACTCATGCGGGGTGCGAAAGTAGGTAGGTTCGACTCCTACCCATGAGTCTTGTGGTTTCTGTTACTTAAAAAGGATTACGTATGAAAACTTACACGGCAGATGAATTGAAAAATGTTCTCAAAAAACACAAACTTTGGATGAGTGACGAACCAGAAGGAGAAAAGGCTGATCTCAGTGAGGCTAATCTCAGTGGAGCTGATCTCAGTGAGGCTAATCTCAGTGGAGCTGATCTCCGTTGGGCTAATCTCAGTTGGGCTAATCTCAGTGGAGCTGATCTCAGTGAGGCTAATCTCAGTGGGGCTAATCTCCGTGAGGCTAATCTCAGTGGGGCTAGCGATAGTTCTGTATGCCGAATGGACTTTGGAGGCTGGAGTATTTGCATTCGATCTAAAGAAACATCCATCGGATGCCAAAAACACACAAACGAAAAATGGCTTGAGTGGACTCCTGATTCACCAGAAATAAAACAAATGCACGAAAATGCTAGTGAATGGTGGAAGATTCATCAAGAAGCAGTCAAGGCAGCGATCAGAGTTGTTATGAACAAAAGCAAACAAGGAGATTCAAAGTGAAGTACTCAGAACACAGACCAACAGTCTTCGATCGTAACATCAGGATTGATTGGGAGCCAAGCGAAGAACTAGAAAGACTTCGTTCCCTTGAGATCATGTCAGCAGCAGAAGCTGAGAGACTCAAGACTCTCGAATACAACGAAGACAGAAAAAACTGGCTGATGGCTAGCGTTTCTCGAACTCGCGATAGCGGTCCACTCGATCGCTCTAACTTCGAGTGCTATCTCAAGGAACTTGGTGGTGAATCCGAAACTGTAGAAGTCCACCGCTTCGGACACTGGGGTCCAGGGTGGTACGAGATCATCATCTACATGCCTGATACAAAGGCAGAGAAGGTTGCCTACGAACTTGATGGTGCGCTGGCAGACTACCCAATCTTAAACGAGGACCACTACTCAGATGTAGTGTGGGAAGAATTCATTGAAACTTGGAACAACTGCTACTCACGGGACTTCGCGAAGTTCCTGAAGCATGAGTTCAGGACAACAGACAATGTGGAAGATCTCATGCTTGACTTCCAAGATGAACTGTTTCAGTTCTACCTCGACAATACAAACGAACCATACGTCGACAACGACTATGGAGTTTCCTGCAGTTTCTCTAACGATATCGACCGCGACGACTTTGGTACTTTCATCTACAGCATTTGGAAAAAGCGAGCAGCACAATGAGTATCGACTATGGCATGGGCAAGACGAACATCGATAAAGAAACTGGAATTAGATACGGTTTCATCTACGCAAACAACGTATCTGACTTCGCAATTGATGAGATCGTTCAAGAAGGTGACGACCTTTCTTACAGATCTTGGAGGAAAGAACTTACTGAGTCACTCGAAGAAGCGATCAAGTGTGCGATTGAAAACTATGGTCACTACGAAAAAGACATGGTCGATATCGATTCGATCGTGAGTCAAGTCGAGTACCAAGGAGAGGGAGGGACTTACGAGTACTCAAAGGATGGAATCAACCTGAGCTTCGATACAGACGACAGCGGGATCTTCATTCTCAAGAGCGACTACTACACTCTCTGCAGTCTCTGCTCTCCATGTGCCCCTGGCGCTGGCTTCATCACCGAGGAAGGAAGCTACAAAGCATACTGCCTTCCGCCTGATTGGTTCGACGACATCAATAAGATGCCTTATCGATGCTTCCGAGTTGACAACAACGAAGAAGTTTTTCAAACCCCGTAGTGTTTTGCGATACAAAAGGATTCAACAATGACAACTACATGGATTTTCCCTGCTTGCCGACACCCAGCATGGGAGTCAATCAAGAAAGAGATCGTTCGCTCTGGCAAGGAGTGCGAAACAATCGACTTCGACGCTGAAGAATTAGAGATCAGCGAAGATGTCCAGTTCCTGTGGGGCTTTGACGACTGCGGTAACTCAGCCGTCCTGTTTGGGTACGCCAAGAACTTACAGGTGATTGAAGAACTCAAGGGGTTCAACTGGTACTGGTGGAATGGCAGAAGCCTATCCCACTGTAACAATCCAATCGAACGCATGGCTCGATTTATGGGTGACGGAGACACCTATCAGGTGATTCGATGCTACTACGATAGGTCGCTAGAGAAGATCGTACACGAAACCAAATGGGAACTTCACCCATGCGATACTCTCGCTGTTCGATCTGCGCAACGAGATCATTTTGTGATTCGGTTACTCAATAACTACGAACTCGTATGGGAGAGGGATCTGCATGACAACACTTAAGAAGCTCGCAGCAAGCCAGCACCCAGAGGCATGGAAAGCCTACAAGAAACACCTGGGTAAGCATGCAGAAGTAAATATGTTCTTTGGAACATACCTTGGACAGTATCCAAGCAAAGAAGACTACGTTAGCGAGATACTAGAACATAACCACCAGATCAATAAGGCTGCCATGCAGTTCATTGATCTTTCTGGCTTTGCTGATTTCATGAAGAGTTCAGGAGAGGTTTACTTCTTGAGTTCAGAAGACGGCAACTCGGTATTCGTATTCAGTAGATAGATGGTCAGGGGTTTTGGTTAAGGGTGTCACGTCGACGCCCTTTTTTTATTGGAGTTACGCAAATGAGAATCTATGTAGCATGCCTTCGAGCTTACAACAACGGTCAACTTCACGGTAGCTGGTTCGATATGGATAGCGCTGACGCTGATGATGTTCATCGCCACATCAACGAGGTGCTCAATAGCTCACCAGCAGCAACACGCTGGGTAGTTGCAGACGAAGGTACTCGCGATGAGGTAGGCGAATGGCAAGACAGCAAGGAAGAAGCAGAGAAACTCCTCAAAGAAGCTGGTGATGGTCACTGGCTTATCAATGACTGCGAAGAGTGGGCGATCCATGACTACGAAGACATCGATGGGTTCGGTGAGAACCCAGACATCGACAAGCTTGTTGAGTACTGCGAATGTGCTGAAGAACTTGGCGAAGCATGGAAGTACTACGTCGATATGGTTGGCAAAGACTACGCCACTAAGGAAGGATTTGAAGAAGCTTACGCTGGAGAATACAGATCCAAGGAAGACTGGGCAGAGCAATTCATGGATGACACTGGAGGACTGGAGGGTATGCCAGAAAACTTGAAGTGCTATTTCGACTACGAAAAGTACGCAAGAGACTGCGAGCTTGGAGGTGATATGTACTTTGCTGAGGTCAACTACGACAAGGTATATGCATTCCACAATCACTAACAATCTGCGTCAGGGGTTTTGGTTAGGGGTGTCACATCGACACCCTTTTTTTATTGGAGATAAACAATGACTGAGAGAATGACTTATCGTGACATAGAGTTCACTGTCGGACAAGAGGAGTACGTCTATGAATCTCCTCGCGAATGTGGATGCCTCACCAAAATGTACTTCTGGCACAAGAGGTACAACCTTGGCGACAAGCATAACTACGAGTCAATCAAAGATGTCTACGTCGACCTATTCAAACAGTGTGTCATGTCAATCTCAAAAGACGATGTAAGGTCTGTTCTGCTTGCAGTTATTCGCAATCCGTACGGTCGAGAAGACTACATGGATATGATTCACGACAGGAAGCTGCCAATGAATCGCAATCCTTACAACAAAGAGAAGTACCGATACGATCATTTATACAACCTCGAAGAGGACCTACTCAAGAGTGATGATGTAATGGAGAAAGTTCTTGAGGTTCTAGAGTCAAGGTACGTCTTCAAGAATATCTACATGTACGATCACTCTGGAATCACCATCAACACATCTGGGTTTGGTTGCCGATGGGATAGCGGTCAGGTTGGGATTGTCTTTGTCAGTAAAGAAGACATCGCCAAAGAGTTTGGCAAGGACGCCGACATTGAAAAGAAAGCTAGCGAAGTTATCGAATCAGAGATCAAGGTGTACGACCAGTATATCTCTGGAGACATCTGGTACTACACGATCGATGCCGAGGATTTCGAAAGCAGCCTTGGCTGGATCTATGGGTACGACAACTGCATTCAAGAAGCCAAGGACACAATCGATCACATCTGCAGTACTCGTGAAAAGACAGCAGCATCATGAGCATTCAAGAAAAGATCGACATCGTCTACTTCTGGGGGCAAGCCGGAGCTATGGCTAGCCCCTTTGAAGATACCTTTGTGATTGACTTTCGTTCACCAGTCAGTCAGCAACAGGCGAGTATTCTCGCTTGGGAATCGTCGTCGTTTCGGATAAGATGGAAGCTAATCAACAGCACAAGAATCATCGTTCAGTATCTTTGCGACATCCATGTCGCAGAATTTCAAGAGAGTAAGTGAGTCGCAAGTGTGACTCACACGTAAACTTCCGCAATACATCGCGGCCTACTACAAGGGTTTCAGTATGCTAAAAGATCAAGTCAAAACAGTAGTCTATCACTCTTCTCGCGGTTACGAAGTCGCTTTGTCGCTGACTCAAATCGCAAAGCTCGAAGCGGCTGGGGTATGGCCTCGCGATCAGTACGGAAATGAGGCTTGCATGGTTGCAGTTGGTGAGCAATATCGCTGGCCAACATTTACCGACGAGCAAGTCCAACGAATCGTCAATGGCGAAAACGCTACGGACATTCGCTAGTAGCTTCATCACTCGCCCGGCTCGTTGGGCCGGGCTTCTTTTTCACGCAATCAAATAAAGGGTAATACGATGTCGTCAATTTACAAATCGCCAACAATCTGGACCGGCAACACCTACCCAATTCGCGATGCGATCAAGTCGCTGGGTGGCAAGTGGGATGCCACAAAAAAGGCTTGGGTAGTGCCCGCTCTCACCATGAAAGAGCGGGGTTCGTTGTACAGTCTGTGCAACGGAATGAAGGGTGTAACGGTCGAAAAAGCCTAGTCAATCCACGTGATCCGGGTCCGATCCTGTCTCGGTGGTTCCGCCAGGGGTATCGCTGGCGGCCTCATTGGGTACGAGTTGGAGCAAAGGTTTTTCCGAAGGTGATATATGAAGCGTTATTTTTGCGATCCAACAAATAACACCGTCCAGGGTTCGCGGGATGCAGAGGCCCACATTTGGGCACTGTATTGTCAGGCTGCCTTGCTTGGGCGGCCATTCGTGCGACAGGAAAAGGATGGGGGGCTAATGTATGTGGCTCCAGGCCCGTTATTTGAGACGGGAGCCATTTGGCTTTCGCCGGACGGCGACTGGCATTGGTGCGGGGAGCAGTCAGCTACCCGAGTAGTAGTGGTACTGCCGGAGGATGATCGCGATAGCGGGGATCATGCGGCACTCATTGCCGCCGCTCGTCAGGCGGTGTTCGGCGCACCCGTCGCCGCCTAGCCATTCCTGTTTCCGCTCCCATCGCCCGGCTCGTTGGGCCGGGCTTTCTTTTACGCAATCAAATAAAGGGTAATGCAATGCTATTCAACGAGTCAGAGAAGAGTATCGTACTGAAGCAGTGGTACTTCACGCCAATGCTTCTCATGCAAGATCAATGGCTTGAGCTTCGACCGTCCTTGGTCGAGCTAACACTGATCGAGTTCCCGGTTAGTCTGCTTGAGTACATAACCAAAGAGCAAGCAGCACGTAAGCGCCGAGCAATCACAGACATCAAGGGGCTTTTGAAAACTGCATCCATCTGCGGAAAGCTAGAGTTCGACACGCTCCTAGTCTGCTCCTCTCCTGGAACAGACTACGTCAACCTAGACCAGATGCGAAACATCTGGCTAGGTCGGTGAGTAAGCTGGGTTCATGACATCTGATAAAGAAACGCCAATCGCCTTGGCAACCCTGTCTATAGTGCTAACACGAAACCCGTAATCTTGTAGCTCGATACGACAAACGAACGAGTGTTGGGTTCCAATAAGTTCTCCGATCTCAGTAAGGGTCATGCCCTTCGATTCTCTTGCTGCTCTTACGTTCCTCTGAATAACATGGATCAGAGGTTCTTTCAGTACCGAGAACTTCCTAGCTTCCGGATCAAACTTATCTGCCATCACTTCATGCGGTAGCACATGGAGCGCACGGCAGAACTGATCGATAGTTTCGATTCGGATGTCCGAAAGTTCCCTCTCAACTTCTGAGACCCTATACTTCTGTACGCCAATGCACTTAGCGACCTGCTCTTGAGTCAAGTCTCTAAACAACCGAAGTTCGCGGAACCTTCTAGCGAATGTTTGGGATGGTGTAATCATGGAAACATTGTAGTGAAGTTAGGTAAGATAGGAAAGTGAATGAGCGTACATCAATGGGGAAAGAAATTGTACTTCTGTGTCGCAAGCTCCACAAGACCATTGTAAATGTAGGAGGTATCCAAGTGGACAAAGATGGAGCAATGCTGTGGAGTTCTGGCGCGAGAACGGTCAGGAGTCGAAGTGTTCATGGAAACATTGGGCACGTAGGAGATGAGTGGTTTGTTCTGGTTGGGGTTTACGAATCGACAGGGGAACTAGAGAGGAGACTCCGTCTCGTAGATGGATTCTTGCTTGACCAAGGTAGTGGTGTTGGTTACACTTCAAAGTAGAGATGAAACTGGTTAGTTAGTGAGGAGTTGTTGCTAGTATGAAAAACTACAAAATAGAGTTTAGGCGATCAGGACACTTATACGAATCAGCCTACTCGAAAACAATCTCTGGTGCAGTAGGAATTGCAAGGAAGAAGGGGTGGTATGAAGACGGAACGCCAGAATCAAACTGGGACGGAAGGCCATTCTGTGCGTTAATTTTTGAACGCACTAGCGATGGATGGGAGCGGGTGGCAACTGTAAATAAGGATGGAATTCAAGCTGAAGACAACCAAAGCCGAAGGTCATACAAGATTGCAGAGGAGAGGATGGCAAAGGCAAGAGCATATCTCGAACAAACATACGCAACAATGATGACTTTCAATGCGATTGCTGATGGTGAGCTTTCGAAAGGAAGTAAGTTAAAATCATGACAATCCCAGACGGAGAGGTCGAAGCAAATCGTATCGAGATGGCAGCAGCAGAACGATCATACAAGATCGGGTTTGGCGTCAGCGAGTGGGAGTCTTTCCTAACCCCAGAAGAAATAGACAGGCTGATTGAACTAGGCGACATGGGCTTTGGTACTTGGGGTAATGAACATGAGATGTTGATGTACTTCAAGAACCTAAGGGCCTCAGCAAGGGAGAACGGCAGTGCCAAGCAATGAGCACCCAAACATGAGCAGCGATCCATACGACAAGCCAATCTATTGTGATTGGTGTGACAGTTTGTGTGATAGCGACGATCTATACGGAAGCAGGTACTTGCACTTGCAAGATAAGAACTTCTGTTGCCTCTACTGTTGCGAAGAAAACGATCAAGCAATAGATGACTCTATGTCTGACGAGTAAAAACAAGAAACGTGGAGAATATCGAATGACCAAAGAAAAAGGAATCGAATGGTTCAGAAGCCTACCTCAGGACACAAGAAACCTTATCGCTGAGGAGATGATTGAGTACCTATACTCTACTGGCGGAATCCTGTGGGATAGTGGAGATGAAAACTCACCGCCTTGCTTGTACTGGGATGCTGACGGCGACAGGCTTGATGATGTTGAGGTTGAAGTCAAGAAGAAAACCTACTTCCTTCAGAATGCAAACTCTGGGTTGTACTGCAGCATCCCGTTCTTCTGGTCTAAAAATGGAGGCTACGAGCCATACATCTCAGAGGCGAAAGAGTTTGAGAGAGGTGAGGTGGTTAAGATAATCAGAAGCACAAAGGGTACTCACAACTGGCGAGTATACGATTCCCTTAGCGTCAATCAGTCAGCCAGAAGAGTCGTGGATCTACAAGACCTGAACGAAGTCACAAGCGAACTACTGAAAGAAGAACAATGCGATACACAGTAAGACCTCCAATCACTGGATATGTTTCTGTTGAGGTAGATGATGAGTCAATCCAAAGCGAAGAAGATGCTATCGACGCTGCATTCGAATCTCGACTTACCTACCAAGACATTGTCGAATGGGAGGTGATCAGGAGCGTTGGTCAAGGGAATGTATGCTATTGCATGCAGCCTTGGGATGCAGAGGCGATACTAGAAGACGACGGGGAAGAGCAGGGCGAGTCATGAATGAATACGAACTGATAAGCCCTAAGTCTGGCAAGCCATGTGGTGTTTTCGTTTGCGGTGAATGCAACATAGTAAGACCAACAAAAGACCTTGCTGATAAATGCTGCAAGCCATGCGCATGCGGTAAGCCATCAATGAATCGCTTTGATTGCAAGTGCTCCAGCTGCCACGACATGGAACGCATGGAGCGGATGACAAGAATCCTAGATAAGGCTGAGCTTGTGGAATGGGATGGCTCATCAATGGTGTTCTCCGAGGAGGTCGATGGGTACAACGACGGATGGTTCAGTTCGCCTGATGAGATCCTTGAATACCTAGCCGATGAAGAGATGGAGTTCGTACCAGAGTTTGCGTTCGTCGGGTGGAAGAGGATTAAAAAGCTTGATATCAGCAGAGCTATTGAGGAGATGACTGAGGATACTTACGAAGGCGCTGATCTTCACATTTCTCCTTACGATTCAATCTCGATAGACCTAATCAAGGCAGTCGATGCTTTCAATGAGAAGTACTCTATCACGTACTACGAACACGACTACAAGAAGAAGGTCCGAGTAAGAGAAAGTACTTCTGATTCATAGCGCATGGGCTAGTAGCTTAATTGGATAGAGCACAGCACTTCTAATGCTGCGGTTGCAGGTTCGAGTCCTGCCTAGCCTACTTGGTTCTTTGTTTACACGCATGGAGATACTATGATTACCATGAAAGAAGTTGTTATTGATGGCACGAAGTTTGTACCTGAGACACCTAAGCCAAGCGGGAGACGAGCTGTAGTAGTGGTAGATCGTGGCTGGGTTTTCGCAGGAGACATGACCCGTGAGAACGGAAGAATCATCCTGACAGACGCAGTACATGTCGTACGCTGGGAGACTATTGGTTTTGATGGAATGATTGCAAATCCAAAATCTGAGTGTGTGATGTTGAAAAAACTGGTAAATAGTGTCGACATTCCAGTTCAGTCTGAGATTTTTTGCATTCCGGTAGGTGATGAATGGGGCAAGTAGTAAAGCCTATAGGTGACAACGATGGATGCGATTATGGCTATGGCGATGGCACAGGATATGGTTATGATTGCGGGAATGGATACGGAAATGGCAAAGGTTACGGATATGGCTATGGTTTCAAGAATGGCAGTGGCAGTGGGATTGGTCATGGCTATGGCTTAGGCGACAACTTTGGTTACGTTACAGTATCGGGTCGGTTAAGAAGAAGTTAACGCAAAGAAAGGATTGACATGATCGAGACATTCAAAGACGCGAGAGTTTACGGTAAGGACTGGACAATGTTCTCTCAGCACCTACCGCCAGAGAACACGCTTGTAGAAACGAAACTCCACGACGAGGACGGATTGAGAATGGAGCGAAATCTCAAGCGAAGAGGCAACTTCTTCTACGACCAGCACAATCGCTTGGCAACTCACAAGCCAACCCACTGGAAGTATTCTGAAGGACTGAACCAATGATCGCACTTGTACTTTGCTTGGCTCTCAGTAGTGGCAACGGTGACATTCAAACAGAAAACGTAGAACACATCGAAGTCAATCGAGTTCTCAACAGTAAAGGTGAAGTCACCCTTACTCAAGTCATCTACTGGAGGTTTAGCAAAGTGCGGCAGCGCCCGGAGTGTAGGGCGTGGAGAAAGGAAGACTCAACGATCTCTCGTTCAATTCAACCGGGGAGGGTCGTTGAGTTTTTTTCTTATGGCAATCAAATCAGAAAGGTCGTAGCTGAAAGCATCTCGTTCACATGGACAGAGTATGACCCTGAAGCGTTCGACAGAACGATTACGCCTAGCGAGATGCGGGTTCCGATGTTTCCACCAAAAACGAAAAAGGAATAACTTACTGACGGAATGTTGGCTTAGAAGCAGCCATCATCTAAGGAGTGGTGATACGCGGTAGTGGCCTGGGAGATGTTCAATTGCCTGAACACCCTGAACGAAAGAACTGGAAGGCAATAGATACTGTCGATGATACCGAAGGACTACTAGAGAATATCCGGTTTGTAATCTAGTAGAGAAGGAAAGCGACAGACTAAAAGGCTGCAGCCCGGACGGTCGGAAATGAGCAATATACCTTTGGCGTAACAGCACACCATCAGTAAGCTTTTAGGAGGAGGAAGAATGGCCACAGAGAAACGAAAGAGAAGGTCGTTCAAAGATAAACAGAATTGGATTTTAGATCGACTGGATAGAAAATGGAGCCAGACTCTTCGAACAACAATCTCTGACCATTACGCACCAAGAATTTCATCTAGCGACGAAGACGATGAAGAAGCTTGGCATCAAGAGTTTGGAGGGCAAAGGCACTACTACCTGATGGGGCCTCATGTGTCCCCAGATTTTGCTAGAACACTTCGAAAGATGTGGCTGAACGGAATCTTGTATCGATCAACAGGCGGTAATCAAGGAGCGAGAGATGGAGGGTACGCAATGAAAACGTACTACGTTTCATATTGCTCGAAAAAACACCACCACGAAGCTAAGCGATTGAGAGGTGAAGTAGAAATGGAGGAGGAAAAATGATTCCAGAGATTAAAGTAGGGATGAAGTTGTACTATGTGCCGCATAGCGACTGGGATAAGCCTAAAGAAGTGGTAGTCACAGAGAAAGGCAAGAAATGGGCAAGGCTCAACAATGGACAAAGATTCGAATTCAAATCAGACTCATGGTATTTTGTTGATGGAGGAGGATACAATTCTCCTGGCAAGCTCTGGCTAAGTAAAGAAGAATACGAAGAACAGAAAGAAGCAAAAAGGATTCTTGGGAAGATAGCAAACAAGTTTCAATATGCCCACCAAAGAAATGGTGTAAGCCTCAACGATGCAATCGCTGCTGCTAAGATTCTCGGAGTAGAGTTCTAGAACCTATTCGATATCTTCTTCGCCTTCTTCTTGTCTCTCTCTGCATAGATCTCCACTGTATCCATCGCCATTCCGACCGATGCTCTTGCGGATTCAACACCATACCTAGAACGCAATCGAGTCAATCTCGAATGCCTCAGGTAGTGTGGAGTCCACATGGGCATCGGTTCTTTCTTTTGCGCGCGGGCTTCTGACTGAAGCTTCTGGATCACACGGACAACAGCTTGTCGATAACTGACGTTTGTGTAGTGCGAGTTAAACCGCCTTCCATACTCCAGCTTGGGACTGAAGACGTACCCATCCCTAGTCCTTTGTCGCAACAAGATCCGCTGAACGATCGGGCCGAGGTACATTTCCAATGCCTTGCTTCTCCATGAGTTCTTATGCGAGGAAGGTCGCCACACCCAAGGCGATTGGGTTGTGTCTATATCTCGCCACTGCATAGAGCAAACCTCACCAGGACGACAGCCTGTCACCCACTGAATGCGAAGCATGTCACCGATAAGCGGTGGAGAATTGCGACATACATGTCGTACATACTTCCAGGGGATGGCACTCTTGCCTTTGGTCTCCCTTGCCTCACCTCGTCGCATCGGAGGGAGGGAGGTCAGCGCGTCGTACAACTGGACAGGTATGATCTCTTCGCTAGCCCCCCACCTGAACATCCTCTTGGTAATGGACACGCATTTAGATACGTAAGACTTGGCCATGTCCTCACCCACCAGGAACGTCCTGAATGAGCGTAGACGCTTCGGGCCGAAGTCATTGACTGAACACCCTCCCGAGTGCTTCAGAAGAAGTCTGGCGCAAGCCCTGACGTTGTTGTACTCACCTCGACTGTAAGCAACCAGACAGTAATCGAGGTACGAGACGATCAAGGAATCGATCGTAGTGACTGGCTCCAGATCTGGAGAGCAAAGACTAGCGTAAGCCGCCTTACTTTCTGGCGAGTCGTACGCACCTGGAAGGTAGATTCTCTTACCGCCAATCTCCACAAACCCCCTATTACGAGCGGAGTGCTTGCGGTACTTGGGTGTCTTTTTGGGTCCAGTTCCGACCGGACACGGGCCGGACACATCGGACACATTCTTGTTTCGTAAGTTCATTGGTGGTAACACTTTACAGTTTGTGACATATAGCTTGGGAAGCTATGTATCCATCGACACTTCTTATGTCATAAGTCTATCTGAATCAATAACTTATGTCCATTGGATTTCAAAGAGGTGTGTCCGGACACAATTCGAAGCGGTCTCTACTCGGTTGCCCTAGTGGTGTTTTCGGATACACTCTTCTTTAGATCGCGGATCTTGAGTGCGTGGCAGAAGTTCGCCAAATACAAAACAGCTCGTCGCATCTGGTCCACATGTGTCACAACAATGCTGTCTTCTGCTTCGTTCGTGGCGACTGAATCAAGGATCTCTGCTCTCGTTTTATCTACCTGTTCCATCAATGTTCTGATCTGACCAACCAGCAACTCGTTGCGTCTTTTGCTACTCAAGATCACTGCCCTCCTGGGAAAAAGTTAGTCAACTATTTTCTACCTCAAGCAGAATGAACGCAAGTGCTTGAATCAACTAAGCTTCGGAAAGATCAACGGTTGTGGAAAACGATACCAAGCAGTGACAAGACAGGTCAAAATAGTACTAAGTAGTTTGCCTTGGGTTTTTTCAAGGATAGAATTCGGCCATGAACGACATCGCCACAGACCGATTACTGAAGCTGCGAACTGTCGCAGAGATGCTTGATGCCAGCGTCTCTACGGTCAAGTCGTGGGTTTACAAGGGTGCCGATGGGGTGAAGCTGAGAACCGTCAAGCTCCCAACAGGAGGAGTACGAGTTCAGTCTAGCGCCCTACACGAATTCTTGAATCGTTTCAATGCGACAGTCGAGGTGAAGAGAAAAGAGTCAGGACTCAAAAGACACAATCTGTGAGGCATCGGATGAGACAGGTAGAACTAACGGTCGCCAACTTTAATCAAGGTTCTGTCTATAGCGAGATCGATTTCAATCAAATCGACTTTGATTTACACAAGCATCAGATGTGCTTGTGGGGATGGATCGACTTTCTATGTGATGATAACGACGACGACAAGACAGCATGCTATCAAACATTGATATGGCTGTACGGTGAAGACGCTGTTTGGGAAAAGCTAGATTACATGCCAGTAGAAGAGCAGCTAGAAGTGTTCTCTTTACTGCAACGACTAATGAAGATCAGAAAGCAGGAGCAATCCAATGAACAATGGTGATATGATTTCTAACAGCACAGGCACGTTTAAGTTCACGCCATCTGGAATGGTGAAGTGCATCGAACACAAGGTCGTTCTTGATGCCACCAAGAATCATTGGTACTTCCGCAAGGTTCTTAATCCAGACTCAAAGAGAGACAACGATAAATACATCCAGCGTAAAGTACCGACAGCGTCTGGATTGGATTACATCAATACGTTCGCTGGGATATCAATGATCCAGCCTGACTTCCTACTGAACGACAATGGACTGAAGGTAGCTAACCCTCAGATCACAATGATTGATGGAATGGTTGAACGAATCCGAGCGCGAATGATTGGGCTTGGTCGCTCTCTTAACGGGAACCTGACGGCATTCGACCTGACCTTTGTCTATTCATTTCCTGCTTACCTGATCGCCGACCTCTATGCTAAGTGGACTTACTGGTCCGGAAGCGGTAATAATACAAAGCGAATGACAAGTAAGTGGGGCCGGATTGTATCGAACGAAGGCTACGTTCCAGACCCAACCAAGAAACGATTCCCTGTCTCGGCTGGGATGTTTCTAGAGGTTGACATCCAAGACAATGCTCTGCTTGGGATATGGAGCAAGCACATTGAGGAACAGAAGTTCGCTGATCGACGAGCGCTATCGATGGCTCGACGTAATATCATCAAGGCGATGCTTGGCATTACCTACCTAGACGACGACGCCTCAGTCAAGGTGATCTCTTGGCCTATGGCAGACAACTCGCTTGATGAGATCAAGTCTTCTATCGAGAACTGGAAGGGCGGCAATCTCCAGATCGGTAAAGAGAAGGTCGAGGTCAATAAGGAGGTTCGAGAGGCTGACAATGAGGACTACGAGTCGAGTCATGACGAAGAGGTAGAGCAGGACGAAGAGAACTCAATCCCTCAAGAGAAGCCGAAGCAAGAAGAGACTCTTGATCAAGTCAAGGACAAGCTCAGAAAGATCATCGCCGACTCGAAAGAAAAGAACAAAGGCAATCACGCTAAGATTATCACTGACTCACTGAGTCCTCTTGGGATGAAGAGCCTTGCAGACTTAGCGAAGTCAACGAACATTGGCGATTACAGGTCTGTCCTGAATAGCCTAACTAAGGTCATGTCGTAGTGTTTTTGGATTCACCCGTCAAGGATTGTTTAATGATCAGCCACATCGAATATGCAAGAGTCAAAGGTCAGTCGCTTAAAACTGACATCTCCCCTGTAACACTGGTGACTGGAGAGAACGGCAGTGGAAAGACATCTGTACTAGCAGCGATCCAGTTGGCGCTAGGGCAGGGAGTTACCGATGTGGGTAAGTCCAATCAGGCCATTGGCCTACTGCTCTCCTCGGATACATGCGTAGCTGAGGCAGCGACTTCTGAAGGTCGATACGTGACTACCGTAAGCCGTAAGAAGTCCACGGTTTCCGTATCGCAACTGCCGCCCATCGATAAGGATCTGTTCGGTGGAGTTCCTCAAGTAGTCGAGGAGTTCTTCGGGATGTCGGGTGATGATAAGTGGAAACTGATCATGAAGGCAGCAAGCAAGAGCAAGGACATTGCTAACCTTGATGCTGCAACACGAAAGAAGTTTTCGATCAATGATGATGACGTTGTCGGATCTCTGATGATCGCAATCGAGAACCTGAAGACCAAGAAGAAGAACCTGACATCTGAAGTCGATGCAGCCAGAGCTAGACTCAGTGTGTCACCTCCAGAGTGTGACGTTGAAAACATCCAAGAGGTTAATAAGAAGGTTGATGAGTATCGAGGTGCAATTAAATCACACTTCGCCAGCCAGCAAAGAGCAAGCCGAAGGGAAACTAATAAGGCTAGCTACCTGAAGGAAATCGAATCGATCGAAAGGGTGATCGCTGAATGCAAGATAGCTGTTCCGACTCTCAAAGAAAATCTTAGCCAGAGTAAAGCTAAACTGGCTGAGCTTGTTGCTTACAAAGAAAGCGATGAGTACAAGAAGAGATCGGAAGGGGTTTACATCCTGTCTCAATTGAGAAAAATTCAGGAAGCCCTATACAATATCAATATGAACTTCCCTGAATTCACCGACAGACTTGGTAAATTCGAATCAAGTATCGACGAACTGGTGATGACGGTAGTTGAGGTCGAGAACACAGATTCGCCGCTTGATGATAACGCAATCGGAAACCAAGAGCGGATGGTGTTTAAGGCAGAGACCGCACTGGCTAGAGCAGAAAGCGACATGGATGTCGCAGTAACGAAACTAGCCAAGCTCAACGAACAGCTCCAGTCTCTCACTAGCGAAGAGCTTGTCGTATTGTCAGAAGAAGAGCTAAGCCGAGTCTCGAACGAGATCGTCCTGCTTGAGAAGAAGCAAAGTGACTTCACTCGACTTGAGCAGTACAACCGAAATCAGAAGGAGGATATGGAGGCTGTCAATAAGCTTGCATCCGAAATCGAATCCATCAACGAGCAGATTTCAAAACTCAATGGTGTTCGAGAACGAATCATCGAACGAACCATTCCAGTCATCGAATCGAAAGCCAACCAGATCCTCAGGGACGTAGGGCTAGGCGAGGTGATCGTAAAGACAGAGCAGACATCGTCACGGGTTAGCCTTGTCATTCAAGACAAGGATGGCGTTGACATGCGAACCATCTGCCGATCTCGCAAGGTTATCTATGGCGCAGCACTGTTGTATGCTTTCCATAAGATCTGCCAAGTATCAATGTCGGTGATCTACGTGGAAGCTGCAGAGTTAAGCTCGAACTACCTAGGCAAGTTCCTTGATTCGCTATGCAAGAACTGCGAAGGAACCACCTTCTTGGTTGGACACTGGGCACGACCAGAGACCATCAACCCACAAGTCAAGGTAGTGGAATTAGGCTAACTCCCATGATGACCAAAGAGCAAGAAGCAGCAGTCTACACTAAAGAGCAGTCGTTTCTACTACTGGCTTCGCCAGGATCTGGCAAGACAGCGACTGTCTCTAAGAGGGCAGACCACTTGGTAGAAAGTGGCTGCTCTCCAGAAGATATCCTAGTTATCACGTTCACCCGCAAGGCTGGAGAGGAGATCAAGAATCGATGCTCCTATCCAATCTGGGGTGGAACGATGCACGCTATCTGCTACGAAGCTCTTCGATCTCCTGACGTTAGGGTCATATCCCAGCATGAGTCAGAGGCATTACTGATGTACTGCGCTGTCCAGACTGGGGTATGCCAAGTCACGAAAGGAAAGAATAAGTGGAAGATCAATCAGTCCCTATGTAGAGAGAATCTGTGGGAGTGTAATAACCCTGACTTGCAGAGACTTTCTAACCTCTATCAGTCAACACTTAAGATCAATGGAGAGGTCGACTACAACGGACTGATTTATCATGCATCACGCAAGACTGACACTTGGAAGAACTTACGCCATATCATAGTAGACGAAGCCCAGGACACGGACGAGACACAGTGGAATCTAGTAAAGCACATCATCTCCAGCGCTGACAAAGATTGCACCAGCATGTTCGTAGGGGACATGAAGCAATCGATCTACGGCTGGAGAAATGCCAGACCTGATATCTTCGCGTCGATGTCCAGAGTCAAGATGGGACTGACGACATCGTTTCGATGCCCATCAGAGATCCTTGCACCAGCAAACAGACTAATACGAAACAACCCAGAGGGAGTTGTGACTGAATCCAACTTCACTGGGGGCGACTTCAGCGTTAAGACTTACGGAGTTGTTGACGCTGTAAACGAAATGCTCGGGAACCTGATCAGGCTAGAAAAGATCGCGATCCTCTGTCGATCGAATTCGCTAGTAGAGAAGGTATGCAACGAGCTAAGCGAAGCTTTGATTCCGTGCGAAGCTATCATGCCGTCACACTCACCAGACAAACTCTATTGGTTGCTAGCTTACTGCGCGTCTCCATACTCTCCTGCTGTCATTGAAATGTTCGCACGATCATTTGAATTAGAAGCGAGTATTGTAACTGGAGGGCCTGAACTCGTAGCTGCCAAGCTCTCTGGTTCCGGTATAAAAGATCTATCGAAGTGCGTATCTGGAAGTCTGTCTCAGGGAGCGACCATTGACCACATCCTTGAACACGCTCCGCTCGCATTCCGAAAGAGCAAGGAATACTGGTTAGGGAGATACTCCGGATGGAAGGTAAGGCAAGCACTGACAGACTGGTCTCTTCCTAGGGAAGAAGAGCCATCGTCTGGGGTGTGCCACATAATGACTATCCATCAATCCAAAGGTCTTGAGTTCCAGGGCGTAGTGATCCCTGGTGTGACTGAAGGTAAGTTCCCGAAGTCATCATCACTAAAGAAGATCTCCGAACTAGAAGAGGAAAGGCGAGTGATGTACGTAGCCTTAACTCGCGCTCAAGAAAAGCTGACTGTACTGACCGATGAAAACCCATCCTCTTTTGTAAAGGAAATGCTATGCCCAGACTATTGGAACGAATTCGTGAGAAGCTCAAACAGAGAAGAGAGCAGCAAGACACACCAACAGACGACAAGCCAGAACGAAGGCGACCCGTGGTCAATCTTTTAGGTAAACTTGGTAGTGGTATCGGAAACATTCTACTACAATTACTCAAAGGATCAGTTGGATTGTCGGCAATGTTTGTTCGTGGAACGCTGTTCAAGCTGCCAATCTTTTGGCTGATCGTGTCTCTAGTTCTTGGCGCTCTTACCCTTGGGATCTTTGGGTGAAATATGACTACTACGAAATCTAACCTTGGAAAGGTCTCAGATATCGCAACATGCGTAAAGTTAATCTCTGACCGAATGAAAGAGGATAATGACTTCGCCTGGACATGGCACTGCAACATTGCAATGTGCGCTTATGATGCTGGAGCAACCAAAGATCAAGCCAATGAAGGGGCAGCAAGATTCATGCAGCTTGCCTTTGGAGTTGACGTAACAATCTTTGATCAATGGAAATGGATTCAAGAAGTC
>JACCDR010591852.1_pt1 | contig 22321 bp, 35 predicted proteins | sample 7446431 | NCBI WGS metagenome assembly JACCDR01 (sample SAMN15323443, study PRJNA562643) | freshwater metagenome | isolation source: river surface water | place: USA:Blue River Watershed | collected 2017-08-17 | reverse complement strand
CGACCACTTCTCTCTCCTAGAATTGTGCCCGGTCTATTCGGCAAACACCCACCGGGCTAGGTGAAGGAAACGCCCGCTAGCGCACGGGCCTTTGCCTGATTTCATTTCTGCACGGGTCCGGACTTAGCGTATGTTGGTTCGCCGAAATGGATTGCGTCCTCGTAGGTGCCGCCGCAGTTGTGGCACGTCCCGTCCGGCGGATTGCATGGCTCGAACGGATGCATGAACGCCTCCGACAGTTGTACGACGCGGGCGCGCAGGGCTTCAACCTGCTTGCCAGCCTCGGCCACCGCCTCGTCGCGCTGGCCCGTCACCAGCGCAAGGTCGCGGCGCAGGGCGGCCCACTTCGCCTCATCCTCGGCGCTCGCCATCACGTAGGCGCCGCACTCAGGGCAAAGCTGGTCTGGCGGGCCGGCAAGGAACTCGGCGCGGTCGGCCTCGGCTCGCGCTTCCAGTTCTTCAGGGTTGGCCACTTCTCCCTCCTGTGTCCGTGCGCAGTGCGGCCAGATCCAGTGGCTTCCGCTCGACGAACTGAGCCCCGCGGCACGGCGGCGGCTCGGCGTCGAGTCGTCGGTTCACGGTCGAGGCGCTGCACCCCATGCCCTCGCCATTCCAGGGGCAGTAGTGCACGCAGCGCTCGCAGAGGCGGGTGCCGACCTTCGTCCATAGGCGGCAGGCGGGGGCGCTGACCAGGATGTCTGTCGCCGCGCCGGACGTGATCCGTCCTATGGAGCACTTACGGAACCGCCAGCCCTCATTGATGAAGGCGCAGGTTCCGCAGGTCTCCCCGGCCGGGCCGGTGCCGGGCGGCGCCGCGTACCCCTTGCCGTGCTTCAGGGCCCGGCCGCCGGGGCCCAGCAGGTCGGGCTGGGCGCGCCTCATGCGGCCACCGATCGGCCGCGGGACCGTGCGGGAGCTAGTCGGCTTCTTCGTCGTCGCGCAATCGGCGCGCTCGGTAGTCGCCGGCGCTGAATTGCGCGACGATCTCCCAGGTGCCCTTCTCGTCGGTGAAGCGATCTCCGACACGCAGCCCGATCGCCGAAGTCTTCGACTCCGCAAGGGCCTTTGCCTGCATCGCCACGCGCATGAACTGGGCAAAGACGATCTTCGCTTCGCGCTCCATGCTGGCGAACTGCTCCATGAAGGCGCCCTTGAACTCGACCGGGAGCGTCTCCCAGCTCGTGCGGTCCTTCAGGTCGTGGCACTGGATGCACGCCGCCACGGTCTGCGTGCCGCCGCAGCTCGCCGGGATCGGGAAGTGATCCTGCTCGACTCGGCCGGGTGCCACTGGATCGCCGCAGTAGAAGCAGCGTACACGCTCGGCTCTCGTCGACATGGGCAGCACTCCGCGCGAGACGTCCCTCAGACGTCCTTAGCGTATAGGAATCAGCAGGTATTTCCGGAGGCGGGCGCCGACCAGAGCCAGCGTAAGGTGTTGATTCCCTTACGCTGGCACGGCGCTTGGATGGTGGAGGCGGCGGGAATCGAACTAGCGTCCCGACGTTGATAGTGCTCACGTTTTCACCCCTCGCGTCCCTAGAACGTCCTTTGGCGCGAGCGCTGCGATCGCCTTGCCGCCGGCGTCCGGGAACTGCGTCGGCATCCAGCGCGCGTACGTCCGCATCGTGAAGGCGGGGTCCCGGTGCCCGAGCTGGCGCGCCACCCAGAGGGGGTTCTCTCCCGAGGCCAGGAGCCACGAGGCGCAGGTGTGTCGGAGCTGGTTCGGGTAGCGGTAGCGGACGCCTGCGGCCTTCAGGGCGCGGCGCCACTGCCACTCGCGGAGCTGCTTGTCGTTCGCGTAGCCCTTGCCCGTCTGCGGGTTCAGGAAAACCTCGCCGCCCTTCAACTGCGACGCCGCGCGCTGGGCCTTCAGGGCCTCCAGGGCGGGCGCTAGGATCACGGTCGCCCGGTTGCCGGCCTTCGTCTTCGTCGCCTTGTCGCGGCCCTCCCTGCGCGCTCGCTGGACGCGCATCGTGGCGCTCGGGAGGTCGACGTCTTCCCAGCGCAGGGCGATCAGCTCCGACACCCGCAGGCCCTGCCAGGCGTTGAAGCGCACCAGGGTGGCGATGTCCGGGCCCGCGGCGCAGATCGCGTCGATCTCGGCCACGGTGAACGGGTCGATCACGTCGACCTCCCGGACCTTGCTCACCCGCCGCACCTCGAGGCCTGCGAACGGCGAGCGCGGGATCAGCTCGTCCTCGTGTGCGAGCTGGAACGCCTGGCGGAGCGGGATCAGGATGTTGTCGATCCGCTTCTTCGTGAGCGGCAGGCTCGCGATGAACGCCTTCGCATCCATGCGGGTGATCTGCGCGATCGGCTTCGACTTGCCGAAGTGGGGGAGGATCTTCTTCTCGATGTCGAGCTCGTAGTCGCGGGCGGTCTCCGGCTCGACCTCGGCGGTGATGCCGTCATGCCAGGCCCAGAGCCACTTCTCGAGCGTGACGGCGTTGCCCTTCACCTTGCCGAGGCGCAGGGCGTAGCGGGACTCCGGGAACGTCGCCGCATAGTCGAACGTGCCGCGCGCGATCTGCGACTCGATCTCCGCCTTCAGCCGCTCGACGTGCCTCAGGTTCGCGGGCGTCGGCGCGAGGCGCAGACGCTCGCGGCACCTCACGCCGCGGTAGCGGAACTCGACCTGGCAGCTCGTCGAGCTAGCGGCTCGGACGCCTTTCCCTCTACCCATAGCTCCACCGCTTCCACGTTGATGAAGACGTGCCCATCAGGCGCGCGCCGCCACTCCCGGTCCTGCAGCCACACGCCCGACTCGATCTTCCCGCGCACGGCCTTGTCCGTATACCCGGACAGCGCGCAGAACCGGCTGATCAGGACCCATCGCATCGGCTACTCAGCCTCGACGTCCGTGTCCTCGCCGGACGACCCCTCGACCTCATCGTCATCCGAGGGGAAATCGTCGGCCAGGTCGTCCTCGATGTCCTCCGCGCCAGGCTCCTCGGTGCGTTCCCAGATTGCCCGCAGATCGTCGGGCATCCCCACCTTCTCCACGACCTCCGGCGCCAGCAGCGCCGCCTTCAGGTCGCCCACCTTCGCCGGCGGCTTCTCGATGCCGCCTATGTCCGCAATCCAGAGCAGCTCCGGCTTCGTCTTCAGGTCGAGGTATAGGTCCGTGATCCGGCTGAGGCCGGGCACGTCGAGGCGCGCCCAGCGCGCGACCACGCGAACGTCCTGCGGCTGCAGCGTCGTGACGCATGCCTCGGCGATCGCGATCGTCTCCGCGGCGCTCGGCGGGCCTTCCAGGAAGGCCGCCAGCGACTGCCGGGTCAGCCGTTCGCACAGCAAGCTGCGGCCGCGGTTCGCGCGCACCCGGTGCTCGTGGCGATCGAGCTGCAGCACTACCGCAGGCTGGTCTGGGTAGTCGGTCGCACGCGCCTCCGGCATCTGCGCGGCGTAGTAGTCGGCCAGGCGAGACGCGAGATCCATGTCGTCGGCCAGGTGATCCGCCAGCTTCCCGCGCAGCCACCCGTCGAAGTACTCCTCGACGCGCAGCGCGCGCGACGCCGCGCGGGCCTCCTGGCGCTCGCCCTGCATCGCCTCCGCCACCGCCTGCTGCGCCGGCGACTTCTGCTCGACATTCGGGCGCTTCCCGCCCGGCAGCAGGCCCGCGGCCTTCGCCTCGTCGTTCCGCTTCTTGAAATCCGGCGGGCTCAGGCACGCGGCGCCGTGGCTGAAGCGGCGCAGGTGCTCGCAGCCGGTGCAGGCCTTCTTCCAGTCGAAGTGCACCGCGTCCTTGCCGTACCACTCGCCGGTGCGGCTGAGGTCCACGCCCACCGTCAGCAGGGCGCGCTCGACCGACTCGCTCACTTCGCGCGGCGTCGCCTGGCCGCTATATCCGACGCGCTGCTCGAGGTTCTTGCGCGCGGCCGCGGCGATCTTCGGCTGCAGGGCGTGAGGCTTCATCACCGTCAGCAGGGCAAGGCCGCCTGCCGCGTCCAGCTCTTCCCGGTCGATCATGTCCTGCGCCCAGGACGGCAGCTCGAGCAGCTTCGTGCGCTGCTCGATCTCCTGCTTCGAGAGCTTCATGCCGGCCTTCGCCATGCGCGCGGCGATCTCGTTCGCCGAGAGCTTCTCACGGGCCTGCAGGTCGCCGAGCATCCGCGCCTGATCCATCGCGGTGAGGGTCTCGCGCTGCAGGTTCAGCATGGTCTGATCGATCCGGATCTGCGCCGGATCGTCGTCGCTGTCGCGCAGCAGCACCGGGACCTTCTTCAGCCCGGCCTCGCGCGCGGCGCGCAGGCGGCGCTCGCCGTCGATCAGCATGAACTTCCCGGCGCCGGTCTTCCGGATCAGCAGCGGCACCTGGACGCCGCGGGCCTTGATCGAATCGGCGAGGGCAGTCAGCGCGGGCTTCGAGAACTCGCGGCGCGGCTGGTCGGGATCGGGCAGCACGGCGGCGAGCGGCAGCTCGGCGACTTTGCCGGCCTGCAGGCGGATCGAGGACATCAGAGGTCTCCTGTGAGGCGAAGGACCACCGCGGCCACGACCATCACCACGATGGCGGAGCCGACCAGGAGGTCGCGGATCTGGGTCCACGCGCTCATCCGGCGCAGCACGCGATCGCGGCGGCGCGCGGCGTCGCGCATGGCGTAGGGAAGGGGCGCGGCGCTCATGGATGCCTCCGCGCGGCCTGGCGCGAGATCTCGAACGCGCGCAACGCGGTGAGGTAGAAGTCGAGAAGCTCCCAGCGGCCGCGCAGTCCGAGGACCATCGAGGCCTGCGCGGCCCGCCCGACTGCGGCCACCGCCATCGCCTGCGGGCTCACGCGGCCACCGCCAGCGAGCGTGCTGCGCGCTTCGCCTCGAGCACGCGCCGATGCCACACGCGCGCGGCGCGCAGCCAGGCGGCGACGTTCGTCGGCGAGCCCAGCCGGCGCCACTCCTTCGCCTGGCGCATGTACTCCTTCCGCTGCAGGCGGCAGGACTGCAGCTCGACCTCGGCGAGGCGGGCGGGGTCGGCGGCGATCACGGCGCCGCTCCGGCGAGCTGGCGCTCGATGCCCTGCTGGATCAGCCGGAGCCGGTCAGCCTGGGCCTCCGCCTGGACGAGCTGGCGGCGGACCTTGTCCAACTCGTCCTGTAGCGCGCGCCGATGCCGGACGCGCTCGTAGGCCGCGTGGATGTGGACGATGTTCGGCGGGTAGAACGCCCGCTGATCGATCGCCGTGTCGTCTGGGAGCCCGTGCATGTGCGCCTCCGTGGTCACGGGGCGCATGATGATACCGTTTGGTGGAATCGGTCAACACCAGATGGTGTTAACTGATCAAAAACACAGTATCCAGCCAGTTAGGGCAACGGAGAATCAATCACCTACGTATGAGACCGGTGCGGACCGCCCGGTTTCTCTCTGGAACAGGCTTACGGCTCTCAGGCGTCAGGCCGTGGGCGGTGCTTGTCTACTGGCTTCGCTCGCTTGGCCGCTTCCCGCTCGGTTTTCTTCTGAGACACGACGAGGGAATGGATCATCACCAGGATCTGCGAGCGCAGCGGCTCGTCAAGCTGCTGCCAATCCGCTGCGAGCTGCTTCGCCTCGTCGCTGAGGCTCGGCTGATAGGAAACGGCAGCGTCTCTCACCCCAGCACCCGCGTCGGAAGTGGCGTCTAACGCGCCCTTTTTCATCCCGAGCTTGCCCTCGATATGGCGAGCGACCTTCTCGCCGAAGGACTTCTTTCCGTTCAGCAGCTTAGTCAGGTAGCCCGGGCGCTCGTACTGCAGGGCTCGGGATAAGGCCGACTTGTTTCCCTTGTACGTCGCGCTGTCGAGAATCGCGCGCAAGTTCCGGATTCTGGTGTCTTTTTCTGCCACGTGTGTAGTTGACAACATTTCCACCGATTGGTGAATCCTCCAAATGGTGTTGCCTTCGGTGACACTGTTTGGTGTAATCGGGTCAAGATGGACCTCAAGACCTACCTCGCTGAGCTGACTCCGGACGCCCGAAAGGCGTTCGCCGACGCCTGCGGTACCTCCGTTGGACATCTCCGCAACATCGGCTACGGGATCAAGTCCTGCGCCGAAGGGCTCGCGATCCAGATAGAGCGCAACACCGGCGGAAAGGTCGTGTGCGAGACGCTTCGGCCCGACGTCGACTGGGCCTTCCTCCGCGGAACCAAGCGGTCGACCGACCGCGCTGGCGCTGCTCCTTGACGGGTTCCTGAACATGACTCGCATGGTCACTGCTCGCCCGCAAGAACCCTATCGCAACCGTTCGCAATCACGGTTGCGCGTCTGCGAGGGCCTGCGATGAACGGGCAGACGGTGCTCTTCCACGACTCGATCTTCGACGCCATCGGCTGCGCGGTGCAGGCGATTGGCGGGGCGAAGCGGGCGGCGGCGCTGCTCTGGCCGTCCATGAAGCCTGAGACCGCGTACACCCGGCTGCGGCACTGCCTGACCGAGGAGTTTCCAGAGAAGCTGGCGCCCGACGAAGTGATGCTGCTCATGCGCCGCGCGCGCGACGCCGGCGATCACTCGATCATCCAATACCTCGGGCTCGAGCTCGGCTACGAGGTGCGCCCGTTCGATCCGAACGAGGCGAAGGCGCGCGCCAAGAAGGCGCGCAAGACCGCGCTGCTAGCGGAGCTGTCACGCCTGATGGAGGACGACGAATGATCGTCATCCCGACCATCAGCGGCCGCTATCCCCAGACTTCAGGCTTCGGCTCGGGCGTCAGCTCCGAGCCGCAGTGCTTGCACTTCACGGCCTCGCGCTTCACGAGCTCGGCGCAGAAGGGGCACTTGCGCATCCCGCCCTCGGAGACAGCGGCCGCCTCGACCGCCGGCTCGTTCTTCCCGATCACGAGAAGGATCAGCCACGCCAGGAGGGGGCTCAGCACGGCCGAGATCAGGAACCAGGCGAACCCGCTGCGGCCTCGGCCGCCGGCCCACATCGCCACCACGATCGAGAGAATCAGCCAGACGAAGAAGATCTCCACGGCGCGCCCCTCCCTGCGGGGTTGTTTTTCTGCGCCGAGGATAGCAGTGCGCTTCGTCCGCCTCATGGAGGACGACGAGTGATCGCCGGCCTCCGCATCAACACCCCGACCCCGATCAGCGCACGACCCCTGAAGGGTCACGCGCGGTCCGCGTCGGCTGCGCGCCTTCGGGCGCCTCAGCTCTTCAACCGTCACCCGAGGTAGGTCCCGGCCGAGAGCTCGAGCACACAAGCCGTTAGGAGAAATCCCGGGGCCCATAGGGGGCGCGGGTTGCATAGCAAAGCGGCACGGAAGGGGAACGGGGCGGACCCGGCTATGCGCGCGACGACTGCGCGAGCCGCCCTGAGACAGCCAACGTCGGCGTGTCTCTGCGCGAAGCGATGGCGGGCCAGAAGCCTGGCGTCGAGGCGTAAGACCCAGCCGCTCTAGCGGGTAGGGGATCTTGCGTCTCGCTCCAGCAAACCAGAAGCCCTCGACGTCCGGCGTCGGGGCTTCTGAGAGGGAAGGGGGGAGAGAGATGCCTTCGATGAACCAAGGCACTGCGGGTACGCGGATGTTAGGCACCGAGCGATGGCAGCGAGAGTCCGAAGCGTCTAAGGCTCGCATCGCCGAAGTCGACGCTCGTGTGCGCGCTCGCATCGCTGCCCGTGCTTCACGTGGAACGCTTCCGGCTGCCGAAGAGCAGCCGCTGCAGGTTCAACCGTCTGCGGTGTCTGACAGCACTGCAGCGCCGAGCGCGGGTCCCCCGGGCCTTCAGGCCAGCCCGGGGGATCCCGCGCCTGGCACGCCATCTCAGTTCACCGGCATCGCACTCCCGCCTCTCCAGCAGTGGCGAGAGATGCGCGACAGCCAGGGGAAGTGGCGGGACGTTCGCGTTGCTGGGCATCGATTCTCGATCCTCGAAACCGAGTTCGAGCCGCGCGTTCTCGAGTACGTCGCATGGCTCGACGGTGAGTCCATCAGCCAGCACGGGAAGGCACGTGACGCCCTGGCAGAACTTCAGCGCGTGGCGCGCGAGCTGGTGCCGCGGTGACGCGCGCCGAGATCGCTGCGGGCCTTCTGCGGATGCTCGACAACGGGCCCCAGACACTGCGCGAGCTCGCGAGCTGCTTCGACGAATCGCCGTCCGACGTCGGCTCTGTCCTGACCTGGCTGGCCGGGCAGGGCGTCGTGCAAAGCCTCGGGGGCTCGTGGCGTCTCGTGCCTGGTCAGGTCGCCCGCGGCTACGTCGATGTTCCCGAGCCCGCACCTGAACCCGCTGCGCGCGTCGCGCAGGCGATTCCTGAAGAACCGGCGCCGCTTCCGGCTGCCGACATCCTCGACATCGAACCCACGGAGCCCGCCGACATGGCGAAGACGAAGGTCTGCAACACCTGCGAGGAGCGAAAGCCGCTCAGCGCCTACACCGTCAACCGCGCGATCGCAGACGGTCACGCCAATCGCTGCAAGGCGTGCGACGTCGAGTACCGCGAGAGGCGCAAGGGCGGCGAGAAACCGCGGGCCACGAAGCAGGTCCGCGATCACCGCGAGGCCGAGGCCGTCGTCGCCAAGCTCGAGGCAGCGATCGCAGCCGAGCCGGCGCCACTCCTGCACCCGACGCCAGCGATCGAGGTCTCGAACACGGCGCTCGAGGTGTTCCCGGTGCTCGGTGCGCTGGTGCTGCGCCAGACCGCGGATGTCCAAGGCCGCACCGAGTGCCAGGCGCTGCTGATCCCTCGTGCCGACCTGCGCTCCCTGATCGACACGCTCACCCGTCACGTCTGACCGGAGGTCCCATGCATCAGCTCGACGCCTTCGCATCCGTCGATCCCTCGACCCAGACCCACAAGGCCGCCCGCGTTCGCCGAGATCTCGGCATGACTCGCGCGCAGCTTGCGGTGGAGCGCCGCGCGCCGAAATGGACTGACCAGGCGGCGGAGTACTTGCGCAGCTACGCCGACCGGATCGCCGCCGGCCAGGCCTTCCTCGTCGAGGACGCCATCGAGGCGAGCTACGGCAAGGTCGAGGCCGTCGAGAACCGCCGCGCCTGGGGCGCCGCGGTGCAGGCTGCCGCGCGCCGAGGCTGGATCGAGAAGGCCGGCAGCGCGCCGGCGCGCAGCTCGAACCTCGCCCCGAAGTTCACCTGGCGCAAGGTGCCGACGTGAGCGCGAATGTCGGGCGACCCGCTTCCGCTATGGCGCGCACGCTGGCGCTGACGCTCGCGGCGCTCGGCGCCGGCAACACGGTCCCGCGCTCCGGCGACCCGCGCCGTGCGGTCTCCGCGCTCTCCGGACTCGACCGGCTCTCTGCGATACGTCCGCCCCGCGTCTTCAGCTCGCGGGAGCTGGCCTCGACGCGGAACCGCTACATGCCGCACCAGGGAAAGCGAGAGTGTCGGCGCCGCGCCATGGGTGGCTTCGCCGGCGTGCCGCGCCACGTCCAGGACGGAGCTCCCGCGCCATGACGCGCCTGTTCCGCGAGATCTCCGGGCGCATCTGGCTCTGGTGGTGGCGCCAGTGGACCGGCGACGCGAGCGAGGCCGCCACTCGTCACCGCCTCGAGCACGAGGTGCGGCGCTTCGGCGGCGTCGTGCGCTGGCCCGACGAGAACTGGCCTTGACGTTCCGAGTGAAGGCCGTCGAGGAGTTGCCGCCCGGCGTGCAGGCCCCGGCGCGCCGCGCGCTCGAGGACTGGGTCGGGCGGCCGGCGAGTGTCCCGGTGGTCATCGCAAAGCCGATCGAGCAGCCGAAGGAAAAGCCGAGGAAGTACCGCAACCAGCCGGTCGTGATCGACGGCGAGCGCTTCGACTCGAAGCTCGAGAGCCGGCGCTACCTCGAGCTGATGAACCTCTACGCGCTCGGCCAGGTTCTCTGGTTCCAACGGCAGCCGATCTTCCGGCTGGCGCCGGGCATCAAGTACCGCGCGGATTTCATGGTCGCCTGGTCGACGGGCGAGGTCTCGATCGAGGACTGCAAGTCGAGTGGCACCAGGACACCGGTCTACGTGATGAAGAAGAAGCTGATGGCAGAGCGCTGGCCGAAGATCGAAATCTGGGAGATCGAGAGCGTCCCGGCCGGGATGCCGCACGCGACACCGCTGCGGGGTGAGCCGTGATCTACGTCCTGGCGAAGGCTGAGGGCGCCGGCGAGGTCTACTTCAAGGGCGCTCGCAAGCACGGTGGCATCGAGTTCGTCGTCTTCTGGAGCGACGCCGCGCGGTTCTCGACCAAGGCATCGGCGCTCGAATGCGCCGCGACGCATCCGGAGCTGCGCAACTCCGAGGTCTGGAAGGCCGTCCCGATCACCGAACGCTGCGAACGCACTCGCTAGGGGTCAACGATGTCTGGGCAAGCATGGGCATGGCTGACCCCGCGGTCGGTCTCGGATCTGGGTGATCGCACCTCGGCGGCGACCGGGCCGCACCTGACGCAGGAGGACGTGAAGCTCGCGCTCGGCGGGCTCGCGCGGGAACCGTACCGGTTCGGCATGGCGGCCTTCCTGGGCGACCAGTACTCCCGGAACCTGCTGACCGGCTATGCCTTGCAGGTGCTGCGCTGGCAGGCTGAGGCGGGCGCCTGGGTCACGAAGCGCCAGCACCTCGAGCTGATCGAGCGCATGGCCGAGCTGCTGGTCTGGGAATGCGTCGAGGCGCAGTCCAGGAACGACACGCTGCCCGGCGAGGCGCCGATGCCGAAGGGATCCGCGGCCGTGCTCTGCCCGTCCTGCCACGGGCGCAGCACCGACCTGCGCGGCCGGATCTGCCGCACCTGCGGCGGCTCGCGGCGCTTCGTGCTCGACGACGCGCGGCGCGCCGAGGCGGTCGGCCTGCACAAATCGAACTGGAACCGCACCTGGCGCGAGCGCTACGCCGAGGCACTGGAGCACCCGCGGCGCTGGGAGGCGATCGCGATCTCGCACGTGCGCCGAAAGCTCGCGCCGGACGGCTATTGACGATCGCAACTGTAAAGTAGCAATATTCCTATCGTCGGATCACCGACAGCGAAGCCCGGGTAACCCCCGGGCTTTTTCGTTTCTACGGCCCTAGTCGCCCCGCGCCACCTTCAGAGCGCTCATTGCAGCCCCGGCGGGAAAGCGACGGGCTACCCATCCCGGAGCCCCATGACCAAGCTCGAGCAACTTGCCGCCCTCGTGGCGAAGCAGGGCGCGGCCGTGCGCGCGACTGCTGCCATCGGCGCGGGCGAGGCCGAGGTGGCCAAGGTGGTGAGCGAAATCGACGCTGACGTGCTCGCGGCTGCGCACAACGCGCTGCCTGACCTGGTGGCGGGCCTGACGCTGCTCGCGGCGCTCGATGCGCGGCATCGCGCCGGTAGGCTGACGCCGCTCGTGGCGCAGCGCAAGGCGATCTCCGCGCTGGTGGCGCGATTCGCATGATCGACCTGCGGCAGAGCACGTCGAAGACGGTTTCGATCGGTCCGTTCGTAGATGCCGGGGACTTTTCCACCCTCGAAAACGCGCTCACGATCACGCCTGCCCAGCGGAAACTGAGCAAGGCGGGCGGCGTTCTGGCGGCCACGTCGGACGCCAGCAACGCGACCTTCGACGCAGACGGCACCTACCGCTGCACGCTGACCACGACCGACACGAACACGCTCGGCGAGTTGAAGCTGCAGGTCGGCGCCACGGGTGCGGCGCTGTTCTGGACCTACTTCCGGGTGCTGCCGGCGCAGGTCTATGACGCGATCTACGTCCACCCGCTGATCGGGCGGGCGACGCACTACGGCACCGCGCAGGCGGGCGCCTCGCTGTCGATCCAGCTTGCGGCGGCGGCGAGCTCGACCGACAACGCCTATCGCTACTGCCTGGTCTACATCCACTCCGGCACGGGTGCCGGGCAGTGGAACTACGGCACCGGCTACACCGGCTCGAGCAAGACGCTGGCCGTGGCCTATGCCTGGCCGGTCGCCAATCCGGACTCTACATCGCAGTACGTGATCCTGCCGGCGCCGGCGATCTCGACGCTGGCCGAGGCGGCGGACGCCTTTCACGACGAGGTGGTGGACGGCACGACGACGTTCCGGCAGTCGACCCGGCTGGCCAATGCAGCCCTCGGCGGCAAGGCGTCCGGCCTCGCCGGCACGACCGCGACGTATCGTGACCTTGCAGACACGAAGGATCGGCTGGTCGCGACCGTGGATGCGAACGGCAACCGCACGGCCCTGACGCGCGACCTGACCTGATGTACGGTCCGGCTTTCTTCGGCAAGGTGTTCTTCGGCGCCCGGTTCTTCGGCCCGGCAGCGGCCGGCGGACCCGCGCCTGAGCCGCCGGCGTCCGATGACTACAGCTACCCGGTCACCGAGTACTTCAGCAAGCGTCCGCCGCCTGCGAAGGTACAGGCGTGAGCATGTTCCTGGTCCGGCCGGTCTCGGCGGTGCCGGGGGCGCCAGGCACGCCCACGCTGACGGTCGAGGTGCTGGGCAGCTCGAGCATTCGACTGACTGCCGCAGCAACGGCCGCTGCGGGGTTCAAGGAATGGGTGTTCGAGTACGCAACCGCGGCGCTCGGCCCGTTCGTGCCGCTCGCGGCGCAGATCTCGCCGGTGCTGGTCGTCTCGCCGCTCTCGCCGTCGACCACGTACCACTTCCGGGCCAAGGGCACGACGAACGTCGACCAGGTGACGGCCTACTCGACCACGGCCAGCGGGACAACCTCGCCGCCGGTCACGACGTCGATCTATCGCAACTGGCCGAGCGCCTATTTGAACTGGAGCCAGGGCGGCTCGACGGGTCTCACTACCACGAAGAAGCAGGCGATGGCGAAGTGCGATGTCGTCGTGCTGCGCGAGCCGGGGCCGGCTGAGTACAGCGGGCAGGTGTCGGACCTGACCGGAATCCTTGCGATCCGCTCCAGCGTGAAGCTCGGCGTCTACATCGACCCCTTCTTCACCTACGACAACAGCGAGTCCGACTCCGGCCACTGGCGCCGCTGGGTCTGGGACGTCGCGAACACGGTCACAAACTGGCGCCTCCGGAACAGCTCGGGCGGCGTGCTCGGCCATATGTTCCAGTGGGTCGACACGAAGTGCACGAACATGGCCGTGCATCTCGCCGGCCTCGATGGAGCGGGGAAGCGGTTCTCGCAGGCGCTCGCGACGAAGTATCGCGAGATCATGTCGACGCCGAACCGGCTGGCGCAGTGCTCGGTGATCCCGTGGGATGACTACGCGGTCGCCGATGAGTGCCGCAGCCGCTCGGACGGCTCCAGCGTCTCGGCGAGCTACGCCAACAACGGCGTCGCCGACGACAAGCACGACGACACCTCGACCGGTGGCGGCACGAAGTACCGCACGGGCCTCGCGCAGTTCACGGCCGACTGGCGCACCGAGTTCCCGGGCATGGCGATCTTCGTCAACCTGAACTCGTTCAAGTACATCCAGCCAAACCCGGACACCCCGGTCCTCCCGATCTCGTCCAGCGCGCTCTATCAGATCGCCGACGTGGTGCTGTCCGAGAATGGCCTGACGTATCGCGCTCGCATGGGCAACCACGAGACGCAGAACAACACGCACACGTACCCGCTCGGGACGCCCGAGTATGGGAACACCAGCGACGTCGTCGGCAGCCAGGAGTACTGGGCCGACCTCTACGTGAAGCGGTCGCACGCCCGGCCGGACACCAGCTCTGTGTTCGGCAAGCAGATGGTCGCCCTGTATCAGAACATGGCGTGCCAGAGCGGGACCACGCCGACCGCGACCGACTACGCCTTTGCGCGGATGCTGCTGGCGCACGCGATGTCCGTCGAGGGGCTCGGCTACGCGGCCCTCTTCAACGGCTCCGATCAGCCGTTCTGGATCGACGAGCTGGCCGTAAAGCCCGGCAACCCGATCGCGACGCGCTCAATGGGCACGCTGACCGAGGCGAGCCCGTGCTCGTTCACGGTCCGCGCCGCCGACTACACCGGCGGAGGCGGGGAGAAGTTCTTCTTCGTCGACTTCGACAACGCGCGCTGGGTCTTCCGGTGGGACACGGTCGGCTATACGGCCGGGTCCAGCAACTTCGGCGACGGCAGCGCGGTCTCGTGCCCGCTCGGCTCCGCGGGCGCCGGCAAGCGCTGGGACGCCCTCAATGCGTCGACCTACGCGCATCCGGACTACGCCGACCTCGCCTGCGTGGGCCAGGACACCGGCGTGAACAACGGGGCGACCAATATCACGACGGTCAGCCTGAAGCCGTATCACGCGCAGCTTGTGCTGCGGGTGAATGCGTGAGCGCGGTACGCGGCACCACGACGGCGAAGACGACCACGACCGGTGACACGACGCTCGCGCTGCCGAAGCCATCGGGGCTTGCCTCGGGCGACTTCTGCACGGTCCCGGTGCTGGTGATCAACAACAGCACCGCGGGCTCCTGGAGCGACATCGGCCTGCCGACGGATGCGTTCCTGTTCGGGGACGCGAACAGCGACGGCGACGGCTACGCCAAGCTCTTCCTCTGCGGGAAGATCGCGAACGGCTCGGAAGGGTCGACGATCGACTTCACGTACGCCGGGCCGGGCGGGTCGGGCGATACGTTCTCGATGCAGGGCGTCTTCAACGCCCGCAGCGGCCATGACTCGGTGCCCTTCGACCACTCGGTTATCGAGACCGGCACTGCGACCGGCGGCGGCACGACGACGCTCGTCAAGACTGGCGCCGGCTGGACCACGAATCAGCACGCCGGGCGGCTGCTGCGGAACATCACGACCGGAAAATACGCCCACATCGCGAGCAACACCAGCGACACGCTGACGCTGCGCCACGCGGTGAGCTCGGCGAATGCGAGCACGCACAGCTTCGCGATCCTGTCGGTCATCTGCTCGGTGCAGTTCCAGCCGACCCTGGCGACCAGCACCGTGGCTCCGACTCTGACCACTGTGGCTACGGCGACGCAACTGATCAGCGTCTACGCCGGCGGCGATGGCAACCACAGCAGCTTCGGCGACAACCTGACTGCGCCGGGCAGCCAGCTCGAGCGCGCCGAGGTCGAGATCGACAGCCGTGGCGGCTGGGGCCGCCTGATGCTCGCCGACGAGGCGATCGCGGTCTCGGGTGCTACCGGCACCCGCACGGCAACGCACGTCACTAACTGGCAGGCGTTCAGCGCTTCGCTCGCGCTGCGCGAACCGGCCGCCGGCGCTGGCATCGCCGCCGCAGCCCACTACTCGCGAATGCTCTGCCGCTGAAGACCGGCGCGACTGGCGAACCGATTCGATAGGAGATTTCCCATGCGGGTGAAACTGACGAAGGACGTTCTCGAGAACGGCCAGGTCAAAACGACCATCCGGCCGCGCCGCAAGCAGGTCATCGGCTGGTTCGAGGGCGCCGAGATCGATGTCTCGGACGCGACCGGCGCAAAGCTGATCGACAAGGGGCTCGCCGAGCCCGTGCAGGCTGCCGCTGAGGAGGTGCAGTCGTGAGTGCATCCAATGCCCTCGAGAACAAGCTGCTGAGCCTGTACTTCGAGAACGCCAACGCCGCCAACATCGGCGACGCCACGGGCCTGCGCGGCTCGACCACCGCCGGCAGCACGTACTGCGGCCTCGCCACTGCCGACCCCGGTGAAGCCGGCAGCCAGACGACCAGCGAGACGCTGTACACCAATTACGCCCGCCAGGCTGTCGCGCGCAGCACCGCCGGCTGGACGGTGACATCGGGCGTCGCGGACAACGACGCGGCGATCACCTTCCCGCAGTGCGGCGCGACGGGATCAACCGTCACGCACACGACGCTCGGCTCGGACGTCTCGGGCGCCGGAAACCTCGACTTCAGCGGCACGGCATCGCTGACGATCAGCACCGGCGTCACGCCGAGCTTCGCGATCGGCGCCCTCGACATCTCCTGCGACTGAGAAGCCCATGACGCAGCTCCTGACGAAGCGCCACATCGAGGTCGCGGCCTGCGGCGAGATCGTGACCTTCGCCATCGGGAACGTGTCCTGGTCGCTCGAGTTCGAGCTCGCCCTCAGTATCTCGGCTGCGCTGCGGCACCACGGTCGGATCGCGAAGCTCTGCGCCGCCGATCCGCGGAACCTCTTCGCGGTCGCCGGCGTGCTGACAGACCTGAACGCCCCAAAGACCCGCCGCCAGCGCTGGGGCTCGGCGCTGCCCGAGCGTCTGCGCCGCCACGACGTCGCAGTCGACAACCAGGGCCAGATCGTTCGGCTGCGGATCGGGCGAATCACCGCGACATTCCCGTACTCCGAGGCGCAGAAGGTCGCGAAGTGGCTCCGGCTGCGCGGCAAGCAGGCGAAGCTGAAGGCGGGCGAGGTCGGACACTGGTCTCAGATCGCGCGCTTCGACTCAGTGTCCGGCCTGCGACGGGAGCACTGACCAGTGCTGCTTCTCACCTCGACGAGCGCCCTCGTCCGCGTCATCACGTCGGCGGCCTCGGATATCGAGGTCCATGCTGGACGCGGGAGACCTCGCTCGGTTGGGATCGAGCAAGGGCCTGTAGATCCAGCCGTTGAGGCTCGCAGGGCAAAGCAGCGGGAAAGGGACCGAAGATTCCGCGAGAGGAACCGCGAGCGACTTCGTGCGAAGGACGCAAAGCATCGGGAAGATAATCGATCTGCTGTTCGACTCAAGGGCCGGGAACACAACGAGCGCAAGCGGCAAGCCGTTCGCGGCCTAAAGTCTGGACCGTGTGCCGACTGCGGGAACCGATTCCCACCGGAGTGCATGGATTTCGACCACGTCAGGCCGGGGAAGGTCCTGAATGTTTCGCGCTTGGTAGTCGTTGGTGGAATGAACTCGATCAAGCGAGAGATCGAGAAGTGCGACTTGGTTTGCGCAAATTGCCACCGAATTCGGACGCGAAAGAGAAAGCTAGATGCTGCTGCTCACAAGCACCTCTGACATTGTCCGGGTTATCACCGGCGCTGCCGCTGACATTGAGTGTCACGCCAGTTACATGGACAACAACGCCGGCACGGTGACGCCGGGGCGGACGAACACGCCGAGCATCACGACCGCGACCACGACCACGGTCGTGGGGTCGCCCGGCTCCGGCGTGCAGCGCAACCTCAAGCACCTGAACATCACCAACAACCACGCGAGCGCGGCGTGCACGGTGACGGTGGAGCACACCGATGGGACCAATCCCGTCGAGCTGATGAGCTTCATCCTGCTGCCCGGCGAGAACATGATCTTCAACGAGCAGGGGCGGTGGGTGCACCGCGATGCTCAGGGCGCCGAGTACCCGCCTGCGGGCCTTGGTGCGTACACCGGCTTCCCGGTGAGCTTCATGAAATCCGGCACCGCCTCAGACGCCGCCGGATACTGGTACTGCACGTCGAAAGACTCGGGATTCCCCGGCGCGTGGTCGCCCGGCACGCCTGGTATCAACGGCCGCACCTGCGACGGCACGAACTCGGCGGATGCAGGCTGCGTGCCGATCAAGAATCCCTCGGTCGGCGCGAACTACCTGACTGAACTGCAGATGGTGTCGAGCACGCCTCACACCCATCTTTTCTTCGATATCCTGTGGGTGAACACGGGCATCGCCATCACGACGACGACGCTGCAGTCGATCACGTCGGGGACGCTGCCCGCGCGCGACGTGAACGGCACGACGAACGGCGAGGGGTGCATGATCGGCATCCTCTGCACCGGCGCGGTCGGCCTCGCGGCGGTAGCGTCGAATGCGACCGTCACCTACACGAACAGCGACGGCACGGGTTCGCGCACCGCAACGCTCTCGGCCATCGTCGGCTCGCAGGCGCCGGCCACGCCAGTGGTGGGCACGCTCATCTGGTTCAACCTGCAGGCCGGCGATAAGGGCGTGCGCTCGATCGAGGGCATTACCCTTGGCACCTCGTGGGTGAGCGGCACGATCTCGCTGTTCGTTGCCCGAGACATCGCCACCATCGGCACCACGGCCGCAAACATCAACGTCGCGCGCACGCTGGGGTCGCCTGGCGTGCGGCTCTACAACGGAACTTGCCTACTGCACTGCGTGCTGTCGTCGGCGACGACGGCGACGTTCTTCAGCGGCGAACTGACGATTCAGGAGAAGTGACGTGCGGCAGACCCTGAAGCGCTGGCACAAGATCCTGGTCCTGCTGCTCTGCGGCGTCGGCGTGGCGGAGGCGCAGGTCTCGCGCGCACCGACTGGCATCACCGCGGCGGCTCCGGTCCTGTCGTGGGCGGCGCCCAGCGCGCTAGAGGGCGGGGCAGCCATTACCGAGCCGCTCACGTTCACGCTGTACCGAGGAACCGCAACGGCTCGCGCTGCGCTCACGACGACAGACGCCACGACCTACACAGAGACAACTACCGGCGACTGGTGCTATCACGTCACCGCGAAGACCCCGACGCGCAACGAGTCGCAGCCTAGCGCCGTCGCGTGCATGACCGTAGCTGGCGCTCCGCCGCCTCCGCCAGTTCCGCCGGTAGCGTTCAATCCGGGGCCTGCGCCCGCGTGCAAGCCGGCACAGGTGTGGAGCGAAACCACGACCGACGGTCGCGTCGTCACCTTCGGCTATTGCGAAGACGCCGCCGGACTGAAGGCGCACTGGGTCGCTCGCGACCCGCGCGACTTCGCCGGTGCCGCGGCGTGCCTTGCGGGACTGCCGCCGTTCATCTGGACGGACGTGATGGCGGCGCCGCTCGACTGGCTGCAGGCGGCGTGGCGTGCCTGTGCGACGCGACCGCTGACCGACACCGAGCGCGCGACGGGAAACGAGCTTGCGCGCAAGTGGTCGCCGCGCTTCGTCGTCTCTGGCACGACGAATCAGATTGTCTATACGAAGCTCGCGGACGGCACGCGCGGACCGGCCTACGCGGTCGCTGGCGTCACGCAGCGCGTCGCTAGCAGCCTGCCTTGCTATGCGGGCGAGCGGCTGCTCGGCACTACCACGCGCTACATGTCGGTCTGGGGCCAGAAGTCCACGACCGGCGTCGATATTCCGGAAGGTTCGTATGCGCAGTGCACGCGCAATGCACCTCCAGCGGCCGGCTGGGCGAATTAAGCCCGGGAGCTACCACGACGCGCTATTTCGCGCCGGCGCCAAGGCGATCCGGGAGGCGATTGGTGCGGCTGAGGGGCGCATGGATGAGGCGGCGAGAATGCTGGATCTCAATCGCACGCACTTGTTCAAGGTCATGCGCCACCACGGCATAGAGCCGAAGCGCACGGGCCGCGGCAAGCGCGGAAACTGGGGCGAATAGCGTGGCGATCGCGCGCGTCGGCTCAGTTGACACGGTAACGAGCACGTCGAGCGCGGGCTCGATCGCATCGAACGCCTTTGACCTGGCAGCCGGTAACCAGGTCGTTTTGAAGATCAAATGGGAAGGCTCCGAGCAGGGCATCAGCGGCGTCACGGACACCGCCGGCAACGAATACTTTCCGCGCACGCTTCGCAACCACGCGGCCAACAGCCTACAGGCGCAGGTCTGGTATTGCCCGGACACGCTGGCAAACGCAGCGAACGTTGTGACGGTGGCGTTCGTTGCGACGCCGAACTACCGAAGCCTCGAAACGACGCAGCTTGCTGGTGGCGACACTGCGGCGTTCTATGTCGCCGAGTCGGCCGGAGAAAGTTCTTCGAGCGGCACGGCGGTAGACGTTGATGCGGCCTTTAATGCGGGCGACTTTGCCGTCGCGATCGCGGCGGACTTCTCGTCAAGCCCGACGTTCACATGGGATGCGGGATGGACGGAAGTCTCGGACGTCACCGCAGTCGGCTTCCACACGGCGGAGCGACTCGACTCGCCGGGCGGCACGTACTCCGCAGGCGGAGACCTATCGGCAGCCGCGGCGTGGCTCATCGTTGCCGCCAGCTTCAAAGCAGCCGGCGGATCTCCCGCCACGGTCTCGGCCCCGACCGCGACCCCCGGCAGCACGACGGCGACCGTAGGCGCCACGACCGACCAGAACACCGGCACGCTCTACGTCGTCGTCGACACCGCCGCGAACCTGTCCGGCGTCACGGCTACGCAGATCAAGGCTGGGCAGAAGGCCGGCGGCAGCGCGGCGCTCGCGAGCGGTAACGCCAGCGTCAGCACCACCACGCCGAGCGTCAGCATCACGGGCATCTCGGCCACCACGCTCTATCGCGCCGCCATCGTGCAGAACAACGCGAACGGCGACAGCAACGTCACTACGGTCGATTTCTACACGACCGGCGCCGTGGGCACGCTCGGCCAGTGGCACCCCGACCTGCGCATTCAGGGCTGGTACTAGGCCATGTCGACCGCTGACGGGCTGATCATTGCGGGCTGGTTCGATGCGGACCTGATCGGACCCGCGGGCGCGCCGTCAGGCGCCCTGAGCGGAAGCGTGGCCGCGAGTTTCGGTGTCACGGGCGTCCTGAGCGGCGCCGGCGCCCTCGCGGGCGCCGCGTCCGTGGTGTTCACGCAGGCGGGTGCTCTGCTCGGTGCGGGTCGCCTGCTCGGCGCGGCGACACTCTCCTTCGCGGAGTCTGGCGCGCTGCTCGGCTCGGGCCGCCTCCTGGGCGCAGTGACACTGTCGTTCGGCGAGTCCGGCGTGCTGCTCGGCACCGGCGCGCTCACTGGCGAGACGAGCCTAGCCTTCTCGGCATCGGGCGCACTGCTCGGCGCCGGCTCCCTCGTGGGCGCTTCGAGCGTCTCGTTCTCCGAATCGGGGACTCTGGCCGGCGTCGGCAGCGGCGCCATGACGGGCGCCGTGAGCTGGACGTTCGCGGAAAGCGGCGCGCTGCTCGGGGCTGGAGCTCTGCTCGGCTCTGTGGCGCTGACGTTCAGTGAGACCGGCACGCTCTCGACCATCGGTTCGGGCGCCATGACTGGCGCCGTGGCCATGACCTTCGCCGAGGCTGGCGTGCTACTGGGTGCCGGCGCACTGGCCGGTGCCGTGCCGCTGAGCTTCGCGGAGACTGGCGCGCTGACCGGCGCCGGTGCGCTGGCAGGTTCGATTGCCCTGAGCTTCAGCGAAGTCGGGACGCTCACCGCGATCGGTTCCGGCGCTATGACGGGAGCGATCGCGCTCTCGCTGACCCAAGCAGGCGTTCTGCTTGGCAGCGGTGCGCTGCTCGGGGCCGTGAACCTGACCTTCAGTGAGTCTGGCTTGCTGCGCGGCGCTGGGTCGCTCGTTGGTGCGATCCCCCTGACGTTTGCTTCAGCCGGTGAGATGACCGGCGCCGGTGCTATGACTGGCGCGAGCGGCCTAACGTGGTCGGTGGTGTCGACGATGGTCGACCTCTCGAACCTCGTGATCACGCTGCCCAATATTGGAACCGTGATCGTTGCGCGCCTGCGTGGCATGACGATCGCGGGAGAGATGCGTACGGGCAGCGTCGACGCAGTGGCGAAGAGCCTGACGATTTCCACGCGGAGAGATCAATGACGGGCGAGGTTGAAGTGACGGCCGAGGCCGAGGTCCGCGTCGGCTCGACCCGCCCGCTTTTGTCTCGACTCCGTCAGGCCCTGGAGCGCACTTGGGAGCCGGGCAGGGTCTACGCTGCGGCCACCTTCGTGCGCCCGCGCCTGTCGACGGGGTTCGAGTACGAGTGCACCGACCCCGGGCAGAGCGCCTCGGAAGAGCCAATATGGCCGACCACGATCGGGCAGACGATCGTCGACGGGTCGGTGGTCTGGGCGTGCCGCGACCAATCGAACGCCGCGGTAGACGCGGTCTCTACCAGCGACTGGGCGGTCACGCCCTCGGGTCCAACGATCTCCGGCAAGGCAACGAACCCGGGGGCGCTGGAGACCAGCGCGAAGTTCACGGGCGGCACCGTAGGCACGACCTACGAGGTGCGCAACACGGTCACCACTGCGTCTGGCCTCGTCTTCATCATCCTCTACAAGCTGACGATCATCCCGTGACCGTCAGCTTCAAGGCCAAACTCGACAATGCGTCCTGGTCGGCCACGCTCGAGGCGATGGAGGGAAAGAAGATCCGCCAGGCCGTGTCTCGGGCCCTGAACAAGACGGCAGTGACCGTCCGCAAAGAGGCGAATCCCCTGATCAGGGAAGAGCGCAACCTGGCAGCCAAGGTCGTGCGCGACGCAATGACTCTAGTGAAGGCCTCGAGCAATAGCCTGTCCGCCGCTGTAGTGGCGTCGGGGCGCCCCGTGTCGCTGAGGGAATTCAAGCCCACCAGTGGAAAGAGGGGCGTCGCAGTCGCTGTCATCAAGGGCAAGCGCAAGCTGATTGGTGAGCCAGGGCGCAGGGCGTTCAAGATCGAGAAGTTCGGCAATCACATCTATCAGCGTGAGGCAACTGGCCGTACGCCGATCAAGCAGCACTTCGGCCCCTCGCTCCCTACTGCATTCGTGAAGGGCAAGGTGCAGCAGGCGGCCCTCAAGGTGGCAGGGGAGACATGGCCGAAGCGCATGACCGAAGAACTCAACTACGAGCTCAACGTCGCGACCCGCAAGTGATCGCGGGTCCTCCCAGCCAACTTCGCCAACCACGGGCGCCAAGAT
>JACCDR010853415.1_pt1 | contig 22323 bp, 23 predicted proteins | sample 7446431 | NCBI WGS metagenome assembly JACCDR01 (sample SAMN15323443, study PRJNA562643) | freshwater metagenome | isolation source: river surface water | place: USA:Blue River Watershed | collected 2017-08-17 | reverse complement strand
CGCATCACGTAATCCGCCTCCTTGAAGCTGCCCTCGGTGATGTCGTTCTGGTTGTTGGCCCACTTCACCGTGGAGCTCTTCGGAGTCGGCTTGTCACCAGACCACTCGACCTGGTCAGGAAGTACAACACGGGACTGCAAGAACTTCGTCGGTCCCACGTACTCCATCTTGTTGGTCTTCAAGTTGAAGAGTGGGATCTGGGGCTCGTTGCCTACCTTCTTCACGCCGATCGGCATGCGCAGCGTCACGCCAGTCTTCGAGCCTTCGGGGGTGTGGATAGGGTCGAGAAAGCCGATATGCGACGGGTTGACGAACTTCACTTCATCCAGGATCTGCTGCTCGCTCTGGATACCGCCCGGCCCCATCACCGTCGTCTGCTGCGCCGTCGACACCATCTCGACAGGATTCACCTGCTTGGCTACTTGCGCTGCGCTGTTCTTGTGGAAGGTCTCCCGAATGGGCTTGTTGAAGACCTCGAAGCGCAGCGCATCACGCGGCGTCTCTGCCGTGTTGATCTTGCGCTGCATCTTGGCGCGGATAGTCGGCGCTGCAGCCATGATCTTGTCGTACGCAAAGTCGCCAACGCTGCGCAGGTCCTTGAAGATCAAGCTATCGCGATCATCAGGGGACGCACCGTTCTGTACCGCCAGCATCTTCTTCGTCACGAGGGTGAAAGCCTCACCGTTCACGTGGTCGAGCGGCTTGCCCAGCGTGAGGCTGGTGACCTCGGGACGCAGCGCCGTTCCTTTGAACACCTGCACCATGTGCTTCACGGCGTCCGCCTCGCTCGCGGGCGCCGTACGTCGAGTGGTGCGGTAGAACTGGTCGACAGCGCTACCAGACTTACGGGCCTCCTTGTTGGCCTCCAAGATTTCCTTGCCCCACGCTTTCTCGAGCTCGGCGTCCGTCACACCCAGCGTCCGCACGATCTGGTACAGCGGCAGCTTGGCCTTGCCGTACTCGACGCGGAACACCTTCGACTCGTCGTCGAATGAAACGTCGAACGGAGAGGACTGCGAGCTCATGAACTGAGCTTCGACCTCACCCGTCTTGCGCCGGCGTACGTACGCGCCAGGCTTCAGCTGCCATTGGTTGTCGACCTGGTACTCCTGCCCGCCGACAATCTGGCTGTGCCGCCGGGTGATCTTGGGGAGCTCGGCAATGCGGGTCTTAGCCGCTACTTCCTTGCCCGTGAGCTTGTCCCGAAGTACCAGGTGCGCCACGACCGGCACGCCCCAGGTCTCGCCGCTCACCTTGGCCTGGTGCTGCCCGCGTAGGTCGTCGGGGCTCTTGTCGTCATGCACCTCCAAGTGCTTCAGCTCGAGCACCTGGGTGCGCCCATCGATCGGGAACTGCTTCGTGATGGCCTCGAGCGCCTTGTCACGGAAGTTGTCGAAGGCCTCATTGGGGTCCAAGTACGCCATGCTTCGCTGAAGTATACCTGGGACGCCTGCGCTAGTCCTCGTTGCACTGCAAGGCCGGATTCGGCTGCGGGATAAGAGATGGGATGGAGATCGTATGAACCAGATACCGCTGACTCAAGGCAAGGTGGCCGTGGTATCGCGCCCAGAATACAAGTTCCTGCGCAGTTTCAAATGGCGAGCGCATAGGGACAGCAAAACTGGAAAGTACTACGCGGCGCGTACTGTACGCGAACCTAACGGTAAGCAACGCGTGGTAATGATGCACAGGGTCATCATGGGGGTCTCAGCCGGCATGGAAGTAGACCACCGCGACGGGGACGGTCTGAACAACCGACGTAGCAATCTGCGCGTTTGCTCACACCAACAAAACATGGCGGGGCAGCGACGCAAAGGTTCAGCTAAATCATCACGCTACAAAGGCGTGTGTTGGGTCAGCGCTGGACGGAAGCACTGGCAAGTACGTTGCAAAAATAAATTTGTCGGCGTGTTTGCAGACGAGGAAGAAGCGGCACATGCCTACGACAAAGCCGCGCGCCAATCGTTCGGAAGATTCGCAGTACTTAACTTTAGCTGATGTGCATGAAGGGAACCCTGCAATGAGCAGCGAGCCGAAGACCAAGAAGAAGCAGCCTGACAACCGTCCCGAAAGCACTGGTAAGGCTTACGAGCGGTTGGTCGAGGACTTGTTCATGGGGGATTCCGAAGACGACGATGAACCGACCGTAGAGGACGACGACGAAACGGAATAAAAACTGAAGTGAAAGCTCTCATCATCTGGGCCTTCGTGGCCGGTCTGTTGAACGGTTTGCTCATGGCACTTCAAGACTTTGTGCTCGAGCAAGAAGGGAGGCTCGCATGATCGTCAACCCCTACTCGTCAGAGGGGCAGGCGATGCTCGCGCCCATCCCGGGCACGCACATCATTGAAGATTCACTCGGGCTCGTAGGGACCACCATCTACGAGCCCCACAACAGCTTGCGCGAATGGACCATTCGAGCGCTCTACACACCTATCGTGGGGCGCGCCGTGGGTGGCCTTCGCGCCAAGCTAGAAGACCAGAAAGGCTTCATCACCTTCTGTAACCAACGCGACCTCGAAGTGCTGCTTGAAATCGCCAGCCCAGGCGCGTACTGCTTTTGGCTCAACGAAGAGTATCCAGAGCCAGGGGAGCGTGGTTGGTATGGGCTGTGCGTCGATGCTTGGGATTTGACCGACGACTTATACGACCGCGAGTTGGAAGCGCGAGCAAGCTACCCACCAGGCGCCGTGCTCCCGTCTGGCCTGCACTTCGAGCGTCGCATCCACGACGGCTCCCGCAACGACTACATCGAGCTCATGTTGCTGCGCTGGGACATCGACCATGAAACGGGGGTCGGTCCCGACCTACGTATGGCTACGGTGGACAGCCGCTGGACGTCTGTAGAGCGCACACCTCCGTCAGAAAGGGCGAGGCTGTGGTTGAAACTTTAGACGAAGACGAGACAGACGAAGAGGAAGAAGACGAAGGGTTGCTTCCTCCATCCGGCAGCGTCTGCGCTATCTGCCAGGATGAGATCAAGCTGACGGAGGAGGTGTTCCTGATGCGGGTCGTGCACCCCTTCATCGTGGACGGGCAGCTTTCCTACTTCGATGCTGTTGACGAAAACGACAACTACATGTACCAGCCCGTCTTCTTCGAGTTCGAGTGCTGGGAACGCGAAGAGGAAGACGTACAGCAAATCCAACAAGACGTACCGCCTGTGCCTTCGGACGCTGGCATCATCTTGTGCGACATCTGCGAAAGCGACATCTGCCCTGGTGAGGCCATGGGGCTCATTCAGTTCGGCGAGATCCGCAGGTCGAAACGGATGCCGAACAACCAGCAGTCCGTGAGCTTCGAAGGCATGGCTGACCCGCAACATGTCTGCATCGCCTGCTTGAGCCATCTAGAAGACAACCAAGAGAAGCGTATCTGGGAAAACGAAATCGAGCCGGTACCTGGCCTGGAGGTCTGCGTCGAAGGACTACATGAACGCTGCTGGCGCGGCAACGAATGTCACTGCCCGAAACGAATCACTGCTAGCTGAAACGAAATGAACATGCCGAAGAAGAACGACACGAAATCTGCATTCGAAGATGTGGCTGAGCTGAGCTCCAACGAGGTGGATGAAATTGTGGAGGTGTGCATCGCCTCGCCGATGGAAGGCTACCCAAGCAAGGCGCGCCGCGGCGCAGGTGGAGAGCGCATCTACCCAGAGGACGAGAAGGAAGAGTGCCTGTGGGGCATTCCCGTCCTAATCGAGGGCGAGCCAGGCATCGCCAAATCTGCGCGCTTGAAACAGCTGGCCAAGGTGGTGCACGTCAAGGCCCGCTCACTCTTCGCCTCGCAGCATCCACCTGAAGACTTCGCCGGCGCCCTCATCCCCGATGGTATGGGTGGTTGCCGCCAAATCTGCCCGCTACCACAAGTGCGTGAGCTCGTAGCTGACCGCGGCCCGGCCATCATCTTCCTGGATGAAATCAACGGAGCCTCGCCTGCCACGCAGGGCGCCGTGCAGAGCTTCATTCACGAGCGAGTCGCTGGTGAGGTCGTCATGCCAGGACGTATCCGTATCGTAGCCGCGCAGAACCCAGACGACATCGCCACTGGCGGTTACGCTTTGGCGCCTGCAGTAGCCAACCGCTTCATTCACATCCGCGACAAAGGACCAACGGCAGAGAAGTGGGTCGAGTGGCTTACGGGCGCCTCGAAGCGCACGCTAACAGCGTCGCTCGCTACCATCGAGGACGAGGTAGCCGACGCGTGGCCCTCCGTATACCCAAAGTCGCAGGCGCTGTTCGCTGGGTTCATGAACAAGCTCGGATCGCAGTACATCCACGACCGACCGCAGGCAGACGACCCGCGTATCTCGCGCGCTTGGCCATCACACCGTACTTGGCACTACGCCATCAACCTCTACACCACAGCGGTCATCCTCGAGAAGAGCGAGATGATCCGTGCGGCATGCATCACAGCCGCAGTGGGAGAGGCGGCTTCCACCGCATTCTTCGAGTACGTCATGAACGCCAATATCCCGTCTCCGTTGGAGGTGCTCGAGGGTAAGTACAAGATCGACACGGACCGCCTCGACGTTGTATTCGCCGCGTACACAGGTGCGGTAGCTTTCGTCACACAGCGCCCGAGCCGAGCGGACAAGGAGAAATACGCGGGCAAAGCTTGGCGCGTCATCAAAAACCTGTTCGACGCACAACTGGCAGACATGGCAGTACCTGCTGCCCAGGCACTGCTCGAAGCCGAGCTCGGGCGCAAGAAGCTAACCGACAGGAACGACATCGCTGCCGCCACCGAGGTGCTAGCTACCTTGGCTAAGAAAGGCGTGCAGTCGATCGTCCAGGAGATGTCTACATGACAGGAATGCGTGGATGGGCCAGCACTACCAAGTCGAGCAATCTGGAAAAGGCGCGCCTCTTCGTCAAACTCCACGCACCCTTCCTGGCCAAGACGCTCTATTCGCTCATACCAACGCCCATGCCTGGGCTCATCGAGAAGGCAGGCGGACCGCTTGCTGTGTCAAAGCAGCTGGTCATGTACTTCGAGCCAGAGTGGGTCGAACAAGAAGAGGTCGAAATCATCGCGACTGGTCTCGGCCATGAATGCTTCCACGTGTTGCTGAATCACGTGGACCGCGGCATGTCCTACCCAGACCCGAAGCAGGCAAACCTAGCTGGCGACCTCTTCATCAACGGCATGATGCTTACAGCAAAGCGAATGCTGAAGGACATCTCTACAAAACAAACCGCACTCACCAACGTACCGTTGTGGAAGATGCCAGAGTGGGCGGCTACTCCCACCCGGTATGGGTTCCCAGCTGGCTTGACGTTGGACGAGTACTACCAGCTGTTGGAGAAACAAAAGCAGAAGAAAAAGAAGGAAGAGGAAGACCGCAACGGACCAAGCTTCATGAACGGTTGCTGCGGCGGCGTCGGCGGCAACCCGCTGAGCGGCAACCTGGAAGAAGAGCTCGACGTAAAGAAGGGGCGTGCGGACCCAGAGATTCGGCTGATCGCCAAGGCTACTGCCCAGGACATGAAGAGCTACCTGAATGGGCCCGGCATCGGGTCCATGGCAGGTAACTGGGAAGAGCTCATCGAGATCAGCGACAAGAAGTTCGACGTGCCTTGGCGGCGCAAACTTCCAGCGGCTATCCGCAGTGCCGTAGGTCAGGCACGTTCTGGCAGCTCGGACTACAGCATGCGGCGCCCATCCAAGCGCTCGTACCTTCGCGGCATCATGCTACCGAGCCTCATCAGCTACGACCCTGAGATTTGGTTCATCGAAGATAGCTCAGGTTCGATGGGTGGTGAGCAGCTAGCCGATGCGCACCGCCTCATCGCAGACGTACTCTCGCAAACGGGCATCAAGCAAGCGTGGTGGACAGAAGCTGATGTGGAGCACAAACGCCCGCCGCTCCGCATCAACGTACGCGACCTGCAGCACATGCAAGTGCGCGGGCGAGGTGGCACAGACTTCCGGCCTGCCATCGAGTTCGTGCTCACGCGCAAACCCAAACCGAAGATCATCTTCTACATCACCGACGGTGCTGGTCCCGCCCCACAGTTTCAGCCGGTGGGGGTGCACTTCATCTGGGTCATCGTTCCATCGCCATACAAGATGCGCCCAGCCTGGTGGGGGCACCTCATCATCACGGAAGGCAAGGAGGAGGACTTGCACCCGCCTATGGAATGGTGGGGCAAAGAGAAGTGAAAAAACCCTGAACAACCGGGGATAAGAAAGATGAAGAGGTACAGCCACACGCTGTCCAAGAAGGAAAAGACATCATGAACAAAGCTCTCAAGATCACGCTCATCTCCGCTGGCGCCGCTGTCTCGACCGGTATCATCAGTGCCATCAGCTACATCAAAGGCAAGGGCGACGGCATCAAGCTGACGCACAAGTACTACGAGAACCTCCAGACGGAGCAGCCGACGGCGACGAACCGTTCGCGTTCGCAGCCGCAAGCCTGATGAGCATGCCGCCTCGAACTACGCACGTCACGCTACCGTGACCCACCGCCCGGCCAAGCTGGTGTGGCGTGCGTACTTCGGGGCGGCATCGAGAAGGTCGCAAGACCTTCTTTTTAGCCCCTCAAACAGAGGCGGCGGCGCGGCGCGGCGGAAGCTTGTCGGGCTGCGGTCGCATGTCGATCTTGATGGCCGCGTTCCCAGCCGCGCCCATGCCCGAGTCGCCGCCCGCGCCAGGCTGCTCCTGCCCCGGCGCCGTAGGACCAGGCAGGCCTGCCTTCAACGCTTCCAAAAACTGCAGCACAAGGTCGGCGAGCTCGGGCGATTGCTCGCGCAGCTGCTTGATGACCAAGAGCTGTTGCGCCGGGTCCAGGTTGGAGATCTGCATCGCCTGTTGCTGCGCCAGCGCCAAGAGGCTCGAGCCGCCTAGCATCGCCTGCTGGTTCGCTTGGGGGTCGCTCATGCCCATATTCTGGCTGGCGTTGAGCGGGCTGGCTGCCGCAGCCATTGGGTCGGCGGCGCCTCCCTGCCCGCCTGGCGGCGCAGCGGCCGCTTCCGGGCCGCCCGGCTCGCCCGGCGCCGTCGGCGCGGCGAGAGCTGCCTGCATCTCCTGCTGCGCCTTGGCCTGCATCTTCATGACGATGACTTGCTGCTCGCCTTGGATCTCAGCCATCGCCAGCTGCTGCTTCTTCGTAGCGTCGATGCGCGAAGACGTCTCGCGCTCCATGATCTGGTTCTCCTTCTCTTGGTCGAGGTCGGAGTCCGCCAGGAGCGTCGTGTCGCTGACCTTGTTGGCCTGGTTCAGCTGGAACAGGAAGGCCTTACGCTGAATGTCGTCCGCCATCTTGAACGGCTTGAAGCGGATGTTCGCCAGCGGCCAATCCAAGTAGTCGGCTACCAGGCGCATCGTCCACTGCGCCATGCGCGTGTGGCGCGACAGGTACGTGATGAACTGGTTCTCGAGCATGCGCATCGACACGTTGGTGCCGGCGTAGCTCATGCCGCCCTTGATGAACTCGAGTGGTACCTGCATGCCGTTGATGAGCTGCTCGCTCATCGTCTGCATTTCCTGCACCATGAGGAGCGCGCGGCCGTCGCCGCCGATGGTCTGGTTGCCGATGGGCAGTGGCAGGATGGGGATGTAGTTCGGGTCCATGCGCCAACGCGCAATCTCCGTCGCCACATGGTCACGCCAGTCGACCAGGTTGATGTTCGTGTACGGATCGCTGGTACCCGAGCCCGCTTGCGGAAAGAGCACACGCAGCGGCACGATGTGCTCGAGCAGGATGGCCTCCTGCGCTTTCTTCATGATCTGTAGGTAGAAGACGTCCTTCAAGCACGGCAGGATGAGCGGCATCCCCCAGCCGCGATCCTGGTCCGCCAGGCCTGGGCGCGCGAGGTGGAAGAACAGGTCCTTCGAGAACACCACGCCCTTCTGCTGGCGCAGGGCTTGGATGAAGATGTCCGGAACCTGCTCGATGGACTCTTTCTTGCCGACGATGATGTCGTTCCGAATGCCCGGCGGGATGTTGTAGAAATACGTGCGCTCGCCGGTCAGGTCCGAGTAGTTGACCTCGACGTCCTCCGGACTCCAGCGCATCGGGCGGATGCCGTTCTCGTTGCGCAGGTAGATGTCCTTGGCCTTCGCAGTGGCCAAGTGGCCGCAGTGCGGGCAGCTGAGCCTGAATTCGTAGTTCGTGAATACCCAATGCGGGCGGATGCGCGAGGCCTCCATCTGACGCGAACAACCAGCGCAGACGAGGTACTTCTTGAACGGAAAGCTCAAGCTCGCGAGGCAGTTGCCGTACGTGTTGTAGTCGAGCCCGCACTCGATCTGGAACGACTTGTAGTTGAGGTGGTCGATGAAGTACTCCTTCCACCTCGAAGCCACTCGTCGATCTGCATGGTCGATGAGGATGTCGGTGATCGGGTACTCGGAGAGCTTGCAGACCGTCGCGTTGATGACGGGGTTGGTGAGGAAGTAGTACCGGCACCAACGGAACATCGACTTGATGGACGTCGGCAGGTACGTGTGCGCGATGTCGAAGAACGGAGACGGGTAGTTGACGCCAGGAGCGACCTGGCCGCCCATGCGCGCTCGCGTCTGATTGAAGCGCAGCCCTGCGCTGTTACCGCCACCGAAACTACTTGCACCAGGGATGCTCATCGTTACTCCAGGCCTCCGCCATTGAAGCCGGTACCATACACGTGCTCAACCGCCTGCTGCCCAGACTCCCGAGGTTCCGTGGCTGCCGGTCGTTCAGGATCTTGGCGTACTTGCGGCGGGTGCTTGCGCAGTTTGTCGACGCCTCGACCCGCCACCCCACCTGCGCGCTCGAGACCTGCGGCCAGCGCGATACTGCCGGCGATGGGAAGCGGCGCCAGGCCACCTACCGTGCCGCCGATGATGCGGCCGATGCGCTCCCCGCGGCCTGAACCACCTTCGCCCTCGGGGGCGCGCAACGCCTGCGCTGCCGACATGGCGGGCAGCCCCGCCATCAAGGCCTTGCCCTTCCACCCGCTGGACTCCCACTGCGAGCGCGCCGCGGCACCCACCGTGGGGAACAGCCCGTTGTTCTTCACGGAGCTAGCAATGCCAGGCAGGCTGGTGAGCCCCATGCCCTGCGCCTTCTCGGCGGCGCCGAGCGCGCGCGCGCCGCGCTCCACCACGTCCGGTCGGCCGACGCCTTTTGAGAGCTCGGCCGCGAGCTCGCGCCGCGGGGCGGCCGCGCCGGCGCCGATCCGCTCGACGGACTTGTGGGCGCCGCCCGGCTTCCAACCCGTGAGGCTGTGTACCTGGCGCTGTCCGAAATTGTGAAACGATCCTAGCGAGTTATCGAGTTTTTGCAGGCGTCGTGTCGCAGAGAGTGTCTCGGTCGGCAGGCCCGCGCCTACCAGCCCGCCCACGCCAGCTCCAACGAGCGCTCCCTTTGCTGCGCCGCGAGCCGCGCCCCCCAACCCGCCGCCGAGAGCTGAAATGGCCGCACCAGGGATGCTGGCGCCGTGCGCACGCGCATCGCTATAGGCCTCGCGGCCGCCCTTGATCCCGCCCAGCGCGCCGCCCGCGGCCAGCCCGATGCCGGCGCCGCCACCTACGCCCGCGCCGATCGCCTTCCGCGTACCCACGCGCCCCAGGTGCTTGAGGATTTCGCCGGGGACGGCCGCGACCTTGGCCATTTCCTCGTGGAAGGCCCGCATCACGGTGGGTGTGAGCGTGAGTTCAGACATGTTGCAGGATCTCGAGCTGCGAGCGCAGCCGTTGGCGCATCGACTCGAGGTACGCCCACGATCCTAGCAGCCGGCGCAGCTGTTCATCCTCCACGGAATCCCCGGCCGGGGCGCGCCCACTTGCTCGCACCTCGGGCCAACGGCGGGTGACCTCCGCGCAATCGAGCGGAAGGCCTTCGACATCGACGGTTACGAATTCGAGAGGAGGCTGGGGGCAGAGGATGCTGTCGTGCCGGTGCACCACGGAAAGGAAGGCCTTCACCTCGCTGCTCCAACCCACGTCGTCTCGGATGCGGTTGGCGATGTCGACCGCGACCATGCACTCCGCCACATGAGGCACCTGCATGGACTGGAAGTCGGCGAAGGCGCCATTGAACGGCGCGCAGCAATGGAGAAAGACCTCCCACCGCGTCCAGAAGTCGTCGACTAGATGTAGCGCCTTGCAGGCCTGCAGCTTCTCGAGGTTGATGTCCGAAATAGACGGCGTGCGGAAGTCCTCCTGCACGCGGTGCACGATCGTTTCGAGCTCCCACCCGAGCCACTCAGGGCCGTACTTCTTCAGCAGCATCAAGTCGAGCACGATGGGGTGCGAGTCAGGGCTACGAAAGACGTTCGCCAGTGAGACGGCCGAGGTCTTGGCGATGCTCTCGACCGTGCGCACCGTAGGGTTTTCAGTCTCGTCCCCTTGCGTCGTCTCGATGACAACGGTGGGCTCTTCCTCCTGCAAGTGCGCGGGCAACCGCTGCGCGCTCGAGAGGACCTGCTCGAAGACGTCCTCAAGCGACATCGTACATGCCCGTCGCACCGTTGTTGCCGGCGGCGCGCGCTATCCGGCGCTGCTGATCGACAGGCAACGAACTGAAGATACCCCAAGGGTCTTTCTGGTACTCCTTGGCGAAGTCTTCGCCGTAGTCGTCCTTGAGCGTACTGAACGCCGTGATGCCGTAGTTCTCGATTTGCTTCTTAGTGATGTAGTCGTTGCCGTTGACCCAGCTGTCGCCGTTGTCCGCGGCCTGCTTGATACTCCCGTAGGTCGTCGCGTAGGGGTCGAGCACGGCGCGGTCGTAGCGCAAGTCGAGACCCGCGAGCTTGTCAAACTCTGCCAGCGTCTCGCAGAACTTGTCCGGCCCGAGCTCCTCCCGAAGATTGACGAGGCCGTTCAAGACGTGAGCCTGCTTCTCTGTCAAGAAGGGGCGCCGCGTGTCGCAGCCGATCTTGATTTGAGCGTCGGATGCGAACTCCGTACCGCCGTACGTGAGCGCCTCTTCGCTCACCTCGATGCCCACGGCCGACGCCCGCTTCACGAGGTTGACTGCGTACTCGTGACGCATCTCCGGAGGCATGTCGCCCAGGTACATGTCGAAGTACGAGGAGGCCTGCTTGATCTGCAGGTAGCTGTCGAGCGGGTACATGCCTTGGTAAGCCGTGTGCTCCGCTGAGATTGACGCAGTCTTCACCTCCGGAGCCAAGTTCGTCACGTCCACGTACGGGCTCATCGCCGCCATCTTGGCCGCGCTGGTATTGCTCGAGCCGGGCTTGCCTCGCGCCGTTGCGGCAATCAAGTCGCCAGGGCCTTGGTTCGGGGCCAGGTCGGTACCGGAGACCTCGGCACGCTTCATCATCGAGCCAAGCGCGCTTTGCTCCCCCGGGGTCATGATGTGCCCATGCGCATGGCGCGTAGCCGACAGGTTGTCACGGATCTGACCGCCCGTGCCTTTGACCAAGCTGGGCAGCGTGGCCGCCGTCAGCACCGTGCCCAAGCCTAACGCCACCTTCTCGAGCTCTTCCGGCACCTCGAGTCCGTACCAACCACACGCCACAGACAGATTGGCGGCCGCCACCTTCTGCGCTTCTTCGGGAAGCTTGTGGCCATGGAGGAAGAAGTAGCCGACGTTGAGCAGCGTGTTGCCCTCGTCGATGCATGCGAACTTTCGCAAGCGGTCACCGTCGTTCAAGAGCACCAACGCGAACACATCGTCCGGCAGTACATCGCGCTCCACCGAGCTGATGCTGTGTGCAATTTTGACGGAATCGGGAATTACATCTGCAGAGGGGAAAATCGCCTTGAGGTCCAGCAGGTTGTCGTACGGGTCCAAGACGATGCCGGCAGTTTCCATGGCTGAAAGAATACGCGAGCGTGGGGGAAAAGAAAACAGAGCGCGGAACGGACCGGTAGCTACAAGGAGGAAAGTTGCTCAAGCAAAATCAAACGACTGGGAACCAGCCACACTGCTTCGGAAAGGAATACGACAGAACCGAGGCCGCCTGCGTAGGTGGGCATGACCCCAACTTCATGAATGACGACCCAGGAAGTCAGTACTATCGACAGAATCGACGCGACCCATGCGACTGGGTTACCTCTTGCTCAGCGCGCAAGCAGGCCCAGCTCATACCGCCATCGAACCTGGTGCGGCCCTACGCCCCACCACAAACCGCGGCGCCTCACACGCCGTTCACTACAAAGTTCAACGCACCAACCACGCCGCAACCTCAGGCGTGGAGGCCACCCCAGCTACCGAGCCATCAACCACAAGCGCAGCACCACCCTCACTTGATGGCTACTCACTTCGGCATTCCGCAGTACCTCACGGTACGCGAGCCGACAACCGGCGGTAACTTCGGCCAACGCCTCGTGCGCGAATCATTACGCTCGATGTTCAAGTCGCTTGGCCACACCTTTGCGCATTACTTCGACGTCGAGATATTCGGACCACCACCGCAGAACGGCGGACAGAATGGCAACGAAGGCTGAGCGGGTGCAACTCCGCCAACGGTGAGGTAGTACAACGGCATGAAGCTCCGAAAAGACCTCACAGGTAAACGCGTCGGTAGGTTAGAGGTGCTTCATGTAGCAGAGCGTACAGCCAGCGGAACCCGCTGGCTGTGCCTCTGTGCCTGTGGAACTGAGACGACCGTTTACTCATTTCACCTGACCGGCAAAAATCTCATCTTGTCATGTGGCTGTCTTCGACAAGAAGTTGTAGCTAGCTACAGCTTGAAGCACGGCGACAACACACGGACAAAGCGCGCCCCCGAGTATGGCGTATGGAGCGCCATGCTTGATCGCTGCACCAATACAAAGAATAAGCAGTACAAGGATTACGGGGGACGTGGCATCAAAGTCAGCCCACGCTGGCTTAACTACGTCCACTTTTTAGAAGACATGGGGCGCCGACCTAGCCCAGAACTTACGCTAGAACGGATGAACAATGACAAGGGCTACTACAAACGCAACTGCCGCTGGGCAACCCGTAAAGAACAAGCCAGTAATCGGAGGGCTGTCGCGTGAAGCTCATCAAACGTGATCCTAAGTATGGCTATCTTGATTGCAACCTTTGGGTACCCAAGAGCCTCTTGAACGTCGAAGGCGTAAAGAGGGCTCTCGAGTTCGAGCTTCCTGCCCGCGACACGGTCAAGGTGCTCAGTCTCTGGCAAGAGGCTGAGCACCACCTGATCGTTCCACGGGCGTTCTGGAAGCCAGGCGAGCTTGGCTTCGACTGTGTCGACTGCCGTCCCACGAGCTTCGTGAAGACAGATGTAGTCAGCAAAGTCAGGCTCAACCACAGGCCTATGGCCGGGAAGCTGGTACCTACCGGCGATACGATTCAATCAGACGCGATTGCTGCACTGAAAGCTGCCACCGGCGGCACGTTGCAACTCGCGTGCGTCTCTGGAGACACCATCGTGCAGTTAAACCGAGGTGGCAAAGGTTTCAAGTGCGCCATCGCAGACGCCTTCAAGCGCTCGACAACCGAAGGCAGGTACGCCTGGGACCCCTCAATCCCTACCTACATCCGCGCAAAACAAGGCGACCGCGTTGGTCTGCAGCTTGTTAAGCAGTTCATCAAGAAAGGCAAACGCCAAACCATTACCTTGGAACTTGAAGACGGCAAGCGGCTAAGGCTGACCGACGACCATCAAGTTCTCACAGACAACGGGTTCCGATCCATTCGAGAAGGTCTCACTGTAGGCGACTTGGTGTTCGTAGATGGGAAACGCACAGAGTCAACCAGGAAGGAGAAGACAGCCTACAGACGCATAGGCGGCTTCAACAACCACCCCTTCGCCAGGTATCAGAGCCGTAGCTACGTTATCGAAGAGCATCAAGCCGTAGCTGAAGCAGCGCTCAACAAGATGACTCTGCCCGCCTTCAAGTGGCGCTGTGGCCCTAACGGCTACATCGACAGGCTGAAGTTCATCGACCCGGCCAAGTACCACGTCCACCACATCGACGAGAATCCAAAGAACAATGCCATCAGCAACCTGGAGGTGTTGGAAATAGAACAACATCTGCAGCAACACAAGCCAGGTGCGGTGGCGTTCGGGCAAGGTGTGCCTCAGCTCGTGCGCATCAAAAGCCTAACCAAGGGCAAGTTGGAAGAGGTCTACGACGTCGTGTGCGCCGACCCTCATCACAACTTCGTGGCCGACGGAATCGTCGTTCACAATTGCGGTAAGGGAAAAACAGTGGTGGCTCTTCACTTAGCCGCTGAGATGCAAGTGCCCACCGTGATCGCCGTCGACAACACGCACTTGCTCGAGCAATGGCTGGAAGAGACCAAGAGGCACCTCGTCGTACCCGGCGGCGTTGGTCTCATCCAAGGCAGTACGCGCGACTGGCAGAAGAGCATCGTCATGGCCACCTATCAGTCGCTGGCGAATTGGTCTGAAACGATGCCAGAGGAGGTGCGCCGCTGGTTCGGGCTCGTCATCTGGGACGAGGGGCATCACGTGAACGCCCCCACGTTCAGCAAGAGCGCGCCTCTTTTTTACGGCTATCGTCTGGCGCTGACCGCTACTCCGTTCAGAAACGACGGGCTGCACGTGGTGGCGCAGCACCACATCGGCGACATCATCTTCAAGGATGTCATCCAGGCTAGTCCGCCGAAGATCTACTTCAAGTGGACCGGCTTCGAGCTCGACTTCACCGACGAGAAGATTCGCAGCGCGGTCTGCGACAAGAACGGCGAGGTGCACCTAGGTAAGGTCGCTGGTTACTTCGGGTCCTCCCGTGAACGCATGACGCAAATCGTGCTGCCCGAAGTGCAACGCTTGGTCAATGACGGGCACAAGATCATCGTGCTCTCGAACTCGGTAGACGAAGTCATCAACCTCCACGCGCTGTGGACGACGGCGGACGCCAACTACCCGCTGTACACGGACATCCCATACCCAACCGCAGCGGACGTCGGCGAGACACTACAGCCACATGAGCTTGCCAAAGACCAGGTCGTTCGCGCCGAGCGCTTCATCGCGGAGGTCACCAAGAACCTGGCCCGTAACCCGAACATGCAGAAAGCCAAGCGGGAGGTTGCGGAGGAGCGGCTGCGCAAGTACGAGGAGCTCCTGGCCCAGTTCGAAGTGTGGAAGAAGACCGAAAAGGAAATGCGCCGACGCCAGCGCGTTTACCTCAAGGAGCTGCTCGCCATGCCGAGCTCGAGCGGCATCTTCACCGAAGCGGTGGAGCCTAAGGAGCGCTTCCACATGCTCAAGACCAGGCAGGTCATCTTCGCCATCATGAAGTACGGGCGCGAAGGACTCGATGACAAGGACCTCTCAGCCGTCCTCGTGAGCGAGCCCATCTCAGACAGGAACACGCTCCAGCAGATCATGGGGCGCCCGCGGAACAAGAGCAACTCGGTACTCATATTCCTAGAAGACAGCGTTGGACCCCTGGTCGGTCAGTGCAAGAAGCTCAGGTTCCATCTGCGCGACTGGCCTGTCGATGAAGGCGGCCCTTTCAAGTACGAACACATCGACCACCCATCCCTACAGCGACGACAAGGAAATTCATGGAGCAAGCAACTGAGAAGACCGGCCCTGCGGGCACCTGGTTCGTGATCATCGGCCCCTTCGGACGATTCATCGGCATCAGCCCCACCCCCATGGCAGAGATTTGCCAGATCCATCAGGAGGGAGGTTCGATTCTCGCCAGCGACGCGTTCGAGCTCTCCTCACAGATGGCAATGCAGCCGGTGCCGCACCCAACCATGCCCGACGTGAAAGTACCATCCTTCTTCAAGCAGAACCTCGCCTTTCGCGTCGATGCCATGCTGGAGACGGCGCCCGTGCGCTTCGCAACAGCCGGCACGCTCATCTACTTTCTCGATGACTTGAACGAGAGCGACGCAACCGAGTACCAGGAGCTCATCCGCGACGCAGTCCGCCTCGGTGAAGGCTGGCGTCGAGACCGCCTCGCCCAAAAGTCTGGCGTGGTCGCAGCCAGCGTGGTTCCTCCCAAGACGTCGCGGATCAAGCTCTGATGACAGACGCGCGCAAGACCCTGCCTATGCTTGCGCACGAGTGGGCAGGTTGCACCAAGTGTGACCTGTCCACGCATCGTGACGCGAACAACGGACAAATCGTGTTCGGAGAGGGTAGGCAACGCGGCATCTTGTTCATCGGAGAAGGGCCGGGCCGTGACGAGGAGGCGTACGGGCGCCCCTTCATCGGCAAGTCTGGCCAGCTGCTACGCCGCTTCCTCGACCACTACCGCATCAAGAACTACTACATCACCAACGTCGTGGCCTGTCGTTCTTGCGCTCCACGCCTCGACGGGGCGGGTAACGTGATGTTCAGCCGGGGCTTCAACAACAGCCCGCCCAGAGTGAAATACCAAGACCAGCCGCCCACGAAGGAGCAGACCGCGGCATGCGCGCCGCGTGTGTACGAAGAGATCTACATGGCGGACCCGGTGCTCATCGTGGCGCTTGGCGGTGAGGCTGCCTCTTTCCTGAAAGGATCGAGCGTCAAAATCACCCAGAGCCGTGGGGCGCCCATGGAGATAGAGATCCCCGGAGCTGGCCGCCGCGCCGTGCTGTCGGAGAAGAAGCGTGAATGGCTACGCAAGATCAAAGGCGAATGGGTGCAGCCTGTCACACAGAGCACCGTGCGCTACATGATGGTGCCTACGCTCCATCCTTCATTCGTACTGCGTAACCAACACGACGAGAACTCCGACAACGCGTTTCTACAATTCGCGAAAGACATCGTCACCGCGAAGAACATCTACAACCGCTACCACATCGAAGTGACCGGTATCGTACCGGACGATTACGAGGAAGAAGCAGAGCCCTTGGAGGTCCCTGCCGGCATTCTCGAAGACCTACAGGATCAGGACGGATAACATGCAGAACACTGACAAAGCCAAGCGCGTCTCCATCGGTGAAATCCCGGAGGTGCAAGAGCTCCTCGACTTGGAGCAGGAGATCAACGCCTTGAAGGCGGAGCACTCCGACGTCTTCGTGCAATACCAAGACCTAATCGACCGCTACAACACCAAGCTCGAGGAGGCTGACAAGAAGGTGCGCTCGGAAGGTGTGACCTGCGGTCCCTTCGAGAACTACTCGGTCGGCGTGAAGTTCATCGCGAACAAGATGTTCGAAGAGCTCGGCGAAGAGCTGTTCCTGAAGGCCGGCGGCATCATGGAGACTCGCACCATCTACGACGTCGATCCGGCCAAGGTCGTGGCTGCTATCGCCAACAAGACCATACCCGAGGAGTGCGTCGACCAATTCCGGGAGGTCCGCCGTAACTACCACGCGCCGAAGAAGCGCAGCGTATGACGGCAGCAAACAGCTGGAGCCGAGACATGAAGACACCCAAGGGTGAGAAGAGCGAGGCGGCTCAGCTGCGCGGCGAAGACAAGTTCGACGCGCTGTGGAAGAACCGCAACGCAGAGCCGTCGCGCGTGGCCATTACCGTGTCCGAGGGCATGGACTACGGATCGCGCAAGGTATCGGCTACGGTGTCTCTCGCCTGCGACCAGAACGAAACGACCATCAACAAGGCAGGCGAGCTCGCCTTCTACAAGGCGCTGGAGCTAGTCCGCGACGGGTGGGAAGAGCTAGAACGCCTGAGCCAGAAAGTTTAGTGCGCATGCCCGTTACCGGAACCCCTGCCTTCGACGCAGTCACCGTCCTCAAGATCGATCCCATCAACTTCGCAGACAAGACCGCGCCCATCACAGCGCACGCGGCCTTCATCAACACGGGTACAGGCTCCACCTACGGCCAGACCACCTGCCGCGTCTGGTCGCAGCGTACACTCGAGAAAGTCGAGGAGCTGCGACAGCTCATGGAGGAGGACGTCGCCAAGCTCGTGTTCACGCACCGCGTCGAAGCGCGGCCGGTCGAGCTCTCTGACCCAGGCGGGATCGGAGAAGACCTACGTAACAGTGGTGACGCGCCCCAAGCCTGACCCCAAACGCTTGGTGCCCTACATGCGTTGCCGCACGACATCTTGGGGTCGTACGCCAACGAGTTGACGAAGTTGGAAGGGGACTCCAGCATGGGTCCCCTTTCTTCGCCAGCTCGGCAACGCGTCATCAACTTGAAACGGAGGCATCTTGGCTAACCCCGAGATGGGACTACTCAGCAAGATCGTTCGTCACGACGCGCTTCAAAAGGCCATCGAATGGGGCCTGCGTGACGACGACTTCATGACCGACGAGGGTCGCCACATCTACCAGCACATGCTGACGATGATTCGCGACCCTCGGTTCAACGGGTCAACGCCGGGCGTGAACGTCATGGCGACGCTCTACCCAAACTTCGACATGTGCGACGACCCTGGGATGTCGCTCGAAGCGTACTGCGCCATGGTGCGCGAGCAGCGGCTGCTCGTCGAAGTACAGGGAGCGGTGCGCGAAGTTCTAACCGCAAATACGAACGCAGTGGAACGTGCAGCCAAGCTGGTGGATAGGCTGCAACGCAACGTCATGTCTGTCGGCTATGGTCAGCGCGACGACGTGGACTTCAGCGACGCCTTGCAACGCATCGTAACAGACTACGACCTGCGCGAGTCTGGCGTAGACATGTCTATCGCCAAGTGGCCGTGGGAGGCGTTCAACGACGCGTCTGGCGGTCTGCAGAATGACGACTACATCGTGCTCTACGGCAGACCCAAGAGCAAGAAGTCGTGGGTACTGGCGGCCTTCATCGCGAGCATCTTCCTGCAGGACAAGACCATCCTGCTCTACACGAAGGAGATGACCGCCGACAACATCCTCATGCGCGTGGGTGCTTGCGTGGCCGGGCTGCCCTACCAAGACCTGCGCACAGGTAGGCTAACGCGTGAAGAACGCCTGCGGTTGGGTCGATTGCAAGAAGTCGTCAAGGAGATGCGTGAAACGCAGCGCCTCATCTGCTTGAACGGCAAGGACTCGAACGGCAACGACACCATCGAATGGCTCGAGGCCAAAGCGAAGAAGTACAAGCCCGACGTCATCTTCATCGACGGGCTCTACCTCATGAGCGACGCCAAAGGTGGTAAGAACCAGAAGGACAACTTCCGAGTCCAGAACATCTCACGAGCTGCACGCCAGATGGTGCTGTCCCTAGGAAAGCCGCTCATCGCCACGCTGCAAGCCACACGCGCCGCCTCGGCGCACAAGCAAGCCAACCTGGACGAGATTGCGTTTTCGGACGCCATCGGCCAGGACGTCACCACTGCCATCCGCGTCATCAACGAAGAGGAGACGGACACCGTGACCCTCGTGGTCGGTGGTTCTCGCGAGTACAGGTTCAGCGGCTGCCGCATCAACGCCAAGCCAGCGACTGACTTCTCTTTCGTCGCTGCCCTCGACCAGCGAGAGATCGACAGCATCAAGCAACGTGACGACCGCGGCGACGAGAAGTCGGCAGGGGTGCTCCCCAACGGTCAGCCCATCCCGGCAAGGAAGGTCGACCCCAAGAGGGGCCTACCCACAGAGCGAAAGCAGACCGACAGGCAATTCGCGCAGCTACGCAACCACCCAGGGTTGAGGGTTCGATGATTGAAGGACTGCCTGACGACCCAGTAATCGAGAAGGTGCGCGATGCCATCCACACGCACCTGAAGCGCGTTCGGCTCTCCGGCTCGAACAACATCGTCTCGCTCTGCCCATTCCACGACGACCGCTCTCCGTCTTTCTCGATGAGCCTGGTCAATGGGCTGTACATCTGCTTCTCCTGCGGCGCGAAGGGCAACTTCCAAAGCTTCTTGAAGCAAGTTGGAATGACGCCGGACGAGATCAAGTACCACTACGGCGAGACGCTCAAGCAGCTGAAGCGCAACGCGCCGCCTCCACCGGACCCTGGCAAGCCCGGCATTGTCATGGAGACGAACCGGCACATCCCGGAGGAGCTCCTCGGCATCTTCAACTTCTGCCCCGAGGACCTACTCAACGAGGGCTTCGAAGAGGAGACACTGCGTTCGTTCAAGATCGGCGTCGACGAGAAGCATCAGCGCATCACGTTCCCCATCCGCGACTTCAACGGCAACCTCGTCGGCATCAGCGGGCGCGCCATGCACCACGACCAAGAGCCGCGTTACAAGGTCTACGACAAGGAGTACGTGGACTGGGACTTGCCCCCCTACGACACGGACAAGGGCAACTGCCTCTGGAATGCACACGCGGTGCACCAGCGCCGGCTGAAGGGCAGCCCCTCGGACGAGCCCATCGTCATTGTCGAGGGCTTCAAGGCCTGCATGTGGCTGCAGCAGGCAGGAGTCAAGGATGTAGTGGCCTTGATGACGGCAGACATGAGCTGGGCCCAGCAGGTCATGATCAACCAGATGGGCAGCCGCTACATCGTGATGCTCGACAACAACGACGCCGGCGTAAAAGGGACAATCAACGTCACACGAGCTCTTGCCAAGACCTCCCCCTACGTGCGAGTAGTCGAGTACGAAGAAGACCAACCATCAGACGTGCCTCGTGAGGACGTCCTGGATGTGGTCTTCAACGCGACCCCGTACGACCTCATGCTTCTCGATTAGCCCTTCAATGGGCATGTGAAACAGACCCCATGGGGTCTTCATCAGATGGCCTCATGAGGCCTTGAAAAGGAAAAGATGATGGATGAAACCGATACGACTGACGCAGGGTCAGTTCGCGCTCGTGAGCGACGTCGACTACCCAAAGCTCTCCCGCTTCAAATGGCATGCCCACAAGGATCGGCACGCTAAGACTTTCTATGCCCTTCGCTCTTACAGAGATGCGAACGGCAAGCCAGCACGTTGGGCTATGCACAACGAAATCTACGGACGTAAGTTCGTAGACCACAAAAACGGGAACGGGCTAGACAACCGCAGGTCAAACCTAAGGCTGGCTACCGGCTCCCAGAACATGCACAACCAGAGGCCCCGAAGGAACAACTCGTCCGGGGCCAAGGGCGTGTATTGGTTGAAAGCTGCAAGGAAGTATGTCGCACGGATCAGCGTGAACTACGAGCGCGTGTACCTGGGCATTTTCGATTCCATCGAAGAAGCAACGCGGGCATACGACAAGGCAGCTAAGAAATACTTCGGAAAGTTTGCTTGCCCTGCTAGGGCAACTACACGGGAGAGCTAATTTGGCATTCGGAAAAGACCGACAGCGCGTCGGTGGTATGAACCTGCGGCAATCAATGAAGCGGGGCACGATGCGCCCGCCGAAGACGAGTGGTGGAGGCGGAGGGGCGCCGTACTTCGTCAACAAGTACCAGCCGCCGGATAACGGCGCGGCGGACTTGATCCGCGTCATCCCGGCGAGCATCGAGACTCCTCGCGTCGACTTCGACGCCAAGGATTACGTGCGCGACGAGAACGGCAATATCATCACGGACCCGTTCTCGTACATGAAGTACATCGAGTACTACCACGCCGTAAAGAACCGTAGCGTCATCGGTTCGGAGGGGCCGTTGGGCGCGTTCAAAGGTAAGGGGGACCCGTGCGTGGCGGCGGACTGGTATTGGTACGAGTGGCGTATGCGCCAAGCCAACAACTCGGAGCACCCTAACTCTATTCGCCGTAGCGAGAAGTACGCCTTCACCGTCCTCGTGCAGGCACCCTTCTACAAAGTGCCGCGTACGGACAACAAGACCGGCGCCGTCCTGATGAACCAGAACACGAACGAGCCCTACTTCGATTGGAAGAAGGGTTCGAAGCGTGGCAACGACGAGTACGCAGTAGCGGGCTTCGAGCGCAAAGAAGGGCACCTCCAGCACTGGTCGCTCGGCTACGCGCACTGGAACACGCTGACCGAGTACACGGACAGCTTGGCGAGGCACTGCCGTACCTGCGGTACGCAAGACTCCATCGAGCAGGTAGCGCTCATCTGCCAGAACCCGGACTGCGGCGATTCCATCGTCGAGTTCGATTCGACCGGCCTATCGCACGAGGAGATCGACCGGCTGCGTAGTGATGAGACCCAATGCGGTACCTGCGGGCACGTAGGCTACCTCGATGAAATCATCCGCTGCACTAGCTGCAACCAAGGCGAGCAGGCCACCCTGTTCGACTTCGACCTGGAAGTGAAGCGGGTGAAGACGGCGGGCGACACCGGCAACCAGACGACCCTGCAGATTCTACGTGCGATTGGCCCACGACCCATCGACCAGCAGTACGGAGAGGACCTGCGCAAGCCGTTGCCGCTCGAGAAGATCTTCGCCCCCACCCCGCTCGAAAAGCAAACCGAGTTCTTCGGGGTAGTGCCAACCCCGGAAGCGGCGGGTGAAGGAGCGAACGACGCACCAAAGCGGGCGCCAACCACCGGCGGTTCTCGCAGCTACCAGCGCTGATCACCCCAGGGCCCTTCCTCTAGGAGGGGCCCTTTTTCTTTGCCTAAGGAGTCCCCCATGGGGTGGAACATAGAGCTGCCGGACCCTGAGTACATCACGCTCTCGAGCAAGAATCTCGACAGCATCGT